>ERZ1106919.2125-NODE-2125-length-11486-cov-4.470737_pt1 | contig 11486 bp, 8 predicted proteins | sample MGYA00403654_ERZ1106919 | MGnify/ENA primary metagenome ERZ1106919 (study PRJEB35170, sample SAMEA104062450) | human gut metagenome | biome: human gut; feature: human-associated habitat; material: faeces | place: Denmark | collected 2012-10-08 ... | reverse complement strand
CACCGGGCTGTCCACCCAGCGGGGGCGTATTGATTCCACCTAGATCATGCGCATGCGGAACCTCGCGGCCAGGGCCGGCACGTCGGGGACGCCGTACTGGTCGACCAGATCCAGCCAGCGCCGCTTGTTCGCCTCCCCATAGCGCTCCGCACGCTTGGCGTAGGCTTGCGCGGTCAGGAACTTCGGCGGTATCGACTTGCTGTTGTATTTGTCGGCGACCATCACGATTTCCTGTTCCAGATTGACCGGCATGTAATCGACCGGAGGCAGCGGCAGGTTCTGCGCGATGACCATCTGCTGGGTCAGGCCGACCCCAGTATGATTGCGCGCGAACTGGGCGATGGACTCGTCCACGCCCTGCTCCAGCAAGTACTCGTAGCCGAGCAGGCCATGCAGGATGTAACGTTTCCCGTCGAATTGCAGCGGTTCGCCATCACTGTCGTCATGCTTGAGCACGCGATACGTGCCGATGTCGTGCAGCAGGCCGCCGATCGTCGCCAGATGCTCGTCGATCAGGCGTTTCGGCACACGGCCACCGGTGATGCCGTCCGACGGCAGGTCGGCTTGTTCAGCTGCCCCGGCGGAATCGTCAAGCGCGTTGCCGCTGCCCTGGCCCAGCTTGTTGGTGAACAGCGCGTTCTGATGGCGGGCGAGCTGGCGGGCGATGGTCGCCACGACAACGCAATGCGTGTGCACCAGGTCATAGGCGGCCTGGGAAGGGGCGATTTTCTTGTGCAGCTCGTCAATCTGGTCGAGTGTGGGGATATAACCGGTCATACGGCTCATTGTAGCCATCGCGACACGCCGATAACATCACACAATCGCAAAGTGCATTTCCGCAGATCAGCCATTTTCCGGCCTTCATCATAAACAGCGACGTCGATTGTGCTGCGCAATCCGGGCGTGTCGCGCCGGTGAGGAGGAAAAGAGGAGAGCGTTGCGAGCAAGTTACAGATGCCGGGTGCCATCAATCGCCCGATAGACGCCTCTCAGATGGAGCGCACGTGGTATTCGCCGGTACGGTTGGACGCCACGATCATCTGATCGTTCTCCAGCACCTTCCAGCCATCGGACTCGTTCTGCTCGAAGCCGGAACTCGCCACGACCACACCGGACGGCTTGCCGTCACGGTCCTGCACGTCACGGTACCTCATCACACGGTAATCGTGAGCCTTCTCGCCCTTGCCGTACTCGTCGTAAATCTCGACGATGCGCGGCGACGTCTTCTCGCGGCCGGCGGCGCACAAAGCCACGAGCTGGTCCTGGCTTTGGATCATGCAGTTGTAGCTGGACTTGGGGTACGCCTGACGCAGCTGGCGTACCGCCTGCGCCACGGCCTCATCCAGCGCGAAGCCGAACGCGATGTATTCGAGGATGACCGAGAAGAAGATCGCGGAGTCGGAACGGCCGCCGGTCGACAGGAACGCACCCTGATTGATCGGGTACGCACGGTTGAGCACGATGTTGATGCCGCGGTCGTCGGAGATGTCGCCGTTGTGGATGAAGCTCAGCCCGTTCGCGAAGAACGGCTGCTGGTTCTCCAGAATCAGCGGCAGGTTGGAGCTGGCGAGACGTAGGTGCCACAGGCCACCGCGTGCGGGGTCGTCCGCAAAGTCACGGAAAATCGGGTCATGGCGGGCGGCCAGTGTGCTCTTGTACAGTTTCGTGCCGGTCTCGGGCTTGCGTACCTCGCCGGCGGCAAACGGCAGCTCAGTGGGGTTCGACAGCAACGCGACACCCCAACCGTCATTGTGAATCTCGCTGAGATCACGGAAATCCGTCACCTCGTGCATGCCCAGGACGTCGTTGAGGCTCAGGTTGAATCCCGATGTCGCGTATCCCAGTAATCTGCACATGCTTGGTACTGTATCGTGCCGCGGCGGCTGACAAGCGGGCGTGGCTATAGGAGTTCCTTATAGCGTGCGCACGGCCGCGATGCGCACGCGGTCCGGCACCCGGCAGACACATGCCGATACGACCAATACGGCCACACAAACGGCCGATTGACGGGCAAGCGTCGTCATCAGGGAAACTGCCAGAAGAACAAGCGTCCACCTGCCCGCTCGCCAATCGCACAACAGACGAACAGGTATGAAGCAGGTGCCGCCGCGCCAACTCTCAGTCCGCACAGGCGGCCACATATCACCCCGAAGCAGCCAAGTCCGCCCACAGATAGCGCCTGCGCGACCCCGGCCGTGCCATATACCGGTATCATCACCGCACCCAGTGCCATCATTCCCGCAATCAACACCAGCAACGCCGCACGATCCATCAGCCACGTATTCCTGACGGCAGCCACATCAGCCGCAGACATGCCAGGCAGCGACCACGCAATCATCGTCGCAGGCACAAGCGCCGCCAACGTCGCAAGAGGCAGACTCACGCCGGAACCGACCAGTGCAGGCAATCCAACCGTCATGGACGCCAATGACAGCGTAACAAGCTGCGCGGCCAAACACAGCATCGTCAGCAGTGCCATCCTCGCCGTCTTCATGCAAGCCGGCAGCGTTCGTCATCCATAATTCAGCGACCTGATAATCACGTGCCTGCGTGTCCAATATCTCGCATCCGTTCTGTGTGGTGTCATACGTCAGCAGACCGGACAGCAGGTACGAGGCAATCTCATCGCCGGACAACTGTTCACTGTCTTCAGCGCTGAACAGCCATGCAGTATGATCCGCCGGGGATTCGGACAACTTGGCAGGCGTCACATATCCATTTCGACCAAGTTTCCCGGACAAGTCGGCAGCCGGCTGACCGGCCAAACGCAGACCGTGATGCCATCTCGCCGGTCACAGACAGTAGAGGTCGTCCTTGCGATAACCGGATATGCGCCGAACGGCAGTACCAGCGGGACGACTACCGCGACGGTGGCGCATAGAGCGACTATTCGGAACAGCCGGCAACGGTCCTGTCATGGCTGCGCCATCCGACGACCATCGCCCGTACTGAGGCGGCTGCTGGCGCAAATACGCGGCACCCAGGCCGTAACGCATGGGCGGTTTGCCTCCGCAGTCCATCAGTCCATCAGTAGACGCACGCGAGCCGGCAGTGCGGCCCGTGTGCGTCTACTGCTTAGCGAGTTTCGCCGAATCGTCGACCTTCACGGCATCATTTTTCGTCGCGTCGACCTTCGCGCCTCCCTTGGCATCTGCGGCTGCAGGCTTCGCAGCGCCGTCCTTCGCAGCGGTGGCCTTCTGCGCCGAGCCCGCAGGCTTCGTCTTGCTTCCGTCCCTCGCCGCGGACGCAGCCTTCGTGCTGCCCGAGCCACCGTTCTTCGCGGTCGGTTTCGCAGCCGGCCGTTCTTCCGGTTTGCTGACGGTCACGATCTCGTTGACGCGCGGCGTGCGCGAACGCAACGCGACGCGCTTCAGACGCGGCGGTCGGCGAGTGGAGATGAACAGCGGCTGAACCTCGACCAACGGGTTGAACGGCGCCAGGCCGAACCATTTGATCGGGGAGCCGGCGACGTGACGAATCGCGTACTTGGCCTGCAACGACATCGCGCCTCGCGTGGAGATCTTGGATTCCGGCATCAGGTCCTTGTGAATCAGCACGTAACGGATGGTGCCGATCTCCGGGTCGGCGTCCACCTTCGGGTAGACGGACTTCTGCTGCGGCAGGTCACCGGAATCCGACAGGTCGTGCATGATCTGGTGCAGGTACACCGGAATAGACTGCGACACCTTGAATCCCAGACGGATACGCACTCGGAACAGGTAGCTCGTGCCGAAATTCTGCACGGAGTACTCGCGCGTGAACGGTTCGTCGGTGGTCTGCACCGACACCGCCCACCACGCACGGGCGCGCTTGGGATGATCCGCGAAGATCGAGAAGAAGATGTCCGTATCCAGTCGTCGCATATCCGAATCGCTGGTCAGATACACGATGTTGTCGGCGAAATACGGGATGCGGAAGTCGCCGTGCAGGCGGTCAAGCGCCGGCAGGAAGTCCTTCGGCATCATGTGGCGGCGCTGCGCGCGTTCCAGACGCGTGCCCTCGTTCCACGTGTACATGATGAACAGGATCGCCAACGTCAGCAGCATCGTGAACCAGCCGCCGTGCAGGAACTTCGCCATCGACGCGATGAAGAACATCAGCTGGATGGCGAGGAACACGATGGTGAACACGACCGCCAGCACCCGCTTGCGGTCGTACCACATGTACACCGCCAGCAGGATCGTGGTGGTGATCATCGTGATCGTCAGCGCAAGGCCGTAAGCCGCCGAAATATGCTCGGAATCCCGGAATATGCCCAGCACGATGAGCGTGGCCGCGCACAGTACCCAGTTGATGACGGGAATGTACAGCTGGCCGCGGGTGCGCGCCGGATACCGCACCTGAAGATGGGGCATCCAATTGAGGCCGGTCGCCTCTGACACCATCGTGAACGCGCCGGTGATCAGCGCCTGCGAGGCGATGATGCCGGCCGTGACCGACAGGATGACGGCCACATAGCGCACGTTCGGATCCATCATCTGGAAGAACGGGTTCAGTCCCTCCATGTGCTGGTACTCGGGATTGTTCTGGTTCTTGAGGATCCACGCGCCCTGACCGAAGTAGTTGAACACCAGAGCGACCTTGATGAACGGCCACGTGAAGTAGATGTTGCCGCGTCCCACGTGTCCCATGTCGGAGTACAGCGCCTCGGCGCCGGTGGTCGACAGGAACACGGTGCCCATGACGGCGATGCCGGCCGCATTGTGCGGGCTGAACAGGAATTTCACGCCGTACACGGGGTTGAGCGCCGCGAGCACGGACCAATCGCCGGAGAGGTTCACCGCGCCGACCACGGCGAGGAACGTGAACCACACCAGCACCACGGAGCCGAACACGCGGCCGATGCTTTCGGTGCCGCGCGATTGCACGGAGAACAGCACGACGATGATGACCACGGTGATCATCAGCGTCAGGTTGCCGTTTTCCTTGAACAGCGCCTCCAATGGCGGCAGCGTCTTCAGGCCTTCGACCGCGGAGCTGATCGACACGGCCGGGGTGAGCACGGAATCGGCGAGGAACGCCGCGCCGCCGAGCATGGCGGGGATGGCGAGCCATGCGCCATGCCTGCGAATCAGCGAATACAGGGCGAAGATGCCACCTTCGCCCTTGTTGTCGATACGCATGGCGATGAGCACGTATTTGACGGTGGTGATCAGCGTTATCGACCAGAACACCAGCGACAGCATGCCGAGCACGGCCTCACGGTCAGTGTTGGCGATGCCGCCCTGGCCGGAAAGGAACGTCTGCGCGGTGTACAGGGGCGATGTTCCGATGTCGCCGTAGACCACGCCGAGCGCGACGATGGCCATGCCGAGCGAGATCTTGTTGGGGCCGGACTGCAATCTGCGCCACCAGCGGCCGATCGCGCCCTTGCTTGCGGTCTTGGCGAGTTTTTCCGCTTCCTTGGTTTCTGCCGCCTGCTGCTTTGCAAGCTCTTCGCGCTCCTCTTTCGTCAGTGTGCGACGGGAGACTTTCGGGACGTTGGTGAACGTGTCGGCACGTAACAACGTTTCATCGGGCTTTTGAGCCATGATGCTTCCTCCATCGACGGGGATAATCCGCACATGATATCCGCATATTCTAGGTACAGCTACTAACGGAAACCTTGGTATTTCAAATTCAAGCGGTCAGTATATGCCCCTTTTCGGTTTTTTCCAACTTGGGGAGGACGCCGGCCGCCCTTGCCGTCCCTCGTCACACCCCGTATACCGTGCGTGTCGTGCGCCGCGTCGCACGCGCGACTTCGGCGACGGGCAGGTCGAACACGTCGGCGAGCGCCGTCAGCGTGTACGGGATCATGTACGGCGCGTTGGTGCGCCCGCGGTATGGCATCGGCGTAAGATACGGCGCGTCCGTCTCGACCATGATGTGGTCCAGTCCGACCAGCCGGGCTGATTCGCGGATACCGTCGTTGCCCTTGTAGCTGACCGTGCCGGAGAAGCTCAGATACCAGCCGTTGTCGCGCGCGATCGCGCCCATTTCGGCGTCGCCGGAGTAGCTGTGGAACACGGTTCGCTCTGGGCTGCCGTCTGCGAGCAGCGTCTCGATGACCTCCCGGTGCGAGTCGCGGTCGTGGATCTGCATGGGCAGGTTCAGCTCCTTGGCGAGCGCGATATGCTCGCGGAAGGCGTCTCGTTGCAGTTCCTTCGCGCCTTCCCCGGTGCGAAACAGGTCCATGCCGGTCTCGCCGATGGCGACCACCTGATGCGGGTATGCGAGGGCCAGGCGATGCACTTCGGCGAGCGCGTCGTCGAAGCTCACGTCATGGTGGGGCTTGTATTTCAGCGACAGACCGTCCGGCCCGGGGACGCCGCGGTGACCGTGGAGCACGGCTTCATTGGGGTGGATTGCGATGGCGGCATGAACGGAGTCGGGATGGTCGACGGCCATCTGGATGGCGGTCATGAGGTTCGGCAGCTCGCACCCGCAGTCGATGATGCCGGTGACGCCGACTGCCGCGGCTTGGGCGAGCAGCTGCTCCACGTCGTACACCGGTACTTCCGGCTGTCCTTTTTCGACGGCTTCGTGGCTCATGGCCCGCGCAAACGGAATGACGGATGCCACATGCGTATGGTTGTCGATGACGTGCGCGTCGTCGGGCAGCGGCGACGGCGCGGGCGCCCAGCTGCGGTCACGATGATGATGCTTGCTCATGTCTCACCAGTGTAGCGAGCGGCACGGCATTGCTGCGCGGCCGTTCATGAGTCTCGCCTCGCCGGCTACCGCCAGCAGTTCTCGTAGGGCAGACCGGTCAGTCGTTCCACCACATGACGGGTTTCGGGCGTGACGTCGGCCTTGTCGCCGCCGTTGCGCAGGCGGGTGATCTCTGTCAATACGATGCCGTCCGTACGCTTGTTGATGGCGAGATGGGCGGACACAATCCAGCAGATGACCATCGCGACGGCAAAACGGTAAACCAGCCCAGCAGCACGGCTCCCAATCCAATGCCCGCCACCGTCGTCTGCCGTGCGCGCGTCGCGTCGAAGCCGACCGCGCCCAGCACCAGGCCGACGGCAATCGTCGCTATTCCCGAGCCCAGCTGACGGAACGATGCCTGAATGCCGGAGAACGTGGCGGAACGGTACCGGCGAGTCACGATCTGGTCGATGTCCGCGATGTACGGGAACACCGCCCACCACGGTTCCGGCAGCGTGCCGACCAGCATCCACGCCGCGAACAGCCAGGCCGTACCAAGCCAGCCGATGAAATTGATCGCGTACAGCCGTTTCGGGCCTATCTTGGTCATCGCCCAGCCGAACACCGGCATCAGCGACGCGAACGCCGCCGTATGGTTCCAGTCGTACACCACGAAGAACACGAACGTCTGGCCGAACACGTCCATCGTCACCTGCACCAGAAGGTAGATGGCCAGATGCTTGCGGAACTCCTTGACGCGCAGCGTGCTCGCATACTCGCGCAACACCAGCCGTGCACGCCGCAGCCAGCCCACCATGCCGACGTGCCCGTCACGCTTCTCGCCCCACGCGTGCGCGCCGAATCCGGCAGTCTCAGGCGTCATCTCCCAGGTACACCGCCAGCAGGCGAACACGTATATGCCGAACGGCATCTCCGGAATCCACAGGAACACCCCCAGCAGGATCATCGGCGATATCATCATCAGCAGCAGATGGCGTACGGCCACCTGCCCCAGCTGGGCGCGCGGAATGCGGATCGAGGTGATCGGCGGCGTGACCACCGGGGCGATCAGCGTGTTGTCGAATCCGATCACCGACACGTCACCGGGCACGTTCACGCCGTCGGCGGTGAACCGCAGCACGATGCCCACCGCGATCAGATCGTTGTAGGTGATGATGGCGGTGGTGTCCCCTCCCTCCAATGCGAGCGCGGCCTGATAGCCGCCCTCGACTGTGGGGTGCACCGGGCCTATCTGATTGACCTTGAATCCCATGCGGTTCCCGATGTCATGCACCGCGGCCACCTCGACTGATTGGCCCATGACGCGGCCGGGCCGGCGACGTACGTGACCGCGAGCGTTTCAGCAGGCTCAGCGCGCACGGTGCCGATGCGCGGATCGGGCACAACGCTGGCCACGCCTTCGAGAGGACGGTTCAGCACGACCAGCGGCACGCGCTTCGCATAGTCGCGGATGAAACTGATGCCGGGCGCGTCGGTGGACAGGATGACGCCGTTCACCTTGTCGGCGAGATGGTCGAGCATCTGCTGTGTGCGTTGCCCGGACGACCCCGTTTCGATGACGCTCACCGCGCTGTCCGATTCCATGGCCGTGACCTGCGCCCCTTTGAGGATCTGCGACGAGACGCCGTCGGCAGTGTCCTTGACCACCAGCGCGATGATGCTGCCGGGGAGGCCCCGAACGGGGAGAACGGAGGCGGTGCGCTCGCACTGCCGACCGGCACAGACGACCGCGAGGCCAAGGCCGCCTACACGTTCGCGCACGGCGACGGCGTGAAGGGGAATCTTGCGCAGGAGGGCATTCCTCCGCTGAAATCGACGCTCGGCGACCCGCGGCCCAGACCGATGATTTCTTCGGAGGGCAGAAGCCCCACGCCGTCATCGCCCAGGCGTCCAAGGACGTGCGCACCGACTTCACGTATCTGTCGTACACGGCGTACGCGAACTCGATCGCCGTGGATTCCATCGGCCAGTCATACCACGGCAAACTCACCTTGCACGAGGCCCTGCAGCAGTGGGGCGAATCGCTCAAGAAATATGGAGAAGAGTAAGGCTTCACCGTACGGTAGGCCGGGTGCCGACCCGAACAATGAAAGGAACATCATGCAACTGTTGTGATCGTGCCGCACGCACGATCGAAATCCCTTCATAATCCGCCGTGCGCGGCAGTCCGACATCCAACCCCTGATGCGACACGCCCGGATTGCTTCGCACAATTGAAGCACGGCATTCCGGAGAATGGCGGAATGCCGCGACCCTGTGAACGCAGATAGACGATTGTGCTACGCAATCCGGGCGTGTCGCGTCAGGGGGTTGGATGAAAGGCCCTCACGCTCCGGTCCGATAGGCGCAACCACACACCGGAAAAGAAGAACCCGGCGGGGAAGCCGCCGGGTGAGAGAAGAGAGAGAAGAAGGGGTTCAATTATGGGGTTTCAACAACCTCGCCAACGTTGTAACAACCGCTGACATGTTCTATATAACCGCATCATGCTTGGAGGAATGATGCACGTTCCTCGGAATTATCTGTGAGATGTGTGCCCGACTTGTGAGCATGTAGTCACATCCCGACACAATGTACGGAAAACCGGCCAATAGGCAAGGAACATGGCCGTTCTTCACCGGTAACAACTCTCCGTCACTTTGCGGCGGGCTGAGCAAACGGCAGAGCTGTTTGTAGACGAAGGCGATCCGACAGGCGAGCAAGTGGGCTGAGGCCGAAGGCCGTCCCCAATTGCAGGGCCCGAATGGCTGTCGCGTAGCGACGGTACCGTTTTGCCCCCGCTGGCGGGGGGCTGTCGCGTAGCGACTGGGGTGGTCACCGGTCGTCGCAATCATCCTCTGCGGACCCACCCGCATCCACATCCTCCCCAACTACCGCAGCCGGGTTCGATGGCAGCAGCGACCACGCGTACGACACCTGATACTCATAATCGCTGCCGCGCCGCTGCTCGCTCAGCCGCAAGTATTCGTCCAGCAGGCCATTGATACGCTGCTGCACGTCCATGAGCTCGTCACGGGTCAGCAGCAGCGTCCCGGTGGTCATCGGCGTGAAGGGGAATTGCCGACGTCTCTCAGCGAGGGGTATGGCCGCGCCAGCTTCCATGACACCGTTGATGCGCATGCGCAGCGCCTTGAGCACCCCGTCCATGACCCTCATGCGCATGGCTTGCTCGCTAACGGCCATGCTGAAGGATTCCGCGGCGGGCGCGAACGACTGTTTGGCACCAGAGGGTGCCACATCGGTCAGGTCGACTTGCTCGCCGGCCGTGAAACCGGTACCGGTGGCGGCCGACGCCGCCGGTACTTGCATGATGCCGGTCATCGCAACACATGCGATAGCCGCCAAAACGCGGAACCATTATTTGTGCGCCATGCTTCTCCTTGTTATTCTTCAATCCCCATATATGAAAGACGCCATATCACGACGTCACTTCCTTGCATGGCTGTCAGTTGAGCATAATATACGAAAAATATTTCCTATTTTCTACCGTTGCTCACGCATCGGACGAAAAATCCCCCTGACATTCATATGTCAGGGGGGATTACAACAAAGCCTCAACAGTCAACGGCCCTTGTCAGCGCCTAGATTTCACTGCTTGAGTTCGGCTTGGGCCGCGGCGAACCGCTCAGCCTCGGCCTTCTTGCGGGCGGCGAGCTCGGTGTCGAAGCGGGTGAGCTCCTCGGCCACAGCCTCAGGCGGAATTTTCGCGAAAATCGGATGCGGCTTCGGCACCGGAGTGCCGGCCACCAGACGCTCGCTCTCCCACGGGTGCACGGTCTCACCGAGCTTGTAGTCGCCGGTGATGATCGGGTACGTGAAGCCCGGCTTGTCGAGGTCTTCGACCTCTTCAAGGCGCGGCAGCGGCGAGAATACGCCTGAGCCGCCCAGCGCCTCGTAGACCTTCTGCGACGCGTGCGGCAGGAACGGCGCCAGAAGGTGGTTCGCGTCGTACACCGCCTGCGCTGCCACATGCAGCACCGTGCCCAGACGAGCCTCGTCGTCCTTGATCTTCCACGGCTCCTCGGCGGAGATGTACTTGTTGATGTCGCCGACCACGCGCATCGCGGCGACCAGCGCGTTCTTCTGGTGATGCTTCTCGATCAGCGCGCCGATCTCGTCGAACGCGTCCGAGGTCTCCTTGAGCAGCGCACGGTCCTCGTTGGTCATCGAGTCCTCGTCGAGCGCCGGGATCTCGCCGAAGTTCTTGTTGATCAGGTTGGCGACGCGATTGACCAGATTGCCCCAGCTCGCGGCCAGCTCCTCGTTGTTGTGGCGTACGAACTCGGCCCACGTGAAGTCGGCGTCGGAGGTCTCCGGTCCGGCGATCGAGATGTAGTAGCGCACAGCGTCCACGGGGTAGCGAGCGAGGATGTCCTTGACGTAGATGACGATGCCGCGCGACGAGCTGAACTTCTTGCCCTCCATCGTCATGAACTCGCTGGCCACCACCTGCTCGGGCAGGTTCAGCGGGCCGAGTTCACCGGTCTCTCCGCCCTTGGAACCCTTGCCGTTGTAGGCAAGCATCTCGGAGGGCCAGATCTGGGAGTGGAAGGTGATGTTGTCCTTGCCCATGAAGTAGTAGGCCGGGCAGCTCGGGTCGTTCCACCACTCGCGCCACTTCTCCGGGTCGCCTTGGCGGCGGGCCCATTCGATGGAGGCCGACAGGTAGCCGATCACCGCGTCGAACCACACGTACAACTTCTTGTTCGGATTGTCGATCCATCCCGCCACCGGTACGGGGATGCCCCAGTCGATGTCGCGCGTGATGGCGCGGGGCTTGACTTCCTTGAACAGGCCGATGGAGAAGTTGATGACGTTGGTGCGCCAGC
>ERZ1106919.2110-NODE-2110-length-11548-cov-5.965457_pt1 | contig 11548 bp, 8 predicted proteins | sample MGYA00403654_ERZ1106919 | MGnify/ENA primary metagenome ERZ1106919 (study PRJEB35170, sample SAMEA104062450) | human gut metagenome | biome: human gut; feature: human-associated habitat; material: faeces | place: Denmark | collected 2012-10-08 ... | reverse complement strand
CCGGCCCGCCGCGTTGATGCGGGGAGCGATGGCATAGCTGACGTTCTCCGCCGTCACCGGCCTGCCCGCAAGCCCCACCTCTTCCAGCAGGGCGCAGAAGCCGGGCCGGTCGGTGTTCTGGAGCTGGCGCAGACCGGCTTTGACGATGGTGCGGTTCTCGCCGGTCAGGGGCATAACGTCGGCCACCGTGCCCACAGCGGCGAGGTCGCCGCAGTATTCCAGCATCTCTTCCGGCGGGCATCCGTCCAGCGCAGCGCAGAGCTTGAAGGCCACGCCCGCGCCGCACAGGCCCTTGAAGGGGCTGTGGTCATCTGCCCGGCGGGGGTCTACGATGGCCACCGCCTGCGGCAGGCTCTCGTGGGGCAGATGGTGGTCGGTGATGATGAGGTCGATGCCGAGACTGGCCGCAAAGGCGGCTTCCTCCACCGCCGAGATGCCGTTGTCCACCGTGACGATGAGGCGGCATCCCTTATCGTAGATGGACTGGATGGCGTTCTTCGACAGGCCGTAGCCGTCGCCCTCCCGGCTGGGCAGCATACACTTGGCGCTGGCCCCCATCCCTTTGAGGTGCTGGTAGAGCAGGGCGGTGGCGGTCACGCCGTCCACATCGTAGTCACCGAAGACCACGATGGTCTCGCCCTCGTCGATGGCCCGCAGGATGCGCGCGCAGGCCTTGTCCATGTCGGTCAGGAGCATGGGGTCGCTCAGCTCCTCCTCGCCCGCCAGCAGCGTCAGCGCCTCGGCGGGGTCGGTGATGCCCCGGGCAGCGAGGATGCCGGCCAGCAGACCGGCCTCCTTCTGCTGGGCCGCAAAGACCGAGCGGTATTTCTCCTCGCTCCACGGCCCATCGTCCATGCTCTGGTTTTCCAGCTCTTCGGTGTTCTGCTGGGCGATGGCGGCGGTCAGCTCCTTTAGGGCCGCACGGTCAACTTTTTTGGTGTTCCAAGCCCGGTAGGTCATCGCATTTCCTCCCCGGCCAGACCATCGTTGGCCAGCATCCCCTGCAGCGCAGCGATCTCGCTGGAAACGTCCAGCGCCATGTCCGACAAAAGCTTATCGTAAAGGTTGTCGTAGGCCTGATTCAGGGTGTGCAGGATGCCCGCGATGTCCCTGCGGATGGCCTCGGCGTTCTCGCCCTGCTGGCCCTGCACGTCGTTGTAGGTGTGCAGGAGCTTGAGGGTAGTGGGGATATAGTATTCCGCAAAGCGGCGGGCCTTGGGCAGGCTTTCCGGGTGCGCTTCCAGCCAGTCACAGATGGCAGTGGTGGTGGTCTGCATATGGTCCAGCTCTTCGCGGCCCTGCGCATCCTGCATCAGCTGTTTTTCCTGCTGCAGCACGGCGGCAAAGCGGCGCGCTGTCTCAAGATTGAGCGGCACATCGTCTGTTTTTTCTGCCGCCGGTTCCGGCTGCGGCGGTGCCTTGGAGGCTGCGGCAGCTTCCTGCGCGGCACGGTAATCCTCAGCAGTCAGGTAAAGCTTTTCCGCTTTTTCGTCCACCCATGCACTCAGCCAGCCATTGCGGATGAATCTGCGCACCCGCTTGAGGGCACGGGCCTTTTTCTCGTCCACGGCTTCCAGCGGCAGGCCCTTTTTGCAGTCAAAGCCTTCTGCTGCCTCGGCCAGACGGAGCAGCGTCTTGCTGGCCTTCAGGCGGGATGCACCGGCAGTGATCATCCACACGAACACGGCGGTGACAGCCGCAAAGCACCAGCCGGTGATCCGCACCGCCCCCAGCGCAAAGCTGCCCATGGCTGCAGCATTTTCAGCCATAAAGCTGTCCTGCAGAAGAGCCTGCAGAACCGCCGCATTGGGCGTAAACAGGCCCGCCGCACCCAGACAGGAAACCGCCGTGATGCCAAAGATCACCGTAAACGTGATGCCGACTGCCAGCAATGCGCAGCCTGCGCTGTAGCGCTTTTTGGCACTGGCGCGGATCTCGTCTGCCGGGGTCGTCTCTGCCTTGCCGAACATCTGCCGGAACCAGCCGGAAACACCTGCGGCCTGCGCGTTGATATTGTCCTCATTCAAGCCCTGTTTTTTCGTATTCTGCACATTCTGGCGGCTGCGATAGTATTCCTCCCGGCGGCTGCGGAACGCCTTTGCCGCTTCGCCAAGGCCAAAGTTTGCAGCATTCACCGCCGCACGGCCCACACCATAGGCGCGGTCACCAATGTCCTCCCCTTTGCCCTCAAAGCCATGGGCAAAGGCATCCGACACGGTATCGCCAAAGGCGCGCAGCTGGTTTTCCAGCTCCTGCTGCACCTGACGGCCCTCATTTTCTCTCATTGTATCGTTTTCACGATCGTTCATCAAATTCTTCTCACCCTTCTGCCGGTGCATACCGGCTGATGATGGCGCGGGCCACCCGCAGGCCATCCACGGCGGCGCTCATGATGCCGCCCGCATATCCGGCACCCTCGCCGCAGGGATACAGACCTGCCAGCTGGGTACATTCAAAATTTTCTTCCCGCTTCAGCCGCACCGGGCTGCTGGTGCGGGTCTCAAGACCCGTAAGGATCGCTTCCGGCGCGGTATAACCCGCAATTTTGCGCTCGTAGGCGCGCAGGCCCGCCCGCAGCGTTTCGGCCAGCTCCTGCGGCAGCAGTGCGCCGAGGTCTGCCGCAGCAACGCCGCGGTCATAGGTAGGCTGCACGCGTCCAATGTTCAGCTGGCCGCGCCCTTCCAGAAAGCTCTGGATGTTCTCTGCCGGAGCGGCATACTCCCCTGCACTGCGCCCAGCGGCGTAGGCTCTGGCTTCCAGCTCCCGCTGGAACGCGATGGCCCGGCGCGGATCGTCTGCAAAATCCTTGCCGCCCACGCTCACCACCACGGCCGCGTTGGCATTTTTGCCATTGCGGGCGTGGAAGCTCATGCCGTTGGTCACTACACGGCCTTCCTCGCTGGCCGATGCCACCACCTGCCCGCCGGGGCACATGCAGAAGGTGTAAACGCACCGCTCCCCCACATGCTGGGAGAGCTGATACTCGCCCCGCGGCAGAGCCGGATGCCCGGCAGCCTCGTGATATAAGCTCTTTTCGATCTCACTCTGCAGATGCTCGGCGCGGAAGCCCACACTGAACGGCTTGCATTCCAGCTGCAGGCCGCCGTCCATCAGCATCCCGAAGGTATCGCGGGCCGAGTGGCCCACCGCGAACACCAAAGCTTCGCAGGCAAAGGTGCCATTTGTGGTAAAAATGCCGGTGAGCTGACCATTTTTCTGTTCAAAGCCGGTCAGGGCCGTGTTGAAATGCACCTCACCGCCCAAAGCTTCGATCTCCTTGCGGATGGAGGTGATCACACCGCGCAGCAGGTCGGTGCCCACATGGGGCTTCTGCTTCCAGGCGATCTCCTCCGGCGCACCGTGCTGCAGGAACACCTCGGTAACAAAGCCGCACAGCTCATCGCCGATGCGGGTGGTCAGCTTGCCATCCGAAAAGGTACCGGCACCGCCCTCGCCAAATTGAATGTTCGCATTCACATCCAGTTCGCCGGTAGCAGAAAAATGTTCCACCGCCTTTACGCGCTCGTCCAGCGCCGGGCCGCGCTCCAGCACAATGGGCTGATAGCCCTGCCGGGCCAGCAGCAGCGCTGCAAACAGGCCCGCCGGGCCAAGGCCGCACACCACAGGCCGATGTGCCAGTGGCTGGATGCCATTCTGCACCGAAAAATCCACCTTCTGCTGCAGAGAAGCATCACCACAGCGGGCTGCAAGAGCCGCTTCCTCGGCAGGTTCTTTCAGGGTGACAGCCACGGTATACACCAGCTTGGGCTGGCCGTGGCGGGCATCCACCGAGAGCTTTGCCACGCCCAGATGCTGCACCTTTCCGCGCGGGATGCGGGCGGCGTGCAGGGCTTTTTCAAATGCCTGCGGCTCTCCGGCAGAGAGCGGCAGACGGATGTTGCGAACGAGAATCATAGTACAGTGTGTTCCTTTTTATCAGTTGCTTTCAATGCGGCACTGCAGCACATAGCTGCCCAGTGCAAAGATCTTGCCGTTGGAGGGCACATACAGGCGGCAGGCGATGTTCTGCTGGCCGGTGGCCACCGAAAAGTCCTCTGCGTCGATCTCCACGACCACCTGTTCCGGGGTCAGGGTCTCCAATGCAGCCTTCGGGCCGCAGAGGGTCACGTTCATCAGCCGTTCGGTCTCCACCGTGAGCTGATAGGTGGACGGCAGATTCACCACCTGCACACAGCTGGAAGGCAGGTTCATGGTCTTGGTCTCCAGACCGGAGCAGTCAAAGCTGAGGGTGATGGTGGAAATGTTGTCCAGCAGGTAGATGTCGCTGGGCAGCTCAATGGGCAGCTCATAGACCTTGTTCAGTGTGAAGGTGGACAGGTCGATGGTGCCGATGGACAGGGTGGACAACGCGTCGATCTTTTCCGCCGGGCCGGCCACCTTGAGCTGCTTGCGGCTGAGCTCATACACCAGCACCGACTCGTCAAAGTCGCGGGGCGCGTTGATGAAGCTCACGTTCACCGGCAGGGTGGCCATCTTGTACACCTGCAAGGTCACGTCCACGCTGCTTTCTTCCAGCTCGGTGTACTCAAAGTTCACTTCCGTGCCGCCGGAGGTGTAGAACCGCAGCGGCGTTGCCAGGGTGACCGAGCTGTCCAGCTCGCCGGAGTAGGTCACCTCGGCGGTGCAGGTGGTCACCTTGTCCAGCTCACTGCTGGGGCCGGACAGAGTGACCATATCCTTGGACACCTCGGTGCTGTAGAGGATATACCCGTCCGAGATGGCCAGGTAATTGGTGGTCACGGTGACGGGAAGGGTCTTTTCCTCCACCACATCGAACACCACGTCCACCATGTTGTCGGAGCCGTCGATGGTCACGGTGACGCCATTGAGCATGCCGTTGGTCCCCCGCACCAGCAGGCGCAGGGTCTTTTCACCGCTGTCCCGCACGCTGGACCAGTCCGGGTAGACCACAAAATCGGAGGCCGTCAAGCTGCCGATGGTGTAGCCGTCGCCGGAGATCTTCAGGTTCACCGTCTTGTCCTCGGCGCTGACGATGCTCAGTCCACGGGAGGTATAAACGGAGGAATCGTAGGTATAGTCCACCGGCACATTGTAGATGGTGTTGGTGGTGCCGGGCTGCACGATGATGGTCACGATCATCCAGGCCACAATGGCACCCAGAATGGACAGTGCCAGCCGGATGCGGCGGTCGTCCAAAAAGTTCTTTTTGTGGGGAACAGCAGGCTTTGCGCCGCTGGTATTCTTGGGTTGATTGGTCATTGCTGCTCGTCCTCCCCTTTCTGGCTGACCCACTTCATCAGGCTCTTTGCGCGGTCCTTCCAGGTGTCGGCCGTGCTCTTTTCCACCACAGGCTCCTTGGGGATCATCTCGTCGATCAGGCGGGTGTACAGGGTCTGGCGGTCAAAATGACGGATCAGCACGCCATTTTTTGCCATGGAGATGATGCCCGTCTCCTCGCTGACCACGATGGCGATGGCGTCCGAGTTTTCGGCAATGCCCAGGCAGGCGCGGTGGCGGGTGCCCATGTCCTTGCCCAGATCCAGATTATTGGAAAGCGGCAGCACGCAGCCTGCGGCCTTGATGCGGCCGTTCTCGATGATGGCGGCACCGTCGTGCAGGGGGGTGCCCTCGTAAAAGATGGTGCCCAGCACTTCCAGATTCACCGCGCTGTTCACCGGGGTGCCGGTGCGCACGATCTCAGACAGGTTGGTGTGGCGTTCCAGCACGATGAGCGCACCGGTCTTGGTCTCCGAAAAGCGCTCTGCCGCGTCGCAGATGGCGATGATGGCGCTGCGCCAGGCCCCTTTCAGGCTGGGGTCGTTGTAGCGGCCTTTCACGTTGAACAGCTTTGCGGCCCACTGGTCGGTCTGGCCCATGCGCTCCAGAGCACGGCGGATCTCCGGCTGGAACAGCACCACCAGGGTGAGCAGGCCCACCTGCAGCAGCGAGTTGAGCAGCCAGGTGACCGTGCGCATGTTCAGCGTTTCGGCCACCAGATAAACCGCCATGACCAGCAGCGCGCCCTTGAACAGCTGGCCGGCGCGGGTGCGGTTGACGATGCCCAGCAGCTGGTAGATCAGGAACGCAATGATGATGATATCCAGCAGGTCAACGAGCTTGAAGGTCTGAAAATTGGCAATGATCGCATTCAGTGTCATGGACGCACACTCCTGTTACCGTGTTTCGATCAGGGCGACGGCGTGGGCGGCAATGCCCAGTCCCTCGCCGGTAAAGCCCAGATGCTCTTCCGTGGTAGCCTTGACGCTCACGGCGTCCACCGGCAGGCCGAAAGCCGCCGCCAGATTGGCCCTCATGGCCGGGATGTGCGGGGCCAGCTTAGGCCGCTGGCAGAGGATGGTGGCGTCGATGTTTTCCACCCGGTAATCGTGCTCCGACAGGATGCGGGCCACATGGCGGGCCAGCTCCAGGCTGTCGGCCCCGGCATAGGCGGGGTCATTGTCCGGGAAATGCTGGCCGATATCCCCCAGCGCCGCCGCACCCAGCACGGCGTCCATCACCGCGTGGGCCAGCACATCGGCGTCCGAGTGGCCCAGCAAACCCTTTTCAAAGGGGATCTCCACGCCGCCCAGGATCAGCTTGCGGCCTTCCACCAGGCGGTGCACGTCATAACCATGTCCAATGCGCATTCTCGTTTCCTCTTTCTGTACCGGGCGGGGCAGGTCCTCCCGCGTGGTGATCTTCAGGTTGGCGTAGTCACCCTGGGTGAGCTGCACCGAGCGGCCAGTGAGCTCGAACAGGCTGCAGTCATCGGTGACCAGCCGGGCTTTTTCGGCGTCCAGCTCCTGCAGGGCGGCCAGATACTGCGCCCGGTCAAAGCACTGGGGCGTCTGCACCGCATACAGGGTACTGCGGTCCGGGGTGCTGCGCACAAGGCAGGCTTCCGGCACCGTTTTGCCGTCACCGGGCACGGCCTGCTTGATGGTGTCCTTGACCGGCACTGCCGGGGCGGCAGCTCCGCAGCGGGCAGCGGCTTTCAGCACCGCCGCGATGATGGCCGGGCTCACAAAGGGCCGGGCTGCGTCGTGCACAGCCACCAGCTCCCCGTGGGCTGCCAGCACGCCATTCTTGGCGCTCTCGGCGCGGGTGGCACCACCGGCCACGATCTGCACCGGCTTAGTGCAGCCGACGGCCTGCTGCTCCACGAAAGCACGGTTTTTGCCCGCCACCAGCACGATCTCGCCGATCTGCGGGCACTGGTCAAAAGCGCGGATGCTGCAGTGCAGCACCGTTTCGCCGCCCAGGTCAAAGCTGAGCTTGTCGAACCCCATCCGGGTGGAAGAACCTGCCGCCACCAGCACGGCCGAAATCGTTTTTTGCAATCTGCACACCTGCCCCTGCTGCCGCCGCGCCGGTGTTTCCAGCTGCGGCTGGCTATAATAAGTCATCTTTTATTATAGCGTATCGGCCCGCAAACTGCAACCGGTTCCGCCCAGCAAAAAAGCCCTTTTGCACCGCCGGGCAGGCGGGTGCAAAAGGGCTTTGGGACCTTATTTCAGTGCAGTTTATGCCAGGATGGGCTCAATGGCAGCAGCCAGGGCATCCTTCTGGGCCTGGGCATCGGCCAGATCCTTGCCCAGGGTGGTGAAGTAGGTCTTGATCTTCGGCTCGGTGCCGGAGGGACGGACCACCACAGTCGCACCGTTCTCCAGTGCGTAGATCAGCACGTTGGCAGCCGGCAGGCCGGTCTCCTCGGGCTTCTTGTAGTCGGTGACCTTGACCACCTTGTGGCCGGCCAGCTCGGTGGGCGGGTTGTCGCGCAGCTTCTGCATGATGGACGCCATCTTCTCCATGCCGGTCAGTCCGGGGAACTCGAAGCTGTCCACCTTGTTCAGGTAGCGGCCGTACTGGGCGTAGATCTCTTCCAGACGCTGCTTGATGGAAGAACCGATGCTGCGGTAGTAAGCAGCCATCTCGCAGATCAGCATGGAGCCGATCACAGCGTCCTTATCGCGGACATAGGGGCCTGCCAGATAGCCGTAGCTCTCCTCGAAGCCGAAGATGAAGCGGTCCACTTCACCGGCAGCTTCCAGATTGGCGATCTGGTCGCCGATCCACTTGAAGCCGGTCAGCACGCTGCGCATCTCCACGCCGTAGTGGGCGGCAATGGCATCGGCCAGCGGGGTGGACACGATGGACTTGACGGCCACGGGGTTCTTGGGCATGGTGCCCTTCTCGATGCGGCCTGCGCAGATGTAATCCAGCAGCAGAGCGCCCATCTCGTTGCCGGATACCAGCTCATAGCTGCCATCCGGGCACTTCATGGCGATGCCCACGCGGTCGGCGTCTGGGTCGGTGGCCAGCATCAGGTCGGCACCGGTCTTGGTGGCCAGATCCAGGCCCAGCTTCAGGGCGTCGAAGATCTCAGGGTTGGGGTAGGAGCAGGTGGTGAAGTAGCCGTTGGGGTACTCCTGCTCGGGCACGATGGTGATATCGGTGATGCCCATGTCGTTCAGCACATGGGTGACCGGAACCAGACCGGAACCGTTCAGGGGGCTGTACACCAGCTTCAGGCCGGCGGTCTTGCACAGGCCGGGGCGCACCTGACGGGCCTCGATGGCGTCGTACAGGGCCTTCTTGCAGTCATCGCCCACAAAACGGATCAGGCCCTTCTCCACGCCCTCGGCAAAGGAGATGTACTTGGCACCGGTGAGCACATCGGTCTTCTGGATCTCGTCGTACACGATGGCGGCGGCGTCATCGGTCATCTGGCAGCCGTCCGGGCCGTAGGCCTTGTAGCCGTTGTACTTGGCCGGGTTGTGGGAGGCGGTGACCATGATGCCTGCATTGCACTGATAGTAGCGGGTAGCAAAGCTCAGGGCCGGCACCGGCATCAGGGCATCATAGATGCGCACCTTGATGCCATTGGCTGCCAGAACACCGGCAGCCGTCTTGGCAAAAACGTCGCTCTTGAGGCGGCTGTCGTAGCTGATGGCGACGGTCTGGCTGCCGCCCTGGGTCTTGACCCAGTTGGCCAGGCCCTGGGTAGCCTGACGCACAACGTAGATGTTCATGCGGTTGGTACCCGCGCCCAGGACGCCGCGCAGACCTGCGGTGCCGAACTTCAAAGCCACAGCAAAGCGATCCTTGATCTCGTCATCGTTGCCCTCGATCTTTGCCAGTTCGGGCTTCAGATCCGCATCGTCCAGCTCCGCTGCCAGCCAGCGCTTATATTCATCCAGATACATGTTGCACACCTTACCTTTGTTATTTTTTCCCAAAAAAGGAGACAGTTTATTCAAACCTAATTATACTATAAACGCTTGTGTCCATCATGTCAATTGCATATTTTGCCACAATCTTACCGGTACAAAATCAGCAAATGCCACAAAAACAGCCGCTCTCCGGGTGGATGTCGGCGGGCTGCTGTGCTTCCGGCAGCAGCCGGTAGGGCTGGTGCACGTCCTCCAGCACCTCCAGCCACTGTTCCGGGCCGATGCTGTTCTCGCACAGATAGCGCAAAAGCTGCATCATCCGGGCAAAACTGCCCTGCGGAGCCAGCACCGTACTGCACTGTACCCGGCCCGCCTGCTCCCACCGCAGCTGGGCCAGCACGCCCCCGGGCACGGTCTGGGCGCAGTACACCACCGTGTGGGCCCGCTGCAGCCCCTCCAGCTCTGAATAAGTACGGATGTACCGGCAGTATTCCTTGCCTGTCATCGTTTGTCGCTCTCCTTTCCGCTGCATTGACATCTTTCCTGCCCTTTACTATAATGAAATCGACCGGGAGATGCTGTCGAAGGCTGACGGCTCCTCCCAAATTTTTCCACCCAATTTTCGACCGTTTTCGCGCAGAAAATGCAAGCGAGGTGCACCCATGTATTCGGTAACAAAGAGCTTTGGCCTGAACGGCCTGCGCGGCTTTGCCGTGGCCGTGGAGGCCGACGTTTCGGGCGGGCTGCCCGCCTTTTCCATCGTAGGCCTGCCGGATTCCGCCGTGCGGGAAAGTGCGGACCGCGTGCGTGCCGCCATCAAGAACCTGGGCTTCAAGTTCCCGGACCGGCGCATCACGGTCAACCTGGCCCCCGCCGATGTGCGCAAGACCGGCCCGGTGTACGATTTGCCCCTGCTGCTGGCCGTGCTCACGGCCAGCGGCCAGCTGGAGGATGTGCCGGAGGACGCCGCCTTTCTGGGTGAGCTGGCGCTGGACGGCACCCTGCGCCCGGTATCCGGCGTGCTGCCCATGGCACTGGCCGCCGCCGAAAACGGCATCCGCGCCCTGTATGTACCCGCCGAAAACGCCGCCGAGGCTGCCGAGGCCTGTGCCGACAGCATGGCCGTCTACCCGGCCCACACCGCCCGGGAGGTGGTGGACGCCCTGCGCGGCATCCGACCGCTGACCGCTGCGGCAGCCGTTCCCTTTGACCCCGCCGAGGCCTGGGCGCAGGTGCCGGATTTTGCCGACGTGATGGGGCAGGCATTGGCCCGCCGGGCCATGGTCATCGCTGCGGCCGGGGGCCACAACGTGCTGCTGATGGGTGCCCCGGGCACCGGCAAATCCATGCTGGCCAAGCGCCTCCCGGGCATCCTGCCGCCTCTCACCCGGGAGGAAGCCGTGGAGACCACCAAGATCTATTCCATCGCCGGGCAGCTGCCCCAGGGCCGGGGCCTGATCACGGCACGGCCTTTCCGCAGCCCGCACCACTCGGCCAGTGCCGTCTCGCTGGCGGGCGGCGGCGCACAGTTCCGCCCCGGCGAGTGCAGTCTGGCCAACTGCGGCGTGCTGTTCCTGGACGAACTGCCGGAGTTCTCCCGCGAGAGCCTGGAGGTGCTGCGCCAGCCGCTGGAGGACGGCCAGATCACCGTGAGCCGCGCCGCAGGCAGCGCCAGCTCGGCATCCGTAAAGCCAAGGGTGCGCAGCTCACGCTCGGCATCCTGCGGCGTCAGGCCGTGGCCGGTCAGCGTCAGGTTGGCGGCGGCGGTCAGCTGCGGGCAGAGGCGATCCTCCTGAAAGACGGCGGCGGGCGTTTCGACGCCGGTCACTGTGCCGGAGTCCGCGGACTCCAGTCCCAGCAGGATGCGCAGCAGCGTGGTCTTGCCGCAGCCGGAGCGGCCCATCAGCACCATGGGGCGGTCCACCGTCCAGGTAAAGCGCTGCAAAACCGGCGTACTTCCGAAGCTTTTGCAGAGATCGGTTATCACAATGCTCACACGCGCACCTCCCCGCAAAGACGTGTCTTGGCCGTGCGCAGCAGGGCCGCCGATGCCGCGGACAGCGCCGCCGACAGCAGCACGATGACGAGCGTCCACGCGAACACATCCGGCGTGGACAGGGTGATCTTCGCGCGGTAGAGCGCGTCGCCCACGCTGTGGTCCGGCAGACCGATGACCTCGGCGGAGACGCCGCTCTTCCAGCACATGCCCATGGCGGCGATGCAGCTCTCGCAGAAGGACGGGAAGATGCCGGGCAGCCAGATGTACCGCAGCCGCGCGGTGAGCGGCAGGCGGTAGACCTTCGCCATTTCCAGCAGCTTCGGGTCGGTGTCGGCAATGCCGCCCAGCACGCCCGCATAGACGACGGGCAGCACATGGGTAAAGCTGACGATGA
>ERZ1106919.2105-NODE-2105-length-11564-cov-9.799983_pt1 | contig 11564 bp, 11 predicted proteins | sample MGYA00403654_ERZ1106919 | MGnify/ENA primary metagenome ERZ1106919 (study PRJEB35170, sample SAMEA104062450) | human gut metagenome | biome: human gut; feature: human-associated habitat; material: faeces | place: Denmark | collected 2012-10-08 ... | reverse complement strand
TTAAATACCTTATTATATATATTATCGAAGAAATTACATATTGGACATATTACATATGCTAATACCCCGCCAATTATAAAAGGCATAAGAGTTTTGCATATATGTGAAAATGCTTTGTGGATAGCATCAATTCTGAACAATGCAAAAAAAAGCAATAGGGACAGCGCAGCTGCCCCAAATAATGCCATTGTAACTCCTGCATATCTTTTGAAAGAATATTTCTTCATAGATTTCCCTCTGCAGATAGTGATTAAATGTTTACCTTAACAATTCTAGGTCTTAAACCTGCTGCTTCAAGCTTGTCAACAATCTCATCCTTATGTTCATGTCCGAAAGCTTCAATAGTAATTCTAAGCTCAACAGTTGCTTTTCTGTTAATGCTTACAAACTGGTTATGCTCAAGCTTGATTACATTACCGTTAGCTTCTGCAATAATAGAAGCTACTCTTACAAGTTCACCTGGCTTATCTGGAAGAAGTACAGAAACAGTGAAGATTCTGCTTCTCTGTACAAGTCCCTGCTGAACAACAGATGACATTGTAATAACATCCATATTACCACCAGAAAGAATTGAAACAATCTTCTTATCCTTAACATCAAGCTGCTTTAATGCTGCAACTGTAAGAAGACCTGAATTCTCAACAATCATCTTATGATTCTCTACCATATCAAGGAATGCAACTATTAAATCTTCATCAGGAACTGTAATAATATCATCAAGATTCTTCTGAAGGTATGGGAATAACTTGCTTCCTGGAGTCTTAACAGCTGTACCGTCTGCAATTGTACTTACAGTAGGAAGAGTAACAACCTTTCCAGCCTTAAGAGATTCCTGAAGACAGTTAGCACCGGCAGGCTCAACACCAATAACCTTGATATTAGGATTAAGGAGTTTTGCAAGTGTAGATACACCTGTTGCAAGTCCGCCACCACCAATAGGAACAAGAATATAATCAACAGTTGGAAGCTCTTTAATAATCTCCATTGCGATAGAACCCTGACCTGTTGCAACATCTAAATCATCAAATGGGTGAACAAATGTAAGTCCTTTCTCCTTGGCAAGCTTCATTGCATATTCGCATGCTTCATCATAAACATTACCGTAAAGAATAACCTCTGCACCGTATCCCTTAGTTCTGTTTACCTTGATAAGTGGTGTTGTTGTAGGCATAACTACTGTTGCCTTAACCCCATATTTCTTAGCTGCAAATGCAACACCCTGTGCATGATTTCCGGCAGAAGCTGTAATAAGTCCCTTCTGTCTTGCTTCCTCTGACATCGTACTAATCTTGTAATATGCACCTCTTACCTTATAAGCACCTGTGTACTGCATATTCTCTGGCTTAAGGTATACTCTGTTACCAGTCTGGCTGCTGAAATACTCACTATATACCAGATTAGTAGGAAGTGTTGCTTCCTTAACCTTCTCGGCAGCTTCCTCGAAACTTTTCAATGTTAATTCTTCCATTGCACTTAATCTCCCATCTTAATTCATTAACTTATCAATCTTCATCAGAGCCGTTATCTACATCGAATAATGCATTAACAAATGTGTCTGAATCAAACTTCTGTAAATCTTCGACTTTCTCACCAACTCCAATATATTTAACAGGAATACCAAATTCTGCCTGTATAGCAACGGCAATTCCCCCTTTGGCAGTTCCATCCATCTTAGTAAGAATAATACCTGTGATATTAGTTACATCATTAAACTCTCTAAGCTGAGAAAGGGCGTTCTGACCAGTTGTTGCGTCAAGAACGATAAGATTTTCCCTGTATGCATCAGAATACTCTCTTTCTATAACTCTTCTTCCGTCCGCCGGATGGCCTCTTTGATGACCGCATAGGCAAACCCCCGGCGCTGCAATGCTGCCACCACAAGGTCGCGGCGGCCGTCGGCCAGCTTCTTGCGGTAACGGTTGGCCACCAGCGCGGCGGCAGCTTCCAGCTCCGGGCTCTCGCCGTTTTCATCCGGGGCGTATACGGTTTCCAGTGCCTGTTCGATCTGCTGGCTGTTCAGGCCCTTCTGGCGCAGGTTCTGGGCCGCAGCCCGGCGGCTCTTGCGGGCCATCAGCAGGCCGTGGGCGCGTGTCTCCGCGTAGCGGTCGTCGTTGACGTAATCCAGCTCCACCATCTCGGCCACGGCGGCGGCCGCCGCCTGCTCGGTGAAGCGGGCGCACAGCCGCTCATACAGCTGGGTGCTGGTCATCTCCCGGGCCGAAAGGGCATCCAGCGCACGGGCGCGGGCCTTGGCCGGGTCAGCACATTTTTCCGGTTCTTCCCCGCCCCGGCGCGGGCGGTAACTCTTACGGTAAAAGGACATTTAGTCCTCCACCATGATGTCCAGCTCGCTCTCGCTGCTGCGGGCCGGAGCCTTGACCACCGGCTCCTTGGTGCCCTCGGCAGGTGCGGCAGCTTCCTCGGCCTTATCGGCGGCAGCAGCACGGCCGGACGAGCGGCGGGAAGCATAGAGCTTGTCCGCATTGGCGCGGATCTGGCCCTCGATGTCGTTGGCGATCTCCGGGTTGTCCTTCAGGAACTGCTTGGAGTTGTCACGGCCCTGCCCCAGGCGCATGTCGCCGTAATTGAACCATGCACCGCTCTTCTGCACGATGCCCAGCTTGACGCCCAGGTCCAGCAGCTCGCCCACCTTGGAGATGCCCTCGCCGAACATGATGTCAAACTCTGCCTCACGGAACGGCGGGGCCACCTTGTTCTTCACGATCTTGGCGCGGGTGTGGTTGCCAATGAACTGGCCGGAAGAATCCTTCAGGCCCTCCACGCGGCGGATGTCGATGCGCACCGAAGAATAATACTTCAGGGCACGGCCGCCGGTGGTCACCTCCGGGTTGCCGTACACGACACCCACTTTCTCACGCAGCTGGTTGATGAACACGCACACGGTGTTGGTCTTGCCGATGACGCTGGTGAGCTTGCGCATGGCCTGGCTCATCAGACGGGCCTGCAGGCCCACATGGCTGTCGCCCATCTCGCCCTCGATCTCGGCACGGGGCACCATGGCTGCCACCGAGTCCACCACGATGGCGTCGATGGCACCGGAGCGCACCAGCGCTTCGCAGATCTCCATGGCCTGCTCACCGGTGTCCGGCTGGCTGACCAGCAGGTTGTTGATGTCCACGCCCAGTGCCTCGGCATACACCGGGTCCAGTGCGTGCTCCACGTCGATGAACGCTACGTCGCCGCCCTTCTTCTGGGCCTCGGCTAGAATGTGCAAAGCCAGCGTGGTCTTACCGCTGGATTCCGGGCCATACACCTCAATGATGCGGCCGCGGGGCACACCGCCCACACCCAGTGCCATGTCCAGCCCCAGGCTGCCGGTGGAAATGGCATCCACCTGCATGGCGGTATTGTCGCCCAGCTTCATCACGGCACCCTTGCCGAACTGCTTTTCGATCTGGGCCAGGGCCGTGGCCAGCGCATCCTTTTTGGCTTCCGCGCCGGTTTTTTTTGTGGCCGGGGCAACGTTGTTGTTCTGATTCTTTGCCATAGCGTGCTGCTCCTTTATCCTCATTGCCCGCAAAAACGGGCTGTGTTGTACTTTCTCTCTTAGTATAACACAAATTCCAGAATTTACAACAAGAAGTTGTTTCTATTTTTCAATTATTTTGGCCGGTGGGCAATGATGCAGCGGTCGTTGCCGCCGTAATCCCTGCGGCATTCGATGTCTGCCCAGCCATTCCCGGCCAGCAGCTCCATGACGGCCTGCCGCTGCTGCCAGCCGATCTCCAGCACCAGTGCCCCGCCGGGGCGCAGCGCGTCACGGTAGTGCTGCGCAAGGGCCCGGTAGAACACAAGGCCGTCATCCCCTGCTTCCAGTGCCATGGCCGGTTCCTGCGCCACCTCCGGCTGCAAATGCTGCATTTCCTCTGCCGTCAGATACGGCGGGTTGGACACGATCAGGTCCAGTTGCCCTTCCGGCAGGCTTTGCCAGTAGGTGAACAGGTCCCCCTGCACGGCCTGCACCGCCGGGGCTGCGCCGGGCAGAGCAGTGCTCACATTCTGTTCCAGATAGCGGAAGGCTTCCGGGCTTTTTTCCACGCAGGTGACCTGCGCGTCCGGGCAGAAGCGCTTGACCCCCAACCCCAGACAGCCGGTGCCGGCACACAGATCCAGCACACGGGGCGCTTTTACGCCCGCAAGGGTCTGCGCGGCGGCCTCGGCCACCACCTCGGTGTCCGCACGGGGGCAGAGCACCCCCGGCCCCACGATCAGTTCAAAGTCCAGAAAGCTCCAGTGACCGCACAGGTACTGCAGCGGCTCCCGCGCCTCCCGGCGCAGGCAGAGGGACTCCAGCCGGGCAGCCTGCGCTTCGGTCAGGGGCGCGTCCGCCAGCCGGACATCCCGCCCAGTCACCAGCCGGAAAAGTTCTGCGGCGTCGTAATCCGCATCCGGGCATCCGGCCGCCGTCAGACGGGCTTCCAACTGCCGCACCGCGTCCCGCGGGGTCATACCTGCCGTTACCATTTGCCTTCCTCCGGGTTTTCCGGCAGCACCGGGGTCACGGCCGCAATGGCCACCTCGATCATGCTGTCATCCGGCTCAAACACCGTGAGGTGCTGCACCCAGATGCCGGGCTGGCGGATGATGCGGGTGGCAAGGTTATCCGACCGGCCGCACCACTTGAGCAGCTCGTAGCTGATGCCCATGACCAGCGGCAGCAGCAGCAGCTTGAAGAGCACCCGCAGGCCGATGCTGCCCCAGGGCAGCACGCTGTACAGGAATACGCTCACGATGACCACCAGGATCAGGAAGCTGGTGCCGCAGCGCGGGTGGAAGCGGGTGTACTTGCGCACATTCTCCACCGTGAGGGGGTCGCCTGCCTCGTAGCAGGCAATGGTCTTGTGCTCGGCCCCGTGGTACTCGAACACCCGGTGGATCTCCTTCATTTTGGAGATGCCCACCATATAGGTCAGGAAGACGCCCACCTTGAGCACCGCTTCCAGCACCACCTTGGCCCAGCGGCCCAGCGTGACAAAATGATTCACGCCGCCCACGATAAGGGTGGGCAGCACAGTGAACAGCAGAATGGCCAGCAGCCCGCCCAGAACGGCTGCGCAGGCCAGCAGAGCGTCCTCGGCCTTTTTGCCCAGATGCTCCCCTACCCACTTTTCAAAAGCGGTCTCTTCCTCTTCGGGGTCGTAGTCATCGCCCATGCTGACCTGGGCCGAGTACATCATATAGCGGTAACCCATGATCAGGCTTTCGATCATGGAAATCGCTCCCCGCACCAGCGGGATCTTTGTCCAGATGCCATGGGTAGGCGTGGGCTCGGTCTTGGTCTCGATGGTGCCGTCCGGCTTGCGCACGGCGCAGCAGATGAGCTTGGGGCCGCGCATCATGATGCCTTCCATCAGGGCCTGCCCGCCTACACTGGTCTTGAAACGTTCCTTGTTGGGTTGATTCATTGGGTTCTCCTTACGGTTTTTACTTTCCCTCTATTGTAACACCGAAATGTGACAAAATCTCATTTACGCCTTATGATAAAGCGGCAGGCCCAGGGTGACCACCGTACCCCGGCCCAATGTGCTCTGGATGTCCATGGTGCCGTCCAGCGCGGTCATGATGGAATCCACCAGTGCCAGACCGATGCCGCTGCCGCGCACCGCGTTGCTGCCCTTGTAGAACTTGGTCTTGACATTTTCCAGATCTTCCGGCGGGATGCCCCGGCCCTGATCCAGGATCTCCACAAAGGCCTTGTATTCCCCTGCCCACAGCTTGACCGTGATGCGGCCGCCGGGGGCAGAATATTTGATGGCGTTGTCCAGAATGTTGATGAACACCTGCCGCAGGCGGTCGGGGTCGGCATACACCGGGATCATCTCTTCCGGCTCGGTGTAGCTCAGGATCAGTCCTTCGCGCTGGATGCGTGCCTCGCAGAACAGCACCGCGTCGGTGAGCTCCGCCACCAGATCCAACGGGCGGCACTCCATGCGCAGGCGGCCGTTCTGCAGGCGGCTGAAGTCCAGCAGCTCCTCCACCATGTTGTACAGACGGCCCGTCTCGTTGTTGATGATCTCCAGCCCCTTACGGTAGTTCTCATCCGTGGGATCGTCCAGCGTGCGCAGGGTCTCCACCCAGCCCCGGATGGAAGTAAGCGGCGTGCGCAGCTCGTGGGAGACCGAACTGATGAACTCGTTCTTCATCTTCTCGGTCTCTTCCAGCCCTTCCGCCATCCGGTTGATGGTGCCGCGCAGACGGTCCACCTCGTCCCGGGCGTCACCGTTCACCGGCAGGCGCACGTCGAACTCGCCGCGGGCGATGTCGGCGGCAATGCGCTCCACCTGCCCCAGCGGCACCACGATGCTGCGCACAAAATACAGGCCGGTCAACACGCTGAACACCAGAATGGCCGCCACCACCACGAGACTGGCAAAAAAGGCGTTCTGGATCTGCCGTTCGATCAGGGTCAGGCTGGTGACCAGCCGCAGGGCGGCCACATCCTCGGCGGCATAGGGCACCAGATAGCACGCCGCCATGACCACCTCGCCGGACTCGGTGCGGTACACCGCCATGCCCAGCCCGTCGGCGGCGTCCTGCGCCTGCACAAAGTCCAGGTTATTTACGATGCCGTCGGCATCGGTGCCGCTGGAGGATGCAATGACCCCGCCATAGCTGTCCAGCAGCATGAATTCGTACTTGTCCTTGTCGGAATACTGTTCCACCATGCGCCGCAGCGCCATGCTGCGGTTGGCCGCCGCACTGTAGACCGTGTCGGCAGTGTAGACCTTCAGCTGACCGGTCACCGAGGAAAAGCGCCGGTACATGGTCTGCTGCACGCTGTTGTAGTAGCTGCGGGTGTAGCTGTGCAGGAACATTGCCTCGGCCAGCAGCACCAGAAGCACCGTAATGAGCAGATTGCCCCGCAGCCAGCGCCGCGTGATCCCGCTTCGCATTTTGCTTTTCCTCCTTTCCATTTATATTGGCGTTTGCCAAAGCCGTCACTCTTCCCAGCGGTAGCCGTAGCCCCAGACTGTCATGATGTGGGTGGGGCGGCTGGGCTCGTCCTCTACTTTCATGCGCAGGCGGCGGATGTTCACGTCCACGATCTTCACATCGCCGAAGTAGTTCTCGCCCCATACGCCCTTCAGGATCTTTTCACGCACCAGCGCGATGCCCGGGTTGCGGAAGAACAGCTCCATGATCTGGAATTCCACCTGGGTCAACTCGATGGGCTGACCGGCTTTCAGCAGCACACGGCGGTTCTCGTCCAGCACAAAGTCCCCGCTGGTCAGGGTGCCCAGCTCCTTGGCGGGATCCCGCTCTTCCTCACTCTCGGCCCGGTGCACCCGGCGGCAGAGCGCCTCCACACGGGCCAGCAGCTCGCTCACACTAAAGGGTTTGGTCATGTAATCGTCGGCACCGATGGACAGGCCCCGGATCTTGTCCTGCTCCTGCCCCTTGGCGCTGAGGATGATGATGCCGATCTTCTGGTCGGTGCGGCGGATCGTTTCGCAGAGCGAAAAACCGTTCATGCCCGGCAGCATCACATCCAGAATGGCCGCATCGCAGCCGGGCTTCTTGGCCAGCAGCGGCAGGGCGGCCTCGGCGCTCTCGGCCTCCACGGCTTCCATCCCGGTAAGCCGCAGGTTCAGTGCGATCATCTCACGGATATTGGCTTCATCTTCCACCACAAGCACTCGTACCATGGTCTTTCCTCCGTTTTCAATTCAGCAGATACAACGCGTTTGACAGGCTGTAATCCGCATCCTGGATCTCCACATCCGGGGCCAGCCGGGCCTGCATCTGGCGCGACGCCACAATGCCCAGTTTGGTCCACCCGGTAGAGCTGGCCGCAGTCTGGGCCAGCCGTACCGTCATGACCGGCTGGTCCTCGTCCACGGTGCGCAGCTCCACCGCGCCGTCGTATTGTTCGCTGTCGGTAAGTTTGAGGTTGCCCTCCCACTCGGTGGGCAGCTCGATGTAGCAGTTCGTTTCCTCATCCAGCAGGCCAAAGCTCTTTTCCGGCCTGCGGCTGGTGTAGTCCATCCAGACGATAAAGTCCATGCGGCGGCTCTGGCTCAGGTTCAGCAGGCCCGCCTCGTCCGGCTGGGTGGGGATCTCCACGATGCCGTCTCCGTCCAGATCGCAGCTCACCAGTGTGGACACATTGCGCAGAGATGCCTCATACAGCTCATCGGCACTGATCTGGGACGCCTGCACCATCTGCTGGGTGCTCTCATCGAAACGGAGCAGCACACTGGCCAGATTGTTGCCGGAAATGCCCGTCCAGCCGTCCAGCACCAGATAATTGCGCCGGTCGGAGCCAAGACCGGCCGCCACCGATGCACAGCCGGAAAAGCGGTCGGCCGAAAGGCCCATGACGGCAGCCTGCCGGAACCCGCCTTCCTTGTCCACGGTAAGCAGTTCGATCTGCACGCCGCCGTCCTCCTGGGTAGACATCAGGATCAGATCCTGACTGCCGCCGCCGGTGATGTCCTCCACCAGATATTGCTCGTAGGACTGCTCCAAAATGGTGGAGAGCTGCCCGTCGTTGTAGGCATACACGGCCAGATAGTGGTCGCCCTGTGCGGCCACATAACCCACCACCAGCTGGCAGTCATCCCCTGCGCGGAGCTGGGCCAGCCGCACGTTCTCCACCGTATCGGCCAGACCCTCCACGCTCTGGCGCACCTGCCACGCTCCGGTGTCATCCCGCTGCAGAATGGCGATGCACACGTTCGTGCTCTGGGCCGTGGTGTACAGCACGGCTGCATCCTGCTGGCCGTCGCCGTCCAGGTCCTGCAAAAGAAAAGGTGACAGCAGCTCGCCCTGCATGGGGTACTTGAGCTGCGCACTCTCGCCCAGCCAGTCGTTCAGGGCCGTCTGCACCGCGCCATAGTCACCGGACAGACGCGGGGCACGCAGCAGCTCTTCCACCTGCAGGTTCTCTCCGGGCAGAGCATTGCAGCCCGCCAGCAGAACACTGACCAACAACAGAGCCAGTGCATGCCGGAAATGGCGGAATGTTTTCAACCGGATCTCCTCCCTTCGTGGAAAATGCAGCCGCCAGCCGCAGCCAAAAATACGCTATTGTCAGTATACCACGCCAGCCCCACTCTGCCAAGTGGCGTTGTTGCGAAAAAGTCTCTGCGGCAGCCACTCTTCCGGGGACACAAAAAAGCCCTCCCCCATTGCTGGGAAAGGGCTTTTGTCAACCGTTTATACAGTCAGAGCAGGATCAGACGAGCTCCAGAACTGCCATCTCGGCAGCGTCGCCGCGGCGAGCGCCGATCTTGATGATGCGGGTGTAGCCGCCGTTGCGGTCAGCGTACTTGGGGCTGATCTCATCAAACAGCTTCTTTGCAACATCTTCCTTGGTGATGTAGGCATAAACCTGGCGCTTGGTGTGCAGGTCGCTTGCCTTGCCAAGGCTGATCATCTTCTCGGCCATGGAACGAACGTCCTTAGCGCGAGTGACAGTGGTCTCAATCTTGCCATTCTCTAACAGGTAGGTAACCATAGCGCGCATCATAGCGTTGCGGCTGTCGCTGGTTCTACCGAGCTTTCTGGTACCGGGCATCCCGTTTCACTCCTTAATTATTTTAGTTATTCGTCATCCGTGTTCAGCTTGAAGCCCAGGGAGTCCAGCTTTGCCATGACTTCTTCCAGGCTCTTGCGACCGAGGTTGCGGACCTTCATCATCTCGTCCTCGCTCTTGCTGACCAGATCTTCCACCGTGTTGATACCGGCACGCTTCAGGCAGTTGAAGGAACGCACGCTCAGATCCAGCTCTTCGATGGTCATCTCCAGAGCCTTCTCCTTGTCGTCGTTGGTCTTCTCCACCATGATCTCGGTGCCAGCGGCCTCATCGGACAGGTTGACGAACAGGTTCAGGTGCTCGGTCAGCACGCGGGCAGCCAGAGAAACGGCTTCCTGCGCATTGATCGTGCCATCGGTCCAAACCTCAATGGTCAGCTTGTCATAATCGATCGCCTGGCCAACACGGGTGCTCTCGACGTTGTAGTTCACCTTGAGCACAGGGGTGTAAATGCTGTCAACGGGAAGAGTGTTGATATCGTTCTTCTCGATGATAGCCTGTTTGTTGCGCTCTGCGGGCACATAGCCGCGGCCCTTATCGAAGGTCAGCTCCATGACGAGCTTGCCGCCCTCGCCCAGGGTTGCGATGTGCCACTCAGGGTTCAGAATTTCGATGTCGTCGCCCTGCTTGATGTTGTCAGCGGTGACCTCACAGGGGCCGACTGCCTCAACACGCACTGTCTTCGGACCATCGGTGTACAGCTTTGCAGCAATACCCTTCAGGTTCAGGACAATTTCGGTAACGTCTTCCTTGACGCCCTCAATGGTGGAGAACTCGTGAACCACGCCGTCAATCTTGACGCTGGTCACGGCGACACCGGGCAGAGAGGAAAGAAGCACACGACGCAGGCTATTGCCCAGTGTGATGCCAAAGCCACGCTCCAGCGGTTCTGCCACGAATTTGCCGTAGCGGCCGTCCGGGGACAGGCTTGCCGTTTCGATTTTGGGACGTTCAATCTCCATCATATCTATGCCCTCCTTGTCAAACCGATGTTCTCATCGGCCCATTATTAAATTCTTTCAAAGAAAAGAATGCGAAAGCGAGCCATCCAGTGGGAAGGCCCCGCCTTCTTAATGGATTACTTGGAGTACAGCTCGACGATGAGGTGCTCTGCGACTTCGTAGTCGATATCGCTGCGCTCGGGCAGCTTTGCGACAACACCCTTCAGAGAACCGGTCTCACGGTTCAGCCATGCGGGCAGAGCAACAACGGGAGCCTCGGGGCCGGTCAGCTTTGCAAACTTTGCAGAGCTGCGGCTGGACTCGCGCACTTCGATCACGTCGCCGGCCTTCACCTGGTAAGAGGGGATGTTGACCTTCTTGCCGTTGACGGTGAAGTGAGCGTGAGACACCAGCTGACGAGCGTCGCGGCGGGTCTGAGCAAAGCCCAGACGGAACACGACGTTGTCCAGACGGCACTCCATGATCTGCAGCAGGTTCTCACCGGTCTTGCCGGGGCGGGACTCTGCCTTCAGGTAAGCGTTGTGGAACTGCTTCTCCAGAACGCCGTAAATGAACTTGACCTTCTGCTTCTCCTTCAGCTGAGATGCGTACTCAGACTGCTTCTTGCGCATGTTGCCATTGGAGTTGCGGGTGGTATTCTTCTTTGCATAGCCCATGACCGCAGGAGAAATGCCCAGGGCCTTGCAACGCTTTGCGATAGGCTGCGTATTCTTTGCCATAATTCAATTTCCTCCTTCGATCAGACACGACGGCGCTTCGGGGGACGGCAGCCGTTGTGGGGGATGGGAGTCACGTCCTTGATCAGGGTGACTTCCAGGCCGGTAGCCTGCAGCGCACGGATAGCGGACTCACGGCCAGCGCCGGGGCCCTTGACGTAGACCTCAACGGTCTTCATGCCATGCTCGATAGCAACCTTGGCTGCGGTCTCAGCAGCAGACTGGGCTGCAAACGGAGTGCTCTTGCGGCTGCCGCGGAAGTTCAGGGAGCCGGAGGAGCACCAGGACACTGCATTACCCTGCAGGTCGGTGATGGTGACAACAGTA
>ERZ1106919.2100-NODE-2100-length-11587-cov-7.987686_pt1 | contig 11587 bp, 17 predicted proteins | sample MGYA00403654_ERZ1106919 | MGnify/ENA primary metagenome ERZ1106919 (study PRJEB35170, sample SAMEA104062450) | human gut metagenome | biome: human gut; feature: human-associated habitat; material: faeces | place: Denmark | collected 2012-10-08 ... | reverse complement strand
GCACGACCCACCGCCACGACACGCCGAACAACAAAACGCACATCATCAAGTTCCGAGTGACGGAAACTGAAAAACTGGAACTCGAAAATACCGCAAAACTCCTCCATCTCTCCCTATCCACTCTCATCCGCCGTGCGCTGCACAGTGCAAAGATCGAGCGCACTGTTGTCGTTGTCGGCGGCGGAGAAGAAACCCTGACTGCCGTTTCCACTCTGCTTGCTCAGTGCGGCAGAGTAGGCGGCAACCTCAACCAACTCGCACGGCACTTCAACTCCGGCGGCGCAGACACCGAACAGCTGCGGGCGAAAATCCTTGACGAACTTGCAGACCTGACTGCATTCCGGCTCCACGCCGAGAAAATTCTGGGTGAACTGTATGGCAACGCTCAAGCATATCGCCTCTAAAAATTCGGACTACTCTGCCGCCGAAGCGTACCTGATCTACCAGCACGATGAGTTCACCGGAAAGCAGCTTCTGGACGAACAGGGCAGACCCATGCTGCGGGAATCGTACATTCTGGACACCCTTGAGTGTGGCGATTTTCCGTTTGCAACTGCCTGTCTGCTGGCAAACCGAAAGTACAACAAGAACAACCACCCGGATGATATCAAAAGCCACCAGTATATCATCAGCTTTGACCCACGGGATGCAGTTGAAAACGGCTTGACCATGGAAAAGGCACAGGCTCTCGGCCTGAACTTCTGCAAGGACAATTTTCCCGGTCATCCCGCCATTGTCTGCACCCACCCAGACGGACACAACCATTCGGGAAATATCCATGTCCACATCGTGATCGGCAGCGTCCGAACACGGGAAGTGGAACGCAAGCCCTATATGCAAAAGCCCCGCGACTGGCGTGAGGGCATGAAGCATTCCAGTACTGCGCAGACCATGCGACACCTGCGTGTCGAGGTCATGGAAATGTGCCAGAACGCAAAGCTGCGTCAGATCAATCTGCTGGAAGCTCAGGGCGACCGTATTTCCGAACAGGAATACTGGGCGCGGCGGCGTGGGCAGCAACGTCTTGACCATGCCAATGCCAGACTGATTGCAGAGGGGCATCAGCCCAAGCAGACCGTCTACCAGACGGAACTGGAAACTCTGCGCAGGCAAATCGATTCTGTGTTAAAGAAAGCCACCACCTTCGAGGAATTTTCTGCGTTACTAATGCAGGAACACGGCGTTGCCGTGAAAGAGAGCCGAGGGCGATTAAGCTACTGCCCGCCGAATCGGGTAAAGTTTATCACCGCCAAGAAGCTGAGCAAGAAATTTGAAAAAGAGCAGGTGCTTACCAAGCTTTCTCAGAACATCCGGCTTGCTCCAACCATTCAGCCTATTGCCACAGATAAGCCCGATAAGATTCAGAGGCTTGTCGATATTCAGGCGAAGCTGAAGCAGGGCAAGGGTATTGGCTACGAGCGTTGGGCGAAGAAGTACAACCTCAAAGCGATGTCTCAGACCTTGATTCTCTTGCAAGAGAAAGGTCTGCTGGACGAGGATGCACTTAACCAGAGAGTCGCAGAGCTTGACACCAAGTTCAACGAATCGCTGGCCGTGGTGAAAGACCTCGAAACCCGCATGGCAGAAAACAAGAAACTGCGCAGTCACGCTGCTGCCTACCAGCAGTACCGACCGATTGCACAGAAGCTGCAAACTGCCAAATTCCCCGCAGCCTTTGAAGAACAGCACCGTGCAGAGCTGACAGCGTACCGGGCGGCAGCAGCCTATTTTAAGGCAAACAACCTCACCAAGCTGCCCAGCCCGAAAAAGCTGGAAGCCGAGTATGCGCAGCTGGCATCCGAAAAGGCAAAGTTCTACGAGCAGTACAAGGAAGCTAAAGAGGAACTGCTCAAACTGAAAACCGCAAAGCAGAATGTTGCGTCCTTTTTCCGGGAGGAAGAACCGGCGCAGCAGGAGAGATAAAGGAGTGTGCGTATGATCAATCTGAAAATCGACCCGGAGTTCCAGAATCAGATTCCGCCGCTGACGGACGATGAGTACAAGCAGCTTGAAGAAAATATCCTCAAGGAAGGCAAGCTGCTTTCTCCTTTGATCATTTGGAATAACATCCTTGTTGACGGCCACAATCGTTATGAAATCGTTCAGGAACATCCCGAAATCTCTTTCTCCACCATGCCGATCCCGTTTGAAAGCAGAGAAGAAGTCCTCGCTTGGATTTGTAAGAACCAGTTGGGGCGGCGCAATTTAACCCCGGAGCAGAAGTACTACCTGATGGGCAAACAGTATGAAGCCGAAAAAGCCGCGCACGGCGGTGATCGCAAGAGCAGCGATGCAAAATCAAGTTCGCTAAATGCGAACTTGATCGACAGCACCAAAACCTGCGACCGAATCGCAGAAGAAAACGGTGTGAGCAAGGACACCGTTTTCCGCGCCTCGAAGTATATGAAAGGCGTGGAGATCGCAGAAGAACTGATGCCGGGGCTAAAGCAGAGCATCCTGTCCGGACAGACGAAAGTGTCCAAAGCGGATATGCACCGCCTTGCCAGGGCGGCCTACAATGACCGTGCACAAACTTTGCAGGACATTCTGCACCCGGAGCTGAAGGTGGAACCGACGCCTGACGCTGACGGTGTGATCCGCATTCTGGGTAAAGCGCCCGTCATGCCATTCCGAAAGTTTGAATCGGTTTACGACAGCGATGCTTACCCGGAGGATGTACGGTACGAGTATGTGGCGTTGGAAGAACTCACTACTCGTTTCCGCATTTCGTTCAACTACCAGTTGGAGAAGATGCCCGATAATGCGCAGCGTGATGTGATTCTGGATATCATTCACAAGCATAAGGACTATCTTACTTCTCTGGAAGCCGCACTCACAGATGTTAAAGACCAGACAGCATAACAACAGGCACATGGTATGCTGTTTACCGATGTCCAAAGGAGCGTGCGTCTGAACAAAAAGAAAAAGTCCACCAACACTTCCCCTTATCCCGATGAAGTCATCGACCGTCTGGCACGGGCATTCTATCCGGCGATTCTCGCTTGCTGGAACAGCGAGGAAGGCCAGCGGGAGTTTTCCGCGTGGCAGGCAGAGCAGGCTCATCATAATCCAAGCAAAGAAAAACAGAGCGTTCCCGACGGGGAACGCCCTGTTGTACATATCGCTATCATATGCGGATTTTGGCAGGGTGCGTCCGGCATGGCGCACCCTGTTTTTGTTTTGCCCTCAATCTTCTAACCCGTGACTTCCTGCTACATTCCGAAGATATTTCTCCGGTTCGCCGTTCAGGATCAAATCGGCATAGCTCAGTGGGTCATTGTAGATGAGGTAGTCTAACTCCGACCTCTGCGCCATGGTTACATCCAGCGCATCCTCGACCCCGGTGCAGTCGATGGAGATTTTTCTCCCGTCCCGGAGCAGCAGTTCCACGCACCCAGTGTCCATGTTAAAGCGGCAAACTTTTTCATCGTACTTCATAACCGTATCCTCCTGAAATCGTTGTCTGGTTTGTATTGGTCGATCTATGATTTCGGATTTCATCTTCCACGGACACCTGCGTTGAATTTTCCGAAGAAAACAAATAATCCGAACCCATCTCCTATCGGAAACAAGTTCGGATTATTTTTGTTTGGTCCGCCTGACATTCCCCCAGTCGAACCTTTCCGTCACCATCTTCCCTTCTTATTTTTTCCTCACCTGTCCCCTCTCCCATCAACCTCTTTCCGCCGACACGTCGTCCAGCATCTCATCGTTTCGATAACAGCCGCTTTTTTACACGTTCTTCCACGTCCACTTTAATTAAACAAACAAAATCCCCCTCTCAGCAAGTCAACGCTGAAAAAGGGGGATATGTATCATTATATTTTTTTGCCGGTACGCTTTTTGTCAATCAATTTATAAATTGATTCCAAAGAATTTTGAACTTCTTTCCAAAAATTTTTTTGCTCTCCTCCTAAAGGCAGCGGATGATTTCCGGCCTCAACTATCATGTCTTCTAGATTTCCACACTGCTTTGTCAGTTCCGAAAAGAACTCATTATCATCATATTTATAAAACAACGCCGAGAAATTCATTTCACTCAGAACGTCACAAAATTTGTTTCCATTCCGCAGATAGCCATTGCCATCAAAATCAAGGCTCGTTCTGGATTGGGGAATCTTTTTTATAAGATATTCGTCAAAAATCATGCTGCAATTAGCCGAACGAATAGTAGCATCGGCGGACTTATTCGCTGTATTAGCTGCATAAATAGCCACTAGAATAGCAAGTCCTGAAAAGAATGCAGAGATAGCATCAATCATTTACTCACACATCCTTTACATCAGCATTAGACGATCCAGAATGGTTTTTTTGGGGTTGGAAATCTTGGAGACAACGACGTCAAAATTTTTTTCCATTCCCTCACGTCCGATTTCAGTATAAATTTTCCCAAAGAACCCCTGGATAAACGAAGACGCCAAATAGTCGATTTGCTCAGGGAAAACAATTGTAAACGGTTCATTCAAATCGATTCGACCGTCGACCTGTGCATCAAATAGTTTTCGGCCATAACTATTTCCTGCAAGTTTTGTCAAACTCCTATCTTTTATTTCAAGAGAAATCACTTGTTTGCTCATAATGCATTCTCCGTTTCCATCACAAAATTCAAATTATATGCAGTTCCAGGAAAGTAGATTGGGAATGTTGAAAAAACATTCTTGTCCGGAGCGCAGTGCTGAAAGTCATGTTCGTGATTCATTCCAATCCAGTGATCTGCATCATATTCCAAAAGCGACCGTATGAATTGCATTTTTCGTCTCCCCGATAGAACATAGCAGTTGTTTCCGTCTGCTTGAACCTCTAGCCATTTTATCAAAGTAGGGAGTCCCGTTCCTCCGATAAGATATTCATTCGGTCTGCCAGATATGCGATCTTGGAAAGCGCTCAACATGAAAAACTCATCATCTCCATAGCCTTCCCTAAAAAATCTTCTGTGATGCATATAGATTTCGCGCAATCTCCAATATCGTGCGCTGTCACTCTTATCCCGTAGCTCTGGATTAACGCATAACTTTGTCTGTATTTGCGACGAGAGCAACGTCGCAGAAAAATTAACAACACAAATATTCACACCGTAATACTTTGGCCCAGTCGGGTCGTTCCGGCGAACATAGTCACGTGGTGTCACATCAATATCAAGGAAACAATCTGAGCGGCTATGCTCAAGTGCATTTCCCACCAACTCTACAGCAACTTCAGCAAGCAAGTCACTGCGAGACTTTGTGATTCCAAGATTCTCAAAAAACAAGCACAATGTTGTGATTGCGGAGGACAATGTCTCATCATCATTTTCATTGGCTAAAAAAAGTTTGCGATAATAATTTTTTCCAACACCAAGCCTAAATTGACGGACAAAATCCATGGCAGGCTGCGCAGGTCTTTCCAACATATATAGAGGTGACAGTCCAATACCATCGGTAAAAATATTCGTTTCTTTCTTATTGTAATGAAACTGTACAGATATACCGTGATCCGCAATAATATGCTCGATATAGCATTCTAACAGAACATATGTAAATTTTTCGTCGAACACACCGTTTGGAAATGCGATTAAAATAGACGAAATCTGGCTGTTGTTGTGCACGGTAAGAAAAAGCCCGGCAATGAGTTCGGAAACCGTGTCAACCGTCAGCAACTGCTGATTTCCATAAAACAAACAGGATTTCCCGTCTGGTAGAAAAACAGGTGTAAGTGCTTTAGCGGATGTCGCATTCCGCAATTGCCGCTCAAGCAGGGTTACGTTCTTCATACACATCACCGACCTAACCGATAATCATACTGATACACTATGGTAGTTACAAGGTCATTATAGCACACATTCTAACCACTAACAACAAAAAAATCTCCCCTATCCGCCTTGTTTACGGTCGAATACGAGAGATTTTTTTGTTTTGCGCTGACTCCGTTCAGGTTCGACGTACTCCGAACAGCAACCCTTATCACGGGGCTGCGGCTCTTGTCATGTATGGGGTCAGTGCACGCCCTTCTTCAGCTGCTCCAGATAGCTGTCCGCCGCCAGCGCCTCTTTGGTAAAGGAGTTGTTCTCCCACCATGCCCAGATGGCCGCCGCCGAGGTCAGGCCCGCCGTCACCCACTGCTCCAGCTGTGCGCTGTCAATGGGCAGCAGCGGCTTGCCGCAGGCGCTGAGGATCTGGTTTGCCAGGGCCAGGCCCAGCACGGCGGTGCGTGCCACGGTGCCGGCGGAAATGTTGTTGTTCTTCGTGATGTGTGCGTTCATGTTCAGGTTCCTTTCTGCTCTTCCGAGCGCTGCTTTAAAATGTCCACGGCCTTTGTCAGCGCCGCCGGGATCGGCAGGCCCATCAATCCGGCATTCTCAACGATGGAAATGGTCTCGTTGCAGATAAAGCCGATGACCACGGCGTCCCGCACAAAGCTGGTTGCCATCACGGCGTCCAGCCGGCAGGCCACCAGCACGATCAGCAGGGTCTCTCCCTTGCGGATCAGTCCCTTCCAGCCCGCACGGCTCTCCAGCGCGCCGGTCCGGCTCTTGGGGCTGGCGTGGAATACGCCCGCCACGATCAGGCCGGTCACGTAGTCCACGGCCATAAAGAGGATCAGCGTCTGCAGCGCCGCATCCCAGCCGCCGTACAGGCTGGCAATGGCGGCCCCCAGCGCCCCCACGGCCATGCAAAAGGTGTCTTTCATGTCGTTTCCTCCTTTCGTCTCATTTTCGTTTTAATCGTCTCAAAGCGGTGTGCCGTGAGACGATCAGCCCACCCACCGGCTCTTGTTGGGCCGGGTGTCCACATGCACCCAGCCCTTGGCGCGTCCGCTCTTCACCGGGTAGCGGCCCACGCCGCCCCAGTCCGGCATCAGGCTCTCGGCGTATGCGGCCACGGCCTCCACGGTGGTGTCCGCCACCTGGATGTCCGCTGCCTTGCCCAGCAGGTGCTGGCTGCTCTTGGCCCCGCCCACGGATTTGTTGTGAGCAGCGGTGCGGTAGCCGCTGGTGATCGTGATGGGCTTGTTAAAATGCTCCCGGATGGCCTGCAGCAGCACCGCGAGGGTCTGGTCGATCATGATGGTGTCGGAGCCGTCCCGGCACCGGAACTCCCGGACACGGAAGCCCGGTGCCAGCTGCTTGGCGCCATCCTTTGCAAGGGAATACTGTTTAGTTGCCATTGTCTTTGTCCTCCTGCCCATCATGGGCATCCAGCCCCACGGCCTCACAGGTCAACTCAATATCTTCCAGCTCTTCCTCGCACGCAACGCCGCCCAGCTGGTGGAGTTGCGTGTTTTGTCGGTGGACGATATCAAGCAGCCTGTGCAGCGTGGAGGTCAGCAGGTCGATCAACTCAAGTTCCAGCATACTGCTCACCGGTGATCTCGGTATATTCGGCCTCAGTCAGGCGCTGGGGCTTGCGCTGCACCAAAATTTTGAGCATGGCCTTAGACCACCGGCCTGCCTCGTACTCTTTCTTTGCCTTGTCAAAGGCTGCGCTGTGATTCTCATTCATTGCTCATGCCCTCCTCGGTGTTGGTAGCCTCGTCCTCGGTCGGGACATCGGCCAGAATGCACAGAAAATCCACCATAGACGCAATCTGTGCCAGATCTGCGTCCCGGTTTTCGTCCTCAGTCGCGGCCTGAATGCTGCCGGGCTTGTGAAGAATTTTCATGTTATCCCCTCCAAAAGAGATTTAACGTATTTATCCATGCGCTGCAGCAGCTGCTTGGAGTTGCCTTTTGCGGCATGGGCTTTCCATGATTTATACTGTTCGCGCAGAGCGGTGACGGGCTTTTCGCCCGCCTTGATAAGCTGGGCCAGCCTGTACAGGCGTTTCCGCTCTGCCTTAACGTTTTGCGGGTCAACGGTCATTATGACCTTGCCCTCCGGTGTCAGGCGGTAGATAAAGCCGAGAAAACGGAAACCATCCCGCAGCCGGACTATTTTAGTCTTGGTCGGGTGTAGTTCCATTTCCTCGGTAGCATACCGGGCCCGGATGGCCTCCCGCCACTCCACCAGCTGCTCCCTGCTATGGTGACAGATCCAACTATCATCCATAAAGCGGACATACTTGTCCGCACGCAGGCGCTCTTTGATGTAGTGATCTATGGGGTCAGGCACCGAGATCCCGGCCAACTGCACCATCTGGCTGCCCGGACTATAACCGGCCTCGCCGGTGTATTGGCGATCCAGCACGTCACGCACACGGGCATACACGTTGTATGGCAGTTTGCGCTCAAAGCGCTGGTTTGCCACCTCGTGCGGCATCGTATCGTAATAGTGCCGGATATCTACCAGCAGACACCAGCCGTCTGGGCCGTGCTGCCGGTATTCGCGTTCTATCATCAGCTTGACCTGCTGTCGGGCCCAGTCAGTGCCCTTGCCTGTCTGACAGGCCGCATTGTGCCGGATAAAGCCCTTTGACATGGCCGGATAGACGGCATTGTCATTGAGTGAGCGCTGATATACCCTATCCCGGAAACTGGTAGCCACCGCCACGCGGGGCTTTGGATAGGTGATTTTGACTTTTGATGTTGGCCGTGCCCTGTATGTGCCTGTGACAAGTTCCTGATGGAGTCTCAGGATCTCGTCCATGCCAAACAGGCAATATCTGCCCACGGCAGCCTTGCGGCGCACGCCTTTGGAGCATTTGCCCATTGAGGTATACAGGGCATCAAAGCCGATTATTTCATCTTCTTGCACTGTTTTTCAGTTCTCCTCGCAAGGAGCAGCCGGGTGATAGCGGTCAACACCCCGCAGGGTGGCCACGTCCGGCGGCTATTGTTCGCCTGCCAGAGGGCAGGCATGGCACTCGGCTCCTTGCACGGCAGTTTTCGCCCGGCCCATGCTATGCAGAGGCTTTTGTGGGTTTGCTGCCGTCCAATCCGGGGCGCTGCGATTCGCGTTGATGCCGTTCCAGTTGTTCACATTGCCGGAACTGTTGACGTCGAAAGCGTTGTTGCCGTTGCCACGATTCGCAGAGCGCAGCCGCACATTGCGGCCCAATAGCCTACAGCCATTTTTTATGTCAAAGCGATTTATACCGCTTTGCATCATTCTCGTGCCAGTCCCGGCAGCGCTGCCGGATATCTCGCACAGTACCGCCCCAGAAAACGCACCGCTTGCCGGAGAGATGGAAACTGACTTTTGCCATGTCCATCTCAGCCAGCAGGCGGGTACACAGACGGACGGCCTGCTTCTGGAGGTCAAGCCGGGCCTTTCTGGTTTCCGGCCCGTCCACCCGGATGCTGTTGGCCTCAAAGATATCAAAATATATCTGATCGGCAGTCGCACGCAGCTGGCCGGGGAGGTGCGCGTCAATCTCCGGGTCAAAGATCTTTGCGTTTTTGGTGATCTGTCTGGTGTACAGTGCCAGATCCCGTGCATCAAGCGGCAAAGTAAATTTGTTGTCCGGGATCTCGTCTTTGCGCATTGCCATGTAAAGCCCTCACTTTCTCACCGGGCAAGGAATTGCCCGGTGATTATGCCAATTTGGTGATTTTGCAAGCCGGGGCGCTGCGAGGCGCGTAGATGCCGTACCAGATGTTCACAGAGCCGGAACTGCTGACGCCGAAAGCGAAGCCGTGGCCACGATTCGCAGAGCGCAGCCGCACATAGCGGCCCACAGTACGCTGTGCCAGATCGCGGGTAATGCGCAGGGGATAAGTCTGCCACAGGGCCTGCGGGGTCTTTGCGCCGGTGCGCTCTTTCCAGTAGGGCCAATAGCTGCCCTCACCGGACACCTGCGGACTGCAATAGATCTCCTGCAGGGAGGGTAGGAAAATCTTGTCATAGGTCACAACGGCGCTGCCGTCATCGGTAACGCCGTTGCCGTAGGTCACGACTTTCACGCGGGACAAAGCGCTTTTGAAGTCATCAGAGAAGCCGGACAGGAAGCCGGGCAGGGTGTCGGCCTGATCGGGTTTCATGTCCCACTTATCCTGCGGCTGCCACCATGCGCCTGCCGCTGCGTCACTGTTCAGGTACTGCCGGTACGCGGATTTCCACCACCGGTTATCGCCATAGCCAACAGGATGCAGGCCGTTCAGATCGCCGTTTTCCTTGGCAAGGAAGGTGCCGAGATTGGTGCCAGCGCTGCCAGCGGTCACGCTGCAGGTTTCCAGCAGCTCAGATTTCTGCTGATCCTTGTAGACATAGACCTTCCAGTTGGCAGGCACAACGTCCGGCGCATTATAGAAGCCGGTCAGGCGGGCACCCGCCGGGGCCGCCTTGGTCAGGGTGAACTGATAGACCGCATCGGTCTTGACATTATTGCCCCAGTTCAGGCCCATCTTGACGTTGTAGGTGCCCGCCACAAGGCCGCCGTCAGGCACCACATAGAATGCCTGATAAGCAGAAAACTGCAGGTCATACAAGGTTGCATAGTGCATCTGCAACACCATTGCCGGGACCGTGGCGCCGCTCTCGCCCTCTGCGGTATCGTCCGGCTGCACCACATCCCACGGGCAGTCGTAGGCTTTGCCGTCCTTGCCCGTGTAGGTGTTCACCAGCTGGGTGCCGGTGGGGAAGGTAATCGGGGCGCTGCCAGCGTCCACAACGGCCTTGATGGCGTTATAATCCATCTCCTCAAAAATGCCGGTCTGTGCCTTTGCCAGCACGCCCAGCGAGGCAGACACGCCCAGCATGGTGGCATTGAGCAGATCCAGCTTTGCACCGTTGGCTTTCGCGGTTTCGTCCAGATAGATCGGATCGGTTACCATAGATTCAGCCATGAGATTTACTCCTTTCAGGTTTTAGCGTATTTCATGCAGACTTTGCCGTTTACCACGACAAAGCCGCAGGATTCGAGTGCAGCCACGCGGGCAAGGATGTTGGTGTAGTCCTCCGGGATGGTGGCCAGCACCTCCTCGCCCTTCTTCTCCACGGCAGCGGTGGCCGTGGTCTGTGCTTTGGTCACAGCGCCGGTGGCGGTGCTCTGGGCAGTCTGGACAGCCTTTGTGGCAGTGGTCTGGGTGTCGGTCACGGCCTTGACCGCGCCGTTCTGGGCCTGCTGCACGGCATCCAGAGCGTCCTGCTTGCTAGTGCCAATGGCATCCAGCGCGTCAGCCTTTGCAGATTCTGCCGCTTTCTGGGCGCTCTCTGCCCGGGCTGCGGCTGCCTCAGCGCTGGTCTTGGCCTGCTGGGCCTTGTTCGTCTCGTCCTTGACAGTGCCCACCAGAGCTTCCCACGCGGGCGTGTTTGGCTCCGGCATGCTGCCGTCCTCCGTGCCGCTGTTGGCGCCTACTCTATACCGCAAGTCGGCGCTGGTCACGGTCTTTGTGCCGTCGCTGCCCTCAAAGGTGATGTAGCCATTGCCGGGCTGTGCGGTCACGCTGGCGGGCACGGCCACATAGCCGTCCACCACCAGCGTGGACGCCGGGTCAGAGCCACCCGGAACGTGCCAAAAAGCTCGGATGGTCAGCCCTGCCCACTCGCCGGTGGCTGTAACGGCAAGGCGGTACACGCTCTTGTTTTTGGCGTAGCCCAGCGCCAGCGCCGAGGCGTGCCCGGGCAGGCATACGCTGCCGCCGGATGTCAGCGTGATGGGGAACTCGATCATAAAGCAACACCTCCTTGGTGCGTCCTTTTCCGGCCCGGTCAGGCGCTGGTCTTTTCAGCCA
>ERZ1106919.2092-NODE-2092-length-11615-cov-6.669810_pt1 | contig 11615 bp, 10 predicted proteins | sample MGYA00403654_ERZ1106919 | MGnify/ENA primary metagenome ERZ1106919 (study PRJEB35170, sample SAMEA104062450) | human gut metagenome | biome: human gut; feature: human-associated habitat; material: faeces | place: Denmark | collected 2012-10-08 ... | reverse complement strand
AGAGCGCTGCCGTCTGCTCCGCAGGCTCTGCGCCGTGGCAGTAGTTGACCACCACGTTGCAGCCCTGCTTTGCCAGTGCCACACACACCGCCCGGCCAATCCCCCGGCTGCCGCCGGTGACCACCGCCGCGCGGGTCACAGTCTCTTCGCTCATGCTTCGTCCCTCCATGCGGCCAGCGCGGCGTCCAGCTGCTCCGGTGTCTCCACCGAAGCGCACGGCACGCCGGGCAGGGTCTTTTTCACAAAGCCGGACAGGGCACTGCCGGGGCCGACTTCCAGGATGTGGTCCACGCCCAGTTCGCCCAAGCGGCGGAGGGTGTCCTCCATATACACACTGCTCTGCACCTGCTTCACCAGCAGCGCCGGGATGGTGTCCGCGTCGGCCTTTTCGCGGCCCAGACAGTTGAACAGCACCGGGATCTGCATCTCACGGAACCGCTCGGTCTTGAACCGTTCGGCGAGGGCATCTCCGGCGGGGGCCATCAGCCGGGTGTGGAAGGGGCCGCTCACCTTCAGCGGAAGGCAGCGGCGGGCACCGGCGGCTTTGGCCAGCTCCGCAGCTTTGTCCACAGCGGCCTTCTCGCCGCCGATGACCAGCTGGCCGGGGCAGTTGTAGTTGCAGATCTGCACACAGCCCAGCGCCGAAGCCTCTTCGCAGCAGGCGGAAAGCGCAGTGCGGTCCAGGCCCAGCACGGCGGTCATGCCGCAGTCGATGCCCTTGGCCGCATCGGCCATGGCTTTGCCCCGGTAGGCGGCCAGCTCAATGGCCTGCTTGGCGGTGAACACCCCGGCAGCTTCCAGCGCGGAGTATTCGCCCAGCGAAAGCCCGGCAGCGTAAGCGGGCCGCACGCCATGCTCGGCCAGCACGGCGGTGACGCCGCAGGCAAAGGCCACCATGCAGGGCTGGGTGTATTCGGTCTGATTCAGAACGCCGTCCGGGTCCTCAAAGCAGACGCGGTGCAGGTCAAAATCCAGCGCCGCACTGTCGAAGGCGGCCCGGAAGGCGGGGGAGCTTTCGTAAAATTCTTTGCCCATGCCGGGGTGCTGGGCACCCTGACCGGCATACAGAACAGCAAGTTTCATAGGTCATGCCTCCATTCGGCGGTCAATTCGTCCATCAGTTCCCGGACGGTGTACATCCGGTCCAGTCGGCCCACGTTGGCCCCGCAGAAGAACAGCCCCTCTTCCACATTGCCCTTCACCGCTTCGATGAGGGCGTGGGTGATGCAGTAGGGCACCTTTGCGGGGTCGCAGGTCTTTAAACAGCGGGCGCAGTGCCGGGGCGCAAAGCGTTTGCCCTTGGCCAGCGCCTGCACCAGCGGGGTGTTCAGCGCCCGGCCCGGCATGCCCACCGGGCTGTGGATGATGCGCACATCCTCCGGCTTTGCGGCCAGGAGCACGTCCTTGTAGGTCTGGCTGGCATCGCACTCGTAGGTGGGGATGAACCGGGTGGCCAGCTGCACCCCGGCGGCCCCCAGCTTTGTATAGTGGGCCATGTCGGCCCCGGTGTAGATGCCGCCCGCCACGAATACTGGGATGGCATGGCCGAACTGCGCCTCATAGGGCTGTACCTCGGCCAGCACTTCCGGCAGAATTTCGTCCAGAGACTGGCAGTGGTCTGCCAGCAGGTCGGCCTCGGCAAAGCCCAGATGCCCGCCTGCCTTGCAGCCCTCAATGACCACAAAGTCGGCGGTGCGGGCAAACTCCTTGGCCCAGCGGCGCAGGATGAGCCGGGCGGCTCTGGCACTGGAGACGATGGGCGCAATGGCCACCTCCTGCGTGCCCACAAGGCCGGGCAGCTCCAGCGGCAGGCCCGCGCCGGACACCACCGCGTCCACGCCCGCTTCTACCGCGGTGCGGATGGCGGCGGCATAGTCCTGGGTGGCCACCATCGCATTGATGGCCACCAGTCCCGCGCCCTTGGCAAGGGCTTTGGCTTTCTGGATCTCAGCGGTCAGGGCGCGGTGGTTGGCGCTTGCCGGGTCCCGGGCAAAATCCGGCTCCCGGTAGCCCGCATCGGCGGTGGAGATGCACCCCATGCCGCCGCAGGCCGCCACGGCCCCGGCCAGCCCGCCGAGGGACACGCCCACGCCCATGCCGCCCTGCAGGATGGGCACGGGCAGGGCCTTTCCGGCAAGGGTCAGCATAGCTCGTTCAGCGCGGCGATGCGCTGCCTCCCGCTTTCCCACAGGTCGTTCAGGATGTCGGCCACGGGGCGCACCTCGTGGAGCATCCCGGCCACCTGACCGGCCATCAGGCTGCCGGTGGTGGTGTCGCCCTCAAACACGGCCCGGCGCAGGCTGCCGAGGGTGTATTTTTCCAGTTCCATCTTGTCGGCCCCGGCCTTTTCCTGCCGGACGTACTCGCGGCTCATGCGGTTTTTCAGCACACGCACCGGTGCGCCGACGCTGCGGCCGGTGACGATGGTGTCACTGTCCTTGGCCTTGAGCAGGGCGGCTTTATAGTTCTCATGGATGGGGCACTCCTCGCTTGCCAGCAGGCAGGTGCCCACCTGTACGCCGCAGGCGCCCAGGGCCAGCGCAGCCGCCAGCTGGCGGCCGTCGGCGATGCCGCCCGCCGCAATGACGGGAATGTGCACCGCATCCACCACCTGCGGCACCAGCGCCATGGTGGTCATTTCGCCCACATGGCCGCCGCTCTCGGTGCCCTCGGCAATGACGGCGTCGATGCCCAGCGGCTCCAGATGCTTTGCCAGAATGGCCGCTGCCACCACGGGAATGACCTTGATGCCGGCGGCTTTCCACATGGGAACATACTTGCCGGGGTTGCCGGCACCGGTGGTGACCACCTGCACGCCCTCTTCCACCACGATCTTTGCAAACTCGTCGGCCTGCGGGTGCATCAGCATGATGTTCACGCCGAAGGGCTTGGTCGTCAATTGCTTGCAGCGGCGGATGTTCTCGCGCAGGGTGTCGGCGTTCATGCCGCCCGCGCCGATGATGCCCAGCGCTCCCGCGTTGGAGCAGGCGGCGGCAAACTCGCCGGTGGCGATGTTGGCCATGCCGCCCTGGATGATGGGATATCGGGTCCCTAAAATTTCATTTAAAAGTTTCATAAAGTTTTCCTGCGAAAGGCTTCCCCCTCAGGGGAAGCCTTTATTTCTTATACTCCACGATCATGCCGCCCCAGGTCAGGCCGCCGCCAAAGCCGATGCAGGCGATCGTCTGCCCCGGCTGCAGCTGCCCGGTCTCGGCCAGCTCGTTCAGGGCTACCGGGATGCTGGCGGCGCTGGTGTTGCCGTGGCGGTCCATGTTCTTGTAGAATTTGGCCGGGTCGGCGTGCAGAGCCCGCACACAGTGGTCGATGATGCGGCTGTTGGCCTGATGACAGACCACCCAGTCTACCTCGTCCAGCGTCTTGCCGGTCTCGTCCAGCACCGTGTGCAGGCAGCGGGGCAGGGCATCCACCGCAAAGCGGAACACTGCCTTGCCGTCCATGGTGATGGGGGCGGAACCGTTCCGGTCCGGCCCACCGGCGTGCAGGACGTCGCTGCCCCGGGCCCCCAGCGTGAGGGCAAAGGGGGTGTCGGCCAGCCGGAAGATGGCCGCGCCCGCGCCGTCGCCAAACAGGACGCAGGTGGAGCGGTCGGCGGGGTCCATCAGGCGGGAAAGGGCTTCACACCCGATGACCAGGGCGTACTGCCCGCCCAGCGTGGCCAGCAGGCCCCGCGCCACGGCGGTGCCGTACAAAAAGCCGGAGCAGGCCGCGTTGACGTCCAGCGCGGGCCGGTTCTCCGGCAGGCCCAGCGCCGCCTGTACCTGACAGGCCACACTGGGGGTGGCGTCCGGGGCCGACAGGGTGGCGCACACGCAGCAGGAGATGTCTGCCGGGGCAAGGCCGCTGCGCTGCAGCGCCTGTTTTGCGGCGGCAATGGCCAGCGTGGCGGCGGATTCGTCCGCGGTGCACCAGTGCCGGGTGCGGATGCCGGTGCGGGAGGTGATCCACGCGTCACTGGTGTCCACGGTGCGGCTGAGCTCTTCGTTCGTGACCGTCCGGCCGGGCAGCGCCCCGCCGGTGGCTATCAGCTGGAAGCCCTTCATGCGTTCCTCATTTCTCCGATCTGGCGGTATTTCTTGTAGCGCTGGTCGGCCAGGGCCCTGCCGTTCATGCGGCACAGCGTTTTCAGGTGTGCCCACAGGGCAGCGTCCAGCTGCTCAAACAGCACCGTGTGGCCGCGCTGGGCACCGCCCACCGGCTCCGGGATCACTTCTTCCACGATGCCGTCCTGGTACAGGTCCTGTGCGGTCAGCTTCATCATCTCGCAGGCTTCGCCGCTGCGGGAAGAATCTTTCCATAGGATGCTGGCAAAGCCCTCGGGGCTGAGCACCGAATAGACGGCGTTTTCCAGCATGAGGATGTGGTTTGCCACACCCAGCGCCAGCGCACCGCCGGAGGAACCCTCGCCGGTGACGACGGCGATGACCGGCACGGTCAGGCCGCTCATCTCCATCAGGTTGCGGGCGATGGCCTCGCCCTGGCCGCGCTCCTCGGCGTCCTTGCCGGGGTAAGCGCCCGGCGTGTCGATGAAGGTGATGATGGGCCGACCGAACTTCTCGGCCTGCTTCATCAGGCGCAGGGCCTTGCGGTAGCCCTCCGGCCCCGGCATGCCGAAGTTGCAGGCAAGGTTCTCCTCCAGCGAGGAGCCCTTGCGGTGACCGATGACGGTCACCGGCATGCCGTGGAAGCGGGCCACACCGCCCAGAATGGCGGGGTCCTCCTTGCACTGGCGGTCGCCCCGCTGCTCAAAGAAGTCGGTGAACAGGGCGGAGATGGTCTCGTCAATGTGGGGGCGGTCCGGGTGCCGGGCCAGAAAGACCCGGTCCTCGGCGGTCAGCGGGCCGCAGGCACGCAGGATCTCGTCCTCCTCTACGGCAAGCTCTGCCAGCTCGGCGGCGTGGGCCGTGATGGCGTCCATGTCGTCGCCGCTGCCCTTCAGGGCGGTGATCTGCGCATCCAGCGGAGCCAGCTGCTCCAGAATTTCCTTGATCATTCGTGTTTTCCTCCAACATGAAGCTGCAGCACCCGGATCAGGGTGTCGCGCAGCTGGTCGCGGGGCACCACCTGATCCACAAAGCCGTGCTCCAACTGGAACTCGCTGCGCTGGAACCCGGCGGGCAGCTTTTCGCCGATGGTCTGCTCAATGACGCGGGGCCCGGCAAAGCCGATCAGCGCCCCCGGCTCGGCCAGCATGATGTCGCCCAGGCTTGCAAAGCTGGCGGTCACGCCGCCGGTGGTGGGGTGGGTGAGCACGCTGACGTACAGCCCGCCTCTGGCGGAAAAGCGCTGGATGGCGGCGCTGGTCTTGGCCATCTGCATCAGGCTGAAAATGCCCTCCTGCATGCGGGCACCGCCGCTGGCCGAGAAGATGACCAGCGGCAGGCGTTTGGCTGCGGCGTACTCCACCGCGCGGGTGATCTTTTCGCCCACGGCGGTGCTCATGCTGCCCATGAAAAACCGGCTGTCCAGCACGGCAGCCACACAGGCCACCCCGCCGATGCGGCCGGTCGCCGTGACGGCGGCTTCGCGCAGGCCGGTCTTGTTCTGGGCGGCGGTCAGCTTTTCCGGGTAGCCGGGGAACCGGAGCACATCCTGCGGGGGCAGGTCGGCGTCCAGCTCCCGGAAGCTGCCATGGTCCAGCACCAGACTGAGCCGGTAGTAGCCGCCGATGGGCATGTGATAGCCGCAGTTGGGGCAGACGTAAAGGCTGCGGGTCCAGATGGTGCGGGTGGCGCGGCGGCCGCACTGTTTGCACTCCACGAACTGGGGTTCGTGCCAGACGGCCCCGGCATCCCGCCGGGCTTTCAGCTGAAAGGTGCGTTCCCGCATCCGGCCGGGGAACAGGTCTCGGATCTCGTTCATGGTGTTCTGCCTCAGATGTGTGCGGTGATGTAGTTGTAGATGTCGCCCACGGTCTTGAGCTTTGCCAGCTCCTCGTCGGGCACGGACACGCCGCAGGCATCTTCCAGGGCCATGTTCAGCTCCACGGCATCCAGGCTGTCGGCCTCCAGATCCTCGGTCAGGCTGGCCTCCATAGTCACCTTGTCCTCGTCGCAGTTCAGGGTATCGACAACGATCTTCTTCATTTCTTCAAACGTCATGGTAGTGTTCTCCTTTGTTCTGGTTGTATGAATGAATTAGCTAAAATGTTTGAGTAATTCGGAACACGACCATTATAGCCGAATCGTTGGATAAGTCAACAAAAATAACTAAAATAATTTATCTTTTACAGTTCTGACACACTTTCCTTCCTTTTTATAATGCACGGTACAGGTGGCAGTCTGCGCACAAAACCCATTGACACGATATGAAAATGGGATCATAATACCCCCAACACAGCAAACGGCCTGCCCACCGGGGCTGGGTGGATGTCTGCAAGGGGCCGGACGCAGAGCAAAAACAAAAAGGGGGAGGCCCCTCTGCCGGGTGGACCGGACAGGAAAGCCTCTCCCTTTGCGATGGTCTGGATTCAGGACACCGCCGCTTCCAGCCGCCTGGCGGCAGCTTCCGGCGTTTCGTGGAACGCCACGGCCAGCTCCTCCCGCAGGGTGCGCTCGGCCATCTGGTAGAAGTAGGCGTCCATGGCGTTCACCTTGCGGCCCTTGCTGCGCTGGGTGCTCTGCTTGTGGGCGAGCTCCCGGTACAGCTTCAGGTACTCGTAAAAATCATTGGTGTGGATCACGGCCTGATAATGCTCCGCCAGCACGGTCTGGTTGGCAGACGCCGGGGCCGCGTCCGGTTCGCTGCGCACCTGCTCCAGACAGGCAGCGGCCTGTTCCGGGGTGCTCACCGGGCGCAGAACGCCCTCCTTGGTCGTGGGGATATAGCTCCGGTCGTGAGAGTCGGAAAAATAAGGGCGGAGGGTATAATATTCCCGAGCCGGTTCGCCGCAGAAGCTCTGCGGGCCAACGGCTTCGATCTCGTGGACACCGAGGTTTCCATAAACGACCAGCGTTCCTGCTTGATACTGTGACATCGTGCACCTCTTTCGCTTGTATGGAAAGCAACTGCAAAAACGGACTTTCCAGCGCAGTTTTCGTTCCATATTATTGTACCACAAACCGGCGGGGGGCTTCAAAGGCGCTTTTCCACAAAGTTTGCACTGTGCAGGATGCGCAGAATGACCAGCACAATTCTTGTGCAAAACTACCTTTGCAAACCGGGCGGCAAAACCGTATAATGATTCCGTACAACGAGTGGCTCTCATGCGTAAAACCAGTTGCATGAGCGTGGCTCGTTGTTTTCTTTTGCCCTGAAACAGGAAAGGTAAGGTGAATCCCATGGAACATTCCAATCAATTTCTCGGCACGGAGCGCATCGGCAAGCTGATGCGGAGCTATGCGATCCCGTGTATTATTTCGCTACTGGTCGGCGCACTGTACAACATCGTGGACCAGATCTTCATTGCCAACGCCAGCTACCTCGGCTCCTACGGCAATGCCGCCAACACGGTGGTGTTCCCGCTCACGGTGGTGGCGCTGGCCATCGCGGTCATGATCGGTGACGGCTGCTGTGCCTTCGTCAGCATCAGCCTTGGGCAGGACGAAGTGCACCGCGCAAAGCAGAGCGTGGGCAACGCGGTGGTGCTGTGCGTGGTCAGCAGCCTTGTGCTCACGGCCGTCTACCTGCTCTTTGCCGATACCATTCTGGCCATGTTCGGCGGCACGGTGAACGCCGAGACCTACCATCATTCGCAGGAATACTTCTTCTATATCACGCTGGGCGTGCCGTTCTACATGTTCGGCCAGGCCATGAATCCCATCATCCGTGCCGACGGCAGCCCCCGGTTTGCCATGATCTCCACGCTGGCGGGCGCAGTGCTCAACATCATCCTGGACCCCGTCTTTATCTTCGGCTGCCACTGGGGCATGATGGGCGCGGCCGTTGCCACGGTCATCGGGCAGGTGGTCACGGCGGTGCTGTCGGTGTGGTATCTGCTGCACATGAAGATCACCCGCCCGGAAAAGGGCGATTACCGGCTGAAAGGCACCATCTGCGGCCGCACCCTGACCCTGGGCATGACCAGTTTCCTGTCCCAGATCAGTCTGGTGGCCGCCATGGCCGCCATCAACAACATGATCCGGAAGTACGGCGCACTGGACCCCGTGTTCGGGCAGGAGCAGTACGCCCAGATTCCCATGGCCGTGGTGGGCATCGTGATGAAGTTCTTCCAGATCGTCATCTCCATCGTGGTGGGCATGGCCGCCGGCTGCATCCCCATCGTGGGCTTCAACATGGGTGCAGGCAAGTCTGCCCGTGTGAAGGAGCTGTTCACCAAGCTGCTGCTGGCCGAAGCCGCCGTGGGTGCTGTGGCCCTTGTTCTGGTGGAGGTGTTCCCGCGGCGGCTCATCGCGCTGTTCGGCGCCGCCAACGAGAGCGTCTACTACACGGATTTTGCTGTGAAGTCCTTCCGCATCTATCTGTGCATGATCATTCTGGCCTGCGTCAACAAGGCCTGCTTCATCTTCCTGCAGGCCATGGGCAAGGCAGGGGAGTCTACCGCCCTGTCCATGGTGCGTGAAGTGGTGTTCGGCGTGGGCTTTGCTCTGCTGCTGCCCCGTTTCTTCGGGCTGGACGGCGTGCTGTACTCCATGCCGATGTCGGACCTCCTGACCTTTGTGATCGCGGCATATCTGATCGCCAAGACGTATCGGGAGCTGAACACGGGGACGCTGTGAGCAGAATGACCAATTCTTCCGGAAAAAAACTGGAAATGTTGATGCAATGCAAATCTTGTAAAATGCGCTTGCCTCGGCTATAATACCTTTCATGAATGTACAAAACGTCCTGCCTCTTTCCGGCAGGGCGTTTTTCACGGCAAAAATGCAGAGCAACGGCTCTTTTTTGCATGGATGGGAGGAAAACTATGACCAAGGATATGACGCAGGGCAGCCCGCTGAAGCTGATCCTTGCCTTTGCAGTGCCGCTGATGCTGGGCAGCCTGTTCCAGCAGTTCTACAACCTGGCCGACACCATCATCGTGGGCCGCTTTGTGGGCGTGGAAGCGCTGGCGGCCGTGGGCAGCGTGGGCGGCCTGAACTATCTGGTGCTGGGCTTTGTCAACGGCATTGCCTGCGGCTTTTCCATCCCCATCTCCTGGACCTTCGGTGCCAAGGACTATAAAGAGATGCGCCGCTACACGGCCAACACCGTGTGGCTGTCGGTAGCCTTTGCAGTGGTGCTGACGGTGGTCACCGTGGCGCTCACCCGCGCCGTGCTGGTGTGGACCAACACCCCGGCCAACATCATCGATATTGCAGACATTTACATCCGCACCATCTTCTGGGGCATCCCCTTCACCCTTCTTTATAATGTGACCAGTGCCCTGATGCGTGCCCTGGGTGACAGCAAGCGGCCCCTGTATTTTCTGCTGGTGGCCAGTGCGCTGAACATCGGGCTGGACCTGGTGTGCATCATCGTGTTCCGCATGGGGGCCTTTGGCGCAGCCTTTGCCACGGTGTTCAGCCAGGCGGTGGCTGGCATCGGCAGTCTGCTGTACATCCTGCGCCACTACCATGAGCTGCGCTGGAGCAAGGACGAAGGCGCGTTCAGCCTGCCCCACTGTGCAAAGCTGTGCAGCATGGGCATCCCCATGGGGCTCCAGTGTAGCATCACGGCCATTGGCAGCGTGGTGCTGCAGGGTGCCGTCAACGGTCTGGGCAGCGACATCGTGGCAGCCCAGACTGCCGGCAGCAAGGCGGCCCAGTTCCTCTGCGTGCCCCTGGAAAGCATCGGCACTGCCATGACCACCTACACGAGCCAGAATATGGGTGCCAAGGACCTGGACCGTGTGGACCGGGGCGTGTACACCGCCCTGGGCATTGGCTGCGTGTACAGTGTGGCGTCCTTCGTCATCCTGCGGTTCACGGATAAGCTGCTCATCGGCCTGTTCCTGGAAGCCAAGGAGACTGCCATCATGGCCAACGCCCAGAGTTTTATTTTCTGGAACAGCGTGTTCTACATCCCCCTGGCGGTGCTGATCATCTATCGCTATACCATCCAGGGCCTGGGCTATTCCAGTCTGGCCATGTTTGCCGGGGTGGCCGAGATGATCGCCCGGGCCATGGTGGGCGTCTGGTTCGTGCCCCTGTGGGGCTACTTTGCGGCCTGCATCGCAAACCCGGTGGCCTGGCTCTTTGCCTGCTTCTTCCTGATCCCGGCCTATCTGGCGGTGCGCCGGAAGCTGCAGCGAGAAAAAGACCTGAAGGCTGCTGGGATCCGGGCACAAGCATAACGTATCCATCTTATGAGCGGGATAGCTGCGGCTGTCCCGCTTTTTATTTACAAATCTGCCGAAAAAGGCTATACTATAAATAATTATGCAAACAGGGGAGGTGAGTACATGGCAGAACAGGAGCTGGAACAGCTGGAAGGCACGGTGGAAGATATCATCTACGAGAACGCCGACAACGGCTACACCGTGTTCGAGGTGTCCGGCGGCGGGGTCATCACCGTGGTGTGCGGCATCGTGGGGGAGCTGCACGCCGGGGAAAGCGTCATCTGCCGCGGCCGGTATGAGAACCACGCCACCTACGGCCGGCAGTTCCACGCGCAGGAGTGCGAGACGGACATGCCCAAGGATCTGGAAGCCGTGTACGCCTTCCTTGCCAGCCGGTCGCTGCCCTACATCGGGGCCAAGACGGCGGACAAGATCATCGACCTGTTCGGGGCCGAGGCGCTGGAGGTCATTGCCAACGACCCCGCCCGGCTCACTCAGGTGCCCGGCATCTCACCGGACAAGGCCGACCGCATCCAGCAGGAGTTCAAGCGGATGTTCGGCATGCGGGAGCTCATCGCCTATCTGGCACAGTTCGAGATCGGCCCCCGCAAGGCCATGGAGGTGTTCCGGGCCTTTGGCACAGGGGCCATGCAGGCGATTTCGGCCAACCCCTACCTGCTGTGCGGGGAGCCGCTGCAGCTGGACTTCCGCCACGCCGACAGCATCGCCCAGTATTACCACATGGAGGGCGACTGCGCCCAGCGGCTGGAAGCCGCTCTGCTGCGCACTTTGCGCCACAACGCGGGCAACGGCCACACCTGCCTGCCCCGGGCCCAACTGCTGGAAACCGCGTCCAACTTCATCCACCAGCCGCCGGAAAAGCTGGCCCGTGCGCTGGACAAGTGCATCGAGACCGAAGAACTCTGCGTGAAGATGTTCGACGGCGTGCCCTACATCTACCTGCCGGACCTTCTGGCCGCCGAGCAGGACATTGCCCACCGGCTGGCCATTCTGGCCCGGCGGGGCAAGAACACCGCCCGTGACCTGGACCGGAACCTGCAGGTGCTGGAACTGACCCAGGGCTTTGCCTATGCGCCGCTGCAGCGGGAAGCCATCCGCAAGGCCATGACCGAGAACTGTCTGGTGCTCACCGGCGGCCCCGGCACCGGCAAGACCACCACCGTGAACGCCATCCTGCAATTGCTGGAAAATCAGGCCGAGCGGGTGGCCCTGTGCGCCCCCACGGGCCGGGCCGCCAAACGGCTGAGCGAGCTCACCGGCCGCAAGGCCAGCACCATCCACCGCCTGTTGGAGGTGGACTATACCGGCGGCGTGGTCAGCTTCATCCACAACGACAAGAACCTGCTCAAGTGCGATG
>ERZ1106919.2090-NODE-2090-length-11629-cov-3.698376_pt1 | contig 11629 bp, 7 predicted proteins | sample MGYA00403654_ERZ1106919 | MGnify/ENA primary metagenome ERZ1106919 (study PRJEB35170, sample SAMEA104062450) | human gut metagenome | biome: human gut; feature: human-associated habitat; material: faeces | place: Denmark | collected 2012-10-08 ... | reverse complement strand
GGGCAGTTGTGGGTATGCGGACATTTTATGCGATATTCTTACCCGTTTTTCTCCTCATGCGGCAGCCGGTTCCGGAGCAGCCGCTTTTTTAATTCACTCCAGTGAAATGGAATTAGCGGGTAAATATAACTTTTTCCGGCGATTGTCCGGTTAAAGATAAGGCAGCTGACGGCAATGAGTGTTCCGGCGATGAAGCCCCAGAGATTGAGGAAAAAGGTCAGAATCAGGAGCAGGACGCGCATGAATTTGAGTGCGTAGCCGAGTTCGAAGCTCGTCATCGAGTAGTTGGCGATCGTGACGAACGCCATATAGAGCATCGTCTCGCTGTTGAACCAGCCGGATTTGACCGAGTATTCTCCAAGCACGATACCGGCGATGACACTGAGCGGTGTCGTCAGCATGCTGGGGGTGTTGACTGCCGCGAGCCGCAGACCATCGATGGCAAATTCCAGGATCAGGAGCTGATAGATCAGCGCCACATGGATCTCGTCGGTGACACGGATAAAAGCGAGCCATTCCGGGATCCAGCCGGGATTCTGCATAAAAAGCAGCCACAGCGGTGTCAGAAATAAGGTCAGGAAAAAGATGACCGTCCGCGACAGGCGCAGATAGGTGCCGGTCAGCGGTGGAAAATAGTAGTCGTCGGCTTCTTCGATGATATCGAAAACAGAGGATGGCAGAATCATTGCGGATGGCGAATTGTCCACCAGAATGATGATATTTCCTTCCAGAATCGAGGCAGCGGAGGTATCCGGACGCTCTGAAAAACGAAATTTTGGGAACGGATTGAACCATTTGTGCGGATAAATACATTCGGCAAGGCTTTCCTGGTTCATCGAGAGGGCATCGACATGCACTTTTTGAATCCGGGTGCGGATGCGGTTTAAAAGTTCGGTGTCCACCCGGTTTTCCATGTAGCAGATGGCGATATCGGTGTGCGAACTTTCCCCAATATTCATGATTTCCATCCGCAGCTTCGGATCGCGGATGCGCCGCCGGATCAGAGCCGTATTGAACACAAGCGTTTCGACAAAACCATCGCGCGAGCCGCGCAATACCTTATCCTTTTCAGGTTCGCTGACTCCGCGGGCGGGATAGGTGCGGCAGTCTATTGTGAGTGCCTGTGCATACCCGTCGATCAGAAGAAAAGGAACACCGGAGAGAAGCTGGATAATCAGCGCGTCCGAATCCGTTTCCAGCCCGATTTCGCCGTAGGCGAGGTAGAGGGCGGCAAAATCGTTTGCATTGTCAGGCATCTGGGCGGTTTCAATGCTGCTCATCGCCTGCAGCACTTTTAAAAGCGTATCGTCCTTGGTAAAACCATCAATACAGTAGAGGCAGGCATCGCGCCCGCCGATCATCAGGTTCCGATCTACGACATCAAAACTGATGTCCGGTCGGAGCTTTTTTTGAAAAAAAGTCCGGTTATTTTCAATGGATGAAGAAATCTGCATCGTGTAAATCTCCTATCAGAGAAGCCAATATCAGTGACCGCGAAGGGACTGGAATGGGACAAAATGTTTACAGATGGAGTATGTGCGAAAAGGATAAAAATATACGAAATGAAGCAAACAGAAAAAAAATCTCAAAATATGTTTTTTTAAAATTCATGGCAAGCGAGGCAATATCAGGGAAAAAGGCGGAAAAAATCGCTGCAAAATGAGACTTAACATGTGCTGAATGGAAAAAGAAATTTGCATGTTAGTTTTAGCAACTAAAAAAGTAATGCTTTATTGAGAATAAAATTCAATTAAAAATAGATAAAAATTCTCATTTTTAAATAGATTTAAATAATTGACAGATTTTATTAGATTAGTTTATACTAACCTCCTCGGCCGTCTGAGTTAGGGATGCCTAATCCGGTGCGGAGAGTAAGATACTACAAAAGATTATATGGAGGAATATGTATGAAAGGTAAGGGAAGATCCCGGCAGGCAATTCTGGCAGCGGTAACCGTGTTAGCGGCGGCGCAGGCAGGTACTGCTTATGCTTCAACCGGACCGGCATCGGAGTCCGGAGTACAGACCGGCGCCTGGATTCAGGAAGGACAGGACTGGAAATATCAGGGAACGGACGGAACGCTTAAGACTGGATGGGTCAAGACCGAGAGCGGCTGGTATTATCTGGATCCGCAGACCGGACGGATGATGACTGGATGGATCACCGTCGATGGACGCCGGTACTATATGAACACAACTGCCGATGGCGTGGAAGGACAGATGCGCCGCGGCTGGTGGAAGGACAATGCAGGAAAATGGTATTTCTTCAGCACTGCATCCGATGGAACGGAAGGTATGACCGTGACCGGATGGCAGTGGATTGATGGAAAATGCTATTATTTTGATAACTTAAGTGCAGAAAACTATGGTCAGATGCACACCGAAGGTCGGACACCGGACGGCTACAGCGTCAATGCGGATGGACAGTGGGTCAATGAAAATGGAGAGGTCCAGACCCGTGCGGATAGAGGTTACGCGAGCAGCCCGGCAGCAGACGGCAACGGAAGCAGCGTATCAGGAGGCGGTTCGGGGAATTCTGGCAGTTCCGGCGGCAGCCATTCGGGGGGCTCTGGAAGCAACAGTAATTCTGGAAATAACAGTAATTCCGGAAATAACGGTAATTCCGGGAATGACGGAAATCAGAATGGCGGAAATACCGGAGATAACGGAAACACTGAAAATCCAGACAAGCCGCAGATGGTTTCGCTGGTAGATGAGACGAAGACAAAGCTTACCGAAGTAAATTCCCTGGGCTGGTGGCTTCCGATCGCATTTGATGAGGGATACAATGCAGGCAATACGGTCGTTAAGGTCGATGGAAAAGATGTAACCAATCTTTTAACGCCGATCACAGATGACGGACGTATGGCAAAACTGGCGCTTCTTGGCACACCGGGCAAAGTAACCGTCAGCAGCAAAGAAGATGCGGCAAAGGAAGAGACGGTGGTTCTGAGCAATGAGAGCCAGGAAGATGCTGTATATGAGGAAAACGACGGCTATCTGCCTGAGAAGATTCTGACGCATGAGTCAGTTGCTTACTGGGACTATTATCTGACCAATTACGATGAAAACGGAAATCCCCGCATTTCTCCGAAAAAGACTACTTATAACTTGAACGAGGAGAAACAGACTCATCCGAGCTATTCGCCGGATGCGGTTCTTCCGGAAAATGGAAAAGCAGCCGTTACCATTCTGTTTAACTATAATACAGATGAGGAAAAAGAGTGGTTTGACGGCATCCGCAAACTGGAACTGGTTGAATACAATGAGCAGAAGAACACAATCAATTCGAGTCTCGTATTTGACAGTGAAAAGAATGTGGCGCACGGACAGGGACGCGTTGGACAGCTGACTATCCAGACAGGACAGAGCAATTTCTTTAATAATGGACGTTATTATGTGCGGGTTGTATCGTCGGCAGGCGGTTCCGCGCTCGTCCCGATTCATGTCGTCAATGAGACAGTACCGACGCTGGAGCTTAAGGAAACACCGCAGTCCGGTAAGAATCTCCATTTTGCAGTCAGCGATCTGGTATATGCAATTGAGACACCGATCGAGCGTGTGACCCTGGAAGATCCGAACGGAACAGTAAGCGACCTTAAGATGATCGATGACTGGTATCTCTACAGCCAGGATTTATTTGTTCTGTACAATGATAATACAGACCATCTGCCATACAAGGGCAATTACAAGATCACGGTATATGCAAATGGTTTCCGGTCATTCTCCAAGAGCTTCAAGGTGACAACGGGCGCAGAGCCGGTAAAAGAGAAGGAACAGACCAATGGCCAGAAAATGGCGGCATACGGATTCGACGGTATCAGCACCGCATCGACTGGTTTCAGCGGAAGTGGAAGCTCCAGCGGCAGCAGCTCAGGAAGCTCTGCAATCTCTGCAAACCTGATTTTTGATTCAGATCTGCTTGTAAATGCACATCTCCTTGAACAGACCAAGATGGAAAATGATGCGTCCAAGGCAGTGATGGAGTGGTGGTACAATGCGATTCCGGATGCAGTCTTTGATACTGGAGATGATGATTTCTTCAGATGGACAGACTACGTAAATAAGAGCGAGAATCAGAAATACGAAGAGAACAGAATGCTTCCATTTGCAGATTACCGTGAAAATGGAGCACTGGATCCGAACCATCCGGCAACGGCAAAAGAAGTTCTCGAAGATGGTCTGCTCGGCGATATCCAGTACAATGGAAACTTCTCCCGTCAGGATGCACCGGCGATTACAGTTGTACAGAACAAAGAGGGCGAGCCGGTAGTCCTGCAGACAGAGGATACAGAGTATATCGAGGCGGTTCAGAGTATCGTTGTCAACGGAAACTGGCAGGCACTCAGCAAGGACAAATATTCCATCGATAAAGAAGCAGGCACCATTACCATTGAGGCGGATGTATTCAAGGCTGGTGAGGAGTATAAGTTGACTGTCGATGCAACGGGATATAAGAGCCAGAGTATCGCATTTACATACGATAAGGTGCTGGAAAACGATTTATCGCTGACCGTTGATTATGCGGATGATAAAGAGGCGTTTGCAGCTGAGAAAAAAGAAGATTCTAATAAGACTTACTATTTTGCAGATGCTGAATTTACCGTTAATGGCAGCAAGGGAGATTTCCTGAAGAACCTGAAATCTGTTACCCTGCTTTCTGACGAGGAAGATGCGGTTGAGAGAAATATCTACACGAAGGGCGTGTCCAGCAGCAACGATGTTTACTATGAAGTATCCGGGGATGGCAAGAAGCTGATTCTCCATCAGGTTCAGCCGGGAAGCTATAAGCTGACTCTTCGTTCGAATTATTACACGGAGGCGCTGAGATGTGAATTTGTGGTTGAGAAGGAAGAGGAAGAAATTCAGGAAGAGATGGCAGCTCCAGAAGTAGTGGAGTTCAGCAAACATAAAGCCAGTTGGTCATTTGATCCAGATTTTGGACGTGCTTCTTTTAAAGCTTCAAAGGGAACGAGTGTAAAAGATTACCTGGCTAAGATTACATCCGTGAAAGTTGGAAATAAAGAGTATACGAAAGCAACTTACAGCCTTAGTTCGTATAACCCTACATGGAAGATGACAGATGCAGATGATCCAGATAACAATGTACAGGATTTTGATTGCATCGATTTCACTTTAGACGGTTTCAGCACCGAAGAAAGCACCGATGTAACGATCCAGGCAGAAGGATACGAAGAGCTTACCTTTACAGTTACAAAGGATATGAAGTTAGCGGGTGACGAAGAGAAACTGCTTCCAGCACCGAAGCTGACAGGCAACACTACGGTTGATGAGGGAGAACCGCTGGTTCTGACTGGTGATGAAGAGTATCTGAAAGCAATTAAGTCTGTAAAAGTAACTGGCAATGATGAGGAGGAAGATGTTGCACTTGAATTTGCAGTAAATGGTACAACATTGACAATTCAGACTGGCACACTGGATAGTGGCTTGAATGAGATTGTGATCGAAGCAAAAGGTTACAAGAATCAGTCGATCACGGTTACAGTTGAGAGCCAGAAAGCAGATACAGAAATTGAGGTTTCTAGTGTTGTAAAAGAGAGTAATTGGACAGGAGATTATTTACTGATTCGCTTCAATGGAGTTGAGGGAGAAAAGTTAAAAACTTTCTTAAAGGAGATTGATTCGGTTGAGGTGAATGGAAAAGAGTATAGCAAGGCATCCGTTTCCTCGTTCCTTGGAAGTGGTGAGTTTGCACCGCATGCAACGGATACATCTTATAGCAATGATAATTATGATTGTTTAAAGGTTTCAGCGTCCGGATTGAGTGAAGAAGAGGATAATGAAATTCTTATCTACACTAAGAATAACGGAACGATTGAGTGCAAACTTGATAAAAACTGGAAATTAATCAAGGAATCCAAAACGCTTCTTGCCGACGAAGTCCTCCCAAGCGAGATCGTCACCACCCCAACCGAGGGAGTAACCACACCGGAGCAAACACCGGCAGAGCCGAAGACGAATGACGAAAACAAGGCAGATGTACCGGATGGCGATAAGAAGAACGAGACAGACGATGCGAACAAGGCACCGGAAGTAGACGAGGACAAGAAAGAGGATTCGGACGAGTCCAAGGATACTTCGGATGAGAAGGAAGACGAAACTTCAGATAAAGGCGATGCTGACAAGGATGATTCGAAAGATGAATCCGGCGAAACTGGTGACGATTCCAAGAAGGATGAGACCGGTGACGTAAAAGATGATACTTCTGATAAGGAAGAATCCGACGGAGGTAAAGGCGATGCTTCTGAGAAAGAAGAGTCTGTTTCCGAAGAAGAGTAGTTTTATTTAAAGGAGTAAAAATTGAAACAGAAGTGGTGGATTTTATTAACCCTGCTGCTGTGTGGCTGCGGTGCTTCATCGCAGCCGGATCAAACGGGGGCGGTCCAGAATGACCGTCCTCGTTTATCTGCGTCTATGGAAGAGACGGCAGAAAATGTGGCAGCAGTAGAAAAAAACAAAAATTTAGAGAAAAATCCCTCAAATTCGAACCAGAATCCGGGAGAAGGGCAGAACTGGACAGTGTTTGCGATGGATACTGTGATGCAGTTTGACGCCTACGGCGGAAGTGCAAATTTGCAGGAAAAAGTGAAACGGCGGGTGGAAGAACTGGAAGGGGAGTTTTCGACAACGCAGGAAAACAGCGATATTTTTCATCTGAACCAGGAGAAAACAGCGGAACTTTCAGCGGATACGCGTTATCTGATGCAGGAGGCGCTGGCACTGGGAACAGAAACAGATGGTGCGCTCGATATTTCGATTTACCCGGTTGTGCAAAGCTGGGGATTTACAACGGGAAATTACCGGGTCCCCAGTGAGAGCGAGCGGGAAAGCCTGCTTAAATCGGTCGATTATCGTCTGGTCGGTTTAGAAGCAGATACGGCGTCGATCGAGCCGGGAATGATGGTGGATCTAGGCGGTGTCGGAAAGGGATTTACCGGAGATGAGGTGGTAAAGACTATGAAGGAGGACGGCGTGACGAGCGCACTGTTCAGTCTTGGAGGCAATATCCAGACGATCGGAACAAAACCGGATGGCGAGAAATGGTATGTCGGCATCAAGGATCCGGAGAGCGACGGCTATCTGGGCGGAGTCAGGGTGCAGGATGAGGCGGTCATTACCTCCGGCGGCTATGAGCGCTATTTCACGGATGATGACGGAACAATTTACTGGCATATCATGGATCCGTCCACTGGGGCGCCGGAGCATAGCGGGCTGATTTCTGTGACAATCATCGGAGCGTGCGGACTGCGCTGCGATGGGCTTTCGACCGCCCTGTTTGTCATGGGACGGGAAAAGGCAGCAGCACACTGGGCGGCGCATCAGGACTATGAGGCAGTCCTGGTTGACGAGGGCGGCACGATCTGGCTGACGCCGGGCTTAAAAGACCGATTTATTCCGGTGGATCAGGGGGAGACGCGGGAGATTCGGATATTGTGATTCAGGAACAGATCTAGTATAATGAGCATAGAAAAGTGTATACGAGTCAGATTTACAATTTATAACGAAGAGGTCGAAAATACCGTGAATGATAGATTGAAAAAGAAGCTTCTTTGCTTTGAGCGCGCTCTCTCCACATTGGAAGGATACGAGGGCTGGATGATAGGCACAACTACACTTCATCTGGACTGGCAGCCCAAACAGGGGGAGAATGAGTTTTGCCATACCAAATTAACTCCAGAAATCATCAAAAAAGGTCGCTCGGCAATCCGGGTCCGCATAGCGGTAGCGGAGGAGGAAAAGGAACGGGAAAATGAGGAGATGGAAGTGCTGCTGGTAAAACCGCGCCAGAGCGTCCTTGTCCCGGAAAAAGAGAAAATGCCGCTCATGAAAGCAATTACGGAACTGGGAAGTGAGGATGATGATACGCTGGCATTTAGCCGCAGCCAGATGGAAGAATATCTCCGGGAGGCGGCAGATACCAATCCGATCCATCAGGGAGAAGCGGCAGTTCTGCCGGGGTTTCTTGTTATGAATGCCTGCCTGCTTCGTCTGTGGAAGAAGGGCTGGATGAAGGGACAGACCGCTCTGGAAGTACGTTTTCTTGCCCCACTTCGTCCTGATGAGGAGGTATATCTGTCGGATTCGGGGCAGGAGGGAAGAAACGCGGTGTATCTGAGAACGAAGCAAGAGGGAAAGGAAATTCTTTCGATTACAGAAAAATAGGGATGCCGATGATAAAGTGGGTGCAGAGGAGCTATGGGTGCATATGTAAACCATTTATAAAAACAAGGTTGACAATCCTCTGAAATTCCGATATACTCTTTTCTAGCAAAGATTCTCTGTGTGTGATTCATAGGAAAATGCATTACACGGCTTAGAATTTTATCACTGAGGAGGTATATATAATGAGTTCAGAGACAAGTGCAGTGAACGTACACGGCGCATGGAGCGCGAAGCGGCTTACACTTTTGGCGATGATGCTGGCTCTTATCAGTGTGTCTTCGTATATTGCGATTCCGCTTCCGTTTTCGGATGCAAAGATCACAGCGCAGACGATGATTGTCAACCTGATCGGTCTGCTGATTGCACCACAGGATACCATTTTAGTTATGGCGAGCTGGCTGCTGTTAGGCTTATGCGGCGTGCCGGTATTCAGCGGCGGAAGCGCAGGACCGGGAAAACTGCTTGGACCGAGCGGCGGTTACTATATCGGATTTCTGGTTGTAGCGTTCCTGATTTCCCTGTTTTGCCGGAAATGGAAAAATGTTGCATTCCAGACAGCGTTCCTGATTGTAGTTGGTATTCCGGTGATTTACGCATTCGGTGCAGGCTGGATGAAACACGTGACCGGACAGCCGTGGGGTGCAGTTATCGTGCAGTCGATAATTCCGTTTATTCCGCTGGACATCGTTAAGTGTGTGGCAGCGGTAGCACTTGGAAAGGCGCTGAAGCGGACGGGCTTATTTGGAAATTAGATAGAAAATAAAGATGGGATGTGGTAGTGAACAGAATCAGCCTTTTAGTGCAGAAATGCAGCCAGGAGGCATGAGGAGTCCGTTGCCGCATCCCTTTAATTTTAATTAGGAATAGAAGAAAAACAGGAGAAAAGTATGAATCACGTATATATTCTGGGCGGTTTGCGCAGTTACATCGGGGTGAAAGATGGAATGTACCGTCATATCCCGGCGGAAAAGCTGGGGGCGGAGGTGCTGCGGGAGGTGGTTTCGCGATTTGAGCTTCCAACCGATGCGATCGACTATATAATAGGAGGAAATGCGGTCGGGGGAGGCGGCAATATCACGCGTCTGGCGGCACTTTCGGCAGGGGTTCCAGAGCGGATTCCGGCGGTTACTTTGGATCTGCAGTGCGGGTCGGCGCTGGAGGCGATCAGCGCGGCAGCAGCCAAGATTGAAAGCGGGATGGCGGATCTGGTCATTGCCGGGGGAATGGAGAGTTCTTCGGTACAGCCGTACCGCATGATGTCCCCGAACCATCCGGAGTATGACGGTGGAAAGGTGTATACGGTTGCACAGTTTGTGCCGGGAAAGCGCGGCGAGCAGGTTATGTTAGAGGGCGCGGAGGAGACTGCGATCCGGGAAAATGTCTCTAAGGAAGAGATGGACACCTGGGTGCTCCGGAGCCATAAGAGGGCGGCGCAGGCGCGCAAAGAGGGAATATTGGAGGATATAACGGTTTCCATCGACGGCAGCAGCCGGGATGAGGGAATCCGTCCGACAATGAGCCAGCGTCTGATCGACCGCCTGCCGTATCTGCTTCCAAATGGCACGAAAATCACAGCGGCAAATGCGTGCCTGATGCACGATGGCGCGGCATTTGTGGTACTTTGTTCGGAACGGTTTTTGCGGGAACAGGGACGGAAAGCAGAATGCCGTTTCCGGTTTGGTACAGCGATCGGGGATGATCCGATGATGAGCCCAAAATCAGCCGTCAGCGCTGCTAAGGCGATACTTGCAAAAACGGGGCATTCTTATCAGGAGATCGATGCTTTTGAGGTCAATGAAGCGTTTGCCGTTATTGATGTTCTATTTGAACGTGCATTTCCGGGGATTGAAGACCGTTATAATATCTGGGGCGGGGCACTTGCCTATGGGCATCCATATGGAGTCTCCGGCGCAATGATTCTGCTGCATCTGATGAAAGCACTGGAACATAAAAATGGGCATTTGGGAATGTGCTGCGTGGCAGCCGCCGGAGGGATCGGAAGCAGTATTCTGGTGGAGAAAGTAATGAAGTAGATGAAGACAGTGCTTGAATGATATAAAAAGTAAATGTGGTAAATTTAAAAGCTCAGATTGGTAAAAAGTTCTATATAAAAATAAGTAAAAGACAGGAATTAATCATGAAAGAAATACAGACACAACGTATAAATACATATCTGGATGCGCTCCGGGCATACCCGCCAGAGTGGGAAGCCCTGATCACGGAGAAAGAGCGCTATACGTTCGGGGAGCTCATCGAGGCGGCAGAACGTGTAAGGAAACATCCGAAAGAGATAGAAGAAAAACAGGGAAAACGTCACATCCACTGGATCCAGGAACCGACGATCGCGCATCAGCTCATTCAGTTTCTGGCATATGGAGACGGAAATACGGTTCCGGTGATTGCACCGTCCGATGTAAAAATTTCCGATGAATTGCGTGACGTGACACCTCCGGAAGGGGCATATATGGGTGTGATGACGTCGGGAACCTCCGGTCGTCAGAAAGTATTGTTCCGCTCCTTTGAAAGCTGGCACGATTTTTTTAAGCTTCAGAATAAAATTTTCAAAATGGGAGAGGGAAGCATTACGTTTATGCAGGGGAGCCTAGCGTTTACGGGCAACCTGAACCTTTATATGGCGCAGCTTGCGTCCGGCGGAAGCGTCGTTGCGGCGGATTCCTTTGATCCGCGCCTCTGGAAGCGGATGATCGAGGCAGAACAGGCGACCTGCGTCTATCTGATTCCTGTCAAGCTGCGGGCGCTGCGGCGTATCTATGAGCGGGAACAGGCGGTCAATTACCGGATTATTTCTTTTGTCAGCGGCTCCCAGAGTATGGGCGGTGCGGAGGCAGTGCAGTTTAAAAAGGCATTTCCCGAAGCGGAGATTACATTGTATTATGGCGCCAGCGAGCTGAACTATATTACCTATATCCGTGGAAGTGAGATGAAAGAAGATACGACGCTGGTTGGCCGTGCATTTCCAGAGGTGGATGTCTGGATTGAAAACGACCATTTCCATGTAAAAACGCGGTATGGAATTCTTGGAATTGGAAATGACGCGGTGATTGGGGACTGCGGTCACACAGATGCAGAGGGACTCTTCTATTTTGATGGGAGGGATGATGATATCTGCAACATAAATGGGAGAAAAGTGTCATCCCTCCGGATCGAAGAGGCGGTGCGGACATTTCCGGGAGTGGCAGAGACGGCAGTGAAGGCAGTCCATGAGCATGGGCGCGATTATCTGAAAGTGTGGATTGTGTGGGAGAAAGAAGCTGAAAGGGAAGAAATTGCCGGAAGTGACAGCGGAAAATGTGGTTGCACCAATATGGCAATTCGGGAATTTTTGGCAGGAAGGCTGGCAGATTATGAGATTCCACGCGAATTTGTCTTTCTAAAGGAGTTTCCAAAGACTGAAAGCGGAAAGATTCGTAAAAAAGAACTGTGAA
>ERZ1106919.2083-NODE-2083-length-11667-cov-3.136755_pt1 | contig 11667 bp, 8 predicted proteins | sample MGYA00403654_ERZ1106919 | MGnify/ENA primary metagenome ERZ1106919 (study PRJEB35170, sample SAMEA104062450) | human gut metagenome | biome: human gut; feature: human-associated habitat; material: faeces | place: Denmark | collected 2012-10-08 ... | reverse complement strand
GAGAAAGTTTTGAATATAAAAATCTTAAGATAGTAATCCAAAAGGCCACTAAGCGATGTGTTCTAGAAATAAGAATCACAGTAGATGAGCCAATGGAAATATCAAGTTAATTTAGAAGTAAAAAAGTAATAGGATGCAAAAATACATCCTATTACTTTTTAGATTATATATTTTTGATTAATAATTATAAATTTAATAAGGGGAGACCATATATGCTAATTGATATAGTTCTTATTTATGCCATAGGTAGAGGTGGATTAGAAAATGTTATATCAAAGGTATATAAAGGATTAGTTAAGAAAGGGCATAGAGTTAGAGTATTTCAAGCATATAGGCCAGAATATATTGAATGGGAAAGAAATTTTGATGAAATATATTATTATGGTGAAGATATTCCTTTTTCTATGATAAATTCAGGATTACATCAATATGCAATGAAATATAGACAGGCTATTGAAGAAAAGGGGAAACCAGATATAGCTATAGCAACTCAATCCACAAATTTAAGCTATATTTGCAATATTGCCTTAAATGGAAAATCATATAGGGGTGTTCCGCAGATTTCTTGGTTACATGGACCTGTAAGTGCCTATGAAGGTAGAGAATTTTTAAGTTTCAGTAATTCGCATATGGCATTATGTAATAAGCTAGCCGATGATTTAGCTGTGGCTCTAGATAGAGAGAATATATATGTTGTGGGAAATCCAGTGCAGGTAAAGAATGTAGATATTATAGATAGACCAAAAGAAATGCTGACTATAGTATCAGTAGGAAGACTTAGCCCAGAGAAAGATATTGGGACGTTAATTAATGCATTAGCGCTTTTGAAACAGCCGTGGAAGCTTATAGTAGTTGGGGATGGAGGTCACTATTCTACATTAAGAGCTTTAGCAGAAGCAAAGAAAATTAATGAAAATATCCAGTGGGCTGGATGGCATGAGAACCCTTGGAATATTGTTAAGGAGGCATCTGTTACAGTGATTTCATCATTATATGAGGGATTTTCAATGACTACAGCAGAATCATTAGCTAGAGGGATTCCAGTGGTAACTACTAAGTGTGGTGGTCCTGAAGATATGGTCACTGAAGGTGTTAATGGATGGTTATACCCAGTAGGGGATTATATGCGATTATCAGAGATATTGTCTAATATTCAAAATGGTAAATATATTTTACCTAAAGCAGAAGTTTGTATTGATTCAATACAGAAATTTGATGAACAAGTAGTTATAAATAAAATAGAGGAAGTAATAATAAAAACTTATTATAAATTCTATGGCTTTACACGCTTATGATAAAGAAATTAGGTGAAAAAAGATGTTAATAGATATAGCATTATACTATGTTGGAGGACGAGGAGGTGTAGAAACTGTTACTACAAAGATATCTGAAGGTCTTAGGAAAAAAGGTCATAGGGTAAGGGTAATGATGGCATATGCTCCTCCCTATGTAAAATGGATAGATTCTTTAGAAGAGGTTTATTATTATGGTAATGGAATAGAAAGTGAATCTTATGAAAATTTAGGAGAAGGCTATAGACATCTTATGGAGAAAATAGGATATCCAGATGTATGTATTGCAGGTCATATACCATCTCAAAGCTATATATGTAGTTTAGGGCTTAATTCAGCAAGAACTGACAAAAAAATACCTATTTTATCTTGGCTCCATGGAGATATAAATATTTATAGAGATCCATATTTGATAACCTATGCTAAGGCACATTTGGCAATAAGTTCAGCAGTTAGTGATGGAATAAGGAGCTATGATAAGGGAAAAAATATATATTTAGTGAACAATCCAATTAGTATAAAGAAGGGGAACATTATAAAAAGGCCTCAAGATGGTATTTTTAAAATATTAAGTATTGGTAGGCTTGAAGAAGAAAAAAATTTATTTATGCTTTTGCATGCCTTAAACAAAATAAATGGAAAATGGAAAGCTACCATAATTGGTGATGGTAGTAAAAGAAAAGTGTTAGAAAGTGCTGCTGAAATATTAAGAATAAATGAAAATATAAGTTGGAGTGGATGGAAAGAAGATCCTTGGGAATCTGTAGAGGAAGCTAGTATATGTATTTCAACTTCAAATACAGAAGGATTTGCTATGGTCTTAGCAGAAGCATTATCTAAAGGTATACCAGTTATAGCTACTAGATGCGGAGGTCCTATGGATATAGTCCAGGATGGAATTAATGGATGGCTTGTTGATAAAAATGATTATTTTAAGGTTGCAGAAATAATAAATAATATAATCACCAATAAAATAGCATTACCTTTACAACAAGTATGTATATCATCTGTGGAAAAATTTAGTGATGATATAGTTATTTCAAATATAGAAAGTGCAATTATAAAAGAGTTAGAATAAAAGGTTTAATATTTTGATAATAATTATTAAAAAAGAGGGAAACCTCTTTTTTATTTTTACTTGCTTTATTTGTGCTTAATTTTTTGTTAAAAATTATAGGATTAATAGCTTTGAATTAAATAAAATCATGGATATAATAAAGATAGCATATTTAAAAAGGAAAAGGTGAACTAAATTTATGGAAGAATTAAAAAAGATAATTAATGATATCTTCAGTGAAGAAATAATAAAATTAGTTATAAGTAATAAGTCCAACAAAGATGTAAAATATAATAAGATAAATATTCTTTTAAAGGAAAATAAAACTAAAAAATATTACCAAATTGAAAAGTTTACAGATAAACAGGTATTTCATGAAAATATATCCTTAGAGGAAATTGAAACTGCCGTATTAGAATATACAGTAGGAAATTATAAACAATTTACGGCCTGGTCAAATGTAACTACATATGATGTGAAGATTTCTAAAAAAGGAAAAGTACATTGTAGCAAAAAAGGTGGCAATAATGAAAAGCTTGCTAAAAAGGGACATAATAAAGAAAAGAATTACATACTTAAAGAAGGCATGATCATAGAGCCTTTAATTGATTTAGGTGTATTTACTAAGGAAGGAAAAGTTATAAATTCTAAATATGATAAATACAAGCAAATTAATAGGTTCATAGAAATAATTGATGATGAGATAAAGAAAAATGATTATAAGGAACTTACAATATTAGACTTTGGTTGTGGAAAATCATATTTAACATTTGTTTTATATTATTACTTTGTAGAAATAAAAAAAATCGATGTAAAAATGATTGGATTAGATTTAAAAGAAGATGTAATAAAGAAATGTAATGATATTGCTAAAAACTATGGATATAAAAATTTAAGCTTTGAATTAGGTGATATTAATGGATATAAGTATAATAACAAAGTAGATATGGTTATAACCCTTCATGCTTGTGATACAGCAACAGATTATGCTTTATATAATGCTATAAAATGGAATGCAAAAATGATATTTTCAGTTCCATGCTGCCAGCATGAATTTAATACTCAAATGAAAAGTGAAAATCTTTCAATATTGACTAAGTATGGTATAGTACAAGAGAGAATTGCAGCTTTAATGACAGATAGTGTAAGAGCAAACCTTTTAGAATGTGCAGGATATAAGACTCAATTACTAGAATTTATTGATATTGCACATTCACCTAAAAATATCTTAATAAGGGCATCCAAGGCGAATATATCTAAAGAAAAACAGGCTAAGTCTCTAAATGAAGTTAATTCATTAATTAAAGAATTTAATGTAAATCCTACATTATATAAATTACTAAAAGAAGACGAAATAATATAAAAAGGCTTCCAGTAGCTCTAGCTACTGGAAGCTTTTTATATGTAATTAAGTAGTAATAATTATGTAATAATATATCAATAATTAGCATTTACACTAAGCATATATTATTATACAAAAATCAAATATAATTACAATATTGTATATTTTTTGTAAATACTATGATAAAATCAAAATATTACTAACATTTGGAGGGAGTTTATGGGGAAAGTAAATAGTAAATATGCCTTAATAGCTTTAAGTAGTATATTTGCCTTAAGTATGTTTGGCTGTACTAAAACAAGTGATACATCAGAAATGGGAAGATATATAGAAGAATTCTATGATGCACCTGAAGGGATTTATGATGTAAGAGATTTAAGAGTTCTTGCAGATGGAACTATAGGAATGCTAGCTTATGGTGAAAATGAAATTGAGCTTTATATTTCAGAAGATGAATGTAAAAGCTGGAATAGAAAAGATATAAATTTACCACAAGGTGATTCAGAAAATGACATGCTATCAGTGAATAATGCAATTTTATCAAAAGATGGAGAGATTTTTATTTCATACTGTTTTTATGATTATACAGAATATGAAGAAGGCGAAAATTTAAAAGAGGAAGCTGTAGATGATAGTGCAGAAGAGTCAGAGGATGCTGTAGAGGATGATAAATATTATGAGCCAGAATATAAATATGCTTTTATAGATGCTGAAGGAAGTATACATGATATTTCTTTAGATGAAATATCTGAAAGTGCAGAGGAAGAGTCAGAAGATGATGAAATGTACTATGGAGGATACTATTATTATACTTTTAAGTTTGCTAATAATGGAGATATTGTATTTTCCAATGATAATGGAATGATATATCAATTAGATCCAGCTAGTGGTGAAATGAAAAATGAATTTGTCTTAGACGATTCATATATTAATGCTTTTGTTACTGTAGGAGATTCTTTATTAGTTCTTGGAGATACTTCCGTAAAGGAATATAGTTTAGAAAGTGGTAAAGAACTAGGAAACATAGAGGCTTTAGAAAGTGAAGTATTATATGAAAATAACTCTAAATTCTATGGTATTTCTAATATATTTTCAGATGATGATAAGACTATATATTATAGCAATACCACAGGGCTTTATAAATATGAATTGGGGAGCAAAGAAGTAGAGCAAATTGTAGAAGGAACATTAAGTTCAATAGGTGATGACAATATGTATATTAGTACGTTTGTAGTAGGCAAAGATAATACTTTCTTGGCTTGTGGACAAGATTATAACAGCTATGAAGTTGGTACAAGTATCATAAGGTTTACTTATTCAGCTGATACACCAAAGGTTCCAGAGAATCAAATAACAGTTTATTCATTATATGAAAATTATCAGATAAGACAAAATATAGTGCTATATCAAAAAGCTAATCCAGATATATATATTAAGCTTGAAATTGGTACTTCAGGTGAGGATGCTGTTACAGAATCAGATGCTTTAAGAACTTTAAATACTGAGATAATGGCAGGTAAGGGACCAGATATAATCTTACTTGATGGTATGTCAGAAGCATATTTTGAACAAGGATTATTAGAAGATATAAGTGATGTTATAGCAGATTATACAAAGAATGACTTATTATTTGAAAATATAATAGATGCATATACAGATAAAGATGGAAAAGTATATTCAATTCCAACAAAGATTAAAATTCCTGTAGTGGCAGGAACAACTGAATATGTAAGCTCAGTTACTGATTTGCAGACATTAAGTGAAGCGTTAGTTAAATCAGCAGAAAACTCTGGAAAAGCAAATGAGGAGAAATATGTTGAAATGTATACTCCATCAATGCTTGTGAGTATGCTTTATTATGCTAATGGCAGTACGTGGCTAAATGAAGATAATACAATAAATGAAGATAATATAAAAGAGTTTTTAGAGGAAGCAAAAAAAATATATGATGCATATGTAGCAACTTATGATGAGGATCAATATGAAGAATATAAGAAAAGTATGCAGTATTATATAGATGAATATGGTGAGGATACAGATATTTATTATTTAGATAATTATTTAAGTCCAATGAGCATTATGGATGAATCCGCTAAGAAGCTTGCAGTAGGAGTTATTAGTGGAGTAGATTTCATAGAACAAATGTATTCTTTAAATAAAGCTAATGAAGATATAACGTATGCTCTAATAAATGGACAAACATCTGGAATATTTGTACCAAAAAACTTAATGGGAATTAATGCAAAAAGTGATAATAAAGAAATAGCTAAGAAGTTTATTTCCTATTTATTAAGTGAAGAAAGTCAAAGCAAAGAATCTTATGATGGATTGCCTATTAATAAAGCTGCCTTTGATAAGATGTCAGAATATCCATATGCTGATGATTTTGTTGGAGAAAATGGAGAACCTTATAGTGAAGGTCAATCTATTGGCACATGGGGCTTTTCAGATGAAAATGGAACAATAGTTGAGTTAGAAATGTATTGGCCAACAAAAGAATACTTCAATATATTTAAATCTGAAGTGGAAAGTTTAAAGACTCCAGTTACTGTTAATACTATTGTTTTACAAGAAGTGTCAAAGGCATTTGATAAATATGCAAATGGAAATGGAAATTTAGATGAAGTTGTTAAGAGTATAGGCGATAATATTGATTTAATATTGGCGGAATAGTATGGAAAAGATAAAGAAAAGGAAAAGAAAAAAATATGAAATGGCAGGATTGTTTTTTATCCTGCCAAGCTTAATAGGAGTAAGTATATTTATTTTAATTCCATTTGCAGATGTAGTTATACGATCTTTTCAAAGTCCAATAACAAGGGATTTTGTATTTTTTCATAATTATATGGAGGTATTTAAAAATGCAGCTTTTAAGTTAGCTGCAATAAATACCTTAAAATTTGTTTTTATATGTATTCCATTATTACTTATAATCTCTCTTACAATAGCAGTGTTAATGCAGAGGTTTATAAGAAATGCCTATATAATAAAGACAGCTTTTTTAATACCAATGGCTGTGCCTATAGCCTCTATAGTATTGATATGGAAAATATTTTTTCATGAAAATGGAGCATTAAGTGCATGGTTAGTAAATCTAGGGGGCCATGGAGCTGACTGGATGAATACAGACTTTGCCTTTTGGATATTAGTTTTTAGTTATATATGGAAAAATCTTGGCTATAATATTGTTTTATGGCTTGCAGGTTTAAGCTGTATATCTGAAAGTATTTACGAAGCAGCTAGAGTTGATGGTGCTAGTGAATGGAAATGTTTCACTAAAATAACTCTTCCTAATTTGAAGACTACATTATATACAGTATCAGTGCTATCTCTTTTAAATTCATTTAAGGTATTTAGAGAGGCTTATCTTATTGGTGGAGATTATCCTGATAAAAGTATGTATGTATTGCAGCATTTATTTAATAATTGGTTTAGAGATTTATCCTTTGGCAAAATGTCAGCAGGTTCAGTGATTATGGCTATAGTGATATATATTCTAATAGCATTATTACAAAAAGTATGGGAAAGAGAAAATTAAAGAAAGGTAGATAATATGAAAAAGAAAATAATAACTTTACTTTTATTTATTTTAGCAATGATAATGTGTTTTCCTATAGTATTTCTACTTTCAGGATCTATTATGGGAGCTGCAGAAATCAAAGAGTATTTAGGACCTGTGTTAAATGATGGAAATGGATATGTTACCTGGAGTGTACTACCAAAGTATGCAACTTTAAGATCATATGTAGAGCTTTTATTAGATACACCGAAATTTTTTGTAATGTTTTGGAATTCAGTAGGTATGACAGTTAGTATTTTAATAGGACAGTTATTAGTATCAGTAGCAGCAGCATGGGGATTTGCACGATATGAATTTCCACATAAGAAGCTACTATTTACTTTATATATAGTACTTATGCTTATGCCATTCCAAGTTACAATGCTTTCAACATATTTAGTGCTAGATAAGATGAAACTTATAAATACAGTAATGAGTATAGTGTTACCAGCAGTTTTTTCAACTTTTCCTGTATTTATAATGTATAGATTTTTTGTCAGCATTCCAGAAAGTATTATAGAATGTGCAAGATTAGATGGTGCCAGCGAGTTTAAAATTTTTATTAAGATAGGAATACCTTTAGGAAAGCCTGGAATCATGTCAGCAATAATCCTTGGATTTTTAGAATATTGGAATTTAATTGAACAACCATTAACATTTTTAAAGGATAAGAGTCTTTGGCCTTTATCATTGTATTTGCCTAGCATTGGCTTAGAAAATGTAGACGTAGCATTTGCAGCATCTGCTGTAACATTAATAACAGCAATAATAGTATTTTTTGCTGGTCAAAGTCATCTAGAGCAGGGAATAGCAGCAACAGCAGTAAAGGAATGATAGTATGAAGATAAAAGAAATAATAAAATATCAGTGGAAGAGTAAGGAAAACAAAACCTTACAGCAAAAAGCTTTGAAGATTTTAGGTTATTTTTTAGTATTAATGTTTATTCTTACTATCTTATCAAGATTTGCAGATTCTTTATTGATTCCAATTGTAAAGACTGAAACATCAAAAGGAATGACTATTACCCATGAAGTTGAAGCTAATGGAAGCATAATTCAAAATAGAGAAGAGGGTATTGCTGTAGTGGAAAATTTAAAGGTTTCATATGTAAATGTATATCCAGGTAGTGAAATTAAAGCAGGTGATACATTGTTTGAAATAGATTTAACAGATTTAAAATCACAGATTCAGCAAATTGAAAGTCAAATATCTGAAAAGGAAAAGAATTTATCTAGAGCTACGGAGGATTATAATTTAGCAGTATCTAGGCAAGATAAAATAATTTCAGATGCATTAGCGGCATATAAGGAAGCTGAGGCTTTAGTTAACAAATATAATAATGCCAGTGAAGAGGAAAAGCAATCATTAGATAAGGAAAGTATTGAATATGATTATAACTTAAAGAAATCGGCTTATGATCAAGCTACGAATGATAAAAGTAACAATCTTTTAGCAGAAAAGAGAACTTTAGAAGATATTAAGGAAGCATCTAATACTGATGAACTTAAAAAGAAACTTGAAAATCTAAAAAAGATTGAAGGAGCAGAGGGGAAATTTGTTTCAGAGAAGGAAGGTATTGTAACTAATGTAGCAGTAGTAGCAGGTGATGTTACTAGCGCAGGAAGTGCAGTATATTTAGCAGATAAAGAATCAGGATATAAGTTTGTAGCAGAATTATCTAAGGATTTAAAAAAATACGCTAAGCAAGGGCAATCAGTAGTATTAAAAATAGGTAATTCTAATAATGAAATAGGAGATTTAACTATAGATAGCATAAGTAAAGGCGAAGATGATAATTACAAGGTTTCAGTACTATTACCAACTGGTGTAGGGGAAATAGGAGATGGTGGAAACCTTACTTTGTCTAGCAAGAGCAAGAAGTATCAAGTTTGTGTGCCACTGGAAGCATTACATCAAGAAGGACAAGATAAATACTATATATTAGTGGTAGGAGAAGAGGATACTATATTAGGGACAGAAAAAGTTGCTGTGAGAGTTGATGTATCTATAGCAGATAAAAATGATACTTATGCAGCTTTAACAGAAGGTACTATAAGTAATAGCCAGAAAATTATAGTTAGCAGTAATAAGACTATAAAAGAAGGCGATAGAGTTCGTTTGGAGGAAGAATAAATGAAAAGGGTATTTAGCCATGTAATTAAGATAGCTTTAGTTTTGGCTATGATTATATGCTGGGTATTATCTATAGGATATACCAATAGATTAACTTCAGTAAAAAATACTTTTAATATATATTTTGATAAAGAAGAATATCTTCCTGCTGATATTTATAAGATGCAGCAAGAAGAAAAAGATAAAGATAATCCTCTGGCCTTCACAGGATGGTATGAAAAAGAAAAGCAAAGTATATTAAATAATAATTTTAATAGGACAATAGAAAGTAACATAATATTTATTTGTGGCAACTCTTATCTTGTGGCAGAAGGACCCGTATTATTTGAAGATGATATAAAAGGGTGCTTAATTGATGAAGAAACAGCATATAAGCTTTTTGGTAGCAATGATGTCATAGGTAATACAATTATTTATGATAATAGAGAATTTATTATTAGAGGCATCCATAGAGCAATGGAAGATACTATAATAATGCAAGCAGAAAGTGATTCAAAAGATAAAATTCAAGGATTACTTATTGATATAAGCAATGATGGTATAGAAAATATAAAGCTTATAAGTGAGAGATATGGTGTGAAAGAATATGGCGTTAATTCTACAGTTTATTATAACTTAGGAAAAATGTGTACAAGCCTTTTACCATTAATAATATTATTGATTATAGTATGTAGTGCTTTAAAGAAAGCTATTGAAATTAAAGATAGACCAATATTGTTCATATTAAGTATTATGATGATAATACTATGGATAGCTATATTCTTTTCCATAACAAGATATAAAATATCTATTCCAATTGATATTCTTCCAAGTAAATGGTCTGATTTTGATTATTGGAAGAAATTTTTTCAGGAATGCATAGATAAGATAAAGTATGTTATTTATATGAAGAAATATATGATTGATATTTATGTAATTTCATATTTAAATAAAATAGACAGGAGCGTATAAAACGATGCCTATTGATGTAAACTGCAGCGCCTGGAAGGGCTTTCGTACCGGCGAGTGGCGTCATCTCGTCAACGTGCGTAATTTCATTCAGAAGAACTACACCCCCTATAACGGCGACGAAAGCTTCCTCGCCGACCCCACTGAAGCGACCAATAAGCTGTGGGGCGCACTGCAGAAGCTGCAGAAGGCCGAGCGCGCCAAGGGCGGCGTGCTGGATATGGAGACCGAAGTGGTCAGCAGCCTGACTGCTTACGGCCCCGGCTATATCGACGAAAGCCTAAAGGATCTGGAGCAGATCGTGGGTCTGCAGACCGACAAGCCCCTCAAGCGCGCCTTCATGCCCTACGGCGGCATCAAGATGGCAGAGCAGGCCTGCACCACCTACGGCTACCAGCCCAGCGAAGAGCTGCACAAGATCTTCACCGACTACACCCGCACCCACAATCAGGCCGTCTTCGACGCTTACACCCCCGAAATGAAGAAGGCCCGTCACACCCATATCATCACCGGCCTGCCCGACACCTACGGCCGCGGCCGCATCGTCGGCGACTACCGCCGCGTGGCCCTGTACGGCATCGACGCGCTGATCCGGTTCAAGCAGGAAGACCTCGCCAACTGCGGCGACGGCACCATGACCGATGACGTCATCCGCCTGCGCGAGGAGATCGCCCGCCAGATCAGCGCTCTCAAGAGCATGAAGAAGATGGCCGAGGCCTATGGCTACGACATCTCTCAGCCCGCAAAGAACGCCAAGGAAGCCTGCCAGTGGCTCTACTTCGGCTACCTGGCCGCCATCAAGACCCAGAACGGCGCTGCCATGAGCGTGGGCCGCATCTCCACCTTCCTGGATATCTATATCCAGCGCGATCTGGACAACGGCATCCTGACCGAGACCCAGGCTCAGGAGCTGATCGACCACATGGTCATGAAGTTCCGCATGGTCAAGTTTGCCCGCATTCCCAGCTACAACCAGCTGTTCTCCGGCGACCCCGTGTGGGCAACGCTGGAAGTGGGCGGCATCGGCATGGACGGCCGCAGCATGGTCACCAAGAACTGCTACCGCTTCCTGCACACGCTGGAGAACATGGGCCCCGCCCCGGAGCCGAACCTGACCGTGCTGTACTCCTCCGCCCTGCCGGAGAACTTCAAGAAGTACGCCGCCAAGGTGTCCATCAACACCAGTTCGGTCCAGTACGAGAACGACGACGTGATGAAGCCCGTGTGGGGCGATGACTACTCCATCTGCTGCTGCGTGTCTGCCACCCAGACCGGCAAGGAGATGCAGTTCTTCGGTGCCCGCGCCAACCTTGCCAAGTGCCTGCTGTACGCCAT
>ERZ1106919.2078-NODE-2078-length-11696-cov-3.798729_pt1 | contig 11696 bp, 10 predicted proteins | sample MGYA00403654_ERZ1106919 | MGnify/ENA primary metagenome ERZ1106919 (study PRJEB35170, sample SAMEA104062450) | human gut metagenome | biome: human gut; feature: human-associated habitat; material: faeces | place: Denmark | collected 2012-10-08 ... | reverse complement strand
TGCAGATCAGCCGGCCAGAGCTTTTTATACTGCTCGCTGCTGTTGCCTTCCGCATCGTAGCCGATACCGGTAATATAGTTGGTCAGCGCATCCAGCCATACATAAACAACGTGTTTCTCATCGAAATCAACCGGGATACCCCATTTGAAAGAGGTTCTGGAAACGCACAGATCCTGCAGTCCGGGAAGCAGGAAGTTGTTCATCATCTCGTTTTTGCGGGATACCGGCTGGATAAATTCCGGATGGCTGTTGATATGGTCGATCAGGCGCTGCGCATATTTGCTCATTCTGAAGAAATATGCTTCTTCCTTTGCAGGTTTCACTTCTCTGCCGCAGTCCGGACATTTTCCGTCCTTTAACTGGGACTGTGTCCAGAAGGATTCACATGGCGTACAATACATTCCTTCATAAGAGCCTTTGTAAATATCGCCCTGATCATACAGGCGCTTGAAAATTTTCTGTACCTGTTTTTCGTGATCCGGTTCTGTCGTACGGATGAACTTGTCATAAGAAGTACCCATCAGATCCCAGATTCTCTTGATTTCTGCAGAAGCCTTATCTACGTATTCCTGAGGTGTTACGCCCGCTTCCGCTGCCTTTAATTCAATTTTCTGTCCATGCTCGTCTGTTCCGGTCTGGAAAAAGACATCATATCCGTCTTTTCTCTTAAACCGCGCGATGCTGTCTGCCAGAACTGCTTCATAGGTATTGCCGATATGCGGTTTGCCCGATGCATACGCAATGGCAGTTGTCATGTAAAATTTTCCTTTGCTCATACTTCCTCCTTAATGTCGCAACAATAGAATGCACGCTCTGCGAGCATTCTATTGTCATGAATAAAAAATCGCCTCCTCATTGCAGCTAAAAAGCCACAACAAGAAGGCGAATCGTTCGCGGTACCACTTCTGTTCATATACTTCTCACAAAGTATATCTTATCGGGTGCTGCGCCGTTTGGTGCAAGACCCTTCCGCTATAACAGGCGGACCTGTCGCAGCCTTACCTCTCCGGTTCGGTGCGCCGCTCGGGAGCCATGTTCCATCCGCTTCTTCCCGACTTCTCTCAGCTTCCTGCCGCCTGTATCGGGCTGCATTCAAAAGTCCTCTCTGTAAAGCTTCCCCGGATGTACTCTCTCCGTCTTTGCATTCTCTTTTTCAATATCCGGCTGCCGCCGCATCTGACCGCAGCTTCATACGTTTACAGTAGCACAAAAGATCTGGCCTGTCAACGGCTGGCTCACAGCTTTAACCCTTTCAGCAGGTCGCCCAGCGAGGTTCCGACCGCCTCATTCGAGCTGTACTCTTCCGCCTGTTTTTCTTCCAGCTCGTCCGGCTCTGCGCTCTCGGCTGCGGCCTTGATGCTCAGGCTGATCCGGTTGTCCTTCGTATTTAAAACAACTGCCCGCACGGTATCCCCGACTGTCAGCACCTCTGAAGGCTTTTTCAGACGCTTCTGACTGATCTGGGAAATGTGTACCAAACCACTTAATCCATCGCCAAGATCCACAAATGCACCGTATGGCATCAGGCTTTCCACGCGCCCCTCTACAACTGTACCAGGCACGATCATGGAAATTTTATGGTTCAGGCGCTCCGCTTCCTTTTCTTTCAGGACGTCCTTTGCGGACAACACAAGCTTCTGGCGGTCTGAATCCACCGTAATCACGCGCACTTCCAGCGTTTTCCCGACAAACTCCGTCGTATCCTCCACATAATCCAGTGCCAGCTGGGACGCCGGGATAAATCCGCGGATTCCTTCCACATAAGCAGTTACGCCCTGATTGACGCTTTCGCTTACCTTTATCTTGAGAATCGTCTTTTCTTCCTGATACTGTTTGAGTCTGTCCCAGCCGAGTGTCTCTGCTGCTTCTACGCAGGACATCTGGATATTGCCGGCTCCATCGTCTCTTTTGACAACAGTTCCTTCCAGCGTATCTCCGACATGGATATCCGCCAGCACGGAAAACGACGGATCCTTGCTCAAATCCTCTGTTTTAATAACCGCAGGCGCATAATAACCGAGATCCAGCGTTACGCCGGTTTCCCGCACATCGATAACGGTTCCGGAAATCACATCGCCCTCCCGGATCGTACGGAAAGAAGCTTCCAGCTCCCTTGCATAATCCGCCATCGTCTCTGCTGTTCCGCTGTTTTCTGCATCCGCAATTCCCTTTTTTTCTTCTGACATCGTTCTCCTCCTTACCGGGCAGACAATTCCATGCCGCCTCGTTCCTTTTCTGAATTTTAGCACGTTTTTTATAGAAATTCCATCCCGGCTTCCGCGATTTTGCAGCGAATGTACCTACAGGGTTACTGTTCACATGCGCCATTTGTAAAATCCCATCTTCGATGCTTTCCTGCGAATCATTTGACAAGACCACTGTATCGCGTTAAACTGATATCGCATTTTATCCTACTAACTTAGGAGGTTACTATTTTTATGAAACGAAAAGCGCTATGGGCTGCTGTTCCCTACACAATCCCCGTCATGCTCGGCTATCTTTTTCTCGGCGCAGCGTTCGGCGTCCTGATCGCCGAAAACGGTTTTTCTGTCCTCTGGGCGTTTCTCATGAGTACGTTTATCTACGCCGGTTCGATGCAGTTTGCCTCCATCAGCCTGATGACCTCTGCATTTTCTCCGGTTTCCGCTTTTTTGCTGACGCTCATGGTAAATGCAAGGCATCTGTTCTACGGTCTTTCCATGTTAAAACCGTTTGAACGCATGGGAAAACGCAAGCCCTATATGATTTTTTCCCTGACAGATGAAACCTATTCTCTTCTCTGCGGAGTCAGCGCCCCGGAAGGAATTGATCCGGACTGGTTTCTGTTCTTTATCTCGCTGCTCGATCAACTCTACTGGATCATCGGATCCTGTATCGGCGCTGCTGCCGGCAGCTTCCTGCCTTTTGATTCCACAGGCATTGACTTTGCCATGACAGCACTGTTTCTGGTAATTTTTGTCGAACAATGGGAAAAAGCAAACTCCAGGCTTCCCGCCCTGCTCGGTCTTGGCATCACGCTGGATGAGACCCAGCGGATGCTGACGCAGGGGGGCTACGCCCAACTGTATCCCCGCACCAGACGGGACGCCATTATCAGCTATGGCGTGGTCCATCAGCTGCCCCTGGGGGAGATCAATGACAAGCTGTTTGCGGAGCAGGAAAAAACCTTGTTTTGACCGGGCGCTGGGAAGGATTTGCCTGTGCGGAAAACGCACTGCAAATATAAAGACAACGAAAGGGAGACAGAAGATGAAAAAGTTGACAACAATTTTGCTTGCGGTGGCAATGACGCTGCCTCTGGTGGCTTGCGGAGGCGGGAACGCCGGAAATACCAATGGCGGAAATACCAACAGCGGAAGCACCGACAAGCATACCCATGTGGAGGAAGTTATGCCGGCAGTGGAGCCCACCTGCACGAAGACCGGGCTGACATGACAGAGGGCAAGCGCTGCTCCGAGTGCGGCGAGGTTCTGGTGGCACAGGAAACCGTTCCCGCTCTGGGCCGCACGACCGAAAGCGGTACCTGCGAAAGATGCGGACAGTCATTCGGCGATTGGCGCATCGACTATTATGTGGATGACTTCAATCAGCCAACAGATGAATGGTATATTACGGAAGACGAATATCTCGTAGGTACTTTTAGCAACAGCGCAACAACAAATTCAAAATTGTATGCGAATGTAATGGCGGATCTGGACGATAATGTTATGATATTCCTCTATGAATATGGCAGCAGACAGGTCAAAAACAGCTCTGAGCGCTATTGGGATGAATATAACATCACCATGAGAACGCCCGATGGTGCAGACCACAAGATAACAGGTACTATGTATTGTAGTGATGATAGAGTTAATATTGATGATGCTTATATCGATGAGGTGCTGACAGCATTAAAGGGAGAGGGAAACGTCATGTTCCGCATTGAAAATGCTGACAGAACGGTTGAGAGCTACATGATTGAGGTTGCCACCTCCAACTTTGCGGAGCTGTATAACGCGCAGACCGGACAGCAAATACCGCTTTGGCGGGGCTGTCATTCGAAAACTCTCAGAAAGCGGGAACACTCTTTTGGAAACGCTGCTAAAGGAACAGGTGGCTCCCTGTGGGATCGCACCCTTGCTCCGTGACGGACGGCGACAAAGCGGCGATCCGGGAAGCTCTGACCGCCTATGAGGCACTGAAGTAATTCGCTTTTTGACAACAAAGCAAGTAATAGGCGCAAACAGCCGCAAGCCATGTTCTGATGGCTTGCGGCTGTTTTTCATTCGTGCCATGCCTTGCGGCAGTTTCGACACGGATAAAGCGGAGGAGCGCATGCAGCAACCTCCGCTTGAAAAAAAGCTGTCCGGTTGCTATAATTGGGTCTGTACGAAGCATTTTCCAGCTATAAGCGGGACTTTTCGACACAGACTATCCATCAGGGAGGGCTGTACGATGAAAGAACCTTCGCTTTGGACATTGTTTTCGGATACCGGAGATCCGTTGGCCTATCTGCTTTACCGCGCCGGGTCTGCCGGACGCTGATTTTCTTTCGGAGGCGGGGCCTCCGTACATAGGTGGTGAATTGATGGCGTTGTCGCCGTACATTGTGACAAAGGGCGTAGTCCTCCGGGAGACGGAGACAAGGGACGCCGATAAGATCCTCACCCTCCTGACAGCGGAGCGGGGCAAGCTCTCTGTCATCGCCCGGGGCGTCTGCCGCAAGGGGTGCAAATTCGCCGCCTGCGCCCAGCCGTTGGCCTACTCCGAGTGGACGCTCTACAAAAAGGGCGACTGGTACTATGCCAACGAGGGAACAACTCTGGAACTGTTCAACGGCTTGCGGGCGGATCTGGACGCGATGGCGCTGGGATTTTATTTAGCGGAGCTGACGGAGGCCGTCACCACGGAGGACGCGCCCCATCAGGGGCTTTTGAGCCACCTGCTCAACGGGCTGTACGCCGTTTCCGTTCTGCGAAAGCCTTTGCCGCTGGTGAAAGCGGCGTTTGAGATCAAGCTGCTGTGTCTGGCGGGCTACGAGCCTCTGGCGGACGCCTGCGCCTACTGCGGTTGCCCCGATCCCCAACAGCCGTATTTCGACGTTTTGCAGGGCGTTCTCCGCTGCGGGACCTGCGGAGAGGGGCGCCGAGGGTTTCCCCTGTGTCGGGATTCACTGGCCGCCCTGCGGCACATCGTTTACGGCGACCCCAAGCGGCTTTATTCCTTCACACTGGGACCGGAGGCCCAAAAGCGGCTGTCCGCTGCCGCCGAAGCCTTTGTCTCCGCCCAGTTGGAGCGGGGATTCCGGACGCTGGACTTCTATAAGAGTGTCCGGTGCATGAATGAGCCATCCTGATTGATTACATTTTGTATGATACCGTGCCTTTTATACGGTAAGGAGCGATTATGAGCGAATTATTTGATAAATCCATCCGCACCTTGGAACTGCCGCGGGTCCTTCAACTACTGTCTGAGCAGGCGGTCAGCCCGGAGGCCAAGGAGCTGGCACTGGCGGTCCGGCCGGAAACAGATTATGAGGACGTGCTGCGCCTGCTGGATCAGACCGACGGCGCACGGGCCATGATCGTCCTGCGAGGGGCGCCGGGTTTTTCCGGCGTCAAGCCGGTAAAGGACCTGCTGGACCGGGCGGACCGGGGCGGCAGCCTCAACATCCCGGAGCTGATCCGGATCGGCGATCTGCTGTACGCCGCCCGCCGGGCCAAGGAGTATTTCAACGCCGACGCGGCAGAGTCTACCGCCCTTGACCAGATTTTCCTGTCCATCCACGGCAATCGGTTCTTGGAGGATAAGATCCGGCGGTGCATCAGCGACGAGAACACCGTGGCCGACGCCGCCAGCCCGGAGCTGGCGGACATTCGCCGTCACATGCGGGCGGCGCTGGCAAAAAGCCGGCAGATTTTGCAGAAGATTATCTCTTCCCCCAGCTATTCCAAGGTTTTGCAGGACAACATCATCACCCAGCGGGATGGGCGCTTTGTGGTCCCCGTCAAGGCGGATCAGAAGGGCAATCTGCCGGGACTGATCCACGATGTTTCCTCCACCGGCGCTACGGTATTCGTAGAGCCGATGGGAGTGGTGCAGGCCAACAACGAATACGCGGAATTACAGGCCAAGGAACAGGCGGAGATCGACCGCATTTTGGCGGAGCTGTCCGCCGATGCCGCCGCCCACCGGCGGGACATTCAGTGGGACCATGACGCATTGGTGCAGCTGGATCTGATCTTCGCCCGGGGCGAATTGAGCTATAAGATGGACGCGATCCGCCCCCAGGTGCGGCGGGACGGCTTGATCCGTCTGCGGAAGGCGCGGCATCCCCTGCTGGACAAAAAAACGGCGGTACCCATTGACATTGAACTGGGCGGTGCGTTTGATACCCTGGTCATCACCGGCCCCAACACCGGCGGTAAGACTGTTTCTCTGAAAACACTGGGTCTGCTGACCCTGATGACCCAATGCGGCCTGCATATCCCCGCCGGAGACCGCAGCGAGGTGTCCGTTTACGAACGGGTGCTGGCGGATATCGGGGACGAGCAAAGCATCGAGCAGAGCTTGTCCACCTTCTCCGCCCACATGAAAACCATTGTGGAGATTTTACAGGAGGCGGACCGGGATAGTCTGATCCTGTTCGACGAGCTGGGAGCCGGTACCGACCCGGTGGAGGGTGCGGCGCTGGCCATCGCCATCATTCAGCACGTCCGGGCACTGGGGGCCAGAGCTGCCGCCACCACCCACTACGCAGAGCTGAAAACCTTTGCCATGACCACGCCGGGAGTAGAGAACGCCTCCTGCGAATTCAATGTGGAGACCCTCAGCCCTACTTATCGGCTGCTGATCGGTATCCCCGGCAAGTCCAATGCCTTTGCCATCTCCCGGCGGCTGGGTCTGCCCGATGAAGTTATCACCAACGCCCAAGCCCAGATGAGCAAGGACAGCGTTCGGTTTGAGGACGTGCTGACCCAGTTAGAGGCCAAGCGGCAGGCGTTGGAAAAGCGAGAGCAGGAGACTGACCGGCTGTACCGCCAGCGGGAGGAGGACGCCCGGAAAGCACGGGAATTCCGGGAACAGATGCAGCGGGCCAAGGAAAATGCCCGCAGCCGGGGCGAGGCTGAGGCCAAACGCATCCTGCGGGATGCCCGCTCTGCCTCTGACTCGGTGTTTGCCGAACTGGAACGGATGCGGAAGGAGCAGGCCAAGGCAGACCGGGCCATCAACGCCAATGAAGCCAGAGCCGAACTGCGTCGCCAGCTGAACGAGGCGGAGGACGCCATCGACAAGCGGGACGCCCGCTCCGAGCCGATCCCAAAACCCAGCCGCCCCATCCAGAAGGGGGATCTGGTGGAGATCCCCGGTGTTTCCACACCGGCAGAGGTGGTGAGCGTGGGCGGGGACGGCACCTTGCAGCTAAAGGCCGGTATTTTGAAAATGAAGGCCAAGGCCGACGAGGCCCGCACCAAGTTCTGCAAGGCCATGGACGACGACCTGAACACCCCCGATGCGCTGGCTGCGGTGTTCGATCTGGTCAAGGAGATCAACACCCTGTCCGCTTCTTCCACCAAAGAAGCGCTTGAAGCTGCCGCCAAGGCGTTCGACGAGATCACCGACGTGCTGGGCCTGATGTACAACCGCAAGAAGGACGAGGTGCCCGCCGAAGTGACCGAGCTGGTCGAAAAGCGCGCTGCGGCCAAGAAAGCAAAGGACTGGGCCACCGCCGATGCCATCCGCGCCCAGCTGACCGAGATGGGATGGGCCGTCAAGGATACCGCCCAGGGTCCCCAGCTGGGCAAGCTGTAAAGAGCGGAAGAAACTGCCGTGCGTCTGCGCGGCAGTTTTTATATCAAAATTTTGAGTTACTTGAATCCCGTTATTGACCCAAAGGGCAGGATGCGGTAAAATAAAGTTGGTCCAAAGCAATTTTTGGCCCGGCGGGAAGTCTCCCGCCGCACGACCGCAACCTTTGAAATGCAAACAGGAGGTCTGCTCTATGAAGACCAAAAGGATGATCTCGCTGCTGCTCGCCGTCCTTCTGACGCTGAGCGTGGCCGTTACCCCGGCGTTTGCAGCGTCGGCGGGGGATCTGCTGCCCGCCGCAGAAAGTGCAGATGTCGAGGAAAGCAATGATGTCGTTTCCATCCGCCTGACCACGTCGGGTGAGTTGGTTTATGGTTCGCCGTTCACCCTCAGCGTCGTGACCAAACCCGCCGACACCCAGTATATCGGTGTGGTCATCGGCACCAAGGGCGAGGCAAAGGGCTATGTGACGCTGGTCCTCTCGGACAAGATCCGCACCCTGCTCAAGCTGATCCCGCTGCCGCGCAAGATGTCCGCTACGCCGGATCAGCAGGAAGAGTTCAACCTCTACGCCTACATCAAGCAGCTCATTGACGGCAACGACGTGAGTGTACTGCTGCGGGTGGCCGACGAGGTCGTTTCGGTGATGGATGTGCTGCAATTCTATATGCCCACCATCAAGGACGTTTCCACCGGCCTGAAGCTGGCGCTGGAACTCATCCGAAAATTCCTGCCGGATGGCGCCTTCAGCCGCATCTACGTGGATGAACAGCCGACCGAGTCCGGCAGCTATGTGGCCGGTGCAGTGGCGCTGGAATCCGGCGACGTGAACACCGCCGGTGTAGCCATGTTCCGCATCAAGCCGAAGACGGAAGGCGTCCGCACCTACTGGGCGCAGGAAGTGCCCGAAACGATGACCGTGGAGGAAGCACAGAACTACGACCTGAGCGCCGTGCTGGAAGTGGACGGCCAGCCCGTTCCGGAGGGCAAGATCAGCTACACCTATAAAAAGGGCGGCTGGTTCGGCAGCAAGTCCGACACCCTGCCCACCCAGCCGGGCGAGTATGTCCAGACCGCGACCGTGGGCGGCAACTACTCCTGCGAGAAGATCACCCGCACCATCATCATCCGGTAAAACGATCAGACGATGATAAGACCCCTGCCGTGCAGCTGCATGGCAGGGGTCTTTTATATCAGTGTATCAGCAGAGATCAGATGCCCCGGAACCGCCAGCCCCAGCCGCCGCCGCAGCAGCAGTTGCAGAGAAGGTTCAGCAGGATCATGCTCCAGCACCAGCGCATCAGGCCGCCCGGCTGGGCATAGGTCGTCTGGGTGCGGTAGGTGCGGCCGGAGCTTTGCAGATTGCGCAGATGCACCTGGTATTCGGTGTTGCCCGGCTCCATCTGGGCGGCGCGGCGGGCGTCCTGCAGGGCGTCGATGCTGTTGCCCAGGCCCTGGTTCGCCAGCGACGAGAGATAATACCACCGGGCGGTGCGGTTTGCGATGCCGTCCAGCACACGGCGGGCCTCGGCGTAGCGGCGGTTCACGATGAAGTTGCGCGCCGCCTGCAGTTCGGGCGTGTCCGCGCTGCTGAAGCCCGGCCCGCTCTGCTGCTGGTAGCCGCCGAACCCAAACCCAAAACCGAACGGGTCGAACCCGAAGTCCCAGTCGCCGTCCTGCTGGCCATAGCCCTGCTGATAGCCGCCGCTGTAGAAGCCGCCATAGCTCTGCTGCTGGCCGTAGGGGTTGCCGTAGCCGCCGTTCTGGGGGCCGGTCTCCCCTTTGGTGATGGCGTCGTAGGCCGCCTGCACTTCCTTGAAGTGCTCTTCGGCCGTGGGGTCGTTGGGGTTCAGGTCGGGGTGCCAGCGCTTGCACTTGGCACGATAGGCTTTTTTGATTTCTTCCTCGCTGGCTCCGCGCTGGATGCCCAGCACCTCATAGGGGTCTTTCATGGATCAACTTCCTCACGTCTCTACGAACTTGCGCGGCCTTGCTGCCGCACGAACAAAATTAAGTGTACAGGACAACGCCTGAAAAATCAAGAGAAACCGCCTCATTCGGCGGCTCTGGGGGGATTTTTTGCATGTTTGCAGTTGTATTTGAGCCAGACGCCGGAGTAGAGGATGTTCCGCAGCAGGTCCACATCCTCCACGCAGGGCAGGCGCTCAAAGCTGCGGGCACAGTTGGCGAGCAGCAGCTCGAAAATCTCCCGCATCTCTTCTTCGTAGCCGGGCAGCTGGTGCAGGCTGCGCAGCGGGTTGTAGGCTCCCTTTTTCAGGTCGCGGTCGAGGTCGTCGTAGGCATCCAGCAGGTAGATGTATTTGCCCAGATGAAAGCCGATGCTGCGCAGCTCCGGGGACCAGTGGTCCTGCTTGTAGTCGAACAATTCCGCCATCAGGTCGCCAAAGCAGCCGGACACGGCGTCCAGGTCTTCGCTGCCTTCGGCCTCGTACTGCGTCAGCCGGTCCAGACAGGCGCGGATGGCGCTGCACTGCCGGGGCCAGCGTTCGGCGGCTGCCGCAGTGGGGGCGGCGAGCAGCGCCTCAAACCCCAGCCCCAGCAGGCTGCGGTCATCATTCCACTTGTCCTGCGCGTTGTAGTAGTGGAGCGCAACGCTCAGGTCGGCGCAGTAATCGGTTGGCCCGCTGGAACGCCAGTCCACCTTCCGGATGGGGTGGATGGGGCAGTGGTCTGCGCCGGTGTGCAGCGCGGTCTCGCCATCGTACAGGCTGGAGAGCAGCAGATCCAAGAAGGTCAGGTCATAGCTCAGGGTCAGCCGCCCGCGCAGGCCGTGCAGCGCACCGATGCGGCGGCAGAGCCCGCAGTAGGCTGAGCGGTACCGCGCCTGCGCTTCCGGCGAAAGCGCAGCCTGATTCGGGATCACATATCCGAACATGGCTCAGCTCTTCTTGATGAACTGGGTGCCGCAGCGGGGGCAGGAGATCTGGATGCGGCCGCGCCCGCGGGGCACACGGAGCTTCTGGCGGCACTGGGGGCAGCGGTAATAGTGGTAGACCTTGCGGTTGGCCCACTGCTCTTTCAGGCCCCGGAACTTGTTGTCCACCCGGTCTTTGAGGGTGTAGAACTTGTAATTCTCTTCGGTCCGCTTCGAGATGTTGCGGCTGAAGGTGCGGTAATAGCAGAAGCCCAGCAGCACCACACCCAGCCAGGTGAACAGGCTGATGCGGCTGACGATGGCGATGAGCAGCAGAACCAGAGAGGCAATGCTCAGAAACTGGTTCAGGCCGTCGGTGCCGTAGCGGCCGATCATGAACTGGCGGATCTTTTCTTTCATAAACGTCCTTCCTCATAAAAGAGGGGCGGGTGCGCCGCCCCTCGGGATTTTTCTGCTCTTAGGATACCATGCAACCATGAGAAAATTTTGAACAGAGTGCAAACCTATCGTAAAGAGACGAGATTTAACTCCTCTCCTCCTCCCGGCGGCGGATGGTAAGGGAGGCTTCGGTGTCCAGCGCACCTTCCATCCGGCAGCGCAGCCGGGCCGGGCCGGCCTCGCCGGTGGTGGCAAGATAGGTGCCTGCCATGCCGCCCCGCAGGGGCACGACGCTGGGGCCGAGGATGCGCAGCGGCCCCTCCACGCTCAACTGGACGGCCTCGCCGCAGTAGGGCAGGAGGTTGCCGTTCTGGTCGATGGCCCGGAGGCTGACGGCGGCGCAGTCCCATGTGGGGCCGTCGGTGAGGATGGGGTTGTGGACGGTGCATTCCAGCCGGACACTCTGCACCGGCTCCTTCACGACGGTGCGGACGGCCCGGCCATGCCACACCGCCTCGAAGCGGTAGACGGCGGAGGGGCTGCCCAGCACACCGATATATTTGTAGTAGAGCTGCAGCAGCTCGTTCCAGCTCAGACGCAGCGAGTACATCCGCGCCCGGGACAGGGGCGAAAG
>ERZ1106919.2075-NODE-2075-length-11715-cov-2.735163_pt1 | contig 11715 bp, 8 predicted proteins | sample MGYA00403654_ERZ1106919 | MGnify/ENA primary metagenome ERZ1106919 (study PRJEB35170, sample SAMEA104062450) | human gut metagenome | biome: human gut; feature: human-associated habitat; material: faeces | place: Denmark | collected 2012-10-08 ... | reverse complement strand
TTCTGTCAGGTGAGAATGTAATTGAAGTCAGATGTTATTTTCTTTCAGCAGTTGAGAGCAGGTATCTTTTGGCTTTGGACAATGTCAATAAGTACAGGACAATACTTTCTACATACAGAAATTATTTGTTTGATTATAATTCTTACACGGATATGTTTACAATATATCTGTATCGTGGTAATCAGTGCAATGCACCTATTAAGGGAACTTTGGAACAGTTCAGGGAAAGAATGTTAAGAATATTGCGGTCTGATTCAGAGCGTAAGGAGTTTGCTACATTTTATAATTATTTAAAGAATGGTTCTAACATGTTCAGCTGTATGGTTTACCTGCCGCTTGACGAGCATAACGATGAACTGTACAAGTTCAAAGTGAATGGCGACAGCCTGTTTTCAATAAATAAAACGTCTGTTGTTGCAGGTTATCTTGAGACTGTTGATGGATGTGTTTCGGATGTTATTCCTTATTATGCAACAAGTGAAGCTGTTGATTCTGCCACTGGACTTCTTAATAAACGTGCATGCATGGAATATACTAAATCGGTAATTGCATCCAAAGATGATAAGATTCATTATATGATTATGTTTGATGTTGATAATTTCAAGAGCATTAATGATACATATGGTCATCTTTTTGGTGATGAAGTATTAAGTAAGATAGCAGGCATTATTAATGCTAACCTTAACGGACGAGGAATTGCTGGAAGATTTGGTGGAGATGAATTCTATATATTCACTAATAATATTAAAGACGAAGAGGCTTTGAGGATTCTTCTCACAACTATGCGTAAGGAATTACAATATGCATTTGACAGCAGAATTGAAGATTTTGGAGTTACTCTTTCTGTTGGTGTAAGTCTGTTTCCTAAAGATGGAACGGATTACGAGGAACTTTTCAGAAAAGCTGATAAATGCCTGTACCTTGCAAAAGAAAAAGGACGAAACAGATTTATTATATATAATGAAAGCAAACATGGTTCACTTGAGAATAATAGCAGGCATATTCATAAAATTCTTGATTTGTCTGATCATTCAGAATATATGTCAGGCGTGGTATCTGACATAATTCTTGAACTTGTATCCAGAGGAAAAGATGCAATTGATGATGTTGCCAATAATATTTTAGAGCAGTTTGAGATTGATGGACTGAGAATATATAATGATAATTCCGAGCTTATATATTCTTGTGGTGAATATAAGAGAATGCCGGATATGACGAATATTCTTAATGATAAGGCATTTTTATCTAGATATAATAAGAATAATTCTATGTCAATCGGTATTGTTTCATCTGTGGAGGCATGGCATAAGGAATTATATAATGAGTTATCAGACAGTAATATAATGGCATTCATCAGTGCATGGTTTGAATTTAAATATAGAAGATATTATTTCTTCTACGATGTGTTTAATCATAAAAGCCGCTGGAATGATTCTGATAGGAACTTTGTTCTTATTATAAGTAAAATCATTGCCAGCGTGCTATAATATTAGATATAATTATACTGTTATTATGTTTGGCAGCTTTGCAAAGCTGCCAATTTTTTTGTCTGTAATAATAGTTGCTTCGTTAATACTTCCAAATGTTACTGCACTTGTTTCTCCGAATTTGGAACTGTCTGTAAGAATATATTTGAAATGACAATGTGCAAATGCTGTTTCTTTAACAAGTGCTTCATTAATATCAGGAGTTGTGAAGCCTGATTTTTCAGTTATTCCATTAGTTCCAAAGAATCCTTTATTAAAATTCATTCTGTCTATAGTAATAATTGCCTGATTACCAACGACAGCTTCAGTTATTCCTTTAAGTTCTCCGCCAATAAGTATTACTTTAAAGCCTGCAATTGCAAGTTTTCTTGCATGTGTAACAGCATTAGTTACATAAGTTGCGGTTTTCTCTTCAAGATAATCAATAAGATATTCTGTGGTAGTTCCAGCATCGATATATATGAAATCATTAGGTACTACAAGTCTTGCAGCATACATTGCAATTTTTTTCTTTTCTTCTGTGTTTACATCAGCTTTTTGTGAAACGGATAATTCGGTAGTAGATACACCATTGATCTTTTCAACAGCTCCTCCAAATACCTTTGTAAGCCGACCCTGTTCATCAAGTGTATTAAGATCACGTCTTATTGTTGATTCAGAAGTATTAAGAATGTCTTTTAGTTCAGTTACGGTAATGCTTCCTTTTTCAGATAGCAGATTAAGAATTATTTCGTGTCTTTGTTCTGTAAGCATATTGTTATAACTCCTTTTCCATAAAATCTTTTATATCAGTAATGTTTTTATAATGTGCAAGCGACCACATGAGTTTCATTGTAAGGTTTTCAATTGTCATGGATTTTCCATTTATGACATTTTCCTTTGTAAGATTACGACCGACTTCATATATCTCCCAATTAACACCTTCATAGAGACATTGTGTTGTAACAACAACACATATACCATTAACTGTAAGTCTGTGAATGTGTTCTGTAATATTATCTGGCATTCCTCCGATGCCAAAACCCTCAATAATTACGCCTCTGCACGATGAATTAAGATAATCAAAAATATTATAATTCATTCCAGGAAAAAGTCTGATAACTGCTATATCAGTACACATATCAGTTTTGATATGAAAGCCATTGTCTGATGTCATAATATTTTGAATTGTATTAATGTTATATTTAACGATATTGTTTCTGATTGCTGCAATATATGGAAAATTAATACTTTCAAATGCATCAAAACTTTTCGTCTTGATTTTCTTAGCACATGTTCCTTTTATAAGTTTTTCAGAAAATGCAAGAAATACTCCAGAAATGTCTTCACATGAATAAATAAATGCATTTGTTAAATTCATGACTGCATCAGTTTTTTCCACATCAATGGGTAACTGTGAACCGGTAAGAATGACAGGCTTTGAAAGATTTATAAGCTGATAAGATAAAGCAGCTGCAGTGTAAGCACATGTATCTGTTCCATGTGTTATAACAAATCCATCATAGTCATTGTAATTGTTCATAATGCATTCTGAAATGGAACTAATGTGAGATGTATCCATATTACTACTATCGATATTCATTAATGATATTCCGGTAACATGGCACTTTTGCCTGATTACCGGAATATAGTCAAGTAAAACATTAACATCAATTGATGGCGTAAGACCATTGCCATTATCTTTTGAAGCAATTGTGCCGCCAGTAGCTATCAGTAAAATATTCTTCATTTTACCTTCTTACCTTCTCCATTAAAATAATCTTTTAAAAGTTGTACAACGGTGTTTGAAAGCAGGAATACTGCTATTAGATTAGGAATCACCATAAGTCCGTTAAAAGTTTCAGCAATGCTCCACATCAGACCTAAATTCATTGTTGCACCAACTACAGCAACAAGTGAGTAAGCAGCCATGAATGGTTTAGTTGCTTTAGGACCCAAAAGAAATTCTATGCATCTTTGTCCATAGAGTCCCCATCCTATAACTGTTGAAAAGGCGAAACAGCACATTGCAACAGCTGTAAATATTGATACCCACCCTCCATATGTAGATGTAAAACCTGATATTGTAAGTTCTGCACCAGCAGCCTGACCATATCCTACCGGAACACCACTACATAATATAACAAGAGCAGTCAGTGTACATATTACAATTGTATCTACAAATACTTCAAATATTCCGAAAAAGCCCTGCTTTACGGGTTTACTTGTATCAGCACATGCATGTGCAATAGACCCGGTACCAAGACCGGCTTCATTAGAAAAGATGCCCCTTGATACTCCTTTTTTCATACTCATAAAGAAGCTTCCAACTGCACCACCAGTAACTGATGCAGGAGAAAATGCACCTTGAAATATTGATTTAAATACAGCAGGAACATTATTAATATTAACAAGTACAACTCCGATGGCAAGAATTATATATAACACGGCCATAAATGGTATGAGTTTTTCTGTAACTCTGCCAATTCTTTTTATTCCTCCAATCATTATAAGTGCAATAAGAATCATAATTATTATCCCAATTATAAGATTAATCATATGAGTTGAATCGGCAGATATAATATTATAATTAATTAATGCTGAGTCTAGAGCGGCTGTTATTGTATTTACCTGTGTTGCATTACCTGTCCCAAATACGGTGAGAACACCGAGTGCTGAGAATAAATAAGCAAGCCAGTGCCAGTGCTTCTTAAGACCATTTTTAATATAGTACATCGGACCGCCAACAAGCTCACCATTATTATTAGTTTCTCTGAAATGTACAGCAAGAACCACCTCGGAAAATTTAGTACACATTCCAAGTATTGCGGATATCCACATCCAGAATACAGCCCCTGGACCTCCAATTGCAATTGCTCCAGCAACTCCGGCTATATTACCGGTACCTACAGTTGCTGCTAAAGCTGTACAGACAGCTTGAAATGGCGTAAGGGCGCCGTCAGAAGCTTTACGCTTCTTAAGCATGCGCCCGATAGTTATTTTCATTGCATAAGGAAATTTCCTTATCTGGATAAATCTGGTTTTTACACTTAAGACAATTCCTACGCCGATAATACATATCATTGCAGGAAGTCCCCAGATAAAGTTATTGATTACGCTGTTTATTGATTCAATTGTTGAAAGCATTAATTAGTCCATCCTGTTATATAGTTGTCATTATATGTTATTTTTTTCTTGACCCAAAGAATTTAGATAGCAGCCCTTTTTCTTTTGTATCAGAAGATTTATCAGATACCTCATCTATAGTAGTATCTGTTTCATCAGTATAATTAAATGTTAATCCTGTTAATTTACTGAATTCATAAAGGACAGAATCATATGCTGATTTGGCTGAATCATAATCAGCTTTATTATAATCACTTCTTGTTGCTTCATAATTTAATTTATAGAATACTTTAGAAAGCTGGTTACATATGCTGTTGCTTTGGGTATATGTATAATTGGCTTTTTCATATTCTGTTTTAGCGTTGTCATATGCAAGCTTTAATGATTCAGAAGTACGTCCTTTTTCATTAGAATTAGCCTGGGCTTTACCAAGTTTTTCTTCAGCTTCATGTAGTTTAAAGCGTATCTGATTGATGTTTTCTTTTGTCTGGTTGATTTTCTTGTGGATATTCATCTCATCTGCAAGAGCATCTTCCATTGCTTTTTTCTTAGCTTCTTCATCAGCAATACATTTGTCAAGTTCATCCTTAACCTGAGGCATATTTGCTGCAGCATTCTGTTGTGCAGCAATGACTTCATCGTATTGTGCTTTAGCGTTCTCATATTCAAGCTTTGCATTATTAAGAACAGAAGCTGAATCCTCATCTAATGCTTCAAGTTTTTTTATATGATCTTTGGCATTGTCAATATCATTAAGAATTTTATCTACACTTTTTCTGGCATTTTCATATTCTATATTAATTGTCATTCTTTCTTAATTGAAGAGGTTGTAGAAGTTACTCTGTTATATTCTTCTAATAATGCATCAGCTTTCTGTTTATACTGTTCATAGATTTCATATGCAGCAGCAACGGCTTTGGCTGTTTCGTCATATTCAGTTTTAGAGCGATTTACCATAGCACGCTGTGTATTAAAATTCATTTTTATTGATTCAGCATTCTTTACAGCTTTTTCGTATTCTGTCTTAAGACCAGGAACTACTGCTTTTCGTGTCTCTAAAGTCGCAGCTGCATTATCGGTGGTTGTTTTTGCTTTGTTATAGGCAATTTCTGCATTATTAATATCATCCTGAATAGATTTCAGGCTTAGCTGATAAAGATCTGTTCCATTTAAAAAATCCTTTTCAGTAAAGAATGGTTTCTTAATAATATGCGACATATCTGATATGTCGCATTCACATATATCAATTCTGTTATCAGAATTTTTTTTGCATTCACATGAATAATTAGTTTTATCAGAGATCCCATTTTTTGTGAAACTTACCGGTATATAGGCAAGTCCAGATAATCCCTTAAGATTAACAATCCATTCTCCAAATGATATGTCTTTGTAATCATGTACTGTCAGATTATAAAGAATCAGGTGCTTGCAATAATCCTGAATATCTGGATTATTAATTGTAAAATCAGTTATTAATGAAATGCTCTTTTCTTCAGCTCTAAGATTATCAAGCACAGCATCATAGTCATTATTGTGAGAATCTCTGCCAATATCTACCTGCGAGTTATATTTTTTTTCTTTAGCAGCTTCATCATTGACAGCATTGTCATATGCAGTATGTGCTTCTTCTAATAATTTTGCAGCATCTTCATATTCTTCTTTTGCATATTTCTCTGCGTTAACAGCTTCATCATACGCCGGCTTAAGGCGGTTTTGTGCCTCTATTGTACGGTCATATGCAACTTTTTTAATTGTTTCAATTGAATGAATCTGTTCATAGTCTTTTTTCTTATCAGCTTCTTCAGCCTCTGCTTTTTCAAGCATCGTCTTTCTGCCTGATATTAATGAAGAATTACGATTGTATTCTTCCTGTAAATCCTGAATAGAAGCTACAGCCTTATTATATTTATCTTCCAATTCTTTAAGCAGGGCTTTTGCTTCGTCTATCTTATCCTGTGATTTATCAGCCGCATCAATATACTCATCATATACGGCTTTTTTTGCATTGAGATTAATTGTGCAATATTCTCTTCTACTTTGCTGATACTGTCTTTAAAAGTATCAGCTTTCTTTTTTATATTATAGAATCTGTCTCCCATTTCAATTGTCTTCTGTTTAGCCGCAGAATGAACTTCTGATGCTTTTTTAGAAGCTTCTTTAGCATTATTAATCTCATCATTAAGTGACAAAAGGGATGCCTCTGCTTTATTCAATTCAACTTTTATAAGATCAACCGAAAGTATATATTCATGAATACCAGAATTATCTGATGATACTGTGTTGATATTATCATCATAATCTTTCTTTGCATCTTCAAGCTTAGCTTTACTATCGTTAATCTTCTGTTTAAGGACAGATAAATGTGCTTTTGCTTTAGCAACGTCCTGTTCAGCTTTTGTTATAACAGCGAAATTGTTCATAAAAACACCCTCTTTAGCTATATTGTTATTTCATTATCATAATGAAGAAATACTTATTTAAGTGCATCAGCAAGCTGGTCTAATGCAGGAATATCAGTTTCTTTAAGAACTGATTTAATTGTGACAACAGGTTCAACAATTGTTATATTTTTCATTGTTTCAAGTATGTTTCGCATTGTTTTTGCAGCTGTAGGTGCCCATGAGCCATTCTCAATAAGTCCTACTGTTCTGTTCTGGAATGCTTTTGCCTGAAGGTGATGAAGGAAATCCTGCATAATTGGGAATACACCTGCATCATAACTTGCGGCAGCCAGAACCATTCTGTCATATCTGAATGCATCTTCTACTGCCTCAGCAATATCACATCTTGAAAGGTCAGTAATAACAACATTATCAACGCCTTTGTTGCGAAGCATTTCTGCAAATTGTTCGGCAGCATATGCAGTATTGCCATGAATTGAAGCATAGGCTATAAATACACCTTTGCTTTCTGGCTGATAACTGCTCCATGTGTTATATAAGTCAAGGTAATATCCGAGGTTATCTGATAATACAGGACCATGTAATGGACATATAGTCTTAATATCAAGTGCCGAAGCTTTTTTAAGTAAGGTCTGGACAGGAGCACCATATTTACCAACTATGTTAAAATAATATCTTCTTGCTTCACATGCCCAGTCCGCATTCTCAGTAAGCGACAGAGCCCCAAATTTTCCAAACCCATCAGCTGAGAACAGAACCTTCTCACTGCTTTCATAAGTTACCATAACCTCAGGCCAGTGAACCATTGGCGCCATGACAAAAGTAAGAGTGTGGGAACCAAGATTAAGAGTATCTCCTTCTTTAACAGTAAGAGAATTCTTAATGTTAATATTCTCAAAGAACTGGTTAATCATTACAAATGTCTTGGCATTACCTACTACAGTGATTTCAGGGAAAAGTTCAATAAGTCTGGCAAGGCTTCCAGCATGGTCAGGTTCCATATGCTGTATAATTACATAATCAGCATTCCTTCCATCCAGAGCATTAAGAAGATTGTTTTCCCAGTCTTTCATTCCACGCTTGTCGACAGTATCCATAATGGCTGTTTTGTCATCAAGAATTACATATGAGTTATATGAAACACCATCTGGAACAGCATACTGGCTTTCAAAAAGATCTAATGTTGTATCATCAACTCCGATGTATTTTATTTTATCTGATATATTCATAATTAGTACCTCACTTTCTGATTCTGAAATTATTAAATTGTATAAAATCAATTGTTATAAGTATAACATTTATCTGACAGAAGTTAAATGGTAATTGTTTATAAGAAATCATGATTTTATTATGCTTTTTTAATAAAATCAACTTGTTATTATTTTGTCATAGTGGTAAAATATAGTCAACTTTTAAAAGTGAACAATTTTATATTTATGGAGGCGTTTTTATGGCACAGAGATTTATTTTGAACGGAACTTCTTATCATGGAGCAGGTGCAATTCAGGAGATTGCAACAGAAGTTAAGTCAAGAGGGTTTAAGAAAGCATTTGTATGTTCTGATCCTGATCTTGTTAAGTTTGGTGTGACAGCAAAGGTTCTTAAGGTTCTTGATGATAATGGTTTTTCTTATGAATTATATTCTAACATCAAGCCTAATCCAACAATTGAGAATGTACAGACAGGTGTAGAAGCATTCAAGAATGCGGGAACAGATTACTTAATCGCTATTGGTGGTGGTTCTTCTATGGATACAGCCAAGGCAATCGGTATTATAATCAACAATCCTGAGTTTGCTGATGTAAGAAGTCTTGAGGGTGTTGCTGATACAAAGAATCCGGCAGTTCCTATTATTGCAGTTCCTACTACAGCTGGTACAGCCGCAGAAGTTACCATTAATTATGTTATTACTGATGCAGAGAAGAATCGTAAGATGGTATGTGTAGATCCTCATGATATTCCTGTTGTTGCTGTTGTAGATCCTGATATGATGTCAAGCATGCCTAAGGGTCTTACTGCTGCTACCGGTATGGATGCTCTTACACATGCTATTGAGGGTTATATTACTGCTGGTGCATGGGAATTGTCTGATATGTTCCATCTAAAGGCAATTGAGATTATTGCCAAGAGTTTAAGAGGTGCAGTTGATAATACTCCTGAAGGAAGAGAAGGAATGGCTTTAGGTCAGTACATAGCTGGTATGGGATTTTCTAATGTAGGTCTTGGTATTGTTCATTCTATGGCTCATCCACTTGGAGCACTTTATGATACACCACATGGTGTAGCTAATGCTATTATTCTTCCAACAGGCATGGAGTATAATGCACCTGCTACTGGTGAAAAATATCGTGATATTGCCAAGGCAATGGGTGTTGAAGGCACAGAAAAGATGACTCAGGATGAATACAGAAAAGCTGCTATTGATGCTGTTAAGAAGCTTGCTGCTGATGTTGGAATTCCTGCTGATCTTAAGGATATTGTTAAGCCAGAGGATATTCCATTCCTTGCACAGTCAGCATATGATGATGCATGCCGTCCAGGTAATCCAAGAGAAACAAGCGTAGAAGAGATTACAAAGCTTTATGAGAGTCTTATCTAAGTAATATATGTATATGTAAATAATAAACCGCGGTATAGTAAATTGCTATATCGCGGTTTATGTATATTATTAATTTTCTGTCATATTAATAAACATTACATTTAATTCTGGTAAAGATCTTTTTAATGATACAGGACAGCCTGATGTATCAAGGAAGCAGTGTTCACTTTCGCCAGTACATCTTACTTCTCCAGTCTTTTCATCAATCACAGTATATTCAAGCGTAATCTTTACACCATTGTATTTAATAACCTTGACATTAATAATAACAGTATCATAGTAATGAGTCATAGACTTATATCTGGCATTAACTGATAATACAGGACTTATTATTCCTGATTCTTCCATTTTCTTATAGCCAAAGCCATTTTCTTCAAGAAGAAATGACCTTGCTTCCTCAAACCATCTTATGTAATTAGAATGATGAACTATTCCCATCTGGTCTGTTTCATAATACTGAACCAGATGTTTGTATGGTTTATATATCATAATATCCCTCCTGACATGTTTCTGTATAATCCACAGTTATGAATTTTATTCATTGTGTAATTATAGTTATTCAGATACATTTTTGTCAATTTTAGAAAGGTTGATATTAATTACATTATAATTAGCAGCTACATTTATTACATTGTCAGCTATTATTTTATCATATCTGTTCATCCATTTTCCTGTTACTCCAGTGTATGAAGCAACTTCATCTTTAGATGCTCCTCCCATTAGCATATAGCTTATAGCTGCATGACGAAGTGTCTGCATGGTATAATGCTTTCGTAATTTTTTGGCTTTCACAAGTTTATCTGTGTATGAAGCAAGAAGACGTTCTGTATCGCGCATTTTAATACGGTTTTTTCGTATATTTGTAAATAATGCGCCGCTCTGTATATTTTCAGCCACAATATATGTATCAAGAATTGTACCAAGGTCATCAGGTATAATAAGAAATCTGCTTATATGATTCTTTGGTGGCATATTAATACATAGGTGCCCTGTCTGATTTCGGCATATATATTCTTTGTTCAGATTACATATTTCCTGATTGGTAAGCCCCATCTTAATTACAAGTGAAAATATTAAAAATGCTTTATTGTCATTGGCATCTAATGCCGCACTCAGAAGATTATCAATTTCTTTAGTATCAGGTATTGCATCTTTTGGCAATATTTTATCCTGTTCTGGAAGAGACATACTTTCAAAATAATTAACATATCGTTTGCCATGATTAATAGTATAAGTTTCTATAAATGTGCATACAGATTTCATAACTGAAAGACGCATTACTGCAGTATTATATGACAATCTGCCAGAGTTAACTTTCTCTATAAGGCTGTTGTAATAATTCATTGCATCTTTTCTTGTTAATTTAAGTGGGTCGTGTCCTGTTAATTTATCAAAGCTCCTTATAACATTCCAATATTCTTTTCGTGTTCTTGCACGTAAATTTGTCTGGAAATATATCCATATCTCATCTTCGAATTTTGCTGAAATCATATGTTATCCTTTCTCAAAAGCAGTGGTGTGGTATAGTTTGGTTATATATGACGACATATGTATAAATCACATACAAATAATATCATCCCTCCACCAAAAAATCAAAATAAAATAAAACAAAAACCAAAATAATTAAGAAAAGCTTCCTGACTGAACTCAGTTCACATTTGCTTTTTATGTCGAAAGTCCGTATAATGTATTTATATTTATATTGAAGGAGTTAATATGGAACAGTATTCTAGGCGATTTATAGAAGAGCTTGCCAAGCATATCAACCCAACGATTCTAGAATTTTTCAATAAAAAGAAAAATCTGATGAACTTTCCTACTGATAATGCTGCAGAGCTTATAGACGAAACATTGATGGAGTATCTTGAAGGTAAAACGAGCCGTGAAGATTTAATGCCTATTATTAACAAGATTAAAAAGTCGCGTCTTCAGAAACGCGCCAGATGGTATAAGGCATACAACAATGACATTGATAATATGAATCTTGATGATCCCAAACATCCTCTCGCCAGTTTTATTTCTCTGGCCAGATCATTAAGACCTGACGAGTATGCCAAGCTTTATGGAGATAAAGAACTTGATGATATTATCAAAGATAAAAAAGAAGCTGCTAATAAATGGA
>ERZ1106919.2067-NODE-2067-length-11763-cov-3.801930_pt1 | contig 11763 bp, 5 predicted proteins | sample MGYA00403654_ERZ1106919 | MGnify/ENA primary metagenome ERZ1106919 (study PRJEB35170, sample SAMEA104062450) | human gut metagenome | biome: human gut; feature: human-associated habitat; material: faeces | place: Denmark | collected 2012-10-08 ... | reverse complement strand
GAACTCGTCGACCCAGTTCCAGGCGTTCTTCTGAGCGATGGTGTATTCGATCGGCGTGTTCGAAGTGCCTTCGACTTCGAAGCGCAGCACGTCGTCGGACTGGATCGCCGCGTCGGCCGCCAGCTTGGTGCTGCCGCGGTACACGTTGGCGACTGATCCGTCACCGACCGTCAGGCCCGCGCGAAGCTGCTTGACTGTGGTCGGGTTCTTCGCGGTGAACGGCACGTAGACGACCTTGGAGCCGCCGACCGTGGCGGTCTCGTACGCGTTGACCTTGCCGGAGACGGAGAGCACGTTGCTTTCGACGGCACCCAGGTCCGGGGTTCCCTTGATGGTGTTGCCGAAGAAGTCGTTCGTGACCGCGTAGTCGTTCATGTCGGAGATGACCTTGCCGGCATTGATGGCCGGGGAGCCGTCAACGGGCTTGTATCCGTCGAACTCGCTGCCGGAACGGCCATAGACCGAACCGTTGGCCTTCGGCGCGCTCGGCGCGTGTCCGGCGTTGGCCAGCACGGTCTTCACATCGGCGACCTCGACGGCGTTGGAATCGGAGGCGGGCTTGTTCGCGTAATTGACGTACATGTTCTTGTCGTACGTCTGGCCGCCGTGCTGGCTGCCGCGGTTCCACGTCTCGGTCTTCTTGGTGTCGGTCGCGTTGATGAAGATGTTGTTCTCGAACTTCGCCTGGCTGTTGGATCGGTCGGTCAGCACCGCGCTGTCCTTACCGATGTAGACGGTGTTGTTGTAGATGTGGTTGCCCGGACCGTTGCTCGGCAGGTCGAACACGCCGCGGCGGTCGTTCTGCGAGATGTTGTAGCGGAACGTCGTGTTGATGGCGTACTGGTTGCAGATCATCAGCGAGGCGAACGAGTTGCCGTACGAGTAGTTGTACTGGTACAGCGTGCCGTCGCCGTAATCGGCGTCCCACGCCTGGCCGTCGCCGTTGCCGTGTTCGGAGTTGAGGTTGTTGTACATCTCGTTGTACTGGAAGATCGGGTCCTTGCAGCGCCAGGGCCAGATGCCCGCCGCGACCCAGCCGCCGTACCTGCCGCCGTGCGCGGGGTCATGCGGGTAGTCGACGTTGTTCATGTGCTTCGAGACGCTGTCGCCCACGTTGTACTGGATGACCGGACGGTCGCAGTACATGAGGGTGATGGCGTCGCCGCCCGCACCCTTGACGTAGTTGTTCTCGATGGTCACGTTGGTCTGGCCGTACTTGGCGATCAGGTCGTCGTCAATGCTGCCGTCGCCCCACGCCGCGTCGATGAAGTTGAGGTACGCGGTGTAGCCCACGGCGATGCCCCAGCGGTCCACGTCCTTGACGATGTTGTTCTTGATGGTGATGTGGTCGAAGCGCGAGATGTGGTTCTGCAGCCATGTCTTGTCCGCGGCGTTCTTGTTCTCGCGGGCGTAGTGAGCCATGAAGTAGATGCCGCCGTTGGCCATGTGCTTGTTGTAGATGTTGCCGTCCACGTCGTGGATGTTCAGGCCCTCAAGCGTGACATGGCTCATCGTTGTGCCGTTCTCCGCGATGCCGGCCACGCCGGTGCGGTCCATGCGGTCGGCCGAGCGGTCGAGCTTGGTGCCATCCGAATCGGCTGTGTCGGTCCACTTCCACGTGTCGATCGGGTCGTAGACGTCGGGGTCGTCATTGGTGATCTCCAGGTTCTTCACCGTGATGTACGACACGTCCTTGAGCAGGATGGCCGAGGAGACGGTGCCCTTGTTCTGGTGGTTGCCGACCGACGCACGGTAGTTCTGGTACCACCGGCTGCCCTTGACGCCGTTCGCCGCGATGACCGGCTTGGCGGAGGCGTCGCCGTAATCGGCGATGGTGATGGGCGCGTCGGCGGTTCCCGACGTGTCCTTGATGTGCAGATACTGGTCCTGGAACGTGGAGCCACGCTCCAGCAGCACGGAGTCGCCCGGCTTAAGGTCGGTCGCGATGGCGTTGACCTTGTCCAGCGTCTTCCAGGGATGGCCCTGATCGGTGCCGGCGTTGCCGTCATCGCCATGCGTCGATGACACGTAATATGTCGTTCCGGTCGACGCCGCCGCTGGCGTCGCATCGGCCGCGAGCGCCGAAGACGGCGCGATCAACGCGAACGCCGTCCCCATAGCGACCGCTGCTGCGATCATCCGTGATCCTACATGAGGTTTCATCGTTGTCCTTACTGTTATTGGAGAGTCTCCGTTCCCCTCCTCGTTGCGGGGGGACATGTCGGCGATCCGGTCATCCATGACGATGCCCCCTTCCGGGGTCATTCACGGACTCGCCACACCACCAATATGTAAAGAGACTTTACAAGTTCACAAGTATAGCGGTACCCATAGGCTACGGCAATGGGGGGTATGGCGTATTCGGCATTTCGTTAACTGTCATAACGTCACCCTTGTACCCCCTGAACGGAACCCGGGAAATCAGTCGCAATGTCCAGCATTCGGACGCAAACCAGCTATCGATTCTTTGTATAACGGCACCGCCGTGGCCGTTGGAATCTACAGGTACGATATGCCCCATGACGACACCGAGAATCAGTTACGCGCATCTGCTCGCCAAGCCGAATCCCAAGCACATCGACAGTCTGCTGCGATTCTTCGAGGAAGGCCGTTCCAAACGCGGCACGGGCGGTTTCGGCGTGGAGATCGAACATCTTCCGGTGCACAACGGCGACGACACCGCCGTCAGCTACTACGAGGAGAACGGCGTCGAAACGCTGCTCAAGCGCATCGCGCCGTACTACGACAAGGAGAAGGAGTACTGGGAGAACGGCCATCTGGTCGGACTCGGGCGCGAAGGCATCGCCGTGTCGCTGGAGCCCGGCGGTCAGGTGGAGTGCTCGCTGGGCATCCTCAAGACGCCGCAGGAACTGCTGACGCTGTATCGTTCCTTCCGGCGTGACATCGATCCCGTGCTGGACGAGCTGGGCTTCCGTCTGGTCAATTACGGCTACCAGCCCAAGTCGAGCTTCGCCGACGTCAAGGTCAACCCGAAGGACCGTTACGACGCCATGACCCGCTACCTGGGGCGGGTAGGCCAGTTCGGCCCGTGCATGATGCGGTGCTCGGCCTCCACGCAGGTGAGCATCGACTACGTCGACGAGCAGGATTCCATCGACAAGCTGCGTCTGGGCACCATCATCGGGCCGATCCTCGCCTGGTACTTCCGCAATACGCCGTATTTCGAGGGCGCGCCGAACCCGTGGCCCCTGCTGCGCCAGCGCATGTGGGACTACCTCGACTTCCAGCGCACCAACGTGACCCCCGGCCTGTTCGACCAGCGTTTCGGCTGGGAGGACTACGCGCGTGACGTGCTGTCCACGCCGCTGATGTTCGCCGATCTGACGCATACGCCGGAGGCCAAGAGCCTGAGCGGCAAGGAGCTGCATCACCCGGCGTTCTATGAGAACGCCGGAGAGGTGTATCCCGACCGCGAGCTCAACCCGTACGAGATCAACCACATCATCTCCACGCATTTCAACGACGTGCGTATGAAGAACTTCATCGAGCTGCGGCATTGGGATTCGCTGCCGATCGAGCGCGCCGAGCGGCTGACGGAGATCATCGCGTCCCTGTTCTACGTGCCGGAGAACAGGGAGCGGCTGGAAAGCTACTTCGAGAATATCCGCGAAGAGGACGTGTTCGAGGCGAAGGCGAACCTGCAGGCGCGCGGCGCGCAATCGGCGCCGTATGGCCAGCCGCTCGAATTCTGGAAGGAGTTCCTAGGATTGGAGGGCCTGTTGGCCGACGAGCCCGGCGATCCGAAGCATCCGGACGTATTCCAGGAATAACCGGAATCCAAGGCGACGACCGGCGGACATGATTGTGGGGGCGTTCCTGCGCAATGCGGGCGACACCCCGCAATCATGTCCGTCGCGTATCATGACGGCATGAAGCAGTCACGAAAATGCGGATCAGGCTCTCCCAGCAAGGCAACGGACGGGAGCGGCCGTGACGCCGCGAAGATGGGGACGAAAACCAATACGAGAACCCGCGCGATCATCGTCGTCGCGGCCGTCCTGCTGATTGCGGCCATCGTCGGCACCGTCTTTCTCGTCCGTTCGCTCACGGCGAGCCCCGACTCGTCAAAGACGGACGATGCGCAAGCCAACGCGACGCAGGCCTTCCCGAAATTCTCCTTCGGCGACACCACCATCACGCAGGCCGAATTCACCCAGGCGTGGTCGTCGCAGCGCACCGCCGCCGTCAGCTATTTCAAGCAGAAGCACGACGTCAACCTCAACGCCCGGGACGCCGACTGGACCGCCTCATACGGCGGCGAGAAGCCGGTCGAATGGCTGACGAAACAGACTATCGACACGCTGCGCTTCCGTCACGCGGCGTACCTGATCGCAGTCTCGTACGGGCTGGTCGACGACGACTCGTACACCGGCATCGTCAAGCGCATGGAAACCCTCAACGCGAACAACCGGCAGAAACGTGAAGCGGGGCAGGTCATCTACGGACGCAGCGAATACGACATCGCCTCATACATCGACTACGAGATGACCGCGCTGAAGAACGACTACGTCGACGACGCCACGAAACCGGGCATGAACCCGAGCGAGACCGAGGTGCAGGAGTATTACGACGCGCACGACTGGACCGTGGACGGGGTCGAGGGCAAGGCGCCGCTCGCCGATGTGAAAGCCAATGTGAAGACGGCGCTGCGCACGGAACGCTACCGCGAGAGGGTTCAGAGCAAGGCCGACAAGATAGACGTGTCGACCCTGCCATGGAAGAGGCTGTACGCCTACGCGGCGACCCTGGTCGGCTGATCGCCGGGCCGAGGCTGATCCGTCAGTCGGCCGCGGTCAGCTTCTGGTGGTTCTTCTTCGCCGCGGCGATCATCAGCTTGATGCGGTTGAGCTGATTGGCCTGTGAGGCGCCGGGATCATAGTCGATGGAGACGATGTTCGCGTCCGGGTGCAGACGGCGAATCTTGCCGAACATGCCGCGGCCGGTCACATGGTTGGGCAGGCAGGCGAACGGCTGGGCGCAGATCACATTCGGGCAGCCAGACTCGATGAGCTCCAGGATCTCGGCAGTCAGCAGCCACCCCTCGCCGGCCTGCACGCCCACCGAGGTCACCTCGGAGGCCTTCTTGACCAGCTCGGGCATCGGCAGGTCCTGGCTGAACTTGCCATGCGCCAGATCGATGGCCGCGCGCACCGGGTTGAGGTAACGGTCGAGACCCCAGCGCATGAGCGAGTACAGCTTCTTGTTGCCGCCCATGCCGAGGTTCTTCTCGTTCCAGTCGGTGATGTACGGACGCGTGGTCATGAACTCCATGATGCCGGGGACCACGGCCTCGCAATCCTGCGATTCGATGACGTCGACCACGTGGTTGTTCGCGTCGGGATGGTACTTGACGAGGATCTCGCCGACGACGCCGACGCGCACCTTGCGCGGGATGTCGCGCAGTGGCAGTGCGTCGAACGATTTGACGATCTCCTTGAGCAGCGTCTGGTACGGCAGGTAATGCTTGCCGATCTTCTTCTTCGCGGTATCGGAGAAGCCGTGGTGCTCGATGGTCTCGCGCACGATGGTGTCCCACATCTGGTACAGCTTGTCGGCGCTGCCCTTCTCGACCTCGTACGGGCGCACGCGCATCAGGCATTTGAGCAGCAGGTCGCCGACGACCAGCGCCTTGATGGCGCGGTGCAGCAGCGTGGGCGTGGCCTTGAAGCCCGGGTTGTCCTCGAAGCCCTGCGTGGACAGCGCGATGACCGGCACCTGCGGGTAGCCGGCGTCGATCAGCGCCTTGCGGATCAGGCCGAAGTAGTTCGTCGCGCGGCACATGCCGCCGGTCTGCGTGATGGCGAGCGCCACATGGTCGGGATCGTACTTGCCCTTGACGATGGCGTCGACGAGCTGGCCGATGACCATGATCGCCGGGTAGCAGGCGTCATTGTTGACGTACTTGAGGCCGAGTTCGACGTCCTCGCGGCTCGCGGTCTTGAGGATGTCGAACTTGTATCCGCCGGAGCGGATGACCGACTCGACCAGCGACATGTGGATCGGGCTCATCTGGGGGCCGACGATCGTGTAGTCCTTCTTCATTGACTTGCCGAACGGCACCTTGTTGGCGTACTTCGACATGGTCGCGGTGTTGTGGCCGGATTTCTTGGCGGCCTTCCTCGCGGACTTGCCGTTCGGCGAGGTGTCGGCGAGCCGCGACTCGGCCTGCGCCGCGCGGTGGGAGGCGTCCTTGACGGCCTTGGTGAGCTGCGGGTTGCTCTTCATCACCGTGTCGAGCATGACCTGACGGCCGGGCGTGGGCGCCTCGGATCCGGTCTTGCGGAAGCCCGTAGAATGCGGGGCCGGCTGCTCGGCGGCGTTCTTCTGCTTCTCCGCGGCCTCGACGGCGGCCTGCGCGGCGGCGAGCTGGTCCTGGGCGGCCTTGAGCTGCACCTCGGCGGCCGCGAGCTCCTCCTTGGCCTGACGCTGCGCCGCAAGCTCGGCCGCACTGGGGCCGACCGGTTGGTCCTGCTTGTTCGGCAGCACCTGCTGGCGGGATTGGGACTGGGCCTGTGCGGCCAGACGCCGCTTGTTGGCCTCGCGCTCCTCGACGGCGGCCTTGAGCGAACGCAGGCGGATCTTCGCCGCTCCGAGGTTGCTCACCTCATCGATCTTGAGCAGCGTGTACACGTCGGCCTTGTCGGCGAGGATCTCGGCCACCTGATCGGTGGTGATGGCATCCAAGCCGCAGCCGAAGGAGTTGAGCTGCACGAGTTCGAGACCCGGGTAGGACGCCACGAAATGCGCCGCCGCGTAGAGCCGCGAATGGTAGGCCCACTGGTTGGTGACGCGCAGCGGCATGCGGGAGACGGTCACCTTGCGGTCGCCGACGTGGCGGAAGCCGTTCGCGTTCTTCTTGCGCGGGTCCTCCTCGCCTTCCGACAGGTAGTCGCTCAGATGCAGGTTCTCCCCCGGCTGCAGTTCGCAGATCGAATCCTCCGAGAGCACGACCATGCCGAGCGCGCAGATCGTCTCAGGGATGCCGTGGTTGACCTCGGGGTCGATGTGGTACGGGCGCCCGGCGAGCACGATGCCCCGGCAGTTGTGCTCCTTCATGTAGGCGAGCGCCTTGAAACCTTCCTCCTGCACGTCGTTCTTGAAGATCTTGTCCTCGGCGTACGCGGCCTTGACCGCGGTCTCGGCCTCCTCGCGGCTCACGTTCGCCCACGCGAACTCCTCGACGATGCGGTCGACCATGAGCTCGTGGTTGGCGAGGTTGAAGTACGGGTGCATGTAGCGGATGCCGTCCTCGCGCAGTTCGGGCATGTTCGCGCCGATCACCACCGGGTAGTTGGCCACGACCGGGCAGTTGTAGTGGTTGTCCGTATTGGGCACGAGGTTGTCCTCGTAGCTCACGCACGGGTAGAAGATGTTCTTGACGCCCTTGCCCAGCAGCCACTTGATGTGGCCGTGCACCAGCTTGGCCGGGTAGCAGATGTTTTCGGAGGCGATCGATTCGATGCCGGTTTCGAACAGTTCGTGCGAGCTGCGGCCGGAGATCATCACCTTGAAGCCGAGCGAGGTGAGCAGCGTGAACCAGAACGGGTAGTTCTCGTACATGTTGAGCACGCGAGGGATGCCGATCTCGCCGCGGGTGGCCTTCTTGTCGGTGAGCCTGCGGTAGGCGAAGCAGCGCTTGTACTTGTAGTCGTACAGGTTCGGCCTGTCGGAGCGCTTCTTCTTCGCGTCGCCGCCGCGCTCGCAGCGGTTGCCGGTAACGTAGCGCGAGCCGTCGGCGAACGTGGTGATGGTGAGCTTGCAGTGGTTCTGGCACAGCTTGCACACGTCGCGCTCGGAGGTCATCGACATGTTGTCGAGGTCGTCGCCGGACAGGATGTTGGACGCCGTGTGGTGCACGCCGTCGATGACGACCTCGTGGTCTTGCTCCGCGCTGACATCGTCGCTGCCGGCCATATCGGCGGACTGGCCCTCGGAGACTTCGGCGTCGTGGTCGTGCGCGTCGTCGGCCACGTCCTCGTAATGCATGCGCGCGGTCAGGGCGGCGCCGAACGCGCCCATCAAACCGGCGATGTTCGGGCGGGTCACCTCGCGCTCGGTGAGCAGCTCGAAGGCGCGCAGCACGGCGTCATTGAGGAACGTGCCGCCCTGCACGACGACGGTGTCGCCGAGCTCACCGGAGTCACGCAGCTTGATGACCTTGTACAGCGCGTTGCGCACGACCGAATAGCACAGGCCGGCGGCGATGTTCTCCATCGACGCGCCTTCCTTCTGTGCCTGCTTGACGGACGAGTTCATGAACACCGTGCAGCGCGAGCCGAGGTCGACCGGATGGTCGGAGTTGAGGGCCGCCTGGGTGAACTCCTGGATGGTCAGACCCATCGACTGCGCGAAGGTCTGCAGGAACGAGCCGCAACCGGACGAGCACGCCTCGTTGACGGCGATCGAGTCGATGACGCCGTCGGTGATGGCCAGGTATTTCATGTCCTGGCCACCGATGTCGATGACAGCGGTGACGCCGGGGCTGACCATTTCGGCGCCGCGGTAGTGCGCCATGGTCTCGACCACGCCCTCGTCCAAGTGCAAGCCGGTGGTGATCAGTCCCTCGCCGTAGCCGGTCGCGCAGGATCGGGCGATCCACGCGCCTTCGGGCAGCTCGGACTGGATCTTCTTGACGATGTTGATGGCGGCGGTCAACGGGCTGCCTTCGTTGGTGGCGTAGCTGGACCATACGATCTCGCGGTCGTCGTTGACGAGCGTCGCCTTGATGGTGGTCGAACCCGCGTCGATACCGAGGAAGTGCGGGCCTTTCGCGCCTTCGAGCGTGCCGATGTGGATGTGTTCGCGATGGTGGCGCTCGTTGAACGCCTCGCGCTCCTGGTCGGAGGAGAACAGCGGGGGCATGGTCGGCGTGTTCGCCGGCAGGTTCTTCAGGCCGTCGAGGGCGGCGATGATGTCGTCACAGGTGCGCGGCTCGAAATGCACGCCGTCGACGTCGATGCCGTCCGGCTCCCCAGCGATCAGCGCGGAGCCGTATGCGACGTACAGGTGGGCGTCGGTCGGCACGATGAACTCGTCGACCTTGCCGGCGAGCGCGCGGTGGAACGCCTCGCGCAGCTCGGACATGAAGAACAGCGGGCCGCCGAGGAAGATGACCGTACCGTGGATCGGGCGTCCGGAAGCCAGGCCGGCGATGGTCTGCGTGGCCACCGCGGTGAAGATCGACGCGGCCAGATCGGGCTTGGCGGCGCCGTCGTTGATCAGCGGCTGCAGGTCGGTCTTCGCGAACACGCCGCAACGCGACGCGATCGGGTACAGGGTCTTGTAGTCCTTGGCGTAATCGTTGAGGCCGGAGGCGTCGGTGTCGAGCAGCGTGGCCATCTGGTCGATGAATGCGCCGGTGCCGCCCGCGCACGAACCGTTCATGCGCTGTTCGGGAGTGGGCTTCAGGTACGTGATCTTGGCGTCCTCGCCGCCGAGCTCGATGATGACGTCGGCCTGCGGGTATTCCTCGTCGATCGCGCGGGTCTCGGCGATGACCTCCTGGATGAACGGCACGTGCAGGTTGTCGGCGAGCGTCAGGCCGCCGGAACCGGTGATGGCGAGACGAATGGGCTCGTCGCCGCGGCCGAGGTCGACGAGCGTCTGATGGATGTCCTTGAGCAGTCCAGCCACCGTGGCGCGGACGTTGGCGTGGTGACGTCGGTAGTCGGAGAACAGCACGTCATTGAGCGCATTGGTCTGATCGAGCACCACGGCCTTGACCGTGGTCGATCCGATATCCAGACCCACGCGCAACGGCTTACTATCGTGGCTTTCGGCCGCGGTATTCGCTGTATCCACCATCTGTTACCTCTGTCTTCGATTCGGGACTTCCCGCTACTTCCTTATGTAATGTAGTCCGAGACCCCTCCTAACGAGCCGTCGTATGGCGTGATTTCGCTAACAAACGCAAAACGGAAACTCGACGGTTTCCCCACGATTGCGGCGTTACCCCCCCCATTATCGCGCATTCGGGGGGGGGAGAGCCGAGCATGCCAGCAGGCTGGTGGTCTTATGGACTAGTGCTATTGACCACCCCAGTCCCGCTCAAATCCCTGATATGGCGGCCACGCCGGCGGCGACGGCGAGCCATACCCCGGCCGCAGTATCCGAGACCTCCAGCGGACCGGGCACGCTGCTGCCCGCGAAAACGTCGACCACGCCGTCCCGCACGCCGCGCATATACAGAGTCGTCCGCCCCAATCCGGTGCCCAGCATGCGCGAGCACCTTTCCCGGAAACAGAGCATCATCACATGGAACAGCGGACTCACGCGAGGCCAGATGAATGCGGGGAGAAGCAAGGCCATGCCGATGGCGGGCGAGACTGTCAGGGTGGCCGCGATCAGGCCGACGGCATCGAATCCACTGGATGGATGGCAAGGTCGGCGGCGCCGTCACGACGCCTGTGCGCCCTCGCCGACCTCGCGATCCTTGAGGTACATTTCGGGGATGTCGCGCTCCTGGTCGTGGAGCTTGGCCCAGACGACAGGCCTGCCGGCGGCCAGCGAACGCGGTACGTCGAGGATGCGCTGGTTTCTGGATCCGCGGAACTGCAGGAGGGAGTCGTGCTGGTCCTTGAGGTAGCGGCCGTCGACGAGGATGTCGATGAGCTGCAACAGTTCGAGCTTGTCCGGCGTCTCACCGGGACGCATCAGCTCCTCCCACGTGTAGCCGGTCCAGCACCAGATGTCTTTGTCGTGGCCGAACTCGCCGCGGATGCGCCGGGCGAGCGGCAACAGAACGGGCGTATTCAGCATGGGTTCGCCACCGAGGAACGTGATGCCCTGGATCCACGGCGCCTTGAGGTCGTCGACGATCTTGTCTTCGAGCTTCTGCGTGTATTCGTGGCCGGCCTGGAAATCCCAGATCGACGAGTTGAAGCATTCGACGCAGTGGAACGGGCAGCCGGAGACGTACAGCGAATTGCGCACGCCTTCGCCGTCGGTGACGATGAAGGTCTTGTAGTCGGCGATCATGCGCTTGGACATGCGCCGCCCGTCCCACTGGCCGGAACGGGGGTTGTTGGTCAGTGATGACGGCACTCCGGGTCCGCGGCCGGTCTCGCCGGCCGCGAAATCATGCAGCGTCGACTTCCTGTCCATCATCATCCTCCCTGTCCAACCGTAACGTTGCGCGCAACGAGCGAGGGTCGCCGGTATATGTTGTCTGACACACTCGACCGAACGGCCTTGAGTGTGTCAGACAACATATACCGGCGACCCTCGCGGACAGCACAACGCGCGGTACCGGCAGTTACTTGGCCTCTTCGAACCACTCGCGCTCAGAGCCGTCCGCCAGCGTCACGTGACCGGTCTCGCCGCTCATGTGCTTGACGCGGTGGGAGATCTCCTCGTGACGGCCATGCACCATCGGACGCTGCACCGGGTTGCCGAGGTAGCCGCAGGTGCGTTTGGTGACGTTGCACTTGTCAGGGTCGCAGTTGCCGCACTCGGGGCACTTGAAGCCCTCGTCGGTCGGCTCGAAGTCGCCCTGGAAGCCGCACACGAAGCAGTGGTCGATCGGCGTGTTGGTGCCGAGGTAGCCGATGCCGATGTTGTAGGCGTAATCCCACACGGCCTCCAGCGCCTTCGGGTTGTCCTGCAGGCACGGGTACTCGCAGTAGTTGATGAAGCCGCCGGACGCGAAGTACGGGAAGTCCTTCTCGTAGTTGAGCTTCTCCATCGGGGTGGGCTGCAGCCACACCGGGTAGTGGAAGGAGTTGGTGTAGAAGTCGTGGTCGG
>ERZ1106919.2063-NODE-2063-length-11779-cov-2.995309_pt1 | contig 11779 bp, 8 predicted proteins | sample MGYA00403654_ERZ1106919 | MGnify/ENA primary metagenome ERZ1106919 (study PRJEB35170, sample SAMEA104062450) | human gut metagenome | biome: human gut; feature: human-associated habitat; material: faeces | place: Denmark | collected 2012-10-08 ... | reverse complement strand
ATGGAGTGAGACCTTGTAAGAGATATAAGGAGATAGAAGTAGATTATCTGGACCAGGATTTTAAAGAACAGCACGGAAAATATTCTGGATGGACAGCACAGATCATACAGCATGAAATTGATCATTGCAAGGGGATTGTGATATGATTGAGGAAAATAAGATAATGAATGAAATACCAATTTATACGATCGTACAAATAGAAGCAGAAGAAACAGAAATTCCAATGTTAACTTTTTATGTAAAAGAAGATTCTATGGATGAACCAGAAGAGATTTCAATGGAAGAATTAACAGCTTATGACAGGAATCTAGGGATTGGAGATCAGGTAATAATCGGTCCAGATGAAACTTTGTTTCCGTTAGATATGGCAGAGAATCTTGGAATGTTTGACGAAATCGATCCGTTAAGCCAGATATCAGAAACAGATCCCAGACAATGGCAGATGGAATGGATGGATAATTATATGGACGCGTTAGAAGAACTGGAGGATTCTACAACTAGGGAATAAGCCAAAATTCATGAAAATAAATCCATTAAAAGCAGATAAATTTATGGAGATGAATGTATTTATGCAGAAATTACAGATAAAACAGAAAGCATGTTATATAGAGCAAAATGGTTCCGGTGGTCCAATCATTTTATGGGGAATGTACCCTCATCGTGGAAATGAAATAGCACATATGTGGGATTGCCTGATGGAGACAGTCAATGATCAGGATTTTCTTTTCTGTCTGATCCTTTTCATACAAACTTTTCACACAGGAAAACAGATACTCTTTTCCTTTGTAATTAGGTATTACGATTGTTACTTCACACATAATTTCATCTTCCAATCATATAAAAAATACCTTGTGCAATTTCGTTTTGCCGAAACCTTCAACATTTATTTTACCACATTAAAAAATTAATGTAAACAAAGCAAAAAGGCTTGCGACCAAAATTGACCGCAAACCTTTTAGGTAGGAATATAAGAACAATAAAGAATAAATCGAATTAAATTATAATAGGCTCTTGTAGAGTTCTGCAATTTCTTCAACGCTGGTATCTCTCGGGTTACCGGGACGGCAAGCGTCATCATATGCAGACTGTGAAAGGAACGGAATATCCTCAGGCTTTACAATCTCTTTGAGGTCAGCAGGAATACCGACATCCTTTGAGAGCTGTTTTACCGCATCAATTGCAGCCTTGCGATACTCTTCAACGCTCATATTTTCTGTACCCTCAACACCCATTGCAGCGGCAATGTATTTATACTTATCGCCTGTTGCAGGTGCATTGTATTCCATAACTGTCGGGAGAATAATTGCGTTTGCAACACCGTGAGGTGTATCATAAAGTGCACCGAGCGGATGAGCCATTGAGTGAACAATGCCAAGACCAACATTCGAGAAACCCATACCTGCAACATACTGACCGAGAGCCATACCCTCTCTGCCCTCGGGAGTATTCTCAACAGCACCACGAAGTGACTTTGAGATAATTTCAATAGCTTTGAGGTGGAACATATCGGAAAGCTCCCATGCGCCCTTTGTGATGTAACCCTCAATAGCGTGAGTGAGTGCGTCCATACCTGTTGCGGCAGTAAGCCCCTTTGGCATTGTTGACATCATATCAGGGTCAACAACTGCGACTACCGGAATATCGTGAACATCAACGCAAACCATCTTTCTGTTCTTTTCAACATCTGTAATTACATAGTTGATTGTTACCTCTGCGGCAGTACCTGCTGTTGTGGGAACTGCGATAATCGGCACAGCCTTGTTCTTTGTGGGAGCAACTCCCTCAAGTGAACGAACATCGGCAAATTCGGGGTTATTGATGATAATGCCGACAGCCTTTGCTGTATCCATTGAAGAACCGCCGCCGATTGCAACGATACAATCAGCACCGCTTTCCTTAAACACCTCAACACCGTGCTGAACATTTTCAATTGTCGGGTTCGGCTTGATATCCGAGTAAAGTGTATATTCAATGCATGCATTTTCAAGCACATCAGTAACTTTTTTGGTAACTCCGAATTTTACAAGGTCAGGGTCTGAAGCAACAAGAACCTTTTTAAAACCTCTGCCGTTTATTTCATCAGGAATGGAGTTAATAGCTCCTGCTCCGTGATATGATGTTTCATTAAGTACAAATCTGTTCATTATAACCATCCTTTGCAAAAATATCAGAATAAATCCGCTGGTTATATTGTACACCCGTATAGCTAAAATTTCAAGAATCATTTTGACATTTTTGTGTCTTTTGCTGTCATTTGCATTAAAAACTTGTACTTTGCAAAAAGAATGGTATAATATAATCAGAATAAAATTTACATAACCAAGGAGTTGACATATATGTATGAAGAAATTTATGCTCAGGCAAAACAGGCTTGTAATGAGCTTTGCGATGTTGCCAAGCTTAAAGAGGGCAGTATTGTTGTAATCGGCTGTTCTTCAAGCGAGGTTGCAGGCGGCACTATCGGTCACAATTCAAGCCTTGAAACCGCACAGGCTGTTTTCAAGGGTATATACGAAGTGCTTTGCGAAAGAAAAATTTACCTTGCCGCACAATGCTGTGAACATCTCAATCGTGCAATCATCGTTGAGCGAGAGGCTGTTCCGAACGCTGAAATCGTGAACGTTGTTCCACAGCCAAAGGCAGGCGGTTCGTTTGCCACAACAGCATACAAAACATTCAAAGATCCCGTTGCGCTTGAAGAAATCAAGGCTGACGCAGGTCTTGACATCGGCGGAACACTTATCGGTATGCACCTTAGAAGAGTTGCCGTCCCCGTAAGACTCGGCATTGACCATATCGGACAGGCAATTCTGCTTGCCGCAAGAACCCGTCCTAAATTCATCGGCGGTTGCCGTGCCGTTTATGACGACAGCTTTTAATTTTATTACAATTGACGGGCGGCAGTTTTCGGACTGTCGCCTGTTTTTTATTACTGCTTATTAAAATTTCAACATATTACCTTGTTTTCCGCAAATTTGCGACATACAATATCAAAGAAAAGTTTGCATTTTTCACTAACTGTGGTATAATCTAATGAGATAATTTTTTTCTGGAGGTACTATGAGCGGTATAATTGTTTCTGTTATTGTCCCCTTTCTTGAGAGCAATAACAAATTAATAGATACTCTGTCATCAATATCCGAGCAAAAGAATATTAATCAAGAGAACATTGAAGTGCTTATTGTTGACGCAACAGACAAAACTTCAGGCAAAATTGCAAGCGGCAGTATGTCAATGTGCAAGGTGATTAATGCAAAGTCGGTTAAAAGCTTTGCCGATGCCTGCAACCTTGCTGCGTCAAAAGCAACAGGCAAATATATCACGGTGTGCAATTGCGGCGACACTTTCAGCGATAACTATTTTGAAAGCTGCATTAAGGTGTTTGACAAAAAGGAAAAAATTCCTTTTGTTGCCGGTCACAGATTTTGCGTAAACCCTGTTTTCAGAGAGAAAAAGGAATTCAGACTTAACAAAGGTCAGCTTGAATCAAGCGTTGTCAACCTTTTTGATAATCCCAACCTCATCAATCTTGAGCTTACGGGTACTTTTTACAGAACTGAAATTTTCAAATCATACAAAATGAACAACAAGCTCAAGTACGAAAGCGCAGACGATTTTGCACTCAGAATTCAGCTTGATTATCCGGAGTATGTATATCTTGATGAGATTGAATTTGACTACTTTATGCCTGTAAGCGATGACTTTATGTACTATGTTCCCACAAACTACAAGGACTGGTACACAGATTCACTTAACAACTTTTTAAAGCCTCTCATCAATGACAGCAAGGACAGGGACGGAAATATTCCGCTGTTTATTCAGTTTTATATTGTTTTCAATATTACAACAAAGTTCCTTGCAAATATGAACAACCGTAACAAGCGTAATATGAACGATGAAGAGCTTGCGGTTTTCTTTGAAACAGCAAGAGAATGTTTTAAGTTTGCAAATGACGGTTTTGTTCTTAACAAAGACAAGTATGTTTCTCTCGGCTACAGCGAGGAAGCCGCCGAGATGTTCTATATGATAAAGCACAATTGTGTTTTCAAGGATATGCCTTTTGAATATTCCGAGGGCAAAAAAGAGGTTTACCTCAACTGCAACAATGTCTATATTTCTAAGCTTACAGACCAGAGAGTCGGTATGCATGTTATGGACTACCGTGACGGCAAGCTTGTTATTGACGGCTCGTTCGGAAAGGTTTTTGACCTTGAAGATTTTGAGCTTTATGTTCAGTTTGGCGACAAAAGACAGGTTCTTACAAACACAGACCGTTATTCTCTGACAAAATATTTCGGCATCAGTGCGTACAAGAAATTCACCTTCCACCTTGAGCTTGAGCTTGATCCCGAAAAGCCTCAGCAGACGGTTGCATTCTTTGCAAGATACAAGGATTCAATTATTCCGCTCAAGCTTTCATTCCTGCACCATTGGTCTAAGTTTACAATCAAGCCAAAGAACTCCTACTGGAGATTCAACAAGTATGTTGCCTATATTGACAACTCAAGCACAATTGTAATCTGCCACGCATCTGCTATGGATACATTCAAGAGAGAACTCAAGTTCCTCCCATATGTTTTCATGGAGAGTAAACGCAGCTTCATTACAAGAATTCAGTATTGGCTTACAAGACCTTTCTTCAAGAACAAGAAAATCTGGCTCATGTACGATAAGCTGTACAAGGGCGGTGACAGCTGTGAATATCTTTACAGATATTGTGCAGACAAAAAGGACGGCATTTCAAGATACTATATTATTGACAAAAACACTTCCGATTACAAGCGACTAAAGGCTGACGGACTCAAGCCTGTCAAGAACCGTTCATTCAAGCACAAAATGCTGTTTCTCAATACCGATATTGCGCTCATTACAAACTCAAATGTATTTCCGTTCAACGGTTACAGTATGGATCGTTCAAGATTCATCAGAGGTTTGTGCAACTTCCCTTCAATGTGCTTACAGCACGGACTTTCGGTTCAGAAGTGTGCAATGGCTCAGCAGAGAATTGTTGACAACACACAGATGTACTTCCTTGCGTCAAAGTATGAGTACAAAAACCTGAGCAACCATGTTTACAACTATCAGGATTTTGACATTCTCAAGATGACAGGCATCGGCAGATATGACGGACTTATCAATAACGATAAAAAGCAGATTCTGCTTTCACCCACCTGGCGTATGTACAATGCAATGCCTGTTACAACAAGCGAGGGTGAACAGAGAGCTTACAATCCCGAATTCAAGCACACAACCTATTATAAAATCTACAATGACCTTATCAATAATAAAAAGTTGATTGATACGGCAAAGCGTACGGGCTACAAGATCAAGTATGTTCTTCATCCGATTTTAAGCTCACAGGTTAACGACTTTATCCCCGATCCGTATGTTGAGGTTGTTTCATCGGTTGGTGATTTCAACTACGAAACAGCTTTTCAGGAGTCAAGCCTTATGGTAACGGACTATTCTGGCGTTCAGTTTGACTTTGCTTATATGAAAAAACCGCTTGTATATTTTCATCCGTCACAGCTTCCTGCACACTATGATGACGGCGGATTCTTCTATGATACAATGGGATTCGGAGAAATTTGTACCGAAAGCGACCAGCTTGTTGACCTGCTCTGCGAGTATATGGAAAACGGCTGTAAAATGAAGCCAAAGTATGTTGAAAGAGTTGAAGATTTCTATCAGTTTGACGATCACAACAACTGTGAAAGAATTTACAACGAAATCATCAAGTATCAGCAACAGGTTAACAAAGACAAATTAAAATAATATTTAAGCGGTCAGTTTTTTGCTGACCGTTTTTGTTTTGCCAATACTCCTCAAATTCAATATACTTTTATTGCTTTTTGTACATATGTACAAATTTTGTATATATTGTTTAAAAATTACTTGTTTTTTCTCTTAAAATACTACACCGCATAAATTGTTATAACAGGCAAATTATGGTATAATTGGTATTTGTAGCAATGTTGCAAATTTTACGAAAATTGTTAAGAAAACGAAGTTCCTGTCAGAAATTGACAGACACAAATCCCGTACTTTTTGGGATTTCCGTTTACGGAGGATTTAAAAATGAGCAAAATCAAACGACAGTCCGGTATTGAGTTACTGCGAATTATTGCAATGATACAGATAATTTTTTTGCATGCGTATCAGTACGGATTACTTCATGACGCATCAAAGGCCGCAGGCGATATTGACGGTATATTGGTGACATTTGTATGGTCATTATGCAGAACCCCTGTTGATGTGTTTATTATGATAAGCGGCTACTTCATGATAACCTCGCAGTTTGATATAAAAAAGACCATACGGCGTGGCGGAAAAATCTACGGTGCAATGATTTTTTACTCGATTATACTTTCGATAATTTTCTTCATAAGCGATCCGTCGCTCATAAATATAAATTCAGTTATAAAGGCGTTCACTCCGCTAATGTCACGAACTTGGTATTTTCTGAGCAATTATTTGATTATTCTTCTGCTCAGCCCATTTCTCAACAAAATGCTTGCGTCACTTTCTAAAAAACATTACCTCTACTTTATGGGAATTGTTTTTGTGGCAGTAAGTCTATGGTCAACGCTTGCGGAAATTCACGGAATAAACAATGTGATCAGCGTCAACAAAATACTTGATCCTTATATGGGCAAGAGTCTTGGCGGATTCCTTTTGATGTACATAATCGGCGGTTATCTGAGGTTGTTTGTAAAGCAGAAACCACTTGAGAAAAGAAAACCGAATTTCCGCTATCTCGGCATTTTCGTCGGCCTTTGCGTATTGGATTTTGTATTGGCATCTGTTTTTCCACAATACAAGCCGGCATTCGGTATGTTCAACAACCCGATTGTCCTCGCCGAATCGGCGATGTTGGTTCTCTTTTTCAGTGATTTCAATTTCAGTTCAAAATTTGTCAATACAGTAGCCGGCACAACGCTCGGTATATATGCAATCCACGAAAATCCGTATGTTCGTGATTGTCTGTGGAATGTTGCAAACTTCAGCAATAAGCACCTCTATGACACCCTGATTTACATTCCGATTGTAATTATAACAATCCTCCTCATATTCGCAGGCTGTTGCGTAATTGAGCTTTTAAGACTTAAACTCTTCGAATTTGTCGGCAATAAAATAAACGCCCGCAAATCCATAACATCCGGCAACCGCTGTACAAAATAATATATCTTATAAAAAACAACACCGACAGATTCAAGCCAAAAGCTAACCTGTCGGTGTTTTTATATATTCTTTGTACCACGCAAGCGTTGCAATGGGTAAAACCGGTTAAAAACAGGGACAGCACTTTTGTGTACTGTCCCGTTTTTATTTTCTTCTCTTTTGAACTATTTTACTTTCAAAATCATTTTTATATGCTAAATTTGAAATAAAAAAATAACTTGGATGCTTAACGCAAATTGATTTGTAATTTATATTATCACAAAAAATATCAGAAAGAATTTTTTTAACATCATTGCCACAACAAACAATTAAATCAGGCGAAAGTATTTCAATCTCTCTTTTTATAAATTTTCTTCTTTCTTCATTTGCACAATAATTTTTCAAATCATTATAGTTACATCGAGAACTACCTGCTGTTTTCTTTAAATTCATATACGAAATCTTTCGTAATACATCATAACCTAAATCAGTATTATAATAACAATTTGACATCATTACTATCCTGTTAGAAAAAAGACTTTTCTTTTGTGATTTATCGGTTAAAAAGTTTTTTATCCAAAAAATATCACTGTTATATACTCCGCCTGCATTAGGTTCTTTGGCTATAAAAAGTAACTTAGGGTTATTTTTTCCGTATTCATCTGAACATATAATACCATCTTTGCTAAATGCAAAATGTGAATCTGAACCAAACTCCTGACTGTCTGTCTTTTTCCACTCTTCAAATAACTTATCAAGCAAATTCAACTGATTTTCAAGCATACCCAAAACACCAAACCTTTAAATTTTAAAATTTTTCATTTCAGTTTTGATGAAGTGCGACATAATTTTGCCGAGATATTTTTTCATCATTTTGTTATAGCTTTCGGGATTAACTTCACCGCCGTATGCCATAACATCAAATGTTATTTTCGCCTCAACAATCTTTGCATTCAGCCTTAAAAATCCGCAACGCTGATAGAATTTATAACGACTCATTCGCTGTTTTTGATTGGGAGCATTTTCTTCTTCAATCTGTTCAATTGCAAGAAAAATCTTTTTATCCTTATACAAATTTTTAAATTCATCAAGCACGGCAACTCCGATTCCGTGTCCCCTCTCCTTTTCGGAAATTGCATAGTAGTACACATAGACAACTTCGCCGTCCGTGATTGCATAGATAAGTCCAATCCACTTTTCTTCATCATAAATTGCGTAGAAATCTGCACCGTCATTCTTTGATTTTTTCATCAAAAGCCAAAACGGTACTCTCTCAACGGCAGGAAATGCGGAAAAGTATAATTCTTTTACAGATTTATAATCATCAAGTTGTTTTGTGACTTTTTTAAAGCAAATCATAAAAATCCCTTTCGTTAGTATAATCACAGGGAATATTGTACCACATAAAGGATTAATTTGCCACAACAGTTTTCGTCTTTGAAAGTTTTCTTATTTTAACATAATAAACCGCAATCATAAGGAGCATACTTCCTGTCCATGCGGCAGGGCCGGCAACACAGATTGATGCGTAACCTATTACAGAACTGAAAATGACAGGCGCCATAATTCGCATAACAACTTCGATAAGCGAACCAATCATAGGCACAATGCCGTTTTTAAGTCCCTGAATTGTTCCACGGTATATAAACAGCATTGCAAGCGACCATTCAAACGGGCAGTTCCAGAAGATAAACTGAACGGAATAATCAATAGTCTGCTGTGAGCTTCCGCTTGTGAAGATTCCTGTTATCGGCTGAGCAAAAATCATTGAAACCGCACCTATTACAATTGAATAAGCAATGCAAATTAACAGGCAGAAATTAACGCCTTTTTTGATTCTGTCATATCTTCCTGCGCCCTCGTTCTGACCTGCAAATGTTGCGATAACCGTACTCATTGAGTTCATCGGATTCTGGATGAGGAGCTGAACACGGTTGCCGATTGTGTAGGCGGCAACGGCATATGAACCGAACTGATTTACGAAATACTGCAAAACCATCATTCCGATTGAAATTACTGAGTTTTGAAGTCCCATCGGGAAACCGACTTTTAGTTCGTCCCGTACAGTTGAAGTCAAATTTTTAAAGCTATTTCTGTTCGGCAAGAGCATTTTCACCTTAAAAAAAATGTACACGCAACAGAGAACTGCCGACACAAGCTGAGAGATTACCGTTGCAATTGCCGCACCCGAAACATCCCACCTGAACACTATGATAAATAACAGGTCAAGTCCCACATTCATTACGGATGAAAAGAGCAACAGATAAAGCGGAGTTTTGCTGTCACCAACCGAACGCAGAAGTGATGCCGTAAGGTTGTAGAGCATTGTTGCGGGGATTCCGAGGTAAATTATTGTAAGATATCTGCTTGCGTACTCGAATGTATCCGAGGTTGTTCCGAGCATTGTAAGCAGCGGATTAACAAGAAGTACAAACGAAACAGTAAGCACAACAGCCGACACAACGCCAATTATTATGTGGGCGGCAACGCTCTTTTTCACCCGTTCCATATCGTTTGCACCGAAATGCTGTGAAGTGATTACCGAACAGCCGGCGGAAAGTCCTATGAAAAATCCGAGTGCAAAAAAGTTGAGCGAACTCGTTGAACCGACAGCCGCAAGCTTGATTTCACCGAGCGTCTGACCGACAATCAGCGTATCGACAACATTGTAAAGCTCCTGTAAAAGGTTGCCGATTATTACGGGAATTGCAAAAAATAAAATCTGACTTGAAATTTTTCCCTGAGTCAGATTTCTAACAGATTTTGAACCATTCATAACATTCACACTTCTTATCAAAAATTTTTATGTTTTTAATATCTTTTTCGTTTAAGTATAAGTCCATATCAACGCTCTGCTTTGCTTGCAAGGAGCAGAGTGTGCGATAGATTGCAATCTGTGCAAAGGAGCGATAGCTCCTCGGGATTTCAGTCATTAGACTGAAATCCTAAGAAGTACCGCACTGCCAAGCGGTGCGGTACTTCTGCACTAGATTATAGCACAGCGATTTGTGAATGTAAATGTATAGGAATGACGAAATAAAGACGCTTTTGTTTTGAAAAAACTTTACACAATGCACAGTATTGATTTTGTCCTATTTTATTACAGCATAATTTTATAACCAAATAGTAAACATTTCACATTATCCGATTATTATTGACTGTTTCAAGAACACAACCGTTTTGATGAAAATTTGCAAATTGTCAATATTTTGTTATTCTAAGGTTTCAGCAAAAACAAAACAGAGCCGTAAAAACGACTCTGCCCTGTAACATTAGAGAAAATATTTATGAAAACAAACTGTCTTATTAATCAATCTTTTTTAACATTGAAAGCGTCCATACCGGGATAAACTGCACTGTCACCGAGGAGTTCTTCAATTCTGAGAAGCTGATTGTACTTTGCAACACGCTCTGAACGGCTCGGAGCACCTGTCTTAATCTGGCAAGTGTTAAGAGCAACTGCAAGGTCGGCAATTGTTGTATCTGTCGTTTCACCGCTACGATGTGAAGAAATTGCTGTGTAACCGGCTTTGTGAGCCATTTTGATAGCCTCAAGAGTTTCCGAAACCGAACCAATCTGGTTAAGCTTGATAAGAATTGAGTTACCGCAGCCAAGCTTGATACCCTTTGCAAGTCTTTCTGTGTTTGTAACAAAGAGGTCATCGCCGACAAGCTGAACCTTGTCACCGAGTTCATTTGTAAGCTGCTGCCAGCCTTCCCAGTCCTCCTCGTCAAGAGCGTCTTCGATTGAGATAATTGGGTACTTTTCAACAAGCTTTTTCCAATGCTCAATAAGTTCTGCCGATGTGAACTTTGTGCCGGCCTTTGGAAGAACATATTCGCCCTTCTTCTCGCCCTTCCATTCCGATGATGCGGCGTCCATAGCGATCATAAAGTCCTTGCCCGGCTCATAGCCGGCATTCTTAACAGCCTCAAGAATATACTGAATAGCCTCCTCATCACTTGCAAGGTTCGGAGCAAAACCGCCTTCGTCACCTACTGATGTTGCAAGTCCCTTTGATTTGAGGAGGGAAGCAAGTGCGTGAAAAACTTCTGCACACCAGCGCAGACATTCCTTGAATGACGGTGCACCTACAGGCATAATCATAAATTCCTGAACATCAACTGTGTTTGCGGCATGAGCACCGCCGTTGAGGATGTTCATCATAGGAACAGGGAGTCTGTTGCCCGAGATACCGCCGAGAAATCTGTAAAGCGGAATATCGAGTGCTGTTGCGGCTGCTCTTGCTGTTGCAATTGAAACGGCAAGAATTGCGTTAGCGCCAAGCTTTGACTTGTCCTTTGTGCCGTCAGCCTCAATCATAGCCTTGTCAACTGCATAAATGTCTGACGCATCCATACCTGCAACTATATCATTAATTACTGTGTTAATATTTTCAACTGCTTTTGAAACACCCTTGCCGAGATATCTTGACTTGTCGCCGTCACGGAGTTCAAGTGCCTCAAATTCGCCTGTTGACGCACCGCTTGGGGCAGTACCCCTTGCAACAGTACCGTCAACGAGTGTTACCTCTGCCTCAACTGTCGGATTGCCACGGGAGTCAAGAATTTCTCTGCCGACTACTTTTTCAATTTCCAAATAAGTCATTATAATTCT
>ERZ1106919.2057-NODE-2057-length-11816-cov-6.118867_pt1 | contig 11816 bp, 9 predicted proteins | sample MGYA00403654_ERZ1106919 | MGnify/ENA primary metagenome ERZ1106919 (study PRJEB35170, sample SAMEA104062450) | human gut metagenome | biome: human gut; feature: human-associated habitat; material: faeces | place: Denmark | collected 2012-10-08 ... | reverse complement strand
CTTTTTTACTTTTTAAATATTTTTTAAATTTAAGGTTCTTCTTCTTCATTAGAAATACTTCCCTTCAAAGTCAACAGGATCCATTTTAGTTGTAACAATTACCTTTTTATAAGCTTTAGTACCGTCGCCTAATTTTTCTGCTTTGTAATATGGATTTGAAGAACTCCATTTTTCCCAAAAAGCTTTGCTTAAAATATCAAAATCACCTGTAATACCCGGGAAGAAATAGTAACCCGGACTTAAAGTTATAGAATTAGCATTATCATCATTAAATTTGAGAGTAGTTTTACGAGTAATCTGAAGCATGGAACCGTCAATAGGATTACCGTCTACAGCACATGTCGATTCCTTATGTGCACTATAAGTATTAATTTTAAGTCCTTTTCCGTCTTTTCTTTCAAGTAAATCCGCTCCGATTGAAACAACATCTGCTTTTAAGGTTGCATTGTTTCCATATGTTACAATAGCATCTTTACCCGAAGAACCATTACCAAAATCACAGTAAATAGCTCTGCCCTTATATGTACTATCCTCTTTAAGTGTTCCGCCGCCTGTTGCTTTAAAATTTACAACTGAACTGCTTTGGTCGAGGTTACTGCTATCTACTGAAGTATTAATAGTGTTATCATCCACCCATTTAATACTCGATGAGTTAGAATCAACTCGTGAAGTAGAATGATCTTCAAAGTATTTTTTTGCATCATTTGAAAATAAGTTAAGTCCTGTCTCCGGAATATCTGTGTAATCATCGGCTTTTATGGTATATGATGTACCATCTGACATTTCTACAATAAAATCATTTACTACTTTAAGAGTAAACGATTTTTCATTCCAATAAGGTTTTACACTAAATGATGCTGAACTGTTTATTTGTTTGATTATATTTGAACCTTCTGCTGTGAATTTTTGAGTATTACTGTCAGTAGCAAAATCGCTAGTAGGAAGAATAGTTTGATTGAAAGAATAAGGAAAGTATGGATTACCGTTGCTGTTCTTAATTTTATTGTTATAATAAACAGTTTCTTTTTCATCGGGACCAATTGATAATGTAATATTACTACTATGAATTGACATATCGATATTTCCATTAAATTCCATTGGTTTTATATTGTACCAAAGATAATTAAATTCTTTGCCTGAATACATATCATAATATCCACTAGCTGTTGGCATTTCGGATGGTGAACAATAAATGTAGTAGTCTTTCCATCCTTTAGTAAATGTTGTTCGAGGTGTATTGGAGTAGCTGTTTGAATTTGGATCTGTGTTGAAAGCTCCATTGTCATTCAAAATATAAACTCTTTCTTTGCCCTTTTCCCAGTTACCTTCGTAAGCTGAATGTATGTCCTTTAGTTTGCCGTTTGTATCAACCATAGAACTATACATATCAATACTGTTAACCCTTTTGTATTCTTCACTGTTTGTAGCAATTTTTACAGCACTTTTTTTGGTATTTTCTGAAAATAAATCAACGGCTGTATTGTTGTCACCTAAGTTAATATAATAATATCCTTTTTTATACTCTACTGTTTTAGTTATTTGCTTGCTATTATTATAAGTCATAAGCTTACAATCTTTAGTAAAGTATATTACAACACCTTTATCGGTATTATAAGAGCTGCCGGAGTATTTAAGTGTAATGCCGGATTCGCCAGTGGCCGGACGACATACCATATTTCCGCCAATTACAAGATATTTACATTCTAAGGCTGTACCGTAAGCGTCTGAGTTTGTGTAAAAACTTATATCAACTGCTTCGGAATTATAGTCACTTTTTACTTTTGATCCGGTGTAATTGCCTAAAAAGTAAATGCCGTTATCATATGCTGTAAATTTAAGTCTACTATCACCGTTACTTGTACTTTTTACTGCTTTATCAAATACAAGAGGAAAGCAAGTTGTGAGTGGTGTACTGTCAGCTTCGTTTTTAGGAATATAAATTATTGATTTATTGTCATTGTCAGTATCATAGTCCTGTAAGGTACGAAATGTGGTATCTCCTTCGTTTAAAGTTTTTCTTACAGAACGAAGAAGTGAAAATGAAGTTTGATCACCAAGCATTAAAAATTTATTGCCGGTCGGTGAAGTAATTGTTTTTTGCTTCATAGTGAGATTAGCTGTTTCTTCTTTTTCAACTAAATTATATTTTACATCAAATTTGGTTGAAAGATCACCTGTATTTCCATCACCTGAATAGTCATATTTATTTTCTTTGCCAACGGCAGTCATAGTGTAACTACCGTCTGCATTTTTAGTAATTTTAATATAAGCATTACCTATTATAGTATAACTTGCATGAGATGGATTGTTAATCCATTTTAATGCAAGTTCAGAGCTGGTGAATTCTTCTACATGAACATTCGGATCTCCTTCAACATAGTAAAAAACATAGTAAAGTGATCCTGAATCAGGTAATGAAAGTTTACCGTCGTTTAACAGTTCTTTTGCTATATCAAGTGCACTTTTTGCTGATACATATGCCTGACGGGAGTTCATTGTAGTACCGGTTTCTTTTTGCTGGAGCATTGCAATAGATAAGAAAGTAGTTGTCGATAAAAACAAAACTGCAGCCAAAGCTATTGCAAGAACCATGGAAATACCTTTTTTGCTGTTTATCCTTCTTTTCTTTGTGTGAAGTTTCTTCATAAAGATCTCCTTTCATCTGCTATGAATTATCACTGTTAGGCTGTGATAACTGAATACATACCGAACATTGCCTGTACGATAGAAATTACAACGAAACCTACGATACCTGCGATAATGATTGTCATTGCAGGTGTCATTGCGTCTGTCATACGCTGTGTAGCGTCGGTTGCCTGTTCGTCGTACATATCTGCCATTTTGTTAAGGGAATCACTGAGCATACCGCTTTCCTCACCGACTCTTATCATTGATACAAAGAGCGGATCGAAAGCTTTTGGATATCTTGAAAGAGAAATATTGATCGGTGTACCGATTCTTACATCTTCAATTACCTGGTTAAGACAGTCGGACATAAATTTGTTGCCTACTACATCTCTTGAAAGTTCAAGTGAGTAAAGAATGTTTACACCGGAAGAAGTAAGTGTTGCCATCATATTTGCAAATCTTGTAAGCTGGTTAAGTCTTAAAACTTCGCCGATAATCGGGATTTTAAGCTGGAATGTTGACCACCACATACAGAATGAATAGTTCTTTTTGTAAAGAATTCTGAGTGTAACTACAATTGCAACGATAATAAGAACAACGAGCCAGCCGTAATGAAGAAGTACATCTGAAATACCCATTGTAATCTGCGTCATTATCGGAAGTTCAGAGCCGAAGCTCTCGAACAAGTCTTTAAATGCAGGAAGTACCACAATACTCATTACAATAATAAGCGCAATTGTAAGAATAAGGAGGAAGATAGGGTAAATCATTGCACCCTTGATCTTGTTCTTAAGTGTGATTTCCTTTTTGAGAAGACTAACGCACTTATCAAATGCTTCATCAAGTCGACCGTTTGCCTCACCTGTTTGAATAATGTTTACATAAACAGTCGGGAAAGTTTTAAATGAGCTTAGCGACTGCGAAAGAGTAATACCGTTGTAGAGGTTTGCAGTTATTTCCTGTAAAATTCTCAACATATTCTTATCTTTTTCAGTGTCACACATTACGGCCATTGCAACCGAAAGCGAAATACCCGAACGAATCATCAATGCCATCTGGTGCATAAATGTAAGAAGTCGCTTGTTACTGATTTTTAATGTATGCACATCTTTTGAACCGCCAAGATCACGCTGCCAGATTGGTATATCTTCCTGCGAACCTTTTTTTACTTCATCAATTGAAATAGCGATAAGACCACGCTGTTCAAGCTTTCGCTTAACCTCTTCCTTGGTGTTTGCTGTCATACGGTTACGATATTTACGGTTTTTTTCGTTTACCGCTACATAAGAAAATTCCATTATTTTTACCTCCTGTTAAGATAAGCGTTTGTGCTGTTTTGCGGGAGATTAGAATACTGTGGCATTGGAGCGGTCAACTGCTGCGGTGTTTGCTGTGGTATTCCCGGTACGCCCGGCTGCGGAGAATTGTTGCCGCCTGTAAGTATTGCGTTATCAGCAACATCGTAACTGTACTTGTCGGCAGTTTCTTTTGAAATAAGTCCTCTTTTGAGGAGGTTTTCGATACTCAACTTTCTTGTAATCATACCTGTCTGCTGGTTCAAAGAAATCATCTGTTCAATCTGCGGAATCTTATCTTCACGGATAAGGTTAGCGATAGCAGAATTAACAAACATAATTTCAAATGCGCCGATACGGCCCGGACGGTCTGATCTTGGAAGCAAACGCTGTGAAATTACTGCCTTAAGTGTGGTTGAAAGCTGGCTGAGTGCCTGTTTTTGACGCTCAACAGGGTACATATCTATAAGACGGTCGATTGTTTTTGCGGCACTCTCTGTATGAAGTGTTGAAAAAACAAGGTGGCCTGTTTCTGCTGCACGAAGAGCGATTGACATTGACTCAAGGTCACGAATCTCACCCATGAGGATAATATCAGGGTCTTCACGAAGTGCCGATTTAAGTGCTGTCGAGTAAGTTTCACTGTCTTGGCCGACTTCTCTCTGGTTAATAATACATTTTGCAGGGGAGTGCATATACTCAACAGGGTCTTCAATTGTAATAATGTGCAGTTCTTCTCGATGGTTAATTTCATTGATAAGAGCTGCAAGTGTTGTGGACTTACCGCTACCGGTAGGACCTGTTACAAGTACAAGACCTTCCTGCAGGTTAAGAATTTTTGCAATAGACCGCGGCAAATTTAAATCGCCGAGTTTTGGAGGATTCAATTTGATTACACGCATTACAAGCGTCGCACCGTGGCGCTGCTTGAATGCATTAACTCTGAATCGTGCGAGGTTTCCAAACTGATAAGCCGAGTCGATATCGCCTGTGTTGCAGAACTTAAGGTAATCGGCAGGCTCAAGAACCTCGTCAATATACTTCATAACTGTGTCCTCGTCAAGAATCTCTGTGCCTTTGTAGCTCATAATTTTACCGTTTTTACGGTAAGAAGGCAAGTTATTGCTTGCAAGGTGAATATCAGACGCACCGTTTTCAACGGCAAATCTGACCATCTCATCAAATTCCATAAAACTTACTCCTTAATCTTCCTGATAGATTTCTGATACAGTGTCAATGAATGTATCAAATGATATAATACCGTCATACAACAGCTTTTTAAGGTTATCACGAAGTGAAATCATACCCTCTTCTCTTGCTATTGTGTCAATTTCATCTGTTGTTTTACCGAGATGAATGGCATTTTTAATAGATCTTGAAACAGGCATAACCTCGTGAACGGCAATTCTTCCCTTATAACCTATGTTGTTACAAGCAGGGCACTGACCCGGTTTGTAAAGTGTGAGCTGTTTGGTGATAGGGAGTCCGAGAAGTCTAAGCTCGTCATCTGTTGCATTATATGCTTGCTTACACTCCGGGCAAAGTCTTCTTACAAGCTTTTGGGCAATAACGCCGAGCATAGAAGAAGATACCATATAAGGTTCAACACCCATATCAATGAGTCGGACAACCGAGCTGGCTGCGTTATATGTATGGATTGTTGAAAGTACAAGGTGACCTGTGATAGCGGCTCTTGCTGCGATATCTGCGGTTTCCTGGTCACGAATCTCACCGATCATAATAATATCAGGGTCCTGACGGAGGATAGAACGAAGAACGCTTGCAAATGTAAGTCCTGCTTTTTCATTGATATTAACCTGTGTAGCACCCGGCAAAACCATTTCGACAGGGTTTTCAACTGTTACAATGTTTTTGTCTTCGGTGTTAAGAGATGAAAGAGCAGCGTAAAGTGTGGTTGACTTACCTGAACCTGTTGCACCCGAAAGAAGAATGATACCACGGCTTGATGTCAAAAGCTGGTCGAATTTCTCAAGGTTTTCGGGGAGAAAACCGATGTTCTTTTTATCAAGCTTCATACCGAGTGCGGTTGTAATTCTGATTACGATTTTTTCGCCATAAACACAAGGAAGAGAAGATACACGCATATCAATTTTTTGATTATTGATAGTATAGTGAATTCTACCGTCCTGCGGAATTCTTTTTTCCGCAATGTTCATACCGCTGATAAATTTAATACGGCTCGTTACAGAGGGAGCAAGCTCCTTGCTTGAGTCCATATATTTAATAAGTTTACCGTCAACACGGAAACGAATTACCAATTTCTTTTCCTGAGGCTCAAGGTGAATATCGGATACACGCTGTCTTACAGCCTCGGCTATCATATTGTTTACAAATTTAATGATAGGCTGATCTTCGATATCTTCCTGATCTTCGGTAGATACCGTGTCCTCGGTTTTTTTCATCTGGCTCTGTACAAATTCCTGAGCCTCGTCTATTACCGCTTCTTTGTCCGACACACTGAAAATTTCGTCAAGTTTGATTTTAAGTTGTGTAGGAGTACATATAGCGGTTTTTATTTTTCTTTTTGTATAGTTGTTGAGAGTATAAATTGCTTTATAATCAAGCGGATTTGTCATGGCAATCAAGAGATAATTGCCTTCAATGGTAAGCGGCATAACGCCGAGGTCTTCCATCATCTGCTCCGGAATGAGCCGGGCTACATCGTCTGATATGTAGTAGGAAGTAAGGTCAACAAGCGGCAAATGCATTTTCTTTGCCATAAGGTCATAAATCTGCTCCTCTGTGACAACGCCTTCTTTTATTAACGCACGTTCAAGAGTAAGAGTATTGTCTTCCGTATAAAGCATTTCAATACGCTTTAATGTTTTTAAACTTACTATACCGCTTTTAACGAGATCGTCACTCAAGTTAAAAACAGAGTTTTTCATATATGATCATCCTTTCACGGGAATTGACGAGATTAATAGCTAAGGCTGAAAAGACCGAAGTAAAGGTCTAAACCGTAGTTAATTACATTGACTAAGAACAAACTGCAAAGTGAACCGATGCAGAGAAACGGTCCAAAGGGGAAATAGCTTGAAACTTCGTTTTTTGAAAATATTCTTTTGATAAGCAAAAATATTATATAAAGGAAAGCTATAAATACGGCGATTAAAAGTCCTGAAAATACCATAGGAAAACCAAGGCAAGCACCAAGTGCAAGCATAAGTTTTACATCGCCGAAGCCCATTCCGTTCTTTTTGAGAATTACAATAGAAAATAAATTTATAAGCATAAGCGAACCGCCGCCGCATACAGCACCAAGCGGAATACTCCACCATTCTTTAATAAAGATTTGCTGCGTGAAAAGGTCGGTTATTGCAAGAGCAACACAAAGCACTGCAAGTGCAATTGTGAATTGGTCGGGAATAATTGTATATTTAAAGTCACTCATAGCTATGAGGAGCATTGTAATCGAAATTAATAAAAAGAAAATCGTGTAATAAGAATAGCCAAAAAACGCAAAGATGCCTAAGTTAAATATAGCAAACAAAGCGGAAGTGTAAATTCCGCTTTGTTTGAAAATATACCTTGTGCCAAAAAGACTTTCGTCCGGCTCTTCATCATAGTCGCATAGCCATTTTGCAGGCACGACATTCATAAGCCTGTATGCGAGCATACAGAGTACAACTGACAGTATTAAAATTACTGCGAGAGTTATATAGGTTGAAATTTGTGAAAAGTCGATTGGAAGTAAATTAGCCATAGTAAAGTCCTTATAATTATGTAGTTGGTTCTGTTGAATCGGTAGAATCTGTATTATTTACAGCTTGCTTTGTTGTGTCAAAGTAGTAAAGTGTTACATTAAATGAAGTAGCATATTCTTTGCTGTCTTCAATTTCTGACATTGAAAGCGAATCAATAAAGTAGCAGCCTTTTGATTCCTGTTCAAGATAATGGATAAGCTGTAAAGTTTTATCTTTTGTGCCGGTATAGCTGAATGTAAGGTCTGTGTAGTAAAGCGGAATGCCGCCCATAGATGTTCTGCCCTGTGCGTCCTGCACGCCTTCACCACGGGTAAGTGATGTCATATCAATACCGAGGTCGGCAAAAATATCCTGCAAATCCTTAACGGATGACTTAGCGTCAATATAGAGGTTTTCCTGATTTTCATTATACTGCTTTGTCATTTCGTCAATTTTGGTTTCGACACTTGTCTGATTTGCAAGTACATCGTCGCAGTCGGCAATTTTTGCTGTGATAGCAGCATGGTCATCATTATACTTAGAAAGGTTAGTGAATGTCGGCATTACAAGTGCAAGCAAAATAATTACAAATACTATGAGAAGTGCAACAAACACAATAATCGGTACCGGTATTTTAGTATTTTTCATTTTTGTTTCCTCCCTTAGTTTTCGCTGTTGTTTTCAGTATCACTTGCAGTTTTACTTGATTGTGACTGAGTTATGTCTGTTGTAAGCTGAGCTGTAAGATTGTACTGACCGGTTTCTGTATTTGTAGAAACCGAGAAGTTTTCGCTCATAGAGAAGAAACCGTTGTCTTTAATGTTGTTCTGTAAATCAATAAAGGTAGGGAAGTCTTTAATAAGTCCGTTTATCGGAATGCTGTAGGTTTCGTTGCCGTCGTTTGCGTGAGTTATATTGTAGTTTGTAAAAGTATCCATTTTGTCTACAACCTGGTCATCAAGCTCATTAATTACATCTTCGCAATAAAGCTGTGTTCTCGGTAAAAGCTCGGCATCCTGTGACTGATTTGCCAAAGATTGGGTAATGTCATCTCTTTGTTGAATAAGAGTTTTTGCATAGTCGTACTTTGTATCGTTATAAATCATATCATCTACAACGCTTCTGCCAAAGTAGAAACCAAAGAAAGCAAGTCCCACAACACAGAGTAGACCAAGACCGACACAGCCTGCTTTTGCAGCTTTTGCACTGTCATCAAGTGTTTTAGCCTGTTGAGCCTTTAGTCCGTAAATAAGGTTGTTCTCAAATACTGTACCGCAGTTCATAAGTTCGTTCATAAGGAAGTATGAACCGTTTTTGTAGAAGTCATCTCTTGCCTTAAGCGACGGTTCCGGAATTACCGAGCCTGTATTGAATGTATCAGATACAAGCATAACCTCGCCTGCAAGTCCAAAACCTACAAAATAGTTGCGGATGTGAGGAATGTAAGCCAAGAAGTCACTTAAGAACAACTGGTCAATGCTGATGTTGAGCGACATTGTAACAAGGCGAACATTGCGGACAATATCATCTATAAGGTTTTCTGCAATATCGTCAATCTTTCTTTTTGAAGACGCATTTCTGCATTCATTTTTAAATCCGTATCCGGCGGTACGCAGGTAATCAATAGCGGCAGCCGTGCTTAAATCTCTGTCTTCTTCAATTACCTGTAAAATTTCATCTACAGGGGATGTGAATTCGTGACAGTAGAGAGGCACACCGTTTTTGGCGATAAAAACTCTGACTGCCGAATAGTCCATACTGATGAGAGCTACGGTTTTGTTAAAGCTGTAGATTGTCTTTTGAGCAGCATAAATCATTGCCGTCTCTGACGGGATAATCTTGATAAGATTCAGAGAGAAAGACTTAAATCCTGCAACAAGGTCATCCGCAAGTGCTTTCGGCATTGCAAAAGCCTTAGATGTGATTTCTTCGTTGACTTCTTTTGTTTTGTATGCAGAGTAATCCTTGTAGATTACCGAGAAGTCGGAAACCGCCTCGCCGACAAAATCTCTGATTCTGTCAATTGCAAGTCCTTCAATGATTTTTTTGGCACCTCTGATATGCTGATACTCCTGACAGGTAAGGTCGTAGCTTTCTACCATAAGAATAACATCACGAACCTCACTGTGGTTCATTGTGCTTAGTCCGTCTTTTACAAGGCGGGCGAGTAAAGCAGGGTCTTCCCATACGGAGCTTTTGTCTTTTAATACAGCCTTGTCAACAGGAATAATAAGAGGGGAGGAGAAAGAGTAGGCTTTCTTTTCGTTAGGGTCAGCCTGTTTCTTACTGTTACCTTTATTTGCAGTGCCGTTAGCAGCTGCCTCGCCTACAGTTTCGCAGGCTGTTATGCAAAGGTATCTTTTGGCAATCTGCACCAGTACATAATTCATATTTAATACACCACCTGAAAATTTATGCTTGTTTAAGCTTATCAAAACCGTTAAAAAATTTTAAACCGATTTGATTATAAAATTACTTTAAAGAATAAATTAAAATAATTTTATAATCAAACAGGGTAAATCAGGGCATATCCCCTAAAAGTTATTAACAATACACAAAAATTGAGTTTAATACACCGAAAAACCTATATACATTTCAAAAGGCTCGCACTCGGCGAGCCTTTTGCTTGTATGTTGTCGGTCATCAGCAAAACCGAGATATTACAATTATGTATTTATTATGAATTAGGTTGTGCTTGCTTTACCTGTACCGTTGAATTTAACACTTGCAACAGTCTGTTTATCATCAGTAGTTGTTGAAAGAGCAACTGTATTTGTACCAGTATATTCTTTACCGTCAACATCTACAGTTTTGCCATCATCTGTACCTAAGAAAACAACTTTCTGAGTGTCGTTGTCATAGTAAGCAATGTAATCTTTTACACCGTTAATCTGATAAGTAGCTGTTATAGCAGATTTAATAGCCTTAGCATCTGCAATGTTTTCTAATGTAAGTGAGCCTGAACTTGCTTTAAAACCATCAGCATTAGCTTTATCTATAAATACTGTATCGTCTTTTGCTGAAATAGCAGCGTCAGCCTCTTTAATAGCAACCTCAATTGTCTGAGCATTTGACTTAGCTGAGCTTCTCTGTGAAGATGTGATTGTTGATGATACAACCGGAATAGCGATTGCTGCGAGAATTGCAAGGATTGCAATTACTACTACGAGCTCTACGAGTGTAAAGCCTTTTTTGCTGTTCTTCTTAACTTCTTCGATTTTTGCAGTTTTTACTGCCTGAATTTCGTTCATTGTTTTTACCTCTCTTTTAATAATAATTTGTGAGCCGTTTTGTGGAAACCGCAACGACGGTTGCTGATAGGATTTTGCGTTACCGTTCCCTTTAAACAAGTCTATTATATAACATTTTTGCAAGTCTTGCAATATATTTTTACCAAAAAAAGTTAAAAAACGCATTTTTGTAACATTGCACAAACTTTACTGCGTTAAATTGTTAAATGTGCCGTTAATTTTTTCTGTTTGAAAGATTTAGCGTTGTAATATTTCCTTCTATTATACCCCCTTTTGTTTGATCGTAAAGAGCAATAGCCTCATCGGGTAATTTTGTACCGTCAATGGTTTTGTCGTTTGCATCAAATTTGCCGTCATTATTTGAATCAACTGCAAAATACACCTTGCTTTTACAGATAACAGGATAATACGGTGTGCCAAAAAGATGTTCGGGCTGAATGATATGCTCAAGGTTATTAGCGGCTACAACTTCAGAAATTTGTATAGTATTTGTGCTTGCATGGATATATCTTGTGTTATCTGCACTCGCAACAGCCGCATCGGCTTCTTTAAAGGCATATTCTATGGTGTTTGCGTTGGTTTTTGCCCTGCTTACTATAGATGACATAGTAGTAGATGCGACTATCGGTATAGCTATAGCTGCGAGAATAGCCATTATGGCAATTACCACTACGAGTTCTACCAATGTAAAGCCTTTTTTGCTCTTGATTTTTTTTGCAAGAACTAACGATTTAAATCGCACGCTTATGCGTGAATTTGGTGTTCTTTTTTCTTTCATTTTTCTCCCTCATTTAAAATATAATATTTTGCAAAATATTATTACAGCAAATATTGTACACCGAAAGTAAAAATAATGCAAGTGCATTTTTATAGTTTTTATGCCGTTTTTTTTATTAATTTGTTGAAAATAATAATACCCTTGATTTATTAAAAAA
>ERZ1106919.2056-NODE-2056-length-11819-cov-6.834750_pt1 | contig 11819 bp, 10 predicted proteins | sample MGYA00403654_ERZ1106919 | MGnify/ENA primary metagenome ERZ1106919 (study PRJEB35170, sample SAMEA104062450) | human gut metagenome | biome: human gut; feature: human-associated habitat; material: faeces | place: Denmark | collected 2012-10-08 ... | reverse complement strand
AGTGTACTGAACCTATGAAGAAATCTTGCCTGATCGCTGTGATCACTGCCCTGGCTGCTGTTGCCGGAGCACTGGCTGCTGTGGCTGTCTACCTGCGCCGCCGCGAAAAGGAACTGGACGAATACGAGCGCCTGCTGTACAGCGATGACGGCGACGATTATGACGATGACGACGAATATCTGCCCATCGACAATGAACCGACAGAAGCCGCCGAAGAAAAGGCTGCTGACGATGCTGAATAAGCCGGAACAGCCAGCAGAAAAGTGAAAATGGCCGGGCTTCGGCCCGGCTGTTCGTGTTTCTTGCAATCAGTAGTGATACTTATTAAATGATAAAAAGGGCTCAGATAAACCATAAGGCGCTGCTGAAAATAAGAAAAATGACGGCAGTGACTATAAAATCAGACTGAATTTCGATTTTTCTGCTGTGCCAAGGAAAGGGAACGCCATGAAAAAGCTCTTGCTGTGGCTGGTTATGGTGGTGGTTATGCTGGCGGTGCTGCTGGGCGGCGCCGGGTACGCCATGTACGCTATGACGGGCGATGACAAACTTCCCACGCAGCACCCCACTTTGGGCGATACGGAACTGGAACCGATCGGCTATGACTGGAGTGTGCCGGTGCTGGGCAATGTGCTGAACCGCACGTTTGAACAGCCCAGCACCCTGACGGTGCAAAAGCTGGGCGAAATGACGGAAGCTGCCCCGGAGCTGGTTTTGCCGGACTGGGCGCAGCGCACGAGCCTTACGCTGAAAGATTCGGCCGGCAGCGTTGTGGTGCAGGGGGATGCCGCTGCCTTTGCGATGTATGCTTACCCCAAAAATGGCAGCTATGAGCTGACCCTGACCGCTTACCGCAACACGGCGGACCCCGGCGATGCCACCGGCTGGTACCGGTACTGTGCATCTTATACCATGAACATCCAGCCCAAGGCGGTGCTCAGCAGTGAACGCGTCAGCCAGGGCGGCGTGGCGGCACTGGTCATTACCGGCATTCTGGATGGCAGCGAGCCGACCGTGGAAACCGACCTGGGGGATGTATGGTTCCGCCCGGTGACCGGTGGGTATATGGGCTATATCCCGGTAACCTATAATGCCGAGGGCGGCCCCCATACCCTGACCGTGACCTGCGGCAGCCTGACCCAGGAGCTGACCCTGAACGTGATGCAGAGCGAGGCCAAAACCGTGGATATGGCCGCAGAGGCAGACATACCGGGCGCAGCAACGGAATATAAAGATGCGATCTGGCCCCTTTACACACAGGGCAGCAGCGAAAAGCTGTGGCAGGGCAATTTTGCCTCGCCGGTGCCCAGTGCGATTCTGGCGGATTACGGCGCGCGGCTGCGCACCAATGGGACCATTACCGGCCGGGCAACTGGCATCAATTATAACGCCGCAGCGGGTACCGCCGTTACGGCACCGCAGGCGGGTACTGTGGTGTACGCCGGAACGCTGGCACTGACCGGCGGCACCGTGGTGATTGACCATGGCTGCGGGGTTAAGAGCTATCTGTTTGGGCTGGATGCCGTAAAGGTGCAGCGTGGGCAGAGCCTTGCCCGCGGCGAAGAACTGGGCACCACCAGTGAGGAGCATACCCTGATCTGGGAGCTGCGCATTGGCAGCAAGTCCGTTGACCCTGCTGCCGCCCTGACGGGCAGCAGCGGGCTTTTGTACCGCGAAACAATGTAACAAAATAGAGTTAGAGCAACGATAAATCGCAAATGTTGGTGGAGAAAGCGATGGACGAAGAGAAGGTAACACAGACTGCGATGGAGCCGGCGCAGCAGCCAAAGCCCAAAGCCAGGGGCGGGCAGCGCACGCAGGGCAAAACCGCTCCAGGCACGGGGCGAGGCAGGATGGCCAAACCCCATGCCAGCAATAGCAATACTGCGCACCGCAAAACGGGCACGCAAAAACAAAAAAGCGAACCCCAAAATACAAAATCCCCGCAAGAACCAAAAACGCGGGCGGAACAAGCCGAGCAGACCGAAGCTGCCGCCCCGGAACAGGTGGCAGCCAAGCCCAAAGCGCCGCGCAGCGGGCAGGCAGGCGGCAAACGCCGCCGCAAAAAGGCTACCCCCAAGCCGGAAGCAAAACCGCAGCAATATGCTGAGCCCCGGCCGGAACCCCCGGAAGCGCCGGAAAAACCGCAAACGCCGGAACCTGCCGCTGTGGCCGAACCGGCTGAAGCAGCTGCCGCGCCGGAAATGCCGGAAAAGGCGGTGCAGGAACCCAAAGCCGCGCAGCTGCCCCAGGCCACGGAGCCGCCGGAGCCGGAGGATGACGAACCGGAACTGACCCCGGAACAGCGCGCTGCAGCAGAGCGGCGCAAGGCGGAGATCACCCGAACGGTCCAGGTTTCGATTGAACAGATCGAGGATGCCGAAGCAGAACAGGCGGAGAAAGAGGCAGATACGCCGGAATCGACTGGCAGCAAAGTGGGCCGCGCCGTGCGGCTGCTGATCGGCTGGCTGCTGCTGGTGGTGCTGCTGGCGGGTATGATCGCCGCAGGCGGCATATACTGGCTGTACAAAAAAGCCACGCCGGATATGATTCCTGCCGTTACGGTAACAGTGGCGGGCCAGCAGCTGGACCCCGTGGCGTACCATTGGCAGGTGCCGGTGGCAGGCAACCACCTTAAGCGTACCTATGCCGAGACACTTTCCAGCACTCCCACAGCGCTGGAATCTGATTTTGGCGGCGGCACCATGACGCTGCGGGTGACCCCGGCGGACTGCAGCACCGAAGTGACCGTTAAGGACGAGAACAAGCAAGAAGTGTTCAGCGGCAGTGCCCAGGAATTTGCCGCCTACCGCTTTACCACGCCCGGCAGCTACACCGCCAAGCTGGTGGTCAACAGCGGCGAGGGTTACCAGAGCGAACCGACAGTTTCGGGCCACCAGACCTATGAGTTCACATTTGATGTAACGATTAAGGCTACCGTGCGGCTGAATACCCAGGCTGTTACGCCGGGTGGCGTTGTGGCCGTAAAGGTAACGGGCCAGCAGACGGATACCAAGCCAAGCCTGACGGCAGAACTGCCGGATACCGGCTTCCGTGCCAGCGCGACCGGCGATGGCTGGGTGGCTTACCTGGCGGTCCCGCTGGAAACTGAGCCTGGCAGCTATACCATCAAGGTCACCGTGGACGGCGAGGTGCAGGAGCTTACCCTGAACGTGAGCAAGAGCGCCGCATCTTTTCGGGATTATACTTCCAAGTCCAGGCTGGTCACACCGTATGTCGGCGCGGATGATACCCCGCAGGAGGTGCTGGACCTGCTGGATACGGTATCGGATACCATCTACTGGGCGGACACTGGGTTTGCTTCGCCGTTCAGCGATAAGGTGGAGGTCACCCTGCCGTATGGCCTGACCGAATATGTCAACCGTACCCAGACCGAGCGCAAGAACAACACCGGTACCGGCCGCACCAGCATCAATGTGGTGCTTTCCGGCAGGTGCGACCTGATTGCCCCGGCGGGCGGCAAGGTACTGCTGGCGGAAAAATTGCCCAATGTGGGCAATACGCTGGTGATCGAGCACGGCGCAGGCGTAAAGACGATTTACTATGGCCTGCGCAGGCTGACGGTAGAAAAAGGTGCAATCGTGGCCCAGGGCGATGCCCTTGGCACCACCGACAAAGCTACCGTGGTGGAAGTGCGCGTGGGCAAAACCCCCGTGGAGCCGCTGCGTATCCTGCGCGGTCAGTGCGATGCCCTGCGCAGCTATTAAAACGGAGCATAACCGATAAATAGAAAAATTCCCCTGTCTGTATTCTTTGTGATGCAGGCGGGGGAACTTTTTTGCGGCAGGCGTTTTTGATGTTCTGACGGAACCATGCCGCCCACCCCGGCATAACATGGAACAAACGGCCAGATACAACACCGGGGGGAAGCATTATGGCGGCAGCATGTAATTTGACTTTTTGTGTGGTTGGGCGGGATGCCCGCCAACTGGCGGCGGCGCGGGCGCTGCAGAACAGCGGCTATACCGTGCTGGGGGCAGAGGGGGCCGGGCAGGCGGATTACATCCTGCTGCCTATGCCGATGGATGCCGAGGCGGCGGACCTTGCCCGCATCCTGCGCGCCGCCCGCCCCGGTACGCTGGCCCTTGGCGGGCGCATCAGCGAACCGGTGCGCAAAGCGGCGCAGGCCGCCGGGGTGGAGTTGGTGGATTACTTTTTGCGGCCGGAGCTGGCCTGCCTGAACGCAGTACCCACTGCGGAAGGGTGCCTGGCCCTGCTGATGCAGCTGCGCCAGCGCACGATATGGGAAAGTGAGTTCCTAGTGTTGGGGTATGGGCGCATTGGGCGGGCGGTGGCCCGGCGGCTGCAGGCATTGGGCGGGCAGGTGACCATTGCCGCCCGCGCGCCGGAACAGCGGGCCGCAGCGCGCTGCGCGGGGCTGCATGCCGCACCGCTGACCGCGTTGGAACAGCTTCTGCCGCACTTTGATGCGGTCATCAACACCATACCGGCCCCGGTGCTGGGGGCGGCCCAGCTGCGCTGCCTGCCCAGGGGGGCGCTGATCCTGGACCTTGCCAGCCGCCCCGGCGGAACGGATTTTGCTGCCGCGCGGGAACTGGGCCTGCGTGCGGAACATGCCTTGAGCCTGCCCGCCCGCTGTGCGCCCGAAACCGCCGGTGCGCTGGTGGCGCATACCGTGGAAGTGATTTTACAGGAGCGTGCCGCCACGGCCCGCAGCGAAAGGGGAGTGACCTGATGAATTCCAGCCTGGAACCGCCGCGCACGGTGGTGTTTGCCCTGTGCGGCAGCTTTTGCACATTTGAAACGGTTCTGCCGCAAATCATTCGCCTGCGCGCCTGCGGGTGGGAAGTACTGCCGATGCTGAGCTATGCGGCGTCGGCGCTGGATACCCGCTTTGGCCGCACGGCAGATTGGAAGCAGCGCCTGGAGGAAGCCACCGGCCACCGCCCGCTGGAGGATCTGCGGGAAGCGGAACCTCTTGGCCCCAAGCATATGGCACAGGCACTTGTCATTGCTCCCTGTACCGGCACAACGATGGCGCTGCTGGCGGCGGGCATCAGCGCAACGCCGGTCACGCTGGCGGCCAAAAGCATGCTGCGCGGCGGCAGGCCGGTGGTGATCGGGGTATCCACCAACGATGGGCTTTCCGGCAGCGTGGGAGCGCTGGCGGCGCTGCTGCAGCGCAAAAATTATTATTTCATTCCCTTTGGCCAGGACGACAGCTACAAAAAGCCCTGCAGCCTGAAAGCGGATTTTACCCAGCTGCCGGATACGCTGGAAGCCGCTCTGCGCGGGGTGCAGCTGCAGCCGATTTTGCTGTAAAACCCGTGGAACAGAGCTGTTTTGTGCGGGTGCGGCATATGATAGAAAAGGGCGCTTTGGTGTGGGAACAAAGAGGGGCGGTGCGGCAATGGAATATATCGAAGTAACAGGCGGGAACCCGCTGCGGGGGAGCATCCGCCCGGCAGCGGCCAAAAACAGTGTGCTGCCCCTTTTGGCGGCAACGCTGCTGTGTGCGCAGCCCTGCACCCTGCGCCGGGTGCCCCTGCTGCGGGATGTGCAGACCAGTTTGGATCTGCTGCGGGCTGTGGGCAGTGGGGCGGCCTGGGCCGGGCAGGACCTTGTCACCCAGCCAGCCCGGCAGATCAGCGGGCGGGTGCCCACGGCGTTGGCGGGGGCTATGCGGGGGTCGGTGTTTTACCTGGCACCGCTGTTGACCCGCGCGGGCTGGGCAGAGCTGCCGCTGCCCGGCGGGTGCAGACTGGGGCCGCGGCCCATTGATATCCACCTGGCCGGGCTGACGGCCATGGGGGCACAGGTGTGCGCGGCGGCAGAGTGCGTGGTGCTGCGCCGCCACGGCGTTTTGCGTGGTACGGATTTTGCTCTGCGCCTGCCCAGCGTGGGAGCAACCCTGACCCTGATGCTGGCGGCTTGCTGTGCGGCGGGTGTTACCACCCTGCGCGGTGCGGCGTGCGAGCCGGAAATTGCGGATACCGCCGCTTTTTTGAACGCCTGCGGGGCAAAGATCACGGGGGCGGGTACGCCGGTGGTCTGCATCCGAGGTACCGGCGGCGAGCTGTTGGACGGCTGTGTGCATACCGTGCTGCCGGACCGCATTGCCGCAGCGACTTATGCGGCAGCCGCCGCCATTGCAGGCGGGCGGGTGACGGTAACGCAGTGCAGTCCGGTGTGGCTGGCGGCGTTTCTGGACTTTTTGCAGGGCAGCGGCTGCGAGGTTGCCCGCGGGGAAAATGAGTTTAGCATCACGCGGGATCAGGATACAAAGCTGCGCGGCGGTCAGGAACTTGTAGCGGCTGCTTACCCTGGCCTTGCCACAGATACTGCCCCGCTGGCTGCAGCGGTGCTGCTGGGGGCGGAGGGAGCATCCCGCATTTATGACGGCCTGTTCCAAAACCGCTTTGCCTGTGCGCAGGGCTTTGCCGCCCTGGGGGCTGATGCCCACAGCGAGGGACGGCTGCTGTACCTTGGCGGCAGCGCAAAACTGCATGGTGCCACTGTGACTGCACCAGACCTGCGGGGCGGGGCAGCACTGGTGCTGGCGGGCCTTGGTGTGGGGGACGGGAGCTGCGTGCGGGTGTTGGATGCCGGACATATCCGGCGCGGCTATGCCGACCTGGCGGGGGATCTGCGCCGCCTGGGGGCCGACTGCCGGGCAGGCCGCACCGGGACAGAAGCTGGCAGACAGACGAAAAAACTGTAAAAATATTGTCATAATTCACCAAAGCCCCGCAAAACCGGCGGGGCTTTTTGTGATACAAATAAATGCGAGCATCTATTTTTTGGCTTTTTAGCGTGTGGGTATTGAAATTATTTGCAGAATTTGTTATTCTTATAAACAGTTATATGCGATATCTTAGGAAGAGCTGGCTGCACCGCAACGCGCGTAAGCAAAGTTTGGGGTGTGGGGCGGCACTTCCTTTATGGGGGTCAGTGTGTCCGCTGGCGGAAATCCGGCCCTGTTGCATTTGCAATTTTATATTCTTTAGGGGGATACACTTATGGCGTTCGTTCTCGATGAAGAGATGCAGAATGTAACCAACATTAAGGTTATCGGTGTTGGCGGCGGCGGCGGCAATGCTGTGAACCGCATGGTTGAAGCTGGCCTGAATGGCGTTGAATTTGTAGCAATGAATACCGACCAGCAGGCACTGGTCAACTCCAAGGCTACCCAGAAGGTTCAGCTTGGCGCAAAGCTGACCAAGGGCCGCGGCGCTGGTGCTGACCCGGAAGTCGGCCAGCGTGCAGCGGAGGAAAGCAAGGATGAGATCGCCAATGCACTGAAAGGCGCCCAGATGGTGTTCATCACCGCTGGCATGGGCGGCGGCACCGGCACCGGCGCTGCACCGGTCGTGGCCGAAACGGCCCATGACCTGGGCATCCTGACCGTCGGTATTGTCACCAAGCCCTTTGCCTTTGAGGGCAAGCGCAAGATGAGCATGGCCGAACAGGGTATTGCCAACCTGATGATGCATGTAGACAGCCTGATCGTGATCCCGAACGAGCGGCTGAAGCTCATCAGCCAGGAAAAGATCACCCTGATGAACGCTTTTGAAGCAGCCGATAACGTGCTGCGCCAGGGCGTTGAGAGCATCTCCAGCCTGATCAATGTTCCCGCTTTCATCAACCTCGACTTTGCTGACGTCCGTTCCATCATGAAGGATGCCGGCTTTGCCCACATGGGCGTTGGCGTTGCCAAGGGTGCAGGCAAGGCAGAAAACGCTGCCAAGGCTGCAATCTCCAGCCCGCTGCTGGAAACCAGCATTGCCGGTGCACGCGGCGTTATCATCAACATTACCTCCAGCCCGGATATCGGCCTGGACGATGTTGAGACTGCTGCTTCCATGATCACCCAGAGCGCACATCCCGATGCGAACATCATTTGGGGTACTGCGTTTGACGAGCGCCTGCAGGATGAGATGAGCATTACCGTTGTGGCTACCGGCTTTGAAAGCACGCCTGGCGTGGACGAGCCCATCCAGGCTGTTGTGAACGCCCAGCGCGCTGCCGCAGGCGCTGCACCTGCTGCTGCCCCGGCTGCACCGCGCCCGGCCGCTGCACCTGCCCCGGCTCCCGCCCCGGCCCCGGCCCCGGCCGCTGATCCGGTCATCCCCAACCCGGTATTCAGCAATGTGTTCAACCCCAATGTTGACACCCCGGTTTCCACCGCCCCCGCTGCCAAGGAAGATGACAGCAACGAAGATGACGGTGATTACTTCAACGATCTGCTCAGCATCCTGAACAAGCGTTCTTGATCGCTGCGCGTTCTCTATCCTTTGCGGCTGCGGGCAGGCATGCTCGCATAAAAAACAAAACGGCCCGCTGACCAGTTTAGGAGGAAAGCTATGCCCAGCAGCCAAACCTTATCAGCCCTGCAGGAAAAAGGGTTCCGAACCACGTTCCGGGGCTTTGATAAAAATGATGTGCTGGCTTACCTCAATGCACTGGACAACGAAAACCGGCAGCACAGCGCAGAGCAGGAAGAGCAGATTGCCCAGCTGCAGGCCCAGCTGGATAAAATGCGCTCTGAACAGTCCGCTGCACGTGCCTGTGTGGAAAAGCTGCAAAGCGATCTTTCAGCCGCTAACCAGCGCGCCGAAGCTGCGGAAAAATCGGCTGCCGAGGTGGTCGCCCGTGCCAAATCGGTAGAGGAGCGCGCCACGGCAAACCTGAGCCGCAATAAAGAAAATCAGCAGGCTGTGGTGGAATGGCAGTTCCGCTGCCGCGATCTGCAAAAACAGATCGATGAGTACGAAAAGCAGATTGCTGAATACGAGGCGATGATCCCCAAAGGCGGTATGCCTGCCCCCAAGCAGGAACCGGCCCCCGCACCTCAGCCTACTCCGCAGGAAAAGCCGGAGCCGGCCCCGGAACCGAAGGCACCCCAGGCTGATGTGACCGAGGAAGCCCGCATTGAGGCCCGTCAGATTTTGATGGAAGCCCGCCTGAAGGCCGATGCGGCCGAAGAACGCCTGAAACAGCAGGCTGAAGAGCAGCAGGGCCGCATGACAGAGCATGCCCGCGATTTGGCCGCAAGCCTTGCCATGCTGCGTGAGCGTGTGACCCGCGTGGATGAACGCCTGAGCGCCGCCACTGCGGATCTGGATGATGCCACCACGGCAATTTATCAGGCACTGGATGCAACCGGTGCAGATTTTGAAGCCTTTGGTGCGGAGCTGCGCCACTTTGGAGAGAACACCGCAAAGGAAAATTGCCCCGCTGCCCAGGCAAAGGTGCGCCATAATAAGTCTGCTCAGCCAGCTGCCAAACGGGTGCGCCCTGTGCGCAACCAGCCGCAGGTGCAGGCCAATAATGCAAACACCCACCGCCTGCGCCGCGCAGGTGATACCCGCCGCAGTGTGAGCCAGGACCTGAATGCCGAGCTGGAACGTTTGAATCAGCCGGCGGCCGCAAGAAAGTAAATACATAACCCGGCAGCCCGCGGAGCCTTGGTTTCGCGGGCTGCTTTTGTATTTGACCTGCAAAGTGTGGAAGTGCCGGATGCCCGCAGTGTTGTGTGACTGCGTGGAGTGTAACTGTCCCCCCCATTGTGAAATAAGCCGCATAAGGGTTGTACAAGAGCAGGACAACACGAACAAAATAAATACTTTGTATAAAACGATTTTATATAAATAAATTGATTATCCCCCAAAATGCTTGAAATACGGGTATTTCCGCGAGTACAGAGCTTGAATTTACTACTCATTTACTACTTTTAACGGAAAGGGCTTTGATATGCTTCTAAGCTCTTGCGGAGATAACCACAGAAAGCAGCGAACATCAGTATAAGACCACAACAAATTGAATATTGCACCGCACAGGCGGCGTTTCCCACTTCCAACACAGGAAGAACAGGAACGCCGCTTTTTTCATGCCCTTTGTTACGCAGTAGGGGCTGAAAAAGCATTGATACAGGCGGCTTTGCGGGCGCGTTTCCCACGCGGCAAGGGATTTATACCTTTTCCCGCAAAATCGCCTTTCTACTGCGTAACAAATCCACAGCAAAAGGAGTGACACGCTATGGCAATTTTCAGAGTGGAGCGCAACAAGGGCTATACGGTTATGAGCAACCACCACTTACGCAATAAGGAGCTATCCCTAAAGGCAAAGGGGCTGTTGTCGCAAATGCTTTCACTTCCCGAAGATTGGGACTATACCCTTGCGGGGCTGTCGCTAATCAACCGGGAAAGTATCGACGCTATCCGCACCGCTGTATGGGAGCTTGAAAAAGCCGGATATATCACAAGGCGGCAGGGACGCGACGAGAAAGGCAAAATGACCGCTATCGAGTACACCATTTACGAACAGCCACAGCCCCCGGCATTGGATTGTCCGGTATTGGAAAATCCAACAGCGGATAAGCCGATATTGGAAAATCCGACACCGGATAACCCGACGTCGGAAAATCCAACGCAATTAAATAAAGATATACAAAAGACTAACTTATCAAAAAAAGAAAAATCAAATACGGATTTATCAAATAACCATTCCATTCCTATCCTTTCCCCTAACCCCTCTCCTTTGAGGGAGGAAACGGCAGAGCCGGAACGGAAAGGAACGGAAGCGGCAGACGCATACAGCGTGTATGAGGAAATCATCAAGGACAATATCGAGTATGAGCATTTTATCAAGCATACCAACATTGACAGGGGACGCTTGGACGAGATTGTGTCCCTTATCCTTGAAACTGTCTGCACCAAACGAAAGACAATCCGTATCGCCGGGGACGATTATCCGGCAGAGCTTGTCAAAGCAAAGTTTATGAAGCTCAACAGCAGCCACATTGAATTTGTCTTTGACTGCATGAAAGAGAACACCACGAAAATCCGCAACATCAAGCAATATCTGAAAGCGGTACTTTTCAACGCACCCAACACCATAGACAGCTATTACACCGCCCTTGTTAATCACGATATGTACGGCGGCTATTAAAAAACAGGAGGATTTTAATATGGTACAGAAAACAGGAGCTTTGATTTTTGATGAAACGGCAGACCGTTACGACATTCGCTTTGACCTTAACGACTACTACGGAGGACTGCATTGTGGGGATTGCCTTGAAGTGTTTGTACGCGGCAAATGGAAGCCGACCCGCATGGAGTACGGGGACAACTGGTATCTTGTGGGTGTGAGGGCTTCGGATTTGAACGGGCTGCGGGTGCGTATCTAAAGGCGGCATGAAAAATGTACGCCTTATTTTTATGCCCCGAAGCGGCACACCACCCTAACAAAACCATGAAAGGAGGGATTTCATGCAAGATGAAGTCAATGAAAAAGTTGTGTCTTTAGCAATCAAAACATCTAAGCTGACCGCCGAAGTGCTGCAAAAGGCTATGAAAGCCCTGCTTGCCAAAGGCAAAGGGCAGCTAACCAAAGCCCCGCATGGAAAAATCACTATGCGGCAGCTTATGAAGCCGGGAGAGAAGGTTTCCAACATTGAGATTACCGACCAGAATATCAAAGCCTTTGACCCTATCGCAAGGAAAAACGGGCTTGATTACAACGTCAAGAAGATTGAGAACGGCAAGCCGCCGACCTACCTTGTGTCTTTTAGGGGCAAGGATATTGACGTTATGACCGAAGCGTTCCGGGAATTTAGCGCAAAGAAATTAGGCAGGGATAAAAAGCCCTCTATCCGCAAGCTGCTTTCCACTCTGAAAGACAAGGCGGCAGCTCTGAACGCACAGAGGGACAAAGTGAAGAAAAAGGACAGGGAGGTATCGCTATGAAGCCGGAACTCAAAAAGCTGCTTATCCTAAATGCCCCCTATCTGCTCTTTGTGTATCTCTTTGATAAAGTCGGACAGGCGGTATGCCTTG
>ERZ1106919.2054-NODE-2054-length-11841-cov-2.279230_pt1 | contig 11841 bp, 10 predicted proteins | sample MGYA00403654_ERZ1106919 | MGnify/ENA primary metagenome ERZ1106919 (study PRJEB35170, sample SAMEA104062450) | human gut metagenome | biome: human gut; feature: human-associated habitat; material: faeces | place: Denmark | collected 2012-10-08 ... | reverse complement strand
TAGCCACCGCTGTACATCCTATAAATAAGTCCAAATCCTCAATGGGAGTTCCTTGACTATAAGGCAGCCTTACTCCGGGCATAACAACATAAAGCCGAGGACAAAGGTATTACCTTGATATCTTGGCAGAAATCAGTAACAAGCTGCAAGTTTCTCTCCACATTATTACTTCGCTCTGCACCGAACAACAACTCTGCTACCGTAACCTCCGAAATGCAACAATGTTCCCAGCCCACCTTTTCAATATGTTCGTCTACTCCAAATTTCTGACACATGAAGTGAACACAAATATTAGTATCAAGCAAATATCGTTTCATTCGTCAAAGGGGCTAAAGTTTTCTTCTTTTCGAGAAAGGCGTGATGCATATATATCATCATTGATTTCATCAGAATCACGATTGTCCTTCCAACTACCGGCATACTTTGCAAGCATACGCTTAGTCAGCAATTTGCTATCTGCCGCTGTCGGAATGGAATGACTATTCTTATTCAAAACCTCCTTCATATATTTTCTGAGACTCTCCAATGCAGTACTGCTATTGATATTGACTATCTCACGAATCAACTCCAATTTTCCGGCTTCCAACTCCAAACTACTCATAATCAATTCCTCCTTTTAAAAGTTCAACTACAAAGTTACATTTTCCTACTGAATATGGAAAAGTTACAAAGCTTTTTTATTCATTGATAGCTCCGCAATGTGGGCAGACTCCCTTCTCCCTCAGTTTCTGCCCGCATCTGCCGCAACGATAGCGTGAAGCCAGCAGCGAAATGCGAAGCCTTTTGAGGAATACCCATACAAAAGCGGTCAAAAACAAGTATCCGACGTAGATAGATGTAGTCAGGATAAAGAAGAAATAACAGAAGATGCAGCAGGAGGCCAGCCCCAACAGATAGAATACGGCCGCCGCCGGACTTAACTGGCGAAACAAATCGTCGAGTACCGCCAGCAACACCACTATAAACAGCCAGATACCCATCAGAAAAGCAGAAAGCACAAGCGGTACCTTGAACGGCGACAAGGTAGGATTAAAATAGAAGTGTTGCCACGTCTCCGGCGCAAACACTTGTATAGATTCGTAAATAGTGGCACAGAACGCCATCAGCAGACATAGCAACAACGGATAGAGACTGTCTATATCATTAAAGTACACCATCCTCAACTGCTTGCGCCGAAAAGCCCGGAACAGCCAGACTGCCACAAACAAGGCAAAAATAATGATAAAATAAGAGGCATGGGTATCACTGAACAAGTAGATGGCCTGCGAAATGCTGTCTGTAGGAACAAAGGCATGCATCATTTCGGACTCCCGCAACCAACCCTGCACTTCCTGCGAATGGGCAAGCTTCACCCATACACTATCCACACTGTCGGCAGGATGGATGGCGAACTCGGCAACCACCACGCGGTCTCCCCGATAAAGCATATTATAGCAGTCCTTCACGGGCAGACAAGCCAAATTCACAGAATCTGCCAGCACTTCCAGATTGGTATTCCAAGTATAATGCCGCTCAAAAAGATAGGCCAGCGAATCACGCGTCTCCTTAGACAGATGTTCATCTTCAAGATTAGGACGGGAATAATGGCAGGAAACTAAAGCAATGAAGCATGAAAAATAAAGAATGCAGAATAGGAGGGAACGCAGTGAACGCAAAGGATGTTTGTCCCTGCCCGCTTCCCGGTACCGGTCATTTGCCAGCCTTTCATTATGTGCCCGTTCCTCACTCCTCATTTTCAAGTCTTTATTAGTAATTCCTCATTCTTCATCCTTCATTAAAGCGGCTCTTCATGAGCAATGACTTTCATCTGGCAATTCTTGCAATCAAAAGACAAGCGGAAACGCTTGCCGTCCGTCCCAACCAAATAATAAGGTTCCCTATAAGGAGAATGTCCTTTCTGATAGGTGGGACACCATCCCATACTGAAACGCAGGCAATGTTTGCAGAACATGAGTACAGCATCCGGAACCGCTTGTGCCTCGTAAGCAGGTGCTATGGACGACAACCCGTGCTCACGGTAGAAACTCCGGGCAGCACCGTTCATCACATTACCCAGATAGGTCAGCGAAGTAGCCGGGAAAGCATGGCTGGTCGGTTTCCAAACAGCCAGCTCACGACGATAAGTAACACGCCGAGCCGCAATCAGCTTATCTATCACCTGCCGGCGCCAGTCCGCCACCGCAGAAGCAGGAAGGAACCAGTTAGCAGAAAGATTGAGCCTGATGCCCGAAGCATCTTCAGACAAATATCCTGCTATCTCAAAAGGAGTATTCCCCAACTTACCCAGCTGATTACGCAGATTATCCACCTGCGGTGTACGTGCCAACTCTTTCGGATAAGGGAAAGAGAGCGTCACGCGGTTATCATCCTCGTCCGCAGCCGTCAGGCTAAACCCGAAAGAAGTATCTGACAACTCCCAACAAACACCGATTTTACGTTCGGAGGATTTGCGGGTAAGAATACGTTCAAACTCCTGGTCGAAGTTACGATAAAGTCGGGTACGGGGTTTGATACGAGGCACTTCCCCTGCCGGATAGAGTTTGTTACCATCCACCCGGTTGATGCGGAAACCTTGCAAACGTCCCTGCTCATCAAGAAAACAGACACCGTCTCCGTTGTGGAAAGGCTTTACGCCTGCCACCGTGAGATATCCCCCGCGCTGTTCCTTCAAAGTGCCCATCTCCTCTCCCAAAGATTTGGGCGTATCGAACGAAGTGATCTCCCCTCCCCTTCCTTGCAGGAAATAATGGGTGAAACCGCGGCTGAAACTCTTGTCCAACTGTGGCTGGAAATCGAAACGGCAGGTGCCCGAAGAAGCACGGGCATATTCCTTGCGACGGGCAAAAATGGCATCGAGCTTCCTACGGTAAGCCGCCGTCACATTCTTCACATAGGTCACATCCTTCAAGCGGCCTTCTATCTTCAGCGAAGTGGCTCCGGCATCCAGCAGTTCTTCCAACACCTCGCTTTGGTTGAGGTCCTTCAAAGAAAGCAGATGCTTATTACGCACAATGGTCTTGCCATCGGCATCTACCAGACTGAAGGGTAAACGGCAGAATTGCGCACATTCCCCCCGGTTGGCACTCCGTCCGAAACAAGCCTGGCTGACATAGCACTGCCCGCTATAACTGACGCAAAGAGCCCCGTGTACAAAGACTTCGAGCGGCACGTCGGGACACGCCTCATGGATACCGCGTATCTCCTGCAAAGAAAGTTCGCGTGCCAACACCACCTGACGGAAACCGGCATCGGCAAGGAAACGTACTTTCTCCGGCGTACGGTTATCCATCTGCGTACTGCCATGCAACGGAATGGGCGGCAAATTCAACCGCGTAATCCCCATATCCTGTACAATCAGTGCATCCACACCGATGCGGTACAGCTCCCAAATCATCCTCTCCGTCTCTTTCAGCTCTTCTTCTTTCAGAATGGTATTGACCGTCACATAGATACGGGCATTATACAGATGGGCATGCTCCACCAAAGCGGCAATATCCTCCAAAGAGTTGACAGCAGCCGCACGCGCACCGAACTTGGGTGCACCGATGTATACCGCATCTGCCCCATGATTCACTGCTTCTATGCCACACTCCAAATTCTTGGCAGGAGCCAGCAGCTCTATTTTACGTTGCTTTATCATCGTTTAGTTACGAGTAACTCACCCTATTTCATTAATATTATACGGCGTCTCCTGATATACAAAATAATTCAGCCAATTGGAGAACAACAGATTGGCATGGGCACGCCAACGCACCAGCACTCCTTTGTCCGGGTCATCGTCCACATAGTAGTTACGGGGTATCTCAATGGGCAGGCCCTTATTCAAGTCACGGCGATACTCTGTATCCAATGTCAGCGGGGAGTATTCCGAATGGCCGGTCACGAAGAACTCACGCCCTCCACGGGCCACCGCCATATATACACCAGCATCCTCCGACTCGGAAAGCAGCGTCAATTCCGGAACCTTCTGTATATCTTCCCGGCGCACTTCCGTGTGGCGGCTATGCGGCACATAGAACATATCATCAAATCCACGGAAAATGGGATGCAACGGTTGCAAGGTACGATGTTCAAAGATACCGAACATCTTCTTATCCAGTGCATACTTCGGCACTCCATAATGATGATAGAGCCCTGCCTGCGCCGCCCAGCAGATGTAGAGCGTAGAGGTGACATGCGTACGCGCCCAGTCGAAGATTTCAGTAATCTCATCCCAATAAGTCACCTCCTCAAAATCCATCTGCTCTACCGGAGCACCGGTGATAATCATGCCATCGTACTTTTCACCGCGCATCTTGTCGAAATCCGTATAAAATGTTTTCATGTGTTCTATCGGAGTGTTCTTGGAAGTATGGCTTTTTATCTTCATGAACGAGATTTCCACCTGAAGCGGAGTATTGGAAAGCAGACGCACCAGGTCCGTTTCCGTTGTAATCTTTAGCGGCATCAAGTTCAGAATCACGATACGCAGCGGACGGATATCCTGCTGGGTTGCCCGGGAATTGTCAATGACAAATATATTCTCCTCTTTCAGCAACTCGATAGCGGGTAGTTTATCGGGTAAATTTAAAGGCATGAGTTTATATCTATGGTTTAACTTATTACTGTCTACGATTTTAGCGTGTAAAGTTAGGCAAAAAATCAGAGTGTGATAAATAAATTATAAAAGTTTTATCGATTTATCCCTCTTCATTTAACACGTTTAATTACATTTGTACCCGAAACCTATTAAAAGTTATTAAAAAATAAGATTAAAAAGCACTGCGGCATCAAGCGTGATACTGATAATTAGCATCCAAAAGCGTAAAAGACTTTTCCATACCGGTTATAGCTCTGCTAAATCCATATTTTTAAGACAAGGTTCATTGAGTATAATTGGGAAAGCGGAAAAACCGTTGCCCCACAATAATAATACAATGAAGAAACTTATTCTTGCAAGAGGAGTCTTGGCTGCCTCTTTATTCTGCTGCATGTCCTTAGGGAATACAGCTTGTGTGAACCGGATTGACGAAGAATCAGAAGCGGAAATCGAGGAAGGGACGACACCTATCACGTTCTCTATCAAAATGGAAAAAGCCAGTACCAAGGTCACAAACACCGCCTTTGAAAAAGGAGACAGAATGGGCTTGTTTGCAACCACTTCCTCCGGCTCCATCAAGGGAAAACGGTATATTGACAATCTGGCCCTGGAATATACGGAAGGCTCCACACTGGTTCCCAAAAAGACAGTATTCTATCCGGAAGGAGATGTGTCACTGGACTTTATCAGTTACCACCCTTACCAAACCGAAGGGGTAGCTGCCGGTACACCCGTTCTTCCCGTATCTGTGCAGATAGACCAGAGCAATGAGAAAAACCGCGCACAAAGTGACTTCTTGGTAGCTAAAGCGCAAGGAATCACCAGTAAAACCAAATCTGTAACCCTGGAGTTCCAACACAAGCTGTCCAAACTGGCAATCTCTCTGACACCCGACGCAAGCAACTCTGCCAATGATTTGCTGAAAGCCAATCCGCGTATCATCGCAACCGGGCTCAAGACCTCGGCCGATTATAATCTGGAAGACGGGACTTTCAGTAATCTTACGGGGACACAAGACATCATAGCCTCCGGCGAATGGAGCGTCAAAGACAACAAACTTACCGGCAAGGAATTCATCATCATACCCCAAACGATAAATGATGGCAAGCAATCCTTCATTATGGAGTGGAGCGGACGTATATACAGTTGTGCAATACCCGAAGTGGAAATGAGTAGCAGCACGCAATGTATCATTAACATATCAGCCATGCAGAGCAACAGCAACGTACTGAGCAGTTTTGCCGGAAAAATCAAGGAATGGAGCAGCCTCCCTCCCATCGACACCGACAATATGGAAGATTACACTGCCATACATATCTCCGCTCTCTCCTTTTCTCTTTCAAATGTGTACAGAATTTATCACGAAGGGATACCCATTGCAGAAGTCTGCAAGGAATATCTCAAATCAGCGTCATTGACTTCCAGAGCCGTTATAGCCTATCCCATAGGCGAAAATGAAAAGACCGACCTGAGCAATGGAGTCATCCTACAGCTTGCAGACCGTAAAGACACCATCTGCGGAGGAAGAATAAGCTGGAATACAGACGACTATGGATTTACCTACACTAAAGGGGAATATACCGGCATAGACAAGCTCTATATAGACAATAACCATAAGCTACTTCTGGATAAACCGGAAAACGCCATCAAAGTGAATGTGGCATGCTACACCCTTCGAGACATCAGAAAAGGAGTGTCTACCGAATACCCCATTGTCAAGATTGGAGCCCAATACTGGATGGGTAAAGAGCTCCATGCCACCACCTACCGTGACGGAGCTCCCTTGAAAAAACAGAGTGACTTGGGAACAGACAAAGCCGGATATTACAAGCCGGACAAATATGACATTTATTTTTACAATGGAGAATCCATACTGGCAGGAGAGCTGGCTCCCGAGGGCTGGAAAATTCCATCGGATGCAGACTGGGAACAGCTGAAAAACTACACCGGCAACGATGCCTCCATACTAAAAGCAGGAGAATGGCAGGCAATGGTATCCGGTGAAGTTGCCCCCGTCAACAACCATACCCGGTTCAATGCTTTCCCGGTAGGAATGTGGTACAACAAAGGACACAACAGCCCCAATAAAATGACCGCCTTTTGGAGTTGGGATCATACAAAGCATACCCTTTCGGAAAGCACCATTTATTTTCTCGGCGAAAGCGACGAGTTTGTATCAAGCACTGCCCATGTCACCGGTAAGCCCTACTATAAAGCTCTTTCCATCCGCTGTATAAAAGAATAGCCGGCAATTTCGGCATTTCTCATTTCTTTTTTGTATTTTTGTTCCCAATGTGCAAGATTTTTGCCAATCGGACAAAGATAACGAAAGAGAAATGAGAGTAATCGACCTGATAAACAGTAACGAAAAAACAGCTTTTTCCTTTGAAATATTGCCACCACTGAAAGGTACGGGCATCGAAAAGCTGTATCAAACCATAGATACGTTACGGGAATTCGACCCCAAATACATCAACATCACCACGCACCGCAGCGAGTACGTGTACAAAGACCTCGGCAACGGATTGTTCCAGCGAAACCGCCTGCGCCGCCGCCCCGGCACCGTAGCCGTAGCTGCTGCCATCCAGAACAAGTACAACATCACCATGGTGCCGCACATCCTTTGCAGCGGCTTCACCCGCGAAGAGACGGAGTACGTGCTGCTCGACCTGCAATTCCTCGGCATCACCGACCTGCTGGTGCTTCGTGGCGACAAGGCAAAGCACGAATCCTCTTTTATCCCCGTGGGCAACGGTTACCACCACGCCGTCGAACTACAAGAGCAAATCAACAACTTCAATAAAGGCATTTTTGTGGACGGCTCCGAAATGAAAGTCACCAACACCCCCTTCTCGTACGGCGTAGCCTGCTATCCTGAGAAACACGAGGAAGCCCCCAACATGGATACAGACATCTACTGGCTGAAGAAGAAGATGGAGATGGGTGCAGAGTATGCCGTGACCCAGCTCTTCTACGACAACCGGAAGTATTTCGACTTCGTGGAACGTGCTCGCCAAGCCGGTGTCACCATCCCGATTATCCCGGGCATCAAGCCCTTCAAGAAGCTGTCACAACTCAGCATGATACCCAAGACTTTCAAAGTCGACTTGCCCGAAGGACTGACCCAAGAGGTCTTGAAGTGCAACACCGACGCAGAAGCCCAGCAAGTAGGCATCGAATGGTGCGTGCAGCAATGCAAAGAGCTGATAGCCCACGGCGTCCCCAGCCTGCACTTCTACTCGGTAGGAGCCACGGACAGCATCAAGGAAGTAGCCAAACAAATATACTGAACAATTGACAATTGATAATTGACAAATGATAGTATCACAAGTAATAACTCATAACTTATAACTCATTACCCCGTGTTCAGTTTCAAGGACATAATAGGCCAAGAGCCAGCCAAGCAAAGGCTGATACAAGAAGTGCAGGAAGGACGTATCCCCCACGCACAACTCTTCTGCGGCCCTGCCGGAGTAGGAAAACTCCCATTGGCACTTGCCTATGCCCGCTACATCTGCTGTCCCAACCGGACGGAAACCGATGCCTGCGGTACTTGTCCCTCCTGCGTGAAATGGAACAAGCTGGTGCACCCGGACGTACACTTCGTATACCCTATCGTCAAGAGTGCCAAAGGGAAAAAGGAAGTCTGCGACGACTATATCGCCAACTGGCGGCACCTGCTGCTGAACAGCCCCTACTTCGGACTGAATCATTGGCTGAACGAGATGGATGCCGAAAACGGGCAAGCCATCATTTATGCCAAAGAGAGCGACGAGATAACCCGCAAGCTCAGTCTGAAATCCAGCGAAGGAGGTTACAAAGTCACCATCGTATGGCTGCCCGAAAAGATGCACGAAGTCTGCGCCAACAAGCTGCTGAAGCTGCTGGAAGAGCCGCCCGAGAAAACGATATTCCTCCTCATTTCCGAAGCTCCGGAAATGATACTGCCCACCATCCTCAGCCGCACGCAACGCTTCAACATCCCCAAGATTGAAGAAGCTGACATAGCAGGAGCCTTACAGCAGAAGTACGGAGTGCAGCCCCGCGACAGCGAGACCATAGCCCACCTGGCAAACGGAGACTTCATCAAAGCATTGGAGACCATCCATCTGAACGAAGAGAACGAACTGTTCTTCAACCTCTTTGTCAGCCTGATGCGACTCTCCTACCAGCGCAAGATACGGGAAATGAAACAATGGAGCGAGCAGCTTGCTGCCATGGGACGCGAACGGCAGAAGAACTTCCTGGACTACTGCCAGCGCATGACCCGCGAGAACTTCATCTACAACCTGCACCGCAAGGAGATGAACTACATGACGCTGCCCGAACAGAACTTCGCCACCCGTTTCGCCCCCTTTGTCAACGAACGGAACGTCATGGGTATCATGGACGAACTAAGTGAAGCGCAACGCCACATCGAGCAGAACGTAAACGCCCGCATGGTGTTTTTCGACTTCTCTCTCAAAATGATTGTTTTATTGAAACAATGAAAAGTGGCAAAATAATGAAATGCAAAGTATCAAATCGTAAATAGTCAAATAGTAAATAAATAGATGATGGAATTTAAACTACATAACGGAAGCGGAGGTCTCTGCTGCAAGAGTTGCGGCAGGCAGGACAAGCAACTGAACACCTACGACTGGCTGGCAGACATTCCGGGCAATGCCGATGAGAGCGAGCTGGTAGAGGTTCAGTTCAAGAATACCCGCAAGGGATATTTCCGCAACAGCAACAAGATACCTCTGGAGAAAGGCGACATCGTAGCCGTAGAAGCCACCCCCGGACATGATATCGGTGTGGTGACCCTGACCGGACGTCTCGTGCCGCTGCAAATGAAGAAAGCCAATATCAAGTCTGAGGCAGACATCAAACGCATTTACCGCAAGGCGAAGCCTGTGGATATGGAGAAGTACAACGAGGCAAAAGCCCGTGAACACTCCACCATGATACGCTCGCGTCAGATAGCCCTGGACCTCAACCTCAACATGAAGATTGGAGACGTGGAATATCAGGGAGACGGCAACAAGGCCATCTTCTACTACATAGCCGACGAACGGGTGGACTTCCGCCAGCTCATCAAGGTACTTGCCGACGCTTTTCGCGTGCGTATCGAGATGAAACAGATTGGTGCCCGCCAGGAAGCCGGACGCATCGGCGGTATCGGTCCCTGCGGACGCGAGCTGTGCTGCGCCACCTGGATGACCTCCTTCGTATCGGTATCCACCAGCGCGGCGCGCTTCCAGGACATTTCACTGAATCCGCAGAAGCTTGCCGGACAATGCGCCAAGCTGAAGTGCTGCCTCAACTACGAAGTGGACTGCTACGTGGAAGCACAGAAACGCCTGCCCTCGCGCGAGATTACCCTGGAAACCAAAGACGGCGAGTTCTTCTTCTTCAAAGCCGACATTCTGAGCAACCAGATAACCTACTCGAGCGACAAGAACATCCCTGCCAACCTGGTGACCATCAGCGGCAGACGCGCCTTCGAGATTATCGGTTTGAACAGACGTGGCATCAAGCCCGACAGCCTGATAGAAGAAACCCATCGTTCCGAACCCAAAAAGCCGGTGGACTTGCTGGAACAAGAGAGTCTCACTCGCTTTGACCGCAACCGGAAAGGCAAGAGTGGCAGTGACGGCAACGGTGGCGAGAACAGCAACAACAGCCGTAACAAGAGAAAGAAAAAGAGTGGAAACGGTCGTCCGCAAGGAGGTGAGCAGCAGGGTGCTCCGCAATCCAACAACCAGAGAGAACAATCCAGGCAAGACCGGCAACCGAGACAGAAACAAGACCGGCAAGCACCCAAACAAGGTGAACAGCAACAAGGGAACAATAACAACCGTCGTCCGCCCCGTAACAATAAGCCCAAACCTCAAGGTGAAAGACCTGCCCAAAATGACAAACCGGCTCAAGAATAGGAATCTCTGCCTGAAAGGTATCATACTACTGTTTGTCGCAAGCCTGCTGAGCGCTTGCGACAAACAGACTGTATACCATTCCTTCCAATCCCTTCCCACCGAAGGCTGGCTGCGCGAAGACACGCTCTCTTTCGACGTGAAGGTCACCGACTCACTGACCTACTACAAACTGTCTTTGGAAGTTCGTAACCGAAGCAACTACCCCTATCAGAATCTACCTCTATCCATCTGCTACACCATCGCAGATTCCATTCCGTCACCCACGGACACCATACAGCTAATCCTCGCGGACAAAGAAGGAATCTGGAAAGGTGACGGCTGGGGAGGTCTCTATCAGACTGCCGTCTCCGCAGGAAGCGTTCAAATCGGCAAACCCGGCACCTACCTCTTTAAAGTGGCCTATACGCTACCGGACGAAAGGCTGCAAGGAATCAATGACATCGGCATCAAACTGAAGAGATAGGAACTCCCTATTGTTCTTTATCACCTTCTTCTAACAACCATCTCAGTCTCCCACTCACGTCTCCTTGAAGCGGAAACGGGCGGGGTATCATAACTTGCCCTCTTACCTCATAGCGTTACGTCTTTTACGCCAGGATGTAACGACCGTTACACCAGCATGTAAAGGGCGTTACAATATAGCGTAAAAGTCGTTACGATACAGCGTAAAGGACGTTACAATGCGGTGTAACAGCCTTTACATTACGATGTCAACAATGTGTAAATGCAATGTAATGATAATCAAGTCCATTCGTATGTCCCACAAGGAAACGGTCATAACTAAATTCGGCGATTACGTCCCGCATCAATCCGCAGGAAAATAAACAGCAGGATTGTGAATCCCCAAAGAGAAGAACCTCCGTAACTGAAGAAAGGCAACGGGATACCGATGACGGGGGTCAGCCCCAGCACCATGCCTATATTGATGAATAGATGGAACAAGAATATACTAAGCACAGAGTAACCATACACCCGGCCAAAGGGAGATTGCTGCCGCTCGGCCACGGCAATCAGCCGTAAAATAAGAATAAGGAACAGTAACAGTACAGCCGTAGACCCTACGAATCCTTCCTCCTCACCCACGGTGCAAAAAATGAAGTCCGTATCTTGCTCCGGCACATACTTCAGCTTTGTCTGCGTACCGTTCAAGAAACCTTTGCCGGTCAGCCCCCCGGAACCGATGGCTATCTTCGACTGGTTCACGTTATAGCCGGCACCAGCAAGGTCCTCTTCCATACCGAGCACCACCTTGATACGTATCTGTTGATGGGGCTCCAGCACTTTATTGAAGAAGTAGTCGCTGGAGTAGAGGAAACCTATCGAACCCAAAGCAAACAGCCCAAT
>ERZ1106919.2052-NODE-2052-length-11846-cov-4.797812_pt1 | contig 11846 bp, 8 predicted proteins | sample MGYA00403654_ERZ1106919 | MGnify/ENA primary metagenome ERZ1106919 (study PRJEB35170, sample SAMEA104062450) | human gut metagenome | biome: human gut; feature: human-associated habitat; material: faeces | place: Denmark | collected 2012-10-08 ... | reverse complement strand
CGATCTAGCGCCGCGGCGCTGACGGCATTCTGGGGCTGGACAGGCTGGCTGGCAGCCGCCTGGTTTCTGGCCATGGTGCTCGACTACGCCACCGGCAGCGCTGCGGCCCTGCACGCGGGCACGTGGAGCAGCCGCCGCGCCCGCGAGGGGCTGTGGCACAAGGCCGGCAGCGTGGCCGGCGTGCTCGTGGCGGCGCTGCTGGACTTTGCGCTGCGGGCGCTGCTCGGCAGCGTACCGGGGCTGGGCGTGCAGTATGACGTGCTGCTGTGCCCGCTCGTGACAGCGTGGTACCTGCTGACGGAACTCGGCAGCGTGATCGAAAACGCCGGGGCGCTCGGCGCGCCGCTGCCGCAATTTCTCGTGCGGGCCATTGCCGTGCTGCGCGCGGACGTGTCGCAGCGCGGCGGAGGGGACGGTGACGCATGACGGACTTTTCCCCGCTGGACTTTCCGCTGCCGGAGCGCACCGGGCATGAGACCGTGGAGCAGCGGCTCACAGCGCTCGAGGAGACTGTGCCGCGCCTGCTCGAGGCGCTGCAGTACACGCTGGCCAACCTCGGTGCGGAAAACTTCAACGCCGTGGCGCTTTCGCGGCTCGTCTCGCCGATCCATGCGCGCATCGACGGGGCCGACGGCGACATCGCGCAGCTGAGCCTTGATGCCGACGCCCTGAATGTGCGCCTGACATCGGCCGAGGGCAATGTCGCCGCGCTCGAACAGACCGTGAGCGACCAGGGCGCGCGCATCGCGCTCGTGGCCGACGCCGACGGCGTGAACGCGGCGTCCATCGTCGCCGCCATCAACAACGGCGGCAGCAGCGTCACGCTCTCGGCCGATAAGATTGACCTCAACGGCATCACGACCGTGGCCGACACGCTGCACATCGGCAGCGAGAACAGCCTCGAGCGCAAATATCTCATCTTTCACAAGAGCGGCGCAGTGATCTCCGCGACGCGCGGCGATGTGCCGGAGCTGAAGCTCTCGGCCGGTAAGATCGACCTGTGCGGCACGCTGTATCACAACGGGCAGCCGCTCGATCTGTAAGGAGGCAAGGCATGCATCTACCCACATTCCCGCGGAGCATGGCCGCCGTCCGGCACGTGCAGACCGCCTTCGGCGGCTACGACCACCGGCCGGCCTGCCCCGAGGGCGGCATTTACGAAATGATCAACGGCTCGGCAGCCGACAGCCCCCTGTTCGCGACGCGGCCGGGCCGCACGCTCAGCTACCCGTCCACCGGGCAGCCGAACGGCCTGTTCGCGGCCGGGGACGGGCTGCTCTGGTGCGCGGGCACGGCGCTGTATCATAACGGCGAGGCCGTCCCGGGCTGCACACTCACGGACACGGCGAAAGTGTTCGCCGAGCTCGGCGGCACGGTGCTCATCTGGCCGGACAAGATCTGGTTCCGGCCGGCGGACGGCACATTCGGCAGCGCCGAGCCGAGCTGGACCGGCACGGTGACGCTCGGCAGCAGCGACGACACTGGCGACGCCGGGCGCGCGGACGTGCTGCTGGCGGACGGCGCGGGGACGCGCTTTCGCACCGGCGACGCCGTGACGCTCAGCGGCTTCGGCGACGCGCGCAATAACGGCACGTACATTCTGCGCGGTATTGACGGCGCAAAGCTGATCTTCGACCCGAACACGTTCGTGGGCTCGGGTACGGTCAGCGGCGTGACGATCACGCGGCGCATCCCCGACGCGCAGCACGCGTGCAGCTACGGCAACCGGCTCTGGGCGTGCGCGCAGGACACCGTGTGGTGCACAAAGCTCGGTGACCCGCTGAGCTGGTTCTGGTACGAGGCAGACGAAAACGGCGCGGTCGCCACGGCGGCGTGGAGCGTGGACGTCGGCGCGCCGGGCGATTTTTCCGGCTGCGCGGCGACGGGCAGCGGTGTGGTGTTTCTCAAGCCGGAGGGGCTCTGGCGGCTGTACGGCACGCGGCCGGACAACTTCCAGCTCGTGGCCTCGGCCGCGCTCGGCGCGGAGCAGGGCTCCGGCCGCACGCTCGTGACGGCGGCAGAGACGCTCTACTACCTCTCCCCCGCTGGACCGGCGCGCACGGCGGGCGGACGGCCGACGCGCATCGGCGACACGCTCGGGCGCACGCTCTCGGACGGGGCGGCGGGCACGGACGGCACGCGCTGGTATCTCTCGGCGCGCGACGAGAAAAACGCCTGGCACCTGTTCGCATACGACACGCGCAGCGGCCTGTGGAGCCGCGAGGACGATTTTCACGCGCGCGCCTTTGCCCGGCGCGGCGGCGCACTCTATGCGCAGGACGCCAGCGGCGTCTGGCGCTTCGGTACCGGCAGCACGGCGCAGATGACGAGTCTGCTCGAGACGGGCGACTTCGTCAGCGGCAGCCCGGACTGCAAGCGCCTGCTGCGCGTACAGCTGCGGCTGGAGGCGGAAGCGGGCACAAGCATCACGGCGGCGGTGCAGTATGACTCCGACGGACAGTGGCACACGCTCGCGGCCGTGACGGCGGGCGGAAAGCGCTCCGTCAACCTGCCGGTGCTGCCGCGCCGGTGCGACCACTTTCGCCTGCGGCTGACAGGTACGGGGGCGTGGCGGCTGCTGTCGCTCACGCGCACGGAGACCGCCGCCGGACCGCAGCACTGAGGAAAGGAGAACCTATGGCGACAAAATACAAATACGACAAGGACACCGACTACGCTGCGCTCATGGAGCGGGCGGCCCAGCGCGGCGACAACGCGGCCGCCGCCATCTACGAGCAGCAGCGCAACGCGAAGATCCGCGGCGAAGGCATGGCCGATCAGGAGCAGACGAACGACTACCTGCAGTACCTGCCGGTGGAGGACGTGCCGGACTATGACGGCACGCACCGCCGCGAGGCAGAGACGCTGCTGTCTGAGCGCGGCACGACCGGGCAGCGAGACCGCATCGACCGGATGCTCGACACGCTGCTCGGTGAGGAATTTGACTACGACCCGGCATCGGACAAGCTCTACGCCGCCTACCGGCAGCAGTACGAGCGGCAGGCCGATCTCGCGGCGGCCAACGCCCTCGGCACGGCGGCCGCGCTGACGGGCGGGCAGGCATCGACGGCGGCCGTTGCGGCCTCTCAGCAGGCGGGCGGGTACTACCGCGCAATGCTCGCGGGCAAGCTGCCGGAGCTGGCACAGCTCGCCTACGAGCGCTACAGCGGCGAGCGCAGGACGCGCCTGAGTGCCATCGACAGTCTGCTCGACGCAGCCGACAGCCGCGATAGTGTGACGAAGGCGCAGATCGCCGCGCTGCTCGACATGGACGACGCGGACTACACCCGCACGGACAGCAAGGTGCAGCAGCAGGCCAAAGACGCGGCCGAGGCAAAGGCCGCCGCCGACAAGAAGGCCAAGGACGAAAAGGACACGGCCGAGAAGGACGCAGCCGCGCAGGAGAAGGCGGAAAAGGCCGCGCGCAGCGAGGCGCGGCGGCAGATCACGCTCATCCTGCGCAACGGCGGCACCGTGCCCGACGATCTCTGGCAGCAGAGCGGCTACAACGCCGTGACGATCGCGGCGATGCTGCGCGGGCGCAAGGGATAAGCGTTATGTAAACTCTAGCGCCGGTTCAGTTCTAAGAATTCTGCGATACGCCGTCTGGCATAAAGTTATGTAAACTGTACGAAAGAAAGGAATCCCCGGAAGCAAACTGCTTCCGGGGATTTGTGCGTGATGGGGTCTGCGCTCAGGCCATGGCCTGCTCAAAGCGCATGAGGATGGCTGCGACCTGTGCGCGCGTGGCGCTGCCCTGCGGGGTGAGGTAGGCAACACTGCCGCTGCCGGTGCCGGAGATGAGGCCGTTGCCGACGGCCCAGGCCATCTCCGTACGCGCCCAGGACGAGACGCTGGCCGCATCCGGGAAGCCGGCGAGCGAGCCGGTCGCCGTGAGGCTGCCGGGCGCAAACTGTTTCGTGTAGTTATAAAGGATGACGGCGAGCTGCTCGCGCGTGATCTCCCCTTCCGGGTCAAAGGTCGTGGCGCTCGTGCCGGAGACGACACCCGTGAGCTTCGCCCACCAGATGGCATCGGTATACCACTGGCCGCGCGGCACGTCGTTAAACGGGGCGCGGAGCTTCGAAAGCTCATAGCCTTTGACGGTCGTGGGCTCGCCCTGCACGCGGTAGAGGATGCTCACGAGCTGGGCACGCGTGCACACGCCGTTCGGCGAGACGGTGCTGGCCGAGGTGCCTGCAATATAGCCATGATAGATGCAGTAATCCAGGCCCTCATGCGCCCAATCGGTGGGCACGGGCATGTCGCGGAAGGCGTAGCCCGGGCAGGTCGGGCCGCCGGGGCAGACATCCGGCACGCCGGTGGCGGGGATGGACTCCGTTTTGGTCTCGCCGCAGATGGTGCAGGTAAAGGTCTTGACGCCGGGCTCCGTCGCGGTGGGCTTTTGCGTCACGACACCGGCATCCCACGTGTGGGTATGCAGCTTCGGGATGTCCTCGCCCTCGCGCGTGTTGCAGCGGGCGCAGAGGTGATAGCGGTAGCCGACGGTCGTGTACGTCGGTTCGATGGTCGTGACCCACTCGCCCCAGTCGTGGCCGAGGGCGGGGATGGTGTCGTTATAATCCTTGCCGCACACCGGGCAGGTGCCCTTGTAGCGGCCGGACTCGGTGCAGGTCGGCTCGGTGCTGGAGGCGGACTTATAACTGTAGTCATGGCCCTTGGCGGGGATGACCTCATCGATCTTCACGCCGCAGCGCGCGCAGGTGCCGACGGCGCGGCCGGGCTGCGTGCACGTGGCGTCCGGGACGAGGTCACAGCGGCTCAGGTCATGGCCGAGGGCCGCGATCTTCTCGGTGCGGGTCGCGCCGCAGGCCGAGCATTTATAAAACGCCGTGCCCTGCGCGGTGCAGGTGGGCGGGTTCGTCTGCGTCTTGACCCAGGTGTGGTCGGTGGCGGAAACGAACGTGTCGTCCACGGGGTCATAGGGGCAGTCCTTCACCGTGCAGACGTGGTGCGTATAGCCCTGCTCCGTGCAGGTGGGGGCGACGACCGTGTCGGCGAACTGGGCGATGTGGTCACCGTGCCAGAGACCGGTCTGGTAGCCCTGCCACGTGCCGTCGTCCTTGAGCTCGGCGGCCCAGGTATGGCTACCCTGCGGATAGTAGACCACGCAGTCATCCGGGAAGGAACGGTTGGAATCCGCCGCGCCGTAGATGCTCTTGGCGGGGTCGTTTTTGAAGACGGCGCGCTTGAGCTTCGTGACCTTCGCGATCATATTGAAGGCCGTGCTGATGTCACCGGCCTGATCGGCGTTCTGGTCAGTATCGTCCGGACGGAGAATGCCGTTGAGCACGCCCTCGACGAGGATCTTCATGGCATTATCCAGGCTCGTGAAGGCACGGTCCTGGATCGTGTCGATCCTGTCTCCGAAGTAGGCTTCCTCGAGCATCTCGCAGCCGGCAAAGGCGCACTTGTCGATCTGCGCGACGCGGTTGGAGAGGTCGACGGTCTTCATATGGTTGTCGCCGAAGAACGCGGCCTTGCCGATCGTGAGGGGCTTGTCACCGGGGCTGAAGGTGAGGTTGTTCATATAATAATCGCACATGAACGCATAGTCACCGATGCTCGTGACGTTGGCCGGAATGTTGAGGTTCTTGTGGTGGTTGACGAACGCGAACGCGCCCGTGCCGATCGTCTGCAGGCTCGACGGCAGGCCGAGCGTCGTGTCCTCCTGACCGAGGATGCGGTCCCAGGCAAAGGCCCACGGACCGATGTACGTCAGGCCGTTCGGCAGGCGCAGCTCGGCGAGCATGGTGCAGCTGTAGAACGCATGGTCCTCGATGCGGCGCAGGCGGCTGCAGGCGCCCGCGCGCACGAAGGTGAGCGTGTCGCAGCCGTAGAAGGCGTACTTGTCGATGAGCTCAAGATCGCGCGGCATGTTGATGGCCGAGAGGTACTCGTCCGCATAAAACGCATGATCGCCGATGGTGGTAATGTCGTCATTGAGGAACATGCACGTGAGGTACTGGCAGTCCTTGAAGGCGCAGTTGCCGACGTTCGTCACACCGGTGTAGTGCTCCGTGCGGCCGTTCCACTCCTCATCCGTCGCACCGGCGATGTAGGCCAGGACGAGATAGTCCTCGCCGAGGTTTTCCACGACGGTCGTGCCGAGCTTCTGCCCCTTGTCGTTATACTCCGTGACCTCCACGTTGCCCATCCACGGGGCTTTCTGACCCTTGACCGCGTAGTCCGCCATCGGGCCGTCGCCGAAGATGTACACGCCGTAATACTGCGCGTCCTCGCGATAGTCGTGGATCTGCCAGATCTGCTGCAGGAAGGGGTTGTCCTGCACGACCGTGGGGTTCGTGACTTCGTAAATTTTATAATGTACGCTGGCCTCATCCCCGGCGGGGCCGCAATCGCCATGGGCGACCTCATTGCCGAAGAGTTTTTTGATCTGGCCGGGCTGTTTGATGAACTGCTCGAACGCACCCGCGATCGTGCCCGCCTGCGCCGGCGGGGCGCACACGCTCAGCAATCCGGCTGCGAGCACAAAGCACAGCAGCAGCGACAACACTCGTTTTTTCATATGGTTCCTCCCTCCTGGAATGGACATACGGGGAAATATGTCTACACAGCCAGTATACAGGACGCGCCCCGCTTTTGCAACGGGTCGTGCGCGCATGGGCGCGAAAAAATGCACATTTTATTTACACAAATGCAACAAAATGTAACGCTCAAAACGTTTTTTCTGGAAATCCCCATTGCACACTTTCCCGCTTATATGGTATATTCACGACAGACAGGTATTACGGTTGTACACACGCATCACAACAAAGGAGGAAGAAACGATGAAAAAGCGCGTGCTCTCGCTGGCACTGTGTCTGGTTCTGGTCGTGGGACTGTTCTCCGGCCTGACCGTGAACGCATCGGCCAGCAAAATCGACGATCTGAAAAAGGAGATCGCCGAGAAGCTCATCAAGGAGAAGATCGAGCAGCTCAAGGAGGAGTTTGAGATCCCGGATCTTGACACGGATGCCATTCTCAGCAGCTTTATGACCGCGGCCACCTCGGGCGACTTCGGCGAGAACAACTGCCTGCACTGGGAGGTCTCCACCGGTGTTCTCAGCGGCAAGACGCTGACCATCTCCGGCACCGGAGTGATGCCCGACTTCAACTTCCCCGAGGGCAACCTCGCCCCGTGGTGGAACTATGAAGCGCTGGGTATGCTCACGAGCTTCGGCAACTTCAAGCTGGAGGGCGAGCTGAAAAAGGTCGTCATCAAAGACGGCGTCACGAACGTGGGCAGCTACGCTCTGTTCTGCCTGCCGGCCGCCACGCAGGTCACACTGCCCGACAGCGTGACGCGCATCGGCCGCTACGGCATCGCCATGTGCTCCAAGCTCACGGGTATGTCCATCCCCAAGGGTGTGACCGAGATCGGCGACTTTGGTCTCGCGGGCGACGGGCTGACCGCCGTCACGCTGCCCGACGGGCTGCAGAGCCTCGGCCGCGGCGCGTTCGACTCCTGCACCAGCCTCACGAACACCACCCTGCCCGCCGCCATCACGGCCGTGCCCGGCAAGTGCTTTGCCGACTGCACGAAGCTGCTGAACGTCAAATACGCCGGCACCGTGACCGCCATCGGCGATCTCGCGTTTGAAAGCTGCAAATCACTCGTCACTGCGCCCATCCCCGCGACGGTGACGGAGCTCGGCGCGTCCGCCTTCAACGGCTGCGTCGCGCTGACGGATGTGACGCTGCCCGCCGGCGTGACCGCCATCCCCGACGGCTGCTTCCAGGGCTGCACCGCGCTGGCCGACATGAAACTGCCCGGTACCGTGACGCGCGTCGGCCACAACGCGTTCACCGGCTGCACCGCGCTGGGGGACGTGCGCTGCTACGGCGCGCCCCCGACGGTCGAGCCCGCCGGCGCGGCCGAGCACAGCTTCGAGCCCGCTATCGTCACCATCCACTACAACCCCGACCCGGTCTACGGCTGGACGTTCGACGCGGACGGCAAGTGGCAGGGCTACACCGTCAGCGGCAAGGGTGCATGTCTGCACACGGGCTACGGCACGCACGAGAACACCGTGCCCGCCACCTGCGGGGAGGCCGGCCGCACCGAGACCATCTGTGACAACTGCGGCGAAGTGACCGCGACAAAAGAGATCCCCGCCACCGGCGAGCACACCTGGGATAACGGCACCGTGACCACGGAGCCGACCGAGAACGAGCCGGGCGTGCGCACGTTCACCTGCGCCGTCTGCGGCGCGACCAAGACGGCTCCCATCCCTGCAACGGGTGTGCACGACTATCAGTTCACCAGGACCGTGGCACCCACGTGCACCGCAGGCGGCTATGATCTCTACACCTGCAGCGGCTGCGGCGCGACCGAAAAGCGCAACCCCACCGACGCGCTCGGCCACAAGTGGGACAGCGGCAAGGTGACCACCGAGCCGACCGAGACCGCCCCCGGCGTACGCACCTATACCTGCACCGTCTGCGGCGAGGTCAAGACCGAGGTCATCCCCGCCACAGGCGCACACACGCACAAGTGGGACGCGGGCAAAGTGACCACGGAGCCGACCGCCACCACCCCCGGCGTGCGCACCTACACCTGCACCATCTGCGGCCAGACGAAGGAAGAGGTCATCCCGCCCACCGGCGGCAGCACCGTCTGCCCCGGCGGCCCGAGCTGCCCGAGCTACGGCTTCCGTGACGTGGCCGGCCCGGCCGACTGGTCGCACGAGGGCATTGACTACTGCGTGCGCCGCAGCCTCATGGTCGGCACTGGCGTGGGCACGTTCTCCCCGAACGCGGTCTGCTCGCGCGCCCAGATCGTGCAGATCCTCTATAACCTCTCCGGCGACACGACCGACTACGGCAACTACTACCTGCCGTTCACGGACGTTGCACCCGGCGACTGGTTCTACGAGGCCGTCGCCTGGGCCTACGCCAACGACATCGTCGCCGGCACGAGCGCGACCACGTTCGCCCCGAACGTTGACATCACCCGCGAGCAGATGACTGTCATCCTCTATGGCTACACCGCCAAGTACGCGCCCGCGTTTACCGGCGGCGGCACGTCGCTGGGCCAGTTCCCCGACGCCGGCAGCGTCGCCAACTGGGCCTACGCCGCCATGAACTGGGCCGTCGGCAACGGCCTGATCTCCGGCATCGAATCCTACGGCGTGACCTACCTCACCCCGCAGGGCAGCGCCACACGCGCGCAGGCCTCGGCCATCATCATGCGCTACTGCCAGCTCATCGGCCAGTGAGCCGGCACGCAAACTGCATCACCATCCGCCCCGGGAGCCATGTGCTCCCGGGGTTTTTTGCGCGCGCAGCCGGCGGCCGCCGGGCAGAAAATGTGCGGCAGCAGCGGACACATGTGCCCGACCTGCAGAGCCGCAGTGAAGGCCGGAGCAGGCGGCGGAAATCAGCTCAATGTTAACATAACTTCGTTAATTGCACTGAATTTATGTTGAAAACTCTGTTGGCAATGTGGAAAAATGGTTTCCATAACGCCGATTTCACCCGCGAAAACGGACAACCAGTGCGGTTTTACCCATGCAGGTGTCGAAATGTCAGACTATGTAACAAATATTGCATTTGAAAACAAATCCGCTCTGCCGCTCTTAACAATTTCACTCAAAACGTTACATAATGTTACACATAGCATATATGTGTCCGTTGCGTTTTGACCGTTTTTTGCTATAATACATCTTGTAACCGGCAATACCAACCATCCGATGTCGTCTATTGTGTGGGACGGCGTTGGAAATCTGATGAAAGGGGTAAAGTAACATGGGTCTTATTCAGACTGGTCTTGGCATCGCTTCCGATATCCTCGGCAAGTGCGGTGAAGAGAAGGCGAAGGCGATCGTTGATGCGATCTCCGATGCGCTGCCGAACTGGCTCGCCATGTAAAAACAGCATAGGAAAATCCCGGAGCTTCGGCTCCGGGATTTTTTTGTCGGAAAAACGGATGCTTCCCGCGTGCCCTACGCAGCCCGCAGCATCGAAGCGCACAGAAAACGGCTGCAGCCGCCGGTGGTACGTGAAAAATGACAAACGGTTGCGAATTTCAGCTAAGCGTTACATTCTTCGTTATTTGTCCGTTGCGTTTTTCCTGTTTTTCAGGTATTATGGCCTTGTAACCGGTAATATCAACCATCCGGTGTCGCCGAATGTGTGCGGCGGCATTGGAAATCTGACGAAAGGGGTAAACGGACTATGTTGTATGGCGCTCTGGAACTGACTGCGAAAATTCTCGGCATCTGCAAGGAGTACGAAGCACAGAAAATCGTGCAGGAGATCGCAAACTCCCTGACCATGCCGATCGACTGATCTGGTTTGCAGCCGCCCCGGAGCAGAAATGCTCTGGGGCTTTCTGCCGCGGCCCTTACACCGGGAAGACCCCGTCAGGATCCTATGACTTCCTTCTGCTCCGGCACACCGGTGTACTGAAACACGTAGTCCACGGCGCGGTTGCTCACGCGCTCGAGCGACTCGTAGGTGCTGCCGCCGATGTGGAAGGTCGCGATGAAGTTATCCAGATGGATGAGCGGATCGTCGCGGTCGGGCGGCTCGTGCACGAACACGTCGCTCGCCGCGGCGCGGATCTGCCCCGTGGTGAGGGCGACGTAGAGATCGTGCTCGTTGACGATGCCGCCGCGCGAGGTGTTGACGAGCAGCAGGTCCGGATTCGCGGCGGCGAACACGGGCGCGGCAATGAGATCGCGCGTTTCCTCGCAGAGCGTGATGCTCACGTTCACGAAGTCCGAGCGGCGAAAAAGCTCCGGCAGGGTGTTGACCTGTTCATAGCCCCAGGCGGCGCACTCGGCGGCCGTGCGGCGCGGATTCCAGCACAGGACGTGCACGTCGAAGGCCGCGCGCAGGATATCCGCCACGCGGTGGGCAATGTTGCCCGTGCCGACGAGGCCGAGCGTGCGGCCGGTCATCTCGTGGCAGACGAACTCCTCCGCGCCGAAGTGGTCGAAGCGCCCGGCGCACAGGCCGTTGTTGACGAATTTCAGCTGCCGGTTGAGTGCCAGCAGCTGCGCCACGGCCAGCTCCGCGACGGCCGGTGCGCCGAGGCCCGGCACATTCGGCACCGGCACGCCGTACTCGGCGGCGGCCTCGGTGTCGATCGTGTCGCGGCTGACGCCATGCATGGCGATGACCTTCAGGTTCGGCGCGCGCGCGATGACCGAGCGCGGCACAACCGCGCGGCGGATGATCATGGCAGCGAGCTGCTCGGGGTGGTCGAAATTGTCCACGATCTCGAAATGGCGCGCAAGCCTTGCATACGCCGACGGCGCGATGTGTTCACTCAAGTAGACCTGCATGGTTGACTCCTCCCGTGAAAGAGCAGATGACGAAACTGCCGATTTGTGCGGAATCCAGTCGATTCCTGCAAAACGATGATACTACATTCGCACCTGGCGTACAAGCGGCAGGTGCATTTTCTAAATTTCTAAACTCCTTCTTTTCGGCGGAATTTCTTGGCAAGCACAACGAAGTATGCTCATTATGTATTTATGCTTGCCTTTCTGCAAGCGCTTCCATTGCTGCAGGACCGGCGTCGGCGTGCGCAGCTGAGGGCAATCGGAGCCCAACGGTGCGTGCCGGTGGTCGGTTCTGTTTTTTGTTCGGATAAGATATCTGCGGCCGCTGAGCATCAGCGGAACATGAAAAAAAGCTGCGGCCTGTTGGCCGCAGCTTTTTGCTGCTCGGATATGCGGTTTGGGCGCTCAGCCGCGGCCGCTGCCGCGGCGGCGGCCGCGCGTGCGGTCGCTATAGAGGCGGTTGCCGGCCATGCGGCTGTCCGACTCCTGCATGAACTGCTTGAGCCGGTCTTCAAACGCCGCGTCCCCACT
>ERZ1106919.2050-NODE-2050-length-11857-cov-23.369429_pt1 | contig 11857 bp, 9 predicted proteins | sample MGYA00403654_ERZ1106919 | MGnify/ENA primary metagenome ERZ1106919 (study PRJEB35170, sample SAMEA104062450) | human gut metagenome | biome: human gut; feature: human-associated habitat; material: faeces | place: Denmark | collected 2012-10-08 ... | reverse complement strand
TGGAGAAACGGTGAATATCACCTATTTCACCAAGAATCATTCCACCATTGATATATCCGATACCAGGAATGGTCATGATGACAGAATCGTTGAATTTCATGATATCCGTCATCTCAGCTTCAGTCTTTTCTAATTGGCTATCCAGTAACTCGATTTGTTGAATTGTCTGAGTTATCTGAATAGATATAGCGCTGTCGTTTGCACCGACAGACTTCTGTGCGAGAACTCTTAATTCTTTGGCCAGCTCTTTGGTAAAGTGTCCGTGCGAGTTCACTTTGAGCAGATTTGCCAGATGAGTCATATGCATAGAAGCAATCTCTTTAGGAGAAGGTGCTTCTTTTAACAAAGCATAGACAGCGTGCTGGTGCAGACCGGATTTGAAAAAGTATTGAATCTCCGGGAATACCTGATCAACATAGGTTGTCAGTTGGATTTTCAATCGGGTGCGTTGCTTAATGGTTTTCTGCCGAAAGCGCCCCAAGGCTTTAAGATCCATCATATCGAGATCAAAGAAGGTAATAAATCTTAGGTCATCCTGCATCATAAGAGTTTTAGCAATCACAAATGTGTCGACCTTATCTGTCTTCGTTTTACGAACATTGTTCTTACGCATCTGACAGGTTTTGATGGGGTTCAACACACACACTTGGTAGAACTCAGCAACAAGGTATCGAACAAGGTTGTCACCGTAGTGTGCCGTCGATTCAAGACCGATGATGATGCTGTTCTTATCGAATGATTCGAGCTTAGAGACCAGCAGTTGGAAGCCATCAGCGTCGTTTGTGAATTTGAACGGCTCAAGAAGTATTTCACCGTCGGAAGAAATCGCAGCGGCGAAATGGTTGAGTTTGGCAATGTCAATGCCTACAAAAATTTTCATGAGGTTGTACCTCCCTTTCTTAAAGTCTGATACCATGATGTCCACCATCGATTATCATCGTAGACTTGATAGAAATAAGTACTCTGAGTGAAAAACACTCCGGCAACATCCAGCTGATAAACAATTCAGATAAAGGTAGCGGCAATACACTCCAGTTGAGTAGTCAAGCTACAGAATAAACATCAAAAGTCCATAGTATCTGAATTGTATTGAACCACGATATTAAAAGAAAGGAAACGTGTGATAATTAACTTCCTAATTATCATACAAGATAAATATGACGAAAAAGTATTTGAAAAAGCTAGCCCAACGATATTTTAAAGCTGAAAAAAAGAGAAACATTTTTTTAATGGTAACGATCATTTTTGTAGTGATGATTTTAAGCTTTTCTGCATTGACGGTAGAAAATATAATAAAGGAAAAAAAAACTGAAGTAGAAAATTTGCATCAAGGCATTTTTTATAATGTAGATAAAAGAGATATTGAGAAGCTGGAAAAAGAAAAAGAGATTGAAAAAGTGGGAGTCTATTCTCAAATTAAGAATAATGAAAATGAAGATTATACGTTGAGTATTAAATATTATAATGATACCTTTTGGAAAATTGGAGACACATTAAAAGGAGAAATTCCAAGAGAAGAGAATGAAGTAATTGTTACAGAAGGACTATTAAGGCATATAGGAGAAGATATAGGGATTGGCGATGAAATCAGTCTTGATACAACCGATAGTCAGAAATACAAAATTACTGGGATTATTCAAGAAAAAGATACTATATCAAGTAGCCCTTATCCGGTATTTATATCAGAAAAGTATTATGAAAACCTATTAAATGATGTCATAGAAACAGACGCTTATGTATGGTTAAAAGACAGGAAAAATATTGATGAAGAAGATACATCGGAGCTCCTTGAAACTATTTCGAAAAAAAACGGAATACCAGAGTGGAGTATTAGTAGCTATTTTGAGTATAACAATACTACTTATAGTGATTTGATGGGATATGCTGGTATTACAATTATTATTCTGTTGGCGGCAGGTGTTGTCATTTACACGATATTTTATATATCTGTCGGAATGAAAATAAAGGAATATGGACAAATTAGAGCAATTGGAGCAACCCAAAAACAGATAAAGTATATTGTGAAACAAGAAGGTAATATAGCAGCAGTTAGAGCCATTCCATTTGGTTTGATAATTGGAGGCGGATTGAGCTGGCTAGTTCAACCTGAGGGGTGGGGATTAGCTTCAGCGGTTATAACCATTATAGGAATAGTTGCGATTTCTCTCATTTGGATACAAGTTAGTGTTAATGTGCCGGCTAAAACGGCAGCTAAAGTTTCAGTTATTGAGTCTATGAAGGGGATGAATTATAAGTATAAATCAAATAAGGAAAAGAAAAAATCTATAAATATTACACCTCTATCGTTAGCGATAATCAATTTGAAAAGAAATGGTAAGAAGACAATAATTTCGATTATGTCTTTAAGCATATGTGGGATATTACTTTTGGGTGGCGCAAGCTATCAATCTTCATTTACAGCAGAAGGAATGGCAAGAGCGTGGGAATTTCCATATGGTAATTTCAAAATTACAAATAAAGTATTTTATGATGATTCAGAAGAGATGTATTCAATTGCGAAAAGCGAGATACAAAATCCTTTAACAAATAAATTGAGAGAACAAATTTTAAATATTTCAGGGGTTGAAGACATAAAAACTTGGTACTCAACTTCACAAACTTTTTCTGTTGTTGGAACAGATATATCTGAAAGGCAAGAGAATCAGATTTTAGGATATGCGGATTCTGATGTGGAAAAAATGCAAAAGTCATTAATATCAGGGACTGTTAATATTAACGAATTGGAGAAAAATAGAGGGATAATTGTTAGTGATCCTAAAAGAGTGAAAGAAGTGTATAATTGGGATGTAAAAATAGGTGATACTGTAAATTTAAATTTTTATAATGCAGAAGAGAAAATAGTCAGTAAAGAATTTAAAGTTATGGGAATAACTGAATCTAGAGATGGATTTAATGGATATATTTTTAGATTACCTGTAGATGTTCTCGAAAACACAGTAAAATATAGTTGTGTATCTAGTTACGAAATTATAACAAATTCAAAAGATGATATACTAGTTGCAGAAGAACTAGAAAAAATTATTGGTTCGAATGACGATCTTATGTTAGAAAAAATTTCTGATGTTATAGAAGAAAATCAAACCAATAATCAGATGTTATTTTGGTTAATTTATATTTTAGTCGCACTTCTGGCGGTTTTTGCTGTAGTTAATTGTGTTAACATTCATATGACAGAATACTGGGTAAGAGAAAAGGAAATTGCAATTATTCAAGCAATTGGAATGACAGAAAAACAATTGTTTAAGTCACTTGTAATGGAAGGATTGATCATAGCAGGTTTTTCAATAATTATATCTACATTTGTTGGAAGCCTATTAGGAATTGGTATTGGGTATGCCTTAAAACAAGCAGGAATGTCCGTAGGTTTCCGATATCCATTGGTTGTACTCATGCTATATGTATTTTCTATATTATTATTAGAATTTTGCCTAACACTTTATTCTATAAAGAAGAGTAGAAAGTATACTTTAGTTGAAAGGATTAGACGCTATGAATGAAGCTGAAATTAAAAATAAAATGTTAAGTTTGGAGGAGAAAATATTTGCAGAAAAATTACCAGAAGAAATGGAAATATGGAATAATAAGCTGTTAATTTCCTATTCAAAAAAATTAAAAGATATAAAGGTGCTTGATTTAAAAAAATTAGGGATTGATATTGAAGAGAGTGATAGTGTTTACGCAAATAAAATCCTATTTACATGTTTATGTGAAAAAGGACACAGGGAGTATTTCTTAAATAATAAGGGCTTATATTGTGTGATATGTAGAAACAAAGAAAAAAATGAATAAAAGATTATTTATATCATAATCGGTAACTGAAGGATATCCAGATGTAATGTGCGACGCTATTTTGGATGTAATTTTGAATGAATTAATGAGGAAAAATCCAAAGAGCTGTGTGGTTTATGAGATAGCGGTTACAACAGGTATGGTGAAATTATCAATCTAGAGGTTACTATCGATAGAGCATTAGAAACATATATGAAAAAAGATTATTCAAAAGAATGAATCAACCAAAGATTACAAGCAATACAAGTCCCTAAAGAGTTAACAGATACTTGGAATGAGCATGGAATTGAAGAAGGAAGAGAATATGCCATTTTGATAAATGTAATTTCAAAAGTTTGCTCAGGAATGCTCACAAGACAATATAAGGATTTCAAAAACAAAACTTAAGAGATAATATGTCTACAACAGAATTTATCCTTGTGACAGAGTTATCGTAAACGCTCACCGTTTACAAAAGGGAAGCAATTGAAGTTGGGTTTAAAACACTAGATAGACTGCATGCAGCCAAAAATAATTTGAATAGTGCAAAGAATTGGGGACTAGTAGATATGTTTGGTGGTGGATTTCTTTCCACAATGTTATAGAATTCCAAAATGGATCAAGCCAAGCAGAATATGGAACAGGACAAATATGATCTTCAAAATTTCAGCAGAGAATTAAATGATGTAAACATGGCATGCAATTTAAATATCAACACGAATGATTTTCTTGCTTTTGCAGATTATTTGCTTGATGGATTTGTTATAGACTGGATGGTTCAAGATCGAATCAATAAAGCAAAGCAACAAGTAAGAGAAGAAATTCGAAGAACAGAGAATATCATTGATCAATTAAAGTTCATGTAATAAGGGTAGTGTAAATTATTCTGTGTAAACCTCTCAGATTGATGATAAAATCATAGGTTTATAGAATACAAAAATATAATGTAATGGGCTGAATGGCATACTTTGCTGTTCAGCCTGTTGTTTATTTAGTAGCATGGATTCTATTGCATGTCAAGGGCGCCCGAGAAAATCGGGCGTTTATTTACCCTTGATATGCGATTGAATCTGTGCTTAATCGATATCCTCTGGCTGAATCCGCTCCCCAAAATAGATGCATAACTGATCCAGTGTCAGACCCCAGTCCCAAGCCTTTCCGGTCCATTTTTTTGTAGCATCCATCATTGCCAGATAGAGCATCTTGAAAAGTGCATCATCGGTCGGAAAAATAGTCTTGGATTTTGTAACCTTGCGTAGCTGGCGGTTAAAATTTTCGATGGAATTTGTAGTGTATATTAATTTACGTATCTCAGATGGATATTTAAAATAAGTAGATAATTGTGTCCAGTTATTTCTCCAAGATCCAATGGAAGCAGGGTATTTTTTGCCCCATTTTTCTTCCAGATCTTCCAAGGCTGTGAGTGCAAGATCTTCTGTATCAGCTTTGTAAACCAGCTTTAAATCCGCCATAAATGGTTTTAAATCTTTGTAAGAGATAAATTTTGTAGAATAACGAATCTGATGCACAATACACCTCTATAATTGGTGCCTGACACAATAAACACAGGTATAGCTTTAAACTATGACAAACCGCCAAAGAAAGGTATTATACAAATAAACTCTGAGATGGTAGGATAACCTCAGCAAAACAAACAGACAAAAACCAGAAAAGAAACAGGAGGTTATCGGATAAATGAGCACATTAAAGACACCATTTCGTTATGATTTTGTAGGAAGTTTTTTAAGACCGGAAAAATTAAAAACTGCAAAGAAAGCTTTTGAGGAAGGAACCATCACACAGGAAGAACTCGACCGCATCACCGATGAGTGCGTGACAGAAATCGTTGCAAAGCAGAAAGCAGCAGGCTTCCATGCAATCACCGACGGAGAATTCCGCAGAAAATTCTGGCATCTGGATTTTATGTGGGGATTTGAAGGTGTTGCCCATGAAAAAGATGGCGGCGGCGTACAGTTTAACGGAGAGATGGCAGATCTTGAAGCAACTTATCTCGTAGGAAAGGTAAAAGCAAAAGCACATCCGTTCGTGGAATACTTTAAGTTTTTAAAGCAGTTCGAAGATGAGCAGACCGTTGCAAAATATACAATCCCGGCACCGGCACAGATGTATCAACAGATGATCGTTCCGCAGAACATCGAGCAGACGAGAAAATTTTATGCAACCGATGAGGAACTGATCGAGGATATCGCAAAGGCATATCAGGATGTGATCAAGCAGTTTTATGCAGCCGGATGCCGCAATCTGCAGCTGGATGACTGCACCTGGGGAGCAATTGTCGGAGATGCCGCAAAACAGAGATACCAGTCGCTCGGACTGGATATTGAAGAGGTAAAGGCTCGGCTCTTAAAGGTGAATAACCTTGCACTCGAAAACAGACCGGAGGATATGGTGATCACTTCCCATATCTGTCGTGGAAATTATCATTCTACATTCTTTACCAGCGGCCCATACGACTCCGTGGCAGATTACGTGTTTGCGCAGGAGCATGTGGATGCACTGCTTTTGGAGTATGACGATGAAAGATCCGGTGGTTTTGCACCGCTTGCAAAGGTGTCTCCAGACAAGAAAGTTGTACTTGGCCTGATCACAACCAAAAAGCCGGAACTGGAAGATAAGGATAAGGTGATCGCACGAATTCATGAAGCAGCAAAGTATATTCCGCTGGAGCGGCTGTGCCTGAGTCCGCAGTGTGGATTTGCATCCTGTGAGATCGGAAACAAGCTGACCGAAGAGCAGCAGTGGGCAAAACTTGCACTTGTGAAGGAAATCGCGGAAGAAGTATGGAAATAAAACCGAAAACAAATAGGTGAGAAATTTTTTACCGGTTACTGTTTACAGGGAAACCTGTGGATGGTAACCGGTTTTCTGTTAATGACAGGAAACTATCTCCCAATATACAACCAGTTTGCGATGCAAAAGGCCAAAAAATAATGTGATATTCGTGATGAACCGGGGCTTTTAAATGATATATGATACCGGAGCATAACTGGAATTTATTCAAACATCAAATCACACATTTTTCCATGCACACACCACAACATTACATTTGAATCATTTACAAAAAGCGTTAACATAACATTACAAACAAACACACAAAAAATGTAAGGTAGGAGGAAAAAATATGAGAAAAAAATTAGTCAGTGCAGTGATTTGCGCTACCATGTTGGCTGGAATGATGGCAGGATGTGGCAACACAAATACATCTTCTCAGGCAGACAATTCTGAAGGGGGAAAAGGAGAACCAGTAACGATTAGTTATGCATGCTGGGATTCAAAACAGGCAAAACTGATCCAGACGATGGCAGATGAATTCGAAAAAGAGAATCCGGATATTAAGATTGATATTCAGGTAAATGGATGGGATGATTATTGGACTGCGCTTGAAGCAGCAGGAACAGGTGGGTCGCTTCCGGATACGTTCTGGATGCATTCCAATAATATTTATTACTATGGATCCAATGGACAGCTTCTCGATTTAACAGATTACATTGAAAAGAGCGATAAAGTTGATCTGGAAAATTATCCACAGCAGCTTGATGATATTTATAATATTGATGGAAAACAGTATGCCATTCCAAAAGATTACGATACCATTGCTCTCTGGTATAATAAGACGTTATTTGATGAAGCAGGTATTTCTTATCCGGACGAAACCTGGACATGGGATACATTAAAAGATGCAGCCAAAAAACTGACAAAAGATGATGGTTCCCAGTATGGATTCTGTGCAGGTCTTCATAATCAGGAAGGATATTACAATTTTGTATATCAGAATGGAGGGGAGATCATTACAGATGACAAGAAATCCGGATATGATGAGAAAGCGACTATAGAGGGAATTGAAGAATATTTCAGCTATGTAAAAGAAGGACTTTCTCCTGCAATTTATGATGATCAGGCAAGGGCAGAGGCGATTCAGAATGGTTTGTGCGCAATGGGATTATTTGGATCATGGAATTTATCCGGATTTGCGTCCACAGATTTTATGAAAGAGAATTTTGACTGTGCAGTTCTTCCTTCTGCAAATGATGGAACCCGGGCTTCTATTTTCAATGGACTTGGAAATGCTATTGCAGCATCAACGAAGCATCCGGACGAAGCATGGAGATGGGTAGAGTATCTGAGCAGTAAAGAGGGACAGGAAAGACAGGCAGAACTTGGAGTCGCAATTTCTGCATATGATGGAACCGCAGACAAGTTTGCAAATGCGTACTCTATGTTTAATACCAAATGTTATATTGATATGGTTGATTATGCACAGATCCGTCCATATTCCAATCAGACAAGTAAATGGGAAGATAAAGCATATGAGCTGTTGAAAAATGCATATGCCGGAAATGATGATGTTGAAACAGCATGTAAAAAGACCGCAGAAATGATGAATGAGGCATTGGCTGAAGAATAAAAATGCGGAGTAAAAATGTGGCAGCAATGTCTGTCACATTTTTACACTGACACAGAGGTATGAGTATGAAGAGTAAATTAAGCAAAAAAACATGGAATGAATGGCGATGGGGCTGGTTTATGGTTGCACCGACCATTATAGGTCTGATTGTTTTAAATATAATCCCGATTATTCAGACGTTTTATCTGAGTTTCTTCAAAAGTGGGGCATTTGGGAATGGCAATAAATTTGTCGGCCTGGATAATTATAACCGTCTGATCCACGATCCACAGGTGTGGTGCGCGGTCCGGAATACGCTGGTGTATACCTGTATGGTTGTTCCGATTACGGTAATTATTGCGCTTCTTCTTGCAGTTGTATTGAATGGAAAAATCAGGGGAAAAGGGATTTACCGGACAATTTATTTCATTCCAATGGTGGCAGCACCGGCAGCAGTTACGATGGTTTGGAAATGGTTGTATAACTACAAATATGGTTTAATTAACCATTTTCTTGAAAAACTGGGATTACATGGTGTGAACTGGATTGATAATCCGAAAGTTGCCATGTTTTCCATTGTGGTCATTGGAATATGGAGCACAGTAGGTTACAGTATGGTACTTTTACTTGCTGGTCTGCAGGAAATTCCAAAAGATTATTACGAAGCATCAAATATAGACGGAGCAAGCAAAGTAAGACAGTTTTTTGCCATTACAGTGCCACTGATTTCTCCAACATTGTTTTTTGTATTAGTTACAAGTATTATTACGGCAATGCAGGTATTTGATGTAATTTACATGTTGATTGATGTGACCAGCCCTTCCTATAACAGTACGGTTTCTCTTGTGTATCTGTTCTACAATAATTCGTTTAAATACTCAGATAAAGGATATGGTTCAGCTATTGTTATGTTGTTATTGCTGATTATAATGATCATAACTGTTATTCAGACAAAATTACAGAAAAAATGGGTTAATTATATGTAAAGGAGAATGTTATGCAGAGAAAACAAAAAATATCGATTATTATTTTACATATTGTGCTGATTCTCGGAGCGTGTATTATGATTTTGCCATTTTTGTGGATGGTACTGACATCATTAAAAACCGTATCTGAATCAACATCCATGAATCCATTTATTTTTTTCCCGAAAGTGTTACAGTGGGAGAACTATAAAACTGTAATACAGCAGAATGATTTTATCCGCTTGTATTTTAATACATTTGTAATGATGATCTTGCGTGTGTTGTGTGCGGTTGTGTTTAGTGCAATGGCGGCTTATGCATTTGCGAGATTAGATTTTCCGGGGAAAAATATTCTGTTTGGACTGGTTTTATTTCAGATGATGGTTCCTGCGCAGATTTTTGTCATTCCGCAGTATCTTATGGTGGATAAAATGGGAATGAAAAATACGGTATTTGCGTTGGTATTTCCAGGTTTGGTTAGTGCATTTGGAACATTTTTAATGCGGCAGTTTTTTATGGGATTGCCAAAGGAACTGGAAGAGTCTGCAAGACTGGATGGATGCAATATCTGGCAGACATTCTGGAAAATTATGTTTCCGCTTACAAAGTCCGGATTAGTTGCACTTGGAATTTTTACGGCACTGTTTTCGTTTAAAGACCTGATGTGGCCATTAATTGTAAATTCAACGGCGGAATCAGCAACGTTATCATCTGCTCTGGCAAAAATATCCAGTGCTTATTCGGTTAACTATCCACAGCTTATGGCTGCAGCAGTGCTTGCTGTATGGCCGATGATGCTGATTTATATTATTTTCCAGAAGCAGTTTATTGAAGGTATCGCAACATCAGGAGGAAAATTATAGTGGCAATTGTTTTTTCGGAAAAAACACAGGAAATACATATTTTTAACCGCTGGATCAGTTATATTATCCAAATCATGGATAACGGAGAATTGTCTAACCTGTATTTTGGAAAAAGAATCGGTCATAAAGATGATTTTTCCTATCTTTTGGAAGGTGGACTCCGTTCATTGGCAGTATATACAAAAGAAAATGATTATTTTATGAGTCCACAATATACACGGATGGAGTATCCATGTACGGGAACGGGCGATTTTCGAGAGCCTGCATTTTCTGTGAGACAGAGCGATGGAAGCCATGTAGTGCATTTAAAATATCAGGGATATACTGTTTATGCGGGGAAAAATGCGCTGGATGGCTTACCGGCTACGTATGTGGAAGATAATGATGAGGCAGAAACTGTAGAAATTCAGTTATGTGATGAAATGACAGGTCTTGTATGTATTTTATCTTATACCATATTCCGTGATTATCCGGCAATCGCAAGAAACGTAAAATTTGTAAATGGTGGAACAGAGGCTGTTTATCTGGAACGGGTACTCAGTGCCAGTATTGATTTACCGGATTCCCAGTACGAAATGATCAGTCTGACCGGTGCATGGGCCAGGGAACGACATGTCAGTACAAGGATGTTGAGCCATGGTATTCAGGCAAGTGGCAGCCGCAGAGGAATCAGCAGCGCAGAGTATAATCCGTTTCTTGCTTTAAAACGTCCCGAAACAACCGAAGATACCGGGGAGGCATTGGGATTTAGTCTTGTATACAGTGGCAATCATCTGGAACAGGTGAATGTAGATACTTGTAATATGGCAAGGGTACAACTTGGTATTCATCCGGAAGGGTTTGACTGGAAGCTGTCTGCGCAAGAAACTTTTCAGAGTCCGGAAGCAGTTATTGTGTATTCTACGGAAGGGCTCAATGGCATGAGCCAGGTTTATCATAAATTGTACCGTACCCGTCTGGTGAGAGGATACTGGAGGGATCGGCCAAGACCGCTTTTAATTAATAACTGGGAAGCAACCGGTGTGGATTTTACAGAGGACAGTATTTTAGAAATTGCCCATGCGGGTCAACAATTGGGATTGGAATTATTTGTTCTGGACGACGGATGGTTTGGCGCAAGAAAGGATGATAAGTCCGGTCTGGGTGACTGGTATGTGACTGATTTTGAAAAACTCCCAGACGGGATAGAAGGTCTGGCTGAAAAAATCGAGAAAATGGGAATGAAATTTGGTCTGTGGTTTGAACCGGAGATGGTAAATAAAGATTCTGATTTATACAGGAAACATCCGGATTGGATTTTGTGTGCACCGGGACGTACTCCCTCTCCTAGCCGAAATCAATATGTCCTGGATTTTTCCAGACCGGAGGTCGTAGATTACGTTTATGACCTGATAGAGAAATTGCTTTCCGGTGCGGCAATTTCTTATATAAAATGGGATATGAACCGCTATATTACGGAATGCTATTCCAATGAAAAATCTCCAGAAGAGCAGGGAAAAGTTTATCATCAGTATATTCTTGGCGTATATCGTTTATATGAGCGATTGATAGAAAAGTTCCCGAAAATATTATTTGAATCCTGCTCCAGCGGAGGGGCGCGGTTTGATCCTGGTATGCTTTATTATGCACCTCAGACATGGACCAGTGATGATACAGATGCCATGGAACGCATAAAAATTCAATATGGGACATCTTACGTATATCCATTGTCAAGTATGGGGGCACATGTGTCAGAAATTCCGAATCAGCAGGTTGGAAGATCAACGCCATTGAATACGCGGGCAAATGTGGCAATGTTTGGAACTTTTGGATATGAACTTGATTTAAACCAGCTG
>ERZ1106919.2040-NODE-2040-length-11944-cov-2.176045_pt1 | contig 11944 bp, 13 predicted proteins | sample MGYA00403654_ERZ1106919 | MGnify/ENA primary metagenome ERZ1106919 (study PRJEB35170, sample SAMEA104062450) | human gut metagenome | biome: human gut; feature: human-associated habitat; material: faeces | place: Denmark | collected 2012-10-08 ... | reverse complement strand
TTTCGTGAAAAAAATTAGAAAAATGAGTAGAAAAAAAGAGTCTCCATATCTTACAATAAAAGAGTAGATTGTTTGATGCTCATGTGATTCAATCAACTAACCTCCTTCCACAAGTTTTAAGAGAGAGTTAGAGGCTCAAGAGTGGTTCAAGTCCACTCTTCTCTTTTACCTTGGCTTAGGTATATAAGTCTTAATCCATTACCGCAGACGAGCGGTATACAAATATCGTATAGGAGGATATACAATGCAGAATTACGAACAGATTTTAGCAGAATTAGGAATCGAAGTACCAGAGGACAAAAAGTCCGATCTGAAAAAGAAGATGTCTGAAAATTACAAGACTGTAGCTGACTACGATAAACAGGTAAAGAAAAAAGACGAATACAAAATATCTTTAGACGATGTACAGACCAGATTAGCCGAATTAGAGAAAGAAGATGTTGACGGTCTTAAGGATAAGATTACAACATTAACACAGGAGCTTGCAGACGAAAAAGAAGCAAGAGCAAAAGAAGCTAAGCAGACAGAGTTAAGAGACAAGGTAAAAGATTTCTTATCTGATAAAAAATTTGTAAATGCAATCACAGAAGACTCTATCCGCTCCCAGATGATTCAAAAATTAGAAGAAGAGAATGGGAAAAATGCAGAAGATGTATTTAAAGAACTTACTACTAAAGATGGGAAACCGATTGAGAACATCTTGGTTGACGAAAAGAAAGCACCAGATGTTAAAATCCCAAGCTTTACAACTAAGTTCAACAGCGGAGAGCAGAAAAAGGGAACACAGAAGTTAAGGGAAATGTCTTTAGACGAAAGAATGAAGCTTAAGGCAGAGGACCCAGACTACTATGCAACCTTATTAAATGACAGATAGATAATACCGACTCACAATATGGAAGTGAGCCGCTAACCTAAAAATCCCTTAATAGTTGTAGGTAGATGGGACAAATAAAAGTCCTTATCTATTCTTATTTAGGGTAGAAAGGACTTTTTTTATGCCAAGAACAGGATTATTTGGCGGTTTTTATTTTGACCCAGAAGAATTTTCTCGTTATATGACAGAAAACCCAACATGGAATGATGCGATTATTGCATCTGGTGTGTTAGCACAGGACAATACAATCATGGATTTAATCGGAGAAAAAGGAAATGTCGCAACAGTTCCGTTCTATACACCGATTGATGAACAGGACTCACAGGCTTTAAACAACGATGGAGAAACAGACAATACACCTGTTGAAATCACAGGAAAGAAACAGACTTGTATGTTAATCCAGAGAATGAAAGCTTGGAAATCAAAAGACTTTACAAAAGAGTTAACAGGTGCAGACCCTATGACTCATGTTGCAAACTCTGTTGCAAGCTTCTATAAGCAGGTAAGAACACGTGACTTAATGACTACAGTTGATGCAGTTTTAAGCCTGTCTGGTATGGAAAACCATATTACAGACTTATCTTTAACTGGCGAGGGCACTGTAGGAGATGCAAACAAAATTGATGATACAACACTTATCTTCGCACAGCAGAAAGCTTTAGGAGATTCCGCTGACAAGATGGGATTACTTGTATTAAACTCTTACATTTATGCAAAGTACAAAGCAATGGGACTTGTTGACTACAACAAATACACTATTGCTAACGCAGTAGAAAGAGAAGTAAATCTTCCTACAATCGGTGGATTTATCCCACTGGTAACAGACAGATTTACAGTTGATACAACAGGAACAAATCCAGTATACAAAACTTATATGCTTGGTACAGGTTCAGTATTGACTTGTGATAAGACAAACTATGAAAATCCTTATTATACAAACTATGACCCAGAAACATCTGCCGGTATTGAAAAGCTGTATACAAAACAGGGCTATGTATTACATCCTAACGGATTTTCTATTAATGCTAACAAGATTGCAAAAGAGTCTCCTACAAATGCAGAGTTAGGAGCTAAAGCAAACTGGTCTTTAGCATTTAACCAGAAGAATATCCGTATGGGTGTCATTAAATCCAACGGATAAAAAGGAGTGTGATTTCATGGCATACATTGACTATGAATATTACAAAAGCCTTTTTGGAGAGAAAACAATCCCAGAAGCAGACTTTAATCGTCTGGTCTGGGATTCTTGCAAGAAGATAGATAATGCCACAACAGGTGTGGATAACGTAAAGAAACTTAAGATTGCTTTTCCGACCGATGAGGACGATGCAGAAGCAGTAAAAAGATGTATCTGCGAACTTCTGTCAATCACATACAAGATTGAGCAGGCAGAAGCAAGAGTCGAAGCATCACAAGGCTACATCACGTTAGAAGATGGGACCGTAATGAGCAAGCAGGTAGCATCTAAGAGTGCAGGAAACGAGAGTATAAGCTATGTGACTTCCAGTAATACAGGCACGGCTACATTGATAGATAAGTGTTTGGCAGACAAAGAAGCACAAAAGCAGCTATACTCTGACACAATAAGAGACTACTTATCGGGTGTCGCAGATGCCAACGGAGTAAGTCTACTGTATATGGGAATGTACCCAACGGAGTATTTATGAAAGATTGTAAAGTAAATGTTTTAGGAACTACATATAAAATCAGATTCAGACACGAGAACGAAGATGAAAAACTACAAGAATTGTCTGGTTATTGCGATTATTCAAATAAAACAATAGTCGTTGCAATTCTTGAAAAAAGTGTTGATTCTGTGGATAACATTGAATCGGTTCAAAAAAGTGTGCTTAGGCATGAGATTACGCACGCTTTCTTATATGAAAGTGGTTTAGATGGACAGTCCTGCAACACAGATTGTTGGGCAAATAACGAAGAGATGATTGACTGGTTTGCTTTACAGTCTAAAAAGATTTTTAAAGCTTTTAAAAGAGCAGGTGCATTATAAGCGGAGGGATACGATGTATAACGACACAATTACACTTTTCAATAGATATGAGAGTAAACAGGGCGATACATGGTATCCCTCTATTTTGCATAATTGCAATCTTAACATGGATAAGGCAAGTATCATTGCAAAGTATGGTTCTGACTCACAGGACAATGCTGTATTAAACGTGCAGTATAGCCTAAAAGACGGTAAAAAGATGGTAGGGAGTAAATTATGGCTACCGCCTAAAGAATGGTGTAAACAGACGAATGATAAGTTGTCAGAAGCACTTACGTTTAGTTCTAAGGCAAACGGTTTTGATTTCTTTATCGTTGGCGAATGGGAGAATGAAGAACCGATTGCAGAGGATGATTATATTGACGGATTCTACGAAGAGATGAAACTTAAGTATGATTATGTCTTTGCAATCACTGGCAGTGCTTTTTATGATATTATTCCGCATTTTGAAGTTATGGCGAAGTAGGTGGTTACATGGCTAAAAAGAAATTGGGAAATGTTAATGTGAATACACAGAACATGAGAGCTAATATCAGTCTGGCGAGATTCGATGAACAAATACAAAGTGCTCAATATTGGTTAGATAGTCAAGTTATGACTGATATGGTCCCTTATATGCCACATGAAACAGGTACATTCATTAACGTAACGAGAGCAAAAAGTGCTTCTCTTGCAGGTACTGGAATGGTGTGTGCAGGTACTGGACCGATGGGACGTTTCTTGTACTATGGTAAAGGTATGGTTGACGAATTAACAGGGTCTCCATGGGCGAGAAAAGGTGCTAAGAAAGTATTAGTCACTGAATTTGCAGGACATACAAATGCAAAAGTTGACTTAAGCTACCAGAATCCAAAAGCGACTCCAAAATGGTTTGAAACAGCAAAGAAGAATCACGGTAAAGCATGGGTTACTCATGTTAAGAAGCAGGCAGGAGGAAGTTAATGGCAGAAGAAAAGAAACCAGTCAAGTACGACATTGATGGTTTTGACGTGATCACAACAGCATTGCAAGAACTGGTAAATCAATTCCCAGAATTAAGAGAGGGAGACGAAATTGCATTTTCTACACTTGATGATGCAAGCGGAAAAGCAATGTTCCCAGTAAGCGGTGCAGTGATTGAATCAGAAAAAGAGAGTATCACAGGACACGTCACACAGGTATGTCTGTATCCGTTTTGCGTGATATGTCGTGCAAGCGGTACAAAACCAAAGAGGAAAGCAGATATTAAGGAGTGGTTGGACAACCTTGGCAAATGGTTAGAAAAACAAACAATCACGATTAAAGACAATACATATAAGCTAGAAGAATATCCAGTTCTGACAGGGAATCGAAAGTTTTTAACAATTGACAGACAGACACCTGCATATTTGGACAAGATCGGAAGAGCAACAAGTCCGAGAATTGGGCAATCAACATTTCTGCCCGATATCAAAATGACTTTGATAGATAGATAGATAACACATTAACTGGTCTGCATTATGGAGCAGATCACTAACCTTGAAAAGATAAAGGAGAATCAAAATGGCAGCAGTTACAACAGGTAAAATTGCACGTAAATATATGGCTCATTTCTTAGATTCTGGTTCACTTTGTGGCGGAACATCTGGTTATGAACGTCTGGGAAAAGACTTAGAAGAGTACAATGTCGAACTGAATCCAGACACAGAAACATCTAAAAATATCATCGGAGAATCAACATTTAAACATAATGGATACGAAGTATCTTCTGAAGCTGACCCTTATTATGCAGAAGCTGACTCTGTATTATCACAGAAATTGCAGGAAATTGTTGATAATCGTTACACAGACGACAACTTAAAGACAAACGCCGTAGAAGTGCATATGTGGAAAGAAGCTACAAGCGGAGCTTATGAAGCATATCAGCAGGAATGTTATGTAACACCTACATCATACGGTGGGGATACATCTGGTTATCAGATTCCATTTACCGTCAATTATGTTGGAGAACGTAAAAAAGGTACTTACAACGTTGAAACAGGTAAATTTACAGCAGCTACAAGTTCAGTAAATGCATCAAGCACAGGGAAATAGGGGTTAAGCAATGGAAGAATTAAGAAGAAAAGTCAAAACTGGTGCCTTAAATGTGGTACTGACCAATGAAGATGATGCAGAGATTGGAAGATTTTCTTTCAATCCTGTTGATTTAAATATCATTAGAAGATACGAAGAGGTAGTTGCAAATCTTGAAAAGATGGAAGTATCAGAAGATGCAACAGAAAAAGATATTCTGGAATTATCCGACAGATTAGAAGAACAGATTGATTACTTACTCAACTCTAAAGCTTCTAAATCTGTTTTTGCTATCTGCAATCCGCTGACATTAACAGAAAGTGGAGATTTCTTTATTGAGAATATCATCGTTGAGATTGCGGACGTTATTGAGCAGGTAACAGACCAGAGAATCAAAAAGAAACAGGCGAAAATTAAAAGGGCAACGTCTAAATATCACAAATAATGGAAGTTTGGGAACTTCCTACATCCATAGTAGTTGGTGGCATAGATTATGAAATACGCACAGATTTTCGTGCAGTTCTGGATATTTTAAAAACATTTAATGACCCAGACTTTGAGAACGATGAAAAGTGGATTGTTTGCCTTACCATTTTATACGTTGATTTTGGAAATACGCCACCACAAGACTATGAAGAAGCTATTGAAAAAGCCATCGAATTTATTGACATGGGTATCAAGGACGATGGGAAGAAACAACCTCATGTGATGGATTGGGAACATGATGCACCAGTTATCATCCCATCTGTTAACCGTGTACTTGGAAAAGAAATACGAGCTATGCAGTATTTACATTGGTGGACTTTTTTAGGAGCTTACATGGAAATTGGAGAGTCTTTGTTTTCGCAGATTCTTAGTGTTCGCATGAAGAAAGCCAAAGGAAAGAAACTGGAAGATTGGGAAAGAGAGTTCTACAAAGAAAATAAAACGCTTATTGACCTAGATGTTAAATATTCCGAAGAGGAATTAGAAGAACAGAAACGTTTGAACGATTTACTGAATGGGAAAGGGGCGTGATTGAATGGCTACACAAAAAGCGGATGGAAGTATTTATATCAAAACAGAAATTGATACAACCGAAGCAAAAGCAAGTGTGAAAGAAATCGCATCCCTTTTAAAACGTTTATCCAATCAAGTAAAAACCATTGGAAAATCAATGGAAAAAGCCATGAGTGGCGGTATAAAAGCACCAGATGCAAAAGGCATGGATGTTGTCGAAGAAAAAGCAAAGACCGTGGCTAAGGAACTGGAAAAGACCGCACAGGCAGAAAAGAAACTTGATAACATAGACATTAAAACGACTGCACTTGATACGTTAGATAAAGCAATAGAAACCACAGGACAAAAGAGTTGGAAAAAGCACAGATGGATGTATTCAACAGAAATCAGAGTGCAACTTCTTCCCTTGCGTTTCAAGCAATGGAAAGTGCAGCGGCTAAACTAGATCAGCAATACGAAGAACTCCTTGCAAAGAAAAAGCAATTAGAAGCACCGACAGCGAGTGCAGACAGTGGTCTACCTAAAAGTGCAAAACTTACAGGCGGAACAGGTCTTGCAAGCGAAGAGAGTGCAAAAGCATTACAAAAATTAAATGCAGAAATCACAGGTACAGAAACGAGTGTTGAATCCTTAAACACCGATTTAGGACAAACAACACAGTTACAGGATGAAATCAGCAATTCAAATATTAAGACAACAGCATATCAGATTCTTGAAGATTCCTTGCAACGCCTTGATACACAGTTTGAACAGGTAGCAACGGCACAGCAAGAAATCTTTGCAAGAAATCAGAGTGCAACTTCTTCCCCTGCGTTTTTAGCATTGGAGAGTGCTGCGGAAAAACTCGGCAGACAATATGACGAATTACTAGCGAAGAAAAAACAGCTAGACAGCGGAACAACAACTGCACAACCAACAGAGAAAGTACGTACTGCACCGATTACAGGGAACTACGCAAAAACAGCATCAGAAGAAAGTGAGAAAGCCTTAAATGCATTAAATAAGGAAATATCTAAGACTGATGCAAAAGAAAGAAGCCTTGTTAACACAAATAGTAGGCTTGGTTCATCATTTAAGAATGTCAGTCAGTCCGCGGACAGTGCTAAGACAAAAACAGGCGGTATTTCATCTGTCTTTAGCAGGATGGGTGGAGTCGTATCTGGACTTGGAAAACGTCTTGGTGGACTGGCACAGAACTTCACAAGCACAACAAACAGTGCTAATAATGCAAGCTTTTCTATTGGTCGAATGGTCGGTATGAGTATATTATATTCTACCGTTTTTGGAATGATTTCTAAAGTTAACAGCAGAATCATGACAGGTATCAATAACCTTGCACAGTATTCGTCAGCTACTAATGCTTCGATATCTTCTATGATGTCAGCATTAACCCAGTTACAAAACAGTTTGGCAACAGCATTTGCACCGATTTTGTCCGTAGTTGCACCTATATTAACGGCATTCATGAATATGTTATCGAAAGCGATCACGTATGTAGGCATGTTTATAGCTGCACTGACAGGACAGAAATCTTTTACAAGAGCAAAAGCCGTACAAGAAGATTATGCGGCATCATTGAATAAAACATCCAGTGGTGCTAATAAGGCGGCAAAAGCCACAAAGAATAACGCAAAAGCCACGAAAAAAGCAAATAAAGAGATACAGACTTATCTTTCTGGACTTGATGAAGTCCGACAGTACCAGAAAGAGAAAGATAACGACACACCTAGTTCTTCTACCCCATCCGCAGGCGGTGGAGGTGGTGGCGGTGGTTACACTGGTCCATCCATTGGAGATATGTTTGAGAAAGTTCCTATTGAATCTTCCATTGCAGATATTGCTAAGAAGATTAAGGACCTCATAAAGAAAGAGGATTGGGAGGGACTTGGAGCTTATATTGCTAGCGGTATCAACAAAGGTCTACAAAAGATTTATGATGCGATCAACTGGAATAATATAGGCCCAAAGATAACTTATTTTGTAAACGCATTTACACGGACGTTCAATAGTCTTGTAGATCACATAGATTGGGATTTGATGGGACGTACTGTAGGTGCAGGTATTAATACAATTGTTAACACTCTTAATCTTCTGATTGAGGGAATTGACTGGAAGAACTTAGGGGCAAAAATTGGTGTTGGAATCAATGGTATGTTCAATGAGGTTGACTGGTCTAATGTAGGACGGTTGTTTGCTAACCGTATCAACATTCCGTTTCAGATGCTCGCAGGTGCAGTAAATACCCTTAAATGGGATACAATTGGTAAATCTATTGGGCAGGGATTAAACGGTGCGATAGCACAGTTAGATGTTAATTCGATTGGTACAAGTTTGTCTGGTTTAGCATTAGGAATCCTTACAACATTAGATAATGCACTGACAACAACGGACTGGTCACAGTTAGGAACAAAATTATCAGCGTTATTAACATCCATCGACTGGGTTGGAATATTTGTCAACGCAATTTCGGTTGCAGGAAAAGCAATAACGGCATTAACACAACTTGGTGTGTCATTTATGGATAATTTAGCAAAAGGTATCACAAATGGTACACAGCAGTTTATCAGTAAAGGATTATCAGCACTGACCAATTTTACTGCAAACTTAAGAAGCAATGCAGGAAAATTAGTAGATTCTGGTCTCCATCTTATGTTAAATCTTGCTAAAGGTATAGCTAATGCCATGCCAGATATCATCAAAAATGTTCCCGAAATCGTGATTAACATTGCAGGTGTAATCAATGATAATGCACCTAAAATTTTAGTCGCAGGTGTGAAACTTATTGCGATATTGATTAAAGGATTGATTCAGTCAATTCCTACACTTATTGCAAGTATTCCAAAAATTATCATGGCAATCGTTAGTGTGTTTGCAGCCTATGATTGGTTGTCACTTGGTAAAAGTCTTATTGTGGGCATTAAGAACGGTATCATGGGTGCAAAATCTAATGCAGTCAATGCAATAAAAAACGTATATAGCAGCCTTGTAAATGGTATAAAAAATTTGCCTAGCAAATTAAAAGAAATAGGTACTAATGGTGTCAAAAATGTTGGAAGTGGTATCACTGGTAAATTATCAACAGTAAAGACAGCCGCAAGGAAAATTATTACATATGCAGTCAATGGAATTAAAGGCTTACCTAGTAGTTTAGCTACTAAAGCAAAAAATGCAGTAGTGAAAATGAAAGATAAGTTTACAAAAGTGAACTGGTTAAGTGTTGGAAAGAACATTGTAAAAGGTATAGCAAAAGGTATTGGAGATTTTGCATGGATTTTGGTTGATAAAATGACAAGTCTTGCAAGAAAAGCGTTTGATTCAGTAACGAGTTTCTTTGGAATCCATTCTCCATCAAGATTAATGCGAGATAAGGTTGGAAAGATGCTACCTGCTGGTATTAGTGTTGGTCTGGAAAGAGCATTCCCAGATACAATAAAAACCTTTATGAATCAGTCTAAAGAGTTGGCAAGTGTACCATTTAAAACACCGGAGATTGCAACTGGTAAGATTATACCTGCGAAAGCATCCGCAGTGATCGCACAGAAACAGAGTGATACAAACAGCAATAATAATGACGTAATTAACTTGCTTGAACAGCTATTAGCAGTTATGAAAGATTTAGAATCAGACAATAACGGTAACAATGGTGGAGATTATCACTTTACCGCACAAATCAATCGCAGAACGTTATTTGATGAATTTATCGAAGAAGCGAAACTAAGACAAATGAGTAACGGTAGAAACCCATTCAGCCTTGCGTAGAAAGGAGTAGATATGGCACAAGATTATATAAAAATAAACGGTGTGAAAATATGGCAACCAGATTGTGACATAGCTGTAGCACTCGAAACCACGTATACGCAAGGTTCAACAAGGGCACAGTCTGGAAAAGGGAAATTTACACCGATGTTTACGGTAGAGCGTTTCCCATATACAGCTACGGATATTCCAATGTCAGAAGCTTCAAAAATCCTGCAAATGGTAGCAAAAGGAAAACCTTTTGATTTGCATTATTTTTCCGTGTACCACAATGAATGGAGAACTGCAAAGTTTTATGTAGGACAGGTATCGGACATAAAAATACAAACATTGGAGAAAAACAAAGAGAAATTATCTAGTTTTTCGTTCAATGCACAGGGGGTTAACCCGATATGATAAATGTAAGTAATGAGTTTAAAACTCTAATGTCAGAAAGACAGGATTTTAAAGAGTATGCAGAAGTTACACTTGCAAATGGCACAGTTTTAGAACTGACAGAGGATGATTTTTCAATAGATAACAATAGTCTGGTTGATTCTGCGGGGGAAAATTCCATTCCTTTAGGAGTTGCCCTTAGCAGAAACGTACAGTTAGAAATCATGAACGACGATGATCACTTATCTGATTATGATTTCTTTGGAGCAAAAATCAGACTATTTCTGACGTTTGAATTATCATCAACGATAGAAAAAATTGAATACGGTACATTTACCGTCACTCAACCAGAAACCTACGGAAGTGTTGTAACGATTGTCGGCTATGATGATATGTATAAAGCAGATAAGACATACAGCACAACATTGACATTCCCTGCGACAGCAAAGAGCGTGTTAATTGATAGTTGTGATACCTGCGGTATCTTGATTGGAAATAGTAACTTTTTACATAATGACTTCCAGATACCAACTATGCCATCTAGTGAGTATACACACCGACAGATTATAGGCTTTATCGCTATGATTGCCTGCGGAAACGCAAGAATTGACCGCACAGGGCATCTACAGATAATTACATATGATTTTGACTACAGTACTAATATTCACGATATCGAATCTTATGATTCTTTAACAAGTGATACAAACAATGTACAGGTAACAGGTGTACAAATGACAAAGACTGTCACTAAGACAACAACCGATGAAGATGGTAACGAAAATGAAGAAGATGTGGAAGAATTAGTCAAATACGGTTCAGATGGCTACGTTTTAGAAATAGAGAATCCGTTAGTTGCAGGTCATGAAGAGACATTAGTTTCTTGGATTTATGAAAGATTCAAGGATGTAACGTTTCGTGGATTTACGATGGATTATATTTCTTATCCAATTGCAGAGTTTGGAGACAAGATAAAGATTACAGACTGGCGAGGTAAAAGCTTCTATTCTGTATTAACAGATGTAAACTTTGTATTCTTTGGATATACAACACTTAAAAATAGTGCAGAATCTCCAATGAGAAATCAAAGCAATTACACGTCAAGTGAACAAAAAGCACTGATTCAAGTGAAAGAATTGGTTGAACGTGAAAAGACAAATCGTGAAAATGCGATTAAAAAACTGAACGAAACACTTAAAAGCGGTAGTGGATTGTATTCAACGGAAGAGAAACAACAAGACGGTTCTAGTATTTATTACCTGCATGATAAGAGGTCGCTTGCTGAATCAAGAAATGTTATTAAATTAACATCAGATGCAATCGGTTTTTCCACGGATGGCGGTAAAAATTATCCATATGGTTTTACAATCACAGGCGAAATGATAACAAGATTGCTTTATGCAGAGGGAATCAATGCAGATTATATCAATACTGGTGCATTGACAGTCAAGGATAAATCTGGAAATATTATCTTTTTTGCAGACATAGAAACTGGTACTGTAAGGATTTCTGGAGATAACGTCACAATAGGTGGAAAGACTGCAACAGAAGCGATTAATGACGCAATCAATGAAGCGAAAAAGTCTCGTGCTATGATTATAAATCTTGACAAGGACTATCAAGCAATCACAACAGATTACAAAGGAGAATACACAGCGTTTCCAGAATGTCACACGACAGCACAGGTTTTATACGGTCATACCGATATATCTAACGACTGTACTTACAACGTGCAGAAGTCAAGCGGTGTCGTAGGTGCTTGGAATGGTTCAACACACACCTATACTGTAACAGGATTAACAACAGATGTTGGATGGGTAGATATTACAGCTAATTACCTTAATACATATTCTGTTACAAAACGATTTGATATTGCTAAATTAAAGGGTGGTATCCCCGGAGAA
>ERZ1106919.2039-NODE-2039-length-11946-cov-3.993272_pt1 | contig 11946 bp, 13 predicted proteins | sample MGYA00403654_ERZ1106919 | MGnify/ENA primary metagenome ERZ1106919 (study PRJEB35170, sample SAMEA104062450) | human gut metagenome | biome: human gut; feature: human-associated habitat; material: faeces | place: Denmark | collected 2012-10-08 ... | reverse complement strand
TCAAGTGCGCGCAGACACAAATCTCGCGATTGAAAAATTTTATTTTTCAATCTTCTGCCTTCGTTTCTACAGATATTTTTACTTGAAAACCGCACGGTTTTCCTGATGAGTATTTCCGAACCACAGAATTTTATTCACGATCATCCTCGATCGGCAGCTCTGCCTCCACATAGCCCTCTTCCGGCAGGGCAATTGTGTACGGCTCCAGATAGCAGACGATCGCTGTTTCCGTAAAATACCAGCCAATTTTCTCCGGATTCAACGCTGCAATTTTTTCTTCCGCATCCGCATAATAAACGCCCGGATTTTCGCGCAGTTTGTCCCGATACGCCTCCTGCAGTAGCTGATAACATTCCTCTCTGGATTTTCCCAACAATTTTTCCAGCGTCACCTGCTGCCCGCTTTCGAGATCAAGCACATAGCTTTCCCGGTGCGGGATTTTTTTCAAGTTTCCTTCCTTTAAATCAGAATCCAGCAAAACGCTCACATACTGCCCTTTCGTGCACACCCGACTGACGCGATAGCGCTCTGTCCAACTGCCCGTCCATCCGCTGTCTTTGCTCTCCCGATAGATTTCCAACGCGGCTTGTCGGATGGAATCCCCATCCGCTTCATAAATGCGCAGCTTTTCATTTTTCCAGTCCTCGAAAAAACGATTGACCTGCAGGACTCCGCCCGCCTTCCCGGCAAAATACGGCCACGACAGCTGCAGCTGATACAGCACCGTCCCATCTTCCGCATGAAAATTTTCCTGCACCGTTTTTACCTGATACGTTACGCTGCCGCTTCCACCCCCAAGCAGGCTTCCCGCCCGCCCGGATTCTGTCGCGCGCACATTTTCTGTCACACGCCCGGATTCTGCCACGCTCCCGCTTCCAATCCATGTCGATGCACGCTGCCATTCAGACGTTTGCAGCTGTCCATTTCTGCCCTGTCCTCTGTTTTGTAAATCCTGATCTGATGCGTGCACCTGTTCCGATGTGCGTGCCCGTTCTCCCGTTTCAGAGTTGCCCGAATTTCCATGAAACTGTTTTGCATTGTCTGTATTTTGTTCTACGCCCTGCTGCACCTCTCCCATCTGGCTTTCCACAGAGTTTTCTTCTTTTTCACTCAGATCGCCTTTTTGACCGCAGCCATTCAGTCCGATTCCAAGCCCGAGGAGCAGACACAGACACGCAACCGCGGACAAAATCACCCTTTGCCGTTTTATCATCGCATTCTGCCTTTCCTTTTTTCACAGAATGCCCGCACCGCGAAAGTTTTATACAAAAAAACTGCAGACCTTTCAGCCTGCAGCTTTCCTATTTCATTCTAATTTTATTCAACGTCCGATCAGCCAGTCATACATCTCCTGATATTTCTGTGCGGAAACATTCCAGGAGAAGTCCGCTGCCATCGCACGGTCGATGATCTTATTCCACTCGCGCTTCTTATCATAGTAGATCTGTTCTGCATAACGGATCGTTGCGAGCATTTCATGGGCGTTATAATTCGTAAAGGAGAATCCGGTTCCGGTTCCTTCGAATTCGTTGTAAGGCCATACGGTATCTTTTAAACCGCCAGTCTCGCGGACGATCGGAACGGTTCCGTAACGCAGGCTCATCAGCTGGCTTAAACCACAGGGTTCAAACAGCGACGGCATCAAAAACGCATCGCTTGCCGCATAAATCCGATGGGACAGCTCTTCAGAATAATAAATCTGTGCGGAAACCTTGCCGTTATATTTCCATGCAAAATGGCGAAACATGTTTTCATAACGTTCTTCACCGGTACCCAGTACGATAATCTGGACATTATCCTGACACAGCTCATCCATCATGTATGCAATCAGATCGAAGCCCTTCTGGTCAGTCAGTCTGGATACGATACCGATTAGCATCGTCTTGTCATTCTGCTCCAGCCCCATATCCGCCTGCAGGGCACGTTTATTCTTAATCTTCTCTTTTCGGAAGTTCACTGCATTATAACGGTTCGTGATGTAAGGATCCGTCTCCGGATTGAACGCATCATAGTCGATACCATTCAAAATACCACGCAGGTCATTCGAACGTGCACGGAGCAATCCGTCCAGACCTTCGCCATAAAACGGCGTCTTGATCTCTTCTGCATAGGTATTACTTACAGTAGTGATCGCGTCTGCATAAACGATACCGCCCTTTAACAGGTTGCCATCCTTATAAGCTTCCAGCTTATCCGGGGTAAAATAATAATCAGACAATCCAGTCAGTCTCTGGATCGTCTTCACATCCCATACACCCTGGAACTTTAAGTTGTGGATCGTAATGACGGATTTCATATTTCTGAAAAACTCTCCGCCACGGAAACGGTCCTTTAAGTATACCGGGATCAGACCGGTCTGCCAGTCATGGCAGTGCACCACATCCGGCTTGAAGCCAATGACCGGAAGCGCGGACAATGCCGCGTTACAGAAGAAGGAAAACTTCTCCAGATCGTAATACCAGTCCCCATACGGGCGGTCACCCCAGAAATAACTCTCATTATCAATAAAATAGAAGGTCACGCCCTCATATTCATATTCCAGGATGCCCACATACCGGTTCTGTCCCAGATAATCCATATAAAAATGATTCACATACTTCATTTCATTGCGGAATGACTCTTTGATGCACAGATACTTCGGGATCATGACACGCACATCAAAATACTGCTTATCAAAACATTTTGGAAGGGATCCGACAACGTCTGCCAAACCTCCTGTTTTGATAAATGGAACCGCCTCCGATGCAATAAACAGAATATTCTTCATAGCTACTACCTCCCAACCGTGCCCGCTCGCGATCTGGCACCCTATTAAAATTATTATACAATAGAATCAGGGAATTAGAAAGTAGGCGACAGAGAAAAAAATCGGGAAATATATGACAAATAGTTCCGATTTGCAGACTGTATTTTCTGAATTGGATATTTTGCATAGTACCGGATGAATTCTAAATTTTACCGTATAAAATAAAAGACGGAGCCGAAAAGAAAATTATGTTTTCTCTTCGGCCCCGCCTTTTGTATAATCAGGGATTGATCTCCCTGTATTTCTTCATCGTCCGCGCAAACAGCTCGCCGTTGGACGGCGGCGTGTACGTGATCGCATTGGCTCCTGCCTCGATCGTCTCCAAAATCGATTCGTTCGTCGGTCCTCCGGTCGCGATAATGGCAACGTCCGGATAGTCCTTCCGGATCTCGGCTACCATCGATGCGGTGGCGGCAGCGCCTGATACATTTAAAATATCGGCTCCCGCCTCCAGTTTGCGGCGGACATCCGTGTGAACCGAAGCAATCGTCGCAATGACCGGAATATCGACCACCCGCTTGATCTCCGTGATGACCTCATCCGCGATCGGCGCGTTGACCACTACACCGTAAGCTCCCTGATGTTCTGCCTGAAGCGCCAGACGGACAGAACGCTTTCCTCCGGTCAGACCGCCGCCGACCCCGACAAACACCGGCACATCCGAGATGCTGATGATCGACTGTGAGATAGCTGCCTGCGGAGTAAACGGATAAACTGCGATGATCGCATCCGCGTTGATATTTTTGATGATTGCCACATCCGTTGAGAAGGCGATCGATTTGATACGCTTTCCAAAGATGCGGATTCCTGAACATTCACTGATACAATACGGACACATAATCGTGTGATCCCGCAGGGTTCCATTGTACGCCGGTACTTTTTTTTTCATAGGCAATTCTCCGTTCTTTTAGCTGCTTTCCTGACCTCTCTGTCCAGCTGTTTTATACAGGGGCAGTTTTTCAGTCCTGCATCTTTTATTTCCCCTTTATCTTATCATACACACATTTACCCATGCAATCAGTCACTTTCATAAATGTGTTACAATCGTGTTAAAAAGGCTTACAGCACTTTCGGCTCCAAAAAGCACCGCACGATTTTATACAACCCGCTTATAATCCAGGCAAATCTTATCAACAATCAATGCGATAAATTCCGAATTGGTCGGCTTTCCTTTCCCTGTGCTGACGGTATATCCAAATAGATCATTGATCGTGTCCATCTTGCCGCGGCTCCATGCGACCTCAATCGCGTGGCGGATTGCCCGCTCGACACGGCTTGAAGTGGTCTGGCGCTTCTTGGCGATGGTCGGGTACAGGATTTTCGTCACAGAACCGAGCATTTCTTTATCACTGACTGACAAAATAATCGCATCCCGCAGATACTGATATCCCTTAATATGAGCCGGAATCCCAATCTCATGCAGAATCTGCGTCACATCGCTCTCCAGATTTTGTCTTTCATACTCCGCCGACACCATATACGGTTCCACCTTCCGGCTGCCCGCCAGGGTCGAAGCGCGGTTCCTGTAATTCTTCAGGCGATGCACCTTGTCTAAGACCGCCTCCTTCGAAAATGGCTTTACTATGTAATAACAGGCGCCCATCCGAAAAGCATCCGCAGTCAGATTCTCGCTGCTCGCAGCTGTAATCATAACAAAGGAAGTGTCAGCTGAACAGTCCTGATTTGTCTTGATGCGCTCCATAACCGAAATTCCATCCATTCCCGGCATCACTACATCCAGAAATACAATATCCGGCTTTGTCTTTACGATCATATTATAGGCATCGGTTCCGTTTTCCGCTTTTCCGACCACCTGAATCTCCTTATCACTTTCCAGTATATTTCCAAGCATATCCAATGCCTGACGATTATCCTCTGCGATCGCAATCTTCATTTCTGCCATAAAATTCTCCTCCTCGGCACCTGTGATGATTAAGATAATTATAAATTCTTTTTTTAACAAGTTTCAACTCGTTTTGATCGCGCAATTCGACACTTGACATTTATTCTGTCTATCAATTCTTTTTGATGCAAAACAAATTACGCAAAATGCAAATTATATATAAGCATATATTGTAGCTGACCGTATCTGTTAAGATTCCGCTATAAACCTTCTGCCGCCCAGCCGCCATACGTTTATCTGACGATCCCTTATCACCGCGTTTTACCGATTCCAGTCGAAAGATAGACAAAATACACGCAATTATAAAACCTCCATGACCGGTTTCCGAACATGGAAATTCCATCTTTGCAGATCGGTTTTCGATAAATTCCAACAAAAAAACAGAGATACACCATAGCCATACAACTATAACATACTCTGTTACCGTGTTAATGCAACTGGCTGCCATTTTACAGGCCCTATAGCTTTGCGTCGCAGCTTTTCAACTGTTTTGCCAAATATATGTAATTTGCTCCATTATATACGCTTTTTTATATTCTGTCAATAAAGAGAGCCAAAACTTTGCACTTTGCATATTACTGTTCAGACACGTGTGCCCAGCAACAGGATTTTGCCGATTCTGCGCATTCCAAATCGGCAAAATCTGCTGCCAGAACTGTATCATATGGAATTTTCAGTCCAGAAAATTCCCACCTGTAAACAGTTACTTTGCATCCAGATTCAATGTCCCAGCATATTCTCCACCAGAATCCCATACCCACGCGTCGAATCCTGAATAAAAACGTGCGTGACTGCTCCGATGAGTTTTCCGTTCTGGATGATGGGGCTGCCACTCATGCCCTGGACGATCCCGCCGGTCAGGGACAGAAGTTCCGGATCGGTTACGCGGATGACCATATCCTTGTTGTGGCGGTTGGAGGAGTGGTCTATTTTCTGAATCTCAATCTCGTAGTCTTTCAATTCCCCGGACACGCTGCTGCGGATGCAGGCACGGCCTTTTTTGACGTCCTGACGGTAACCGATCGGAATTGCAGGGTTCTTTACCCGGCTTAAAAAGCGCGGATTTGCCGTCCCGAAAATGCCCTGATCCGTATTAGCCTCCACACTTCCCAGCCGCGACTGATTTCCATAGTAAATAACGCCCGACATCACGCCCGGCTTTCCGAAACTTCCCTTCTCCACGCCCAGAATCTCCGTATCGTATAATTCGCCGCCGGAGGTCTGCACCAGAAGTCCCGTGTCGCCGTCGCTGATACCGTGCCCCAGCGCTCCAAACGCGCCGTTAGCACATACATAGGTCATCGTACCGATGCCCTGCGTATCGTCGCGGATCCACAGCCCCAGCTTATAGTCTCCCTCCTGCGTCTGTACCGGCGTCATCTGTACATCCATCGTCTCTCCCTCGCGGCGCACTGAAAGTGTCAGAGCCATATTTCCCGCTTCCTTGACCGCCCGTATCATATCTTTCTTGTCCGTCGCCGGCGTCCCGTTGATTGCCTCGATATAATCTCCAGAACGCAGGATTCCGTCCGCCGGATCTATCACTTCCCCCGTCTGTGCCGTCACCCTTCCGGTTCCGATCACCATCAGTCCATCGGATTTCATGTAAATACCCACCGGCAGCCCACAGGGAACCGCATACTGGACGTCCGACACATCTACCTCGATATCCTTTAATTTCCATATTCCAAAGAGTTTGAGACTTAAACGGTACGTTCCCTCCTGTTCAGAATAGATGGAAAAGGGCTGGTTGAGCTGCAGATGGATCTGGTCGGACGGAATTTTAGAGCTGCCGTTTAGAAGCACCTCCTCGCTCTCACTTTCCAGCAATGCCCGAAACGGCAGCCCAAAGCGAACTTGCTCCTGCCGGTCCACCACCACATTGATGCGGTCGGGAACCGCGTTCTTCACATATTGATAAGACACGCCGGCAAGCGCAATGACCCCCGCACCAAAGATTATCAGCAGAACACGGCGAAGTTTTTCCTTCCGACTTATTGTTTTCCACATACCAGAGTTTTTTCGCACGGTTTTTCCTCCTTCTACTCCTATGTACCTCCCCCGTTCCGTAGATTCCGCACTGCGGCGAATCTCAACGAAATGCAGATGTACACTCTGTTTGAATCCAAGAACTTGTTCGATAAAATCGTTTAATCCTAGTATGCGGAAAACCGTAAAATTCAGTCTGCTATTTTTGCGCCATTCTTTCTATTTTTTTCATTCAAGTGTTATTAAAACCCTGACTTTTTCTCAAGGTAAATGGAAAACCTGAAAAATTCCATTCTAACGTCAAAAAACCCGGTTCAGAAGACAGATTTCTCTGTCTCCCAAACCGGGGGTATAAAATCATCTTACGATTCAAAACTTGCGTAAAAGAACGAAGATTTGATACAACTTAAACAAACGAATCTATCTAAATTATACCAGCTCTAACAGAACTTCCATAGCGCCGTCGCCCTTACGCTGACCGATCTTAACGATACGGCTGTAACCACCATTGCGGTTAGCGTACTTCGGTGCAAGCTCATCAAACAGCTTAGCCGGCATATCTACCTTCTTAGTGTTTTTCTTCTTGCCTGCTCTTGCAGTCGGAACGTCTGTTACATCGTAGAGAACCTTCAGCATCTGTCTTCTAGCGTGAAGTCTGGAAGCTTTATCTTTCTTGATCTCTTTCTCTACTTCGTCGTAAACGGTAACTTTCTTGCCGTCAACAACTTCTTTTACTCTCTTGCCGTTCTCGTCTTTGCGAGCTACCTTAGCGGTAACTTTAACGGTCTCGAAGTTATCTTTCTCTTTTACTGCCAGAGCGATCAGACCCTCAGCGATCTTCTTCACTTCTTTTGCTCTTGCCTCAGTGGTAACGATCTTGCCGTTGAATAACAGTGCGGTTACCAGGCTGCGCAGCATTGCTTTTCTCTGACTGGAAGTTCTTCCAAGTTTTCTATATCCTGCCATGATTCTTTCTCCTCCATTTGCGGAAGCCGGCACTCATGCCCTTTGGACTTACTGAATGTCTGCTATATAAAATATAATTGTTTGATGGTTATGCAGGGACCTGTGCCATTCGGACTTACCCGTCCCCGTATCTGCATGAAAGGGACGCACTGCAAAGCACGTCCACCCACGCGATATCTTAAGCCTCTTCGCTCGGGTTGAGCTGCAGGCCTAATTCTTTCAGTTTTGCAAGAACCTCTTCCAGGGATTTGCGGCCCAGATTTCTGACTTTCATCATATCTTCCGGTGTGCGGTTGCACAGCTCCTCCACTGTATTGATTCCGGCTCTCTTTAAACAGTTGTAAGAACGAACGGATAACTCCAGCTCGTCGATGTTCATCTCAAGCACTTTCTCTTTCTCGTTGTCTTCCTTCTCTACCATAACCTCTGCGGTCTTGGCATTCTCGGAAAGGTCAATAAAGAGGTTCAGATGCTCGCTCAGAACCTTTGCTGCCAGGCTGACAGCTTCGTCTGGTGCCAGCGTTCCATTTGTGTATACATCTAATGTCAGCTTATCATAATCTGTCACCTGACCCACACGGGTGTTCTCAACGGTCATATTGACACGCTCCACCGGTGTGTAGATAGAATCAACAGCCAGAACTCCGATCGGAAGATCTTCACTCTTGTTCTTATCTGCGCTGATGTAGCCGCGGCCCTTCGTGATCGTCAGCTCCATGTAGAATTTGCTGTCCGCGCCGCCGCTTAATGTAGCGATGACCTGGTCCGGATTCAAAATCTCAATGTCAGAATCAGCGTGAATGTCAGCTGCTGTGATGACGCCTTCGCCCTCGAACTCGATATAAGCCGTCTTCGGCTCATTCGTCTCGCTGCTGTTTTTGATCGCCAGACTCTTGATGTTCATGATAATTTCAGTTACATCCTCTTTTACACCAGGGATAGAACTGAACTCATGCAAAACGCCGTCGATTTTCACTTGACTTACTGCTGCACCAGGCAAAGAGGAAAGCATAATTCTTCTTAAAGAATTGCCTAATGTGGTACCATAGCCTCTTTCCAGCGGTTCAACCACAAATTTGCCATATCTTTTGTCTTCGGAAATCTCAGCAATTTCAATTTTTGGTTTTTCAAAATCGAACACGATAGCCCCTCCTTTTGGGAACATTTTTGAGGGTCTGCCATACTCTTGTAGTCTCGGAATCTCCCAAGCAGCTGCCAAAGCAGATACATGGGAGATTCTGGACTAACATAATAGTAATACTTCTTATTATTTGGAGTACAGCTCGACGATAAGCACTTCGTTTACAGGAACGTCAATTTCGTCTCTGCTCGGTAACTCTTTAACAGTACCTTTCAGGTTCTCAGCGTCAACTTCCAGCCATGCCGGTACCATTCTTCCGCCGGTTACCTCAACGATATCTTTATATCTCTGTGAAGATTTGTACTTCTCTTTGATCTCGATTACATCGCCAGCCTTAACTAAGTAGGACGGGATGTTTACGCTCTTGCCGTTTACGAGAACGTGCTTGTGATCTACGATCTGACGTGTCTCTTTTCTTGTACGGCCAAAGCCCATTCTGAATAATACATTATCCAGTCTGCACTCCAGAAGGATCATCAGGTTAGCACCGACCTGACCATTCATTCTGGATGCTTTTGCATAGTAATTTCTAAACGGTTTCTCTAACACACCGTAGATGAATTTTGCTTTCTGCTTCTCTCTCAGCTGGAGTGCATACTCGCTCATCTTTCTGTTGGCTCTCGTTAATTTTCTCGTTGATTTCTTGTCGATTCCTAAATAAACCGGATCAAGGTCAAGAGATCTACATCTTTTAAGTACAGGAACTCTATCTACTGCCACTTTACTTGCACCTCCTAATTAGACTCTTCTACGTTTCGGCGGACGGCATCCGTTATGCGGAACCGGAGTTACGTCCTTAATGCTTGTTACTTCCAGACCACATGCCTGAAGAGCACGGATTGCTGCTTCACGACCTGATCCCGGACCTTTTACCATAACGTCTACAGACTTTAAGCCATGGATAAGAGCTGCCTTCGTTGCAGTTTCTGCAGCCATCTGAGCTGCATATGGAGTAGATTTCCTTGAACCTCTAAATCCCAGACCGCCTGCACTTGCCCATGATAAGGCATTACCCTGTGCATCTGTTAAAGTAACGATTGTGTTATTAAAAGATGACTGGATGTGCGCCTGTCCGCGTTCAACGTTTTTCTTTACACGCTTTTTTGTCACTTTCTTGCCAGTGGACACTTTTTTAGCCATTTTAAACTAACCTACTTTCTCAAATATTGAATCCTGTTGCTAAACCTAACCTGATTCAGTTTCCTTGTTACTTAATTATTTCTTCTTGTTTGCTACTGTCTTTCTCGGACCCTTACGAGTTCTAGCGTTGGTCTTTGTCTTCTGACCACGAACCGGAAGGCTCTTTCTATGACGGATGCCTCTGTAGCATCCAATCTCCTGCAGTCTCTTGATGTTCATAGCGATCTCTCTTCTCAGATCACCCTCAACCACCTGACTGTCAGCGATGATTGCCGCAAGCTTCTTAACTTCGTCGTCAGTTAAGTCCTTAACACGAGTGTCAGGATTAACTTCAGCTTCGGCCAGGATACGGGCTGCACTTGCTCTACCGATACCGTAGATGTAAGTCAAGCCGATCTCTACGCGTTTCTCTCTTGGTAAATCAACACCTGAAATACGAGCCATGTGTGTAGTACACCTCCATTAGTTTTTCTTACTTCTTCGTTGATAATGTATAAATTTGCTTAAACTACTGAACAACTCATCCGAGTGGTTCATAATAGAAAGCCGCGCGAAAAAATAGGTGCTAAATCAAATTAGCCCTGTCTTTGTTTGTGCTTCGGATTCTCACAGATTACTCTGATACTGCCTTTTCTCTTGATGATCTTGCACTTTTCGCAAATTGGTTTAACCGATGATCTAACCTTCACAGCAATTCTCCTTTCCGTAATAGTCCGTCCAATCTCGGACATACAATTTTTTATAACCTATTGCAGTCCTGTGTCGGACTTACAGGTACAACAGACTCGTTCCATCCCCCTGCCGTGAGAGGACAAAAGGGCGGATCTTACCTGATGCTTCAACAAAGTTCGCTAAAGCATTATAACATTTAAAATCCTATAATGCAAGCGAAATTTACACTTCTCTCAATATTTTTATTGAGAAAAATGGATTGGTCTTTATTTATCTCTCCAAATGATTCTTCCCTTAGAGAGATCGTATGGCGACATTTCCATTGTAACCTTATCGCCCGGCAGAATACGGATGTAGTTCATACGGAGTTTTCCGCTGATATGTGCCAGAACCTGGTGGCCATTTTCAAGTTCAACCTGGAACATTGCATTTGGCAGCTTCTCTACTACGGTTCCTTCAATTTCAATTACGTCTGCTTTGGACATATTCTTTTCCCTCCTAATGCTTATGGGGTGCTATAAAGATAAGATCTCAGGATCTCCATCTGTGATCAGGATGGTGTTCTCATAATGAGAGGCAAGGGAACCATCTTCTGTTACAACAGTCCATTCATCATCCAGCCAACGGACGCCTGGACGACCAACATTGATCATCGGCTCCACAGCCAGGGTCATTCCGGCCTGCAGTCGGATGCCTTTTCTTCTTCGGGCAAAATTAGGCACTTCCGGATCCTCGTGGAGATGTTCTCCAATTCCATGACCTACCAGGTCACGGACTACTCCGTATCCGAATTTTTCTGCATACGCCTGGACAGCGGCAGAAATATCATTCAGATGATTGCCAGCTTTTGCAAACTTTATTCCTTCAAAGAAGCTCTGCTGAGTTACTTCAACCAGCTTTCTGGCCTGAGGAGTTACCTCTCCGATCATGTGAGTTCTTGCTGCGTCTGACTGATATCCCTTCCAGATGACTCCGGTGTCAAGGCTTACAATGTCACCTTCATTTAAGTAACGGTGCTTATTTGGAATGCCGTGAACGACTTCATCATTAATAGAGATACATACAGAAGCAGGATATCCTTCATAACCGAGGAAAGATGGGATGCAGCCATAGCTGCGGATCATCTCTTCACAGATGCGGTCGATTTCCTTGGTGGAAATTCCCGGTCTTACTACCTTGCCCAGTTCCTCATGAACTTTTGCCAGGATCTTTCCGGCTTCCCGCATTAATTCAATTTCCCGTTCTGATTTGATCGTTACCATTTTTTATGCTCCTAAAATATTAACAATATCCTGGAATACTTCTTCCATGTCTTTTGTTCCGTCTACT
>ERZ1106919.2034-NODE-2034-length-11990-cov-4.292082_pt1 | contig 11990 bp, 8 predicted proteins | sample MGYA00403654_ERZ1106919 | MGnify/ENA primary metagenome ERZ1106919 (study PRJEB35170, sample SAMEA104062450) | human gut metagenome | biome: human gut; feature: human-associated habitat; material: faeces | place: Denmark | collected 2012-10-08 ... | reverse complement strand
CCCTCTCGTTTTTCTCACCTGAGTACCATGCGGCTCTCGAATATTGCGGCAGTCGTACCGGCCGTACGGAGGATAAGATCCGCAATGCCGGACTGACGGTCGCCTGTACGGACGACGGAGTGCCTGCGCCGGCCGAAGCACGCCTGATCCTGCAATGCCGCAAGCTCTATGTCGGAAAGATCCGGCCCGAAGAGTTCGTCGATCGCAGGTGCGATACGAAATGGTATCCCCAGCACGATTATCACGAGGTCTATATCGCGGAGATCGAGCGAGCTTATGTGCGGAAGTAAGTTAAAGAGATAGGGGCAGGAGGTGAGTGGAGGAATGCCGTTCCGAGTTCGGACGGCCGTGTGACCGGATAGTTTTTAAGAAAGTCCCGGGATATTTCGTCGTGTTTCGGGGTTTTTTATGCTATTATATGGCTTACTCTCCATTGCCCGGAACATACCCGGTATCTTCCAGCAGGTGCGCCCTGTCGTTGGCTGCGGCTACGGCCAGTTGGTCGCAGCGGTTGTTTTCGACCGTATCGGCATGACCCTTGACCCAGACGAAACGGACGTTGTGACGGCGGTAGGAGTGCAGGAAGCGGGACCATAGATCGGGGTTCTTCTTGCCGGCGAACCCTTTCTTCTCCCAGCCGAATACCCAGCGTTTCTCCACGGCATCGACCACGTATTTCGAATCGGAGTAGATCGTCACGTCGCTGCCTTCGAATTTCAGCATTTCGAGGGCTACGCAGACGGCCAGCAGCTCCATGCGGTTGTTGGTCGTCAGGCGGTAACCCTGCGACACCTCCTTGCGGAACCGTCCCGATATCAGGACCGCTCCGTAACCACCCGGACCGGGATTGCCCAGGGCCGAGCCGTCGGTATAGATGGTGATTTCCGGCATAGTCGGGTATAAACTCCTCTCTCTGCTGTTGTAAGCCGGAGAGAGGAGTTGAATGTTTCGTGATGAGTTATTTCAAGGCGGCCAGTTGTTCCCGAAGCGCGGCGATCTTGGCTTCGGTGTCGGCCTGTTTGGTCCTTTCGTTCGAGAGCTTCTTTTGTACGCTGGCGAGGAATCCTTCGAGGTATTCCAGTTCGCCTGCGAGTTTTTTGCGTTCGGCCTCGATGTCGATCATGCCCTCCATCGGTACGAAGTATTGCGTGGTCTTTACGAGGAATCCGACGGCCGAAGGATCTTTCTCCCGGGTGGTTTCGATCTGCGAGAGGTTGCCCATTTTCTGCAGGACGGGAGCGTATTCCGCCGGGTAGTTTTCATCGGCGATCACCCGGAGCGTCAGGGGGTCTTTCTGCGGAATGTTTTTCTGCTTGCGGACGTTGCGGACGGCCGTTACGACCTCTTTCGTCAGTTCGAACCGGCCCAGCAGCGCCTCGTCGATCTCCCGTGCTTCGGGCATACGCTGGACCATGATCGACTCGCCTGCCTTGCGGGGTGCCAGGTCCTGCCAGATCTCTTCGGTGACGAACGGCATGAAGGGGTGCAGCAGACGCAGCAGGTCGTCGAAGAAACCGCACGTGGCTTCCAGCGTCGGCCGGTCGATCGGGCATTGGTAGGCCGGTTTGATCATTTCGAGGTACCAGCCGCTGAAGTCGTCCCAGAAGAGTTTGTACAGATTCATGAAGGCTTCCGAGATACGGTAGGAGGCGAAGTCCGATTCGACCTGACGCAGCGTCTTGGCGAGCGCTTGACGGAACCATTCGATTGCCAGGCGGTTGTTTTCGCTTTGCGCCAGGGCGTCGTCGATCGTCCAGCCGTTGACCAGTCGGTAGGCATTCCAGATTTTGTTGCCGAAATTGCGTCCCTGTTCGCAGAGAGCCTCGTCGAACATTACGTCGTTGCCCGCCGAGGAGCTCAACAGCATCGCTACGCGCATGCCGTCGGCGCCGAACTGGGCGATCAGGTCGAGCGGATCGGGCGAGTTGCCGAGTTGTTTGGACATCTTGCGGCCGATTTTATCGCGCACGATCCCCGTGAAGTAGACGTGACCGAAGGGCTTCTCACCCCGGTATTCGTAACCGGCCATGATCATACGGGCCACCCAGAAGAAGATGATGTCGGGACCGGTCACCAGATCGTTGGTCGGGTAGTAGTATTCGATGTCTTTGTTGTTCGGGTGGCGGATGCCGTCGAATACCGAGATGGGCCACAGCCACGACGAGAACCAGGTGTCGAGCACGTCCTCATCCTGCCGCAGATCGGCGAGCGTCAGCGAGGCGTCGCCGCTCTTGGCCCGGGCTTTCTCCAGTGCCTCGTCTGCGTTGAGGGCCACTACGTAACCGCCTTGGGGCAGATACCAGGCCGGAATGCGCTGGCCCCACCAGAGCTGGCGCGAGATGCACCAGTCCTTGATATTTTCCATCCAGTGACGGTAGGTGTTCTTGTATTTTTCGGGAACGAGCTTGATTTCATTTTCCAAGACGGCCTGCGTCGCCGGACCGGCGAGTTTCTCCATCGAGAGAAACCACTGCATCGAGAGCTTGGGCTCGATCGCTACGCCGGTACGTTCGGAATAACCTACGTTATTGGTGTAGTCTTCGGTTTTCTCCAGCAGGCCGGCTGCGTCGAGATCCTTTTCGATCTGTTTGCGCAGGGCGAAGCGTTCCATACCGGCGTACAGCCCTACCTTGTCGTTGATCGTGCCGTCGTCGTTGAAGATGTCGATCGATTCGAGCCCGTATTTTTCACCGAGCATATAGTCGTTCACGTCGTGCGCCGGAGTAACCTTCAGGGCACCCGTGCCGAAAGCGATGTCCACGTACGTATCGCGGATCACGGGCACCGACCGGCCCACCAGCGGGACGATGACCCGGGCGTCTTCGGGCAGCCAGGCGTAGCGTTCGTCGTCGGGATTGACGCAGAGGGCCGTGTCGCCGAGGATCGTTTCGGGCCGGGTCGTGGCGACGATGATCGTGCGGTCGGTGCCTTCGACCCGGTAGCGCAGGTAGTAGAGCTTGCCGTGCGACTCTTTGAACACCACCTCTTCGTCCGAAAGGGCGGTCTGGGCCGACGGGTCCCAATTGACCATGCGTACGCCCCGGTAAATCAACCCCTTTTCGTAGAGGTCGCAGAAGACCCGCAGGACGCTTTCGGTACGAGCTTCGTCCATCGTGAAGCAGGTGCGTTCCCAGTCGCACGAGGCGCCCAGCTTGCGCAGTTGTTGCAGGATCACGCCGCCGTATTTCTCTTTCCACTCCCAGGCGTAGCGGAGGAACTCCTCGCGCGTGAGCGACGACTTTTCGATGCCCTTTTCGCGCAGCATCGCCACCACCTTGGCTTCGGTGGCGATGGAAGCGTGGTCGGTGCCGGGCACCCACAGGGCGGCATAGCCCTGCATCCGCTTGGTGCGGATCAGGATATCCTGCATGGTGTTGTCCACGGCGTGGCCCATGTGCAGCTGGCCGGTGACGTTCGGAGGGGGCATAACGATGGTGTAGGGTTTCTTGTCGGGGTCGGCCTTCGTGTGGAAGTAGCCGCCGTCCAGCCAGAACTGGTAGATGCGGTCTTCCACCTGGCTGGGATCATACTGTTTTGCAAGTTCTTTCATAAGGTCCTCCCAGTAAAAAATGATGAAGTGGGACGAAAAAAGCCGTCCCACGGAACGTTCCATGGGACGGCTGTAATAACCGCGGTACCACCCAAATTGCGCAGAGCATCCTGCGCCCCTTGATGCCCCGGTAACGTGGGACAGCTCCGAGAGCGGCTTGCTCTTCAGCTCACCGCTCCTGCTCCAAAGTGACAGCACACCGCCGGGCCATACCGGGTTTTCAGCAGCCCCCGGCTCTCTGGATGGCAAAAGCGATGCACACTCTTCTTCAACGCATTTATAAAAAGAATATAGCGTTTTTTGTGCGATTTGTCAATTACTTTTTCTTCAAAAGAATTTATCCCACTGCATCTTACGGTTTGGGCCTTATTCGTGAAAACGCGTTTGGAGTGGCCCGCAGGCCACGACAAACGCAAATATAAAAATATTTTTTCCGCTATCAATGGCCAGAGCAAACGCATCGGCCATTTTCAATCCGCGATCCCTTCATCCTTCAGCCTTGCAATGAGCCGCTCCATCAGGGCGATGCGGTTGAAGGGGGTCATCAGGTAAAAGCCGTCTGCATAGGGCGCTGCAGCCTGCGCGGCCTTCACCGAGACTTTCAGCCCCAGCTCTTCGCCCTGCGCACGGTCCAGCCCGGCAAAACGCTCGATGATCTCAGCATCCACATGGATGCCGTTGACCTCGTTCTCCATAAAGACGGCGTTGCGCTGGCTCACCACCGGCATGATACCGGCCAGAATTTTCGCCTTTTCGCCCAGTGTTTCGCGGGTCTTTTTCAGGTTCACCACCGCCTGTGCGGAGAGCACCGGCTGGGTAAGGAAGCCGCTCATGCCATTTTGCAGCTTTTCCTGTGCGCGGCGCAGCTCCACATCAAAGTTGCGGGCGTTCAGGTTCAGCGCACCGAACACGGTGAGGGGCGAGGGCATCTCCCGGCCCTCGCCTGCCAGCGAGACGATGTACTGCGCCAGCTTGCGGGAGTTGAACTGGTACACGTTTTTCACCTCGTCCCGCTCCGCGGTGGGGATGGGGTCGCCGGTGATGGCCAGCACCTCCCGCACGCCCTCGGCGTACAGGCCCAGCAGCAGGGCCTTTGTGGCGTTCAGATTGCGGTCGCGGCAGGTCATGTGGGGCAGCACGTTCAGCCCCAGCTCCCGGTGCACCCGGCAGGCCACCAGCGAAGAATCCATCCGTGCCCGGGCAATGGGACAGTCCGCAATGGTCAAAAGATCTGCACCAGCAGCCTGCAGGCGGCGTGCACCGTCCAGATAGCCGGTCAGGTCGGCATCCTTGGGGCTGTCCAGCTCAATGGCGATCACCTTTTTGCCCGCGTTCAGCTTGCGCAGGAAGGCATCGTCTTTTTCCACCTCCGGCTTTGCGGCAGTGGAGACTGCTGCTGCCGGGGCTGCAGGCAGTGTTTCCGGCAAGGCATCCAGTGCCGCACGCAGGGCCGCAATGTGGGCAGGCGTAGTGCCGCAGCAGCCGCCCAGAATGCGCACACCCTCGGCAGCAAGGCGGGCCAGCTCCCGTGCAAAATATTCCGGCCTGCCCTGATACTGCACCCGGGTGCGTGTGACCACCGGGTAGCCCGCGTTGGGCATCACTGCAAGCGGCAGCTTTGTCTCGCCAAGCTGCTGCACCAGCGCACGCATGGCACCGGGAGCAGAAACGCAGTTCAGGCCCACAGCATCCACTGCACCGCAGGCAGTCATGCTGCGCACAAGCTCTGCGCAGTGACGGCCCTCGCGGGTGTAGCCGTCCGGCAGCACTGCAAAGGACACCAGCACAAAGGCATCCGGCACTGCTTCTTTGATCTGCCGCGCGGCTTCGGCCACACCGGCATCGCTGCTCAGCGTCTCAAACAAAAAGTTCTTTGCACCCAATGCGGCAAACCGCTCGGCAAGGGCCGTATAGATCTGTGCCGCCGGGAGTGCCTCGGTGTCCGGGGCCGGGCCAAGATCGGCAAACACGGCAGCGCTGGTCTTTGCAGCGGCCTGTGCAGCCAGTTTCCAGCCTTCGTCCGCCATGGCCTCCCACATGGGGTTCTGCGCTGCTGCCATGCGCGGCAGGCCGAAGGTGTTGGTCTTGATAGCATCGGCACCCGCTTCCAGATACGCGCGGTGCACGGTCAAAATGCCGTCCGGGTCCAGCAGGTTTGCCTGCTCACATTCCTGCCCGGGCTTTGCCTTATAATATGTACCCATGCCGCCATCGAACAGCAGCGGGCGCTTTTTTAAAATTTCACGCACATCCTTCATGAGGGAGTTCTCCTTTTTCCTACAAAAACGCTTGGCTTTCAGTTTAATGCACAAATGCCGTCCGGTCAAGCGTTTTTTCACGGCGGCGCTTGCAGGAATGCAAAATTTGTGCTATCCTATGCATACTTTATAAAGTGGGGAGGTGTGTGCCATGCGCCATGCCGGAACGCAAACGCTTGAGACCGACCGGCTTTTCCTGCGCCAGCTTCTGCCCGAGGATGCCGAGCAGATGTATACGAACTGGGCATCCGACCCGGAAGTGACCCGCTTTCTGCGGTGGGAGCCGCATAAAAACGCGCTGGAGACCGTAGGTCTGCTGGCGGCATGGGCCACCCTTTACCCGAACCCGGACTACTACCAGTGGGCCATTGTGGAAAAGGCTTCCGGGCAGGTGTTTGGCAGCATCAGCATCTTCAATGCTCTGCTCGGTGACCCGGCACAGAAAGCGCTCTGGCCGCAACAGGACTGCACAGACGGCATCTGGGAAGCAGGCTACTGCATCGGGAAGCACTGGTGGAACCATGGTTTTGCAACCGAAGCTTTAAAAGCAGCAGTAAACTACTGGTTTGAGAATACAGACGGCGGCTGGCTCACCTGCTGCCACGCAAAAGAGAACCCTGCCAGCGGCCGGGTGATGGAAAAAGCAGGCTTTCTCTACCACCACGATGCCATTGATCATAAATTTGACGGCACGCCGGTGGAGTGCAGAAGCTATCTGCTGACAAGAGAACGATATAACAGAAAGGACTTACCTTGAGCGAACTTTACGATATTTTGGTAGAAACACCCCCGACGAAGGTCATTCTGCTGGCGCTGGATCAGGGCCTGTGGGACTGCGAGCGCAGCCTTGCAGAGCTTTCCGCCCTGTGCGAAGCAAACCACATGGAAGCCGTGGCACAGGTGACCCAGAAGCGCCAGACCCCGGAGACCGGCATCGTGCTGGGCAGCGGCAAGCTGGAGGAAGCATCCCTTGCCGCCAAAACGCTGGGCGCGGAATGCGCCGTATTTGACGGTGAACTGACCGGCAGCCAGATCCGCAACATCTCCAATGCGCTGGGCGGACTGGAAGTGATCGACCGCACCATGCTGATCCTTGAAATTTTCCGCAGCCGCGCCGTCACCAACGAGGGCAAGCTGCAGACCGAACTGGCCCTTCTGCGCTACCGCCTGCCCCGTCTGCAGGGCATGGGCGAAGCGCTCAGCCGTCAGGGCGGCGGTGGCGGCGGCGGTGGTGGTGCCCGCCGCGGTGCCGGTGAGACCAAGCTGGAACTGGACCGCCGTCATGTGCATGCCCGCATCGATGCGCTGGCTGAAAAGCTGGCCGAAATGGAAAAGCGCCGGGGCGAGAGCCGCAAGGCCCGTGCCAAGACCGGGATGCCGGTGGTCAGCCTTGTAGGCTATACCAACGTGGGCAAATCCAGCCTGATGAATGCTCTGTGCGGCCCCAGCGTAGCGGAAGCGGACATGCTGTTCGCCACACTGGACCCCACCTGCCGCAAGCTGATACTGCCCAGCGGCATGGCGGTGCTGCTGGTGGACACGGTGGGCTTTGTGTCCCGCCTGCCCCACAATCTGGTGGAAGCCTTCAAGTCCACGCTGGAAGAAGCGGCATGGTCGGACGTGATCATCCGTGTGGCAGACGCAGGCGATGAGCAGCGGGAAGAGCAGCTGGCCGTCACGGACGAGGTTCTGGACGGGCTGGACTGTGCGGACATCCCCCGCCTGACCGTCTACAACAAGTGCGATAAGCCGGGTGCCATGAGCTTTGACCCGGACATCCTGCTCACCAGTGCCAAGACCGGCTACGGTCTGGACACCCTGCTGGCAAAGCTGGACGAGGTGCTCAGCGACCGGGTGCACACCTTAAAGGTGCTGCTGCCCTACGATAAACTGGGCCTTGCCGCCCCCATGCGGGAGCGCGGCAGCGTGCAGGTGGAGGAATACCGGGAGGACGGGTTGTATCTGGAGGGCATCGTCAAGACGGAAGACCTGCACTGCTTTGAAGGGTATCTGGTCTGATAGGCGTACACGATCTAAATCGCCTCCGCTGTGCTCCGGCTATCATCAGCGGAATAATATTTTGAGATAGAACAAGCCCGGAAAGTCTGCGGACTTTCCGGGCTTGCATTTTCACGGGCGGGGTCGCAGCCGAAAGCAGCTGCTCTATGGGTCGAGTACATTGTCTGCCACTGCTTTTTTCAAAAAGAAAAAATCCCCAACAAACACAAAAACCCGCCTGGCAGCGGGCTTTTGTGTATAGAGGGGTGGGAAAGTATATAAAGTGGTGAATCTCAAATTCAAAGCGGCAGGCGCTTTCTGTGCTGCGCTGCCTTGCATGATGTATTATACCCCTTTTTGTTTTCTTGTCAAACAAAATTTTCCGGTTTTGCTTTAAATTAAGTCTTTACTTTTTCGGTAAAACTTTATATAATTAACGCAAAGCAAAGCAAAAGCAAAATTTTTTGACTTTTGTATGTTTGCACCAACAATAAAACTTTACTTTCAAAAAATTTTATACAATCCAACATATTTTCAAAAAGGAGTATTCCCCATGGATGATCTGGATCGTAAGATTCTCTCCCTGCTGGCAAAGAACGCACGGATGCCGGTCAAGGAGATCGCCGAGCAGGTATCGCTGACCAGTCCTGCCGTTTCCAGCCGCATTCACAAGCTGGAAACGGATGGCATCATCAGCGGCTACACCGTCACCCTGAACCGTCCCGCTGACCGGATGTATGTGGATGCCCTCATCAGCCTTTCGGTAGCACCTTCCAAGCAGGATGCCTTTCTGGAGCTGCTGCAAAGCAGCAAGGAAGTGCTGCAGTGCTACCACGTCACGGGTGCATACACCTTCCTTGTCAAGGTGAGCTGCGGCAGCATGCCCCAGCTGGAACACCTGATCCTGCAGTTCCAGAAGCTGGGCACCACCAGCACCCAGATCATCCTTTCCACGCCGGTGAACCACGGCGAGCTGGATGCCCTTATGCTGTAACGCTGTTCATAAAATGGTTACGTTTGCGGTGCAATTCTGCCGGGGTGTTCTTTCGTATTATGGATAGCAGGCGCAAAACAGCACACAATAGCTTCAAAACCGCTGCGCCCGCTTTCACACGAAGATTTTCACACACGAAAGGATTTCACTTATGAAACGTATCATTGCTTCCCTGCTTGCCGGTCTGTGCCTGCTTGCTCTGGTGGGCTGCTCTGCCGGCAGCAAGGCCGACTCTTCCGCCCCGAAGGACTACTCCCAGATCATCCACGATGCCCGCACCGACGAGGACAACGAGTACGATATGATCTTTACCAAGGGCGAGGACGGCAAGTTTACCGCCATTGACGGTTACAGCTCCGAGTACAAGGCCGACCAGCTGGACGAAGAGATCCGGGATATCCTGATGCCGCTGCTGAATCTGGAGGACGACCAGTACACCGCCTTTGCCGCCAGCATTTCCAGCATGATGGTGCGCAGCTATGCTGTTGCCATCGTAAAGCCCGCCGAGGGCAAGACCGATGCAGTAAAGGCTGCACTGGAAGCCTATGTTGCCAGCGAACAGCAGTCCATGGAGCATTATCTGGAGGATCAGTACCTTGTTGCAAAGGCTGCCACCGTCACCGTAGCGCCCACCGGCGAGGTGGTTCTGGTCTGCGCTGAGGATCACGACACCATTCTGTCCAACATTGAAAAGGCTCTGGCCGCGTAAAATGCGTTTCTGAGAGAAGCCGCTGCACAGCGTTTTGTGCAGCGGCTTCTTTTTTTCAGAACTTCAGCCGCTCCTGCAAAAAACGGCACAGCGGTGCAAGGGCATCCGGGGCAAAGCCGGGCACCAGCAGGGTCTGCCCGTCCAGCTCTGCTGGTCAATATGCGTCCGCTGCACAAAAGGGCTGCTGCACATCGCGGTGCAGCAGCCCTTCAGTTTACCTTTCCATGCACAGCACATCCATGTTGCCAAAGCCCTGCATGGCGTTGATATCCTTGATGATGGCGCTGCCTGCGGAGGCTGCCGCAATTTCACCGGAATTTTGCTAAAAATCATTGATTTTATCTGTCAAAGCATTCATAATATCTTTAACTGTAAAAGACGTTTTCGTGTGCAGGAGGAAAAGCATGAAACAGGAGCTGATGGACGCCATTCAGGAAATGCCGGTCATTGCTGCCGTCAAGGACGATGCCGGGCTTTGCAGCGCGCTGACCAACGAGAATATCCGGGTGGTCTTTGTGTTATATGGAGATATCTGCAATATCTCCTCCATCGTGCGCCGCATCCACGAAGCGGGGCGCTTTGCCGTGGTGCACATAGATCTTATTGCCGGGCTGGCGGGCAAGGAGGTAGCGGTGGACTTCATCCGCAATACCACCGAAGCGGACGGCATCATCTCCACCCGGCAGTCCTTCATCCGCCGCGCCAAGGAGCTGGGGCTGGCTGCCATCCTGCGGGTATTCCTGCTGGATTCCATCGCGCTGGAAAGTCTGGACAAGATCCCCGCAAACCTGCCGGACTGTTTGGATCTGCTGCCCGGCGCTATGCCCAAGATCCTGCGCCGCGTCTGCGCCAAGGCCAAGGTGCCGGTGCTGACCGGCGGGCTGATCGCGGACAAGGAGGATGTGATGGCGGCTCTGGAAGCCGGTGCCACCGCTATTTCCACCACCAATCAGGCGGTGTGGGATATGTGATCCGCATTCTGCGCAAAAGCGGCGGGTGTTTTTTGTAAGGGTTTCACAAAAAGTGCAAAACACCTTGCTTTTTGTGCAGGGACAGGGTATCATAAAAGCAAACAAGTGCTGTTTGTTTCAAGAGATATGAGCGAAACGGACAAGGGCAGTTGCCTTTGTTTCGGTTCGCTCTTTTTTTGTACCATCAACAGCTGCCCGGCTCCCGACAGGCCAAGGCAGAACGGACAGGAGGAAAAGAACAATGTATGATGTAGCAATCATCGGCTGTGGCGTCATTGGTGCTGCTGCCGCCTATGCGCTGTCGCGCTACGACAACAGGGTGGTCATCCTTGAGGCCGAAAACGATGTGGCAGACTGCACCACCAAGGCCAACAGCGCCATTCTCCACGCAGGCTACGACCCCGCCCCCGGCACCCGCATGGCACGGCTGAATGTGCGCGGCGTGGCACTGGCAAAGGAGATCTGCGCAAAGCTGGATGTCTCCTATAAGCAGTGCGGATCGCTGGTGCTGGCACTGGACGAAAAGGAGCTGCCCCACCTGCAGCATCTGTTCGAAAACGGCACCGCCAACGGCGTGCCCGGCATGAAGATCCTTTCCCGGGAAGAGACTCTTGCCATGGAGCCGAGCCTCTCTGAGAAGGTCTGCGGCGCACTGTGGGCACCCAGCGCCGCCATCGTGAACCCGTGGGAGTACGCACTGGCCATGACCGAGGTGGCAGTGCGCAACGGCGTGGAGCTGCGCCGCAGTTGCAAGGTGACCGATGCCGAAGCCATCGAGGGCGGTTACCGCTTGACCGTGCCCGGCGGCACGGTAGAGACCCGCTGCGTCATCAACGCCGCCGGTATCTGGGCGGACAAGGTGCACTCCATGGTAGAGCCCGCCAACTTCCGCATCATCCCCACCCGGGGCGAGTACTACCTGCTGGACAAGAGCGAGGGCACCCGCGTGAGCCACGTTATCTTCCAGTGCCCCAACGCGCTGGGCAAGGGCGTGCTGGTAGCACCTACCGTGCACGGCAACCTGCTCGTCGGCCCCAACGCAGAGCCGGTGGAAGGCAACGACACCTCCTGCACCAGCAGCGGTCTGGAATTTGTCAAGACCACTGCCCAGCGCAGCGTGCCCAGTATCAACTTCGGCGAGTCCATCCGCAGCTTTGCGGGCGTGCGCGCCAATCTGGACGTGGACGACTTTATCATTGGCGAAGAGCCGGAAGCACCCGGCTGGATCGACCTTGCCGGTATGAAGAGCCCCGGCCTGTCCGCTGCCCCGGCAGTGGCTGAGGAGGCCGTTGCCATCCTGAAAGAGCGCGGTATTCTGGGCGCAGAAAAGGCCGACTACAAGGATGGCCGCCGCCATATCCGCTTCAAGGAGCTTTCCGCAGAGGAAAAGGCGGCACTGGTCAGGGAACAGCCCGCTTATGGCCGGGTGATCTGCCGCTGCGAGACCATCACCGAGGGCGAGATCTTAGCAGCCCTCCACAGCGAGGTGCCCGCCACCACCATCGACGGC
>ERZ1106919.2030-NODE-2030-length-12008-cov-7.521041_pt1 | contig 12008 bp, 9 predicted proteins | sample MGYA00403654_ERZ1106919 | MGnify/ENA primary metagenome ERZ1106919 (study PRJEB35170, sample SAMEA104062450) | human gut metagenome | biome: human gut; feature: human-associated habitat; material: faeces | place: Denmark | collected 2012-10-08 ... | reverse complement strand
GCCCGCTTTGGCATTTGTATGATTGGAAAAGCTGTGCTCTTATCTTGTAGAGAATGTGAGGACGAACATTGTTTGCCCGCGGACGTTGGCCGTATGCAGGGTGGAATATGTGGCAAGACCCGTCATGCGGGACGATGACGAGCATCGTCCCCTGCAAATCATTTGCAGCGTTTATCACCATCGGCAAAGTTTTCCACAGTGCGCACACTCCTGCAGGTGTTCCATTAAACCACATCCCGTGTAATGATGGATTGCAAATTTGAAGTGAGAACACTTCCTTTGCGGGCATCTTACACAGAAAACAGGAATAGGCGCACACTGTGCGCCCCTGCGGAACGCCTATCCGCGCTCAGTGGTTGAATTTATTCTGCGCTTCGCCCAGCTTGCCGGCCATCAACAGGCGGCAGGCGGCTTCCACGTCGGTGTGGCGGCCGGTCACAAGCTTGGCGTCATCGGGCGGGAACTTGCCCAGCACCCAGTCAGCCAGATCATAATCCGGGCGCGGCTTGGCGCCAACGCCAATGCGGATGCGGTAAAAATCCTCGCCGCCGGTGGAAGCGATAATGCTCTTTAGCCCGTTGTGCCCGCCAGCAGAACCGGAGGGCCGGATGCGGATGTGCCCCGGCTCCTGTGCAATGTCATCGCACAACACAATAATGTGGTTGCGCGGGATCTTGTAAAATGCCGCGGCGGGGGCGATGCTCTGGCCGCTCAGGTTCATGTAGGTCAGCGGCTTTAGCAGCATCACTTTGTGGCCGTCCACCTGGGCAATGCCGTAAAGGCCCTGCCATTTGCTTTTGTTGATCTCGCACCCCCAGGCTTCGGCCAACGCATCCAGCGCGGCAAAACCGGTGTTGTGGCGGGTGCCGTCATATTTCGGCTCCGGGTTGCCCAGACCGGCAATCAGCCAGTCTGCCCCGGAACCACCTCCAAATAGTCCCATAGTAAAATCCTTATAGTAATTTTGTGATTTTAGTGTGTGCCAGGGGCAAAGCGTTCCACTGTGTCCCGGATGGTATCCAGGAAGGATTCTGCACCTAAGGTGTTGACCTTGAAAAACACAGCCTGGCTGCCGCCGGATGTGATGGCGGAAAGCCGGATCTGCCCGTCAGCTTCCAGCAGGGTCAGGCTCATGGTAACACGGCCATTGCCAATGGCACTGTAGCGTTCGTATACCCGCACGGCACAGCGGCCGGTGCTGAAGTTGAAATCACTGGAACCTTCCAGCGTGGCCGAAACACTTTGTTTTACAACAGCGTCCAGCTCGGTCAGGATGGTGGTAAAATCCCCGGTCAGGGTGCGTTCCAAAATGGCCATGGCAGCAATCCTCCTTGCAGCAGGTCAGGGGGCATCAGTCGTTTTTCTTTTCGGCTTCCAGCTTCTGTTTTTTGGCAACGTATTTTTCCAGCTTCTTGGCGCCCCAGGCGGCAACTTCGGCCTGCTTGGCGCGCTCAATGCCCAGGGCACCGTCCGGCACATCGTGGCCGATGGTGGAACCGGCAGCAGTAAAGGCGCGGCTGCCCACCTTGACCGGCGCCACCAGGTTGGTGTTGCAGCCGATGAACGCATAATCGCCGATGGTGGTGCGGTACTTGCCCTCGCCGTCATAGTTGCAGGTTACGGTGCCGCAGCCAAAGTTGCAGTACTTGCCCACATCGGCATCGCCAATGTAAGTCAGGTGGCTGACAGTGTTGCCCTCGGCAAAGTTGGCGTTCTTGGTCTCCACATAAGCGCCCAGGTGCACGCCCTCATCCGTCACGGTGCCGGTGCGCACATGGGTAAAGGGGCCAATCTTGTTGTTGGGGCCCAGATGGCTGTCATAACACTGGCTGGCGTTCACGGTGGAACCGGCCTCAACAATGGTGTTCTCCAATAAGGTATTGGGGCCGATGACGCAGTTTGCCCCGATGACGGTTTTGCCGCGCAGGATGCAGCCCGGCAGGATCACTGCGCCGGGTGCAATCTCAACTTCGGGGTCAATAAAAACCTGGTCGCTGATGAACTCTACACCGTTCTGCAGGTGCTTTTCAAAAGTTTCTTCAAAGGCCGCTTTGGCGGCAAGGTATTTGGCTTTCGCTTCGGACATAAAAATACCCCTTTCTGTTTTGGGCCAAAAGAGTATACGGCCCTACAAAAAAGCCCCGGAACAGGGCTGAAGCCTGCCGGGGCGGGATGAATTGAAAAAAGTGTTGCAGGATGTAATAAAATAACGTTTCTCAGCTTCTCACCCATTATAATTTACCGCATTTTTGGTCAAATTGCAAGAGCCTGACCCCAAAACTTTGTGAGATTTTCGGCGAAAATATTCGCCATTTATTTAACAATGTACTGGAAATTCCGGGCTGAGTCTGTTATAATGGACTTCGCAAGAGAGAAGATTCTTATTTTGCGGGTGTGCGCGGCACACCGGGAAGAAACCGTAATTTTGTTGGAGGTAACCTATGAGCAAGAAGTTTTTGTATTTGTTCAAAGAGGGCCATGACGCATTTGGCGGCGACCAGACGACCATGAAGAACATTCTGGGCGGCAAGGGCGCTGGTCTGGCAGAAATGACCCATGCCGGCATGCCGGTTCCTCAGGGCTTCACCATCACCACCGAAGCCTGCACCCAGTACTATGCTGACAACCGTGAGATCAACGATGAGATCAAGGCTGACATCTTCAAGTACATGGGTATCCTGGAAGAGCAGACTGGCAAGAAGTTCGGCGATATCGAGAACCCGCTGCTGGTTTCCGTTCGTTCCGGTGCACGTCAGTCTATGCCCGGCATGATGGATACCATCCTGAACCTGGGCCTGAACGACCAGGCTGTTGAAGGTCTGGCAAAGAAGACTTCTAACCCCCGTTTTGCATATGACTGCTACCGCCGCTTCATCCAGATGTACTCTGACGTCGTCATGGAGCTGGGCAAGAGCTTCTTTGAAGAGCGTATCGACGCTATGAAGGAGCGCAAGGGCGTTAAGCAGGATATCGAGCTGGACGCTGAGGACCTGAAGGAACTCGTCAAGGAGTTCAAGGCCATCTACCTGGAGAAGCAGGGCGAAGAGTTCCCGCAGGATCCGAAAGAACAGCTGATCGGCGCTGTCAAGGCCGTCTTCCGTTCTTGGGATAACCCGCGCGCCAACGTTTACCGCAAGATGAACGAAATCCCCTACGAGTGGGGCACTGCTGTCAACGTTCAGCAGATGGCTTTCGGTAACTCCGGCATGCGTTCCGGCACCGGTGTTGCTTTCACCCGTAACCCCGCTACCGGCGAAAAGAAGCTGATGGGCGAGTACCTGATCAATGCTCAGGGCGAAGATGTCGTTGCCGGCATCCGTACTCCTTCCCCGATCAGCAAGCTGCACGAGGAAATGCCTGAGGTTTACGATCAGTTCGTTGAGATCGCAACCCGCCTGGAAAACTACTACAAGGATATGCAGGACATGGAGTTCACCATCGAAGATGGCAAGCTCTTTATGCTGCAGACCCGTAACGGCAAGCGCACCGCACAGGCTGCTCTGCAGATCGCCTGCGACCTCGTTGATGAGGGCGTTATCGATCAGCGCACCGCTGTACTGCGCGTTGAGCCCAAGCAGCTGGATACCCTGCTGCACCCGCAGTTTGACGCTGCTGCCCTGAAGGCTGCTGAAGCAATCGGCAAGGGCCTGGCCGCTTCTCCGGGATCTGCCTGCGGTCGCGTTGTCTTCAGCGCTGAAGATGCTGAAGAGAAGGTCAAGGACGAAGCTTGGAAGAAGGTCGTTCTGGTCCGTCTGGAAACCAGCCCCGAAGATATCGTCGGCATGCAGGTTTCTCAGGGCATCCTGACCGTCCGCGGCGGCATGACCAGCCACGCAGCTGTTGTTGCACGTGGCATGGGTACCTGCTGTGTTTCCGGCTGCGGCAATGATAACGATGTTGCTATCGATTACGATGCAAAGGTTATCACCATTAACGGCCACACCTTCCATGAGGGTGACTGGATGAGCATTGATGGCTCTACCGGCAACATCTACGAAGGCCAGATCGCTACCGTCGCTTCCACCGAGAACGCTAACTTCAAGCGCTTTATGAGCTGGGCTGACGAAGCACGCCAGATGAAGGTTATGACCAACGCCGATAACCCGCGCGATGCACAGAACGCTGTCGATATGGGCGCTGAAGGCATTGGCCTGTGCCGTACCGAGCATATGTTCTTCGCTGAGGATCGTATTGCTGCTGTGCGTGAGATGATCTGCGCACGTACCGTTGAAGAGCGCAAGGTTGCCTTGGCTAAGGTTGAGCCGTTCCAGGAAGCTGACTTTACCGCTATGTACCGCATCATGGGCGATCGTCCGATGACCATCCGTTATCTGGACCCGCCTCTGCATGAGTTCCTGCCCACCAAGGCTGAGGATATCGAAGCCCTGGCAAAGGATATGGGCATGACCACCGAAGAGCTGAACAACGTTGTTGTCAGCCTGCATGAGTTCAACCCCATGATGGGCCATCGCGGCTGCCGTCTGGCCGTTACCTATCCGGAAATTGCCGAGATGCAGACCAATGCTGTGATCAAGGCTGCCATCAAGGTTTCTGCTGAGACCGGCAAGATGATCACCCCGCACATCATGGTGCCCCTGGTTGGCGAAGTGAAGGAGCTGAAGTACGTCAAGGACGTCATCGTCAAGACTGCTGACAAGCTGATCGCTGACGCTGGCGTTGACATGAAGTACCAAGTTGGCACCATGATCGAGATCCCGCGTGCCGCCCTGACCGCAGGTGAGATCGCTAAGGAAGCTGACTTCTTCAGCTTCGGTACCAACGACCTGACCCAGATGACCTTCGGCTTCAGCCGTGACGATGCTGCTAAGTTCCTGACCGCTTACTATGATACCAAGATCTACGAGAGCGATCCGTTCCAGCATCTGGACCAGATCGGCGTTGGCAAGCTGGTTAAGATGGCTGCCCATGACGGCCGCGCAACCAACCCCAACTTGGGTCTGGGCATCTGCGGCGAGCACGGCGGCGACCCCTCCAGCGTTGAGTTCTGCCACAACGTTGGCCTGGATTACGTTTCCTGCTCTCCGTACCGCGTTCCCATCGCACGTCTGGCCGCTGCTCAGGCTGCTATTAAAAATCCCAGAGCATAAGGCTTTTATAACGAGTTATCGTTAAAAAACGAGCATAAAATAAGGTTCACCGTCAATTTTGGCGGTGGGCCTTATTTGTTCGCTCATGTATGAGATGAATTGCGTTTAACACGGAGCTGCTTTCCAGAACCATCACAGATACACCTCCACGGTCAGGTCGGTCCACGCTGCACGGCGGAACTGGTGGGGCAGCTTGTTGGCTTCACGGTAACGCTTGGCGGTTTCAAAGTCGATGGTGAAGGTGAGGATCGATGGAATATACAAAAACGGTGAGCTGGACTATGAGGCAACTCACAAGAAATTCTTGTTGGTTCGTTCCGAAGGGACAAGACAGGTAAAAATAAATTAAGGTATCCCGACTTTATGACTTTTTGAATGCTATCTGAAAAAAGAAAAACCGCTGCGCAGCCGACAGCGGTTCATCGTCATATTCTGTTTTCAGAACAGCCAAGCAAATATTGCCGATGCAGCGAAAATCAAGGCACTTTCTGCCAAGGATAACAGCATCGGTACTGCAAATGGGCACAGTAACAGTGCCACAATCGCCGAAGCCGCTGCCTGTGCATAGCTACCATCTAGCAGCGCAAGGAAAGCCGCAAAGCCGCTCAGCCCGGCAAGCAGTAATAGTAAATCTAACAAGCGCTCTCTGCAATCATCTAAGGTGAATTTACAGAGAGCGCTTGTTTGTATCAAAGCAGAGAATTGTATAATTTCGCGTCATGTGTTCAAAGTCCGAATTATAGGACAGGCCATGATTTATAATAGAAGTATCGAAGGGAACGGTTCCCTTCCCAAGTAGAAAAGAGGTAACTACTATGCTGAAGGATATGGATTTCGGGGTCTACGGTAAGGGCATTGACGGATATGTTCACTATTCTCTGGCAATGGATCGTATCCGGGAAGAAGAGGAAAACCGTAAGGCGCTGATGGATGAGTTCGATAACGATGAGGACAACTTCGATTCGGACGACCTTGATTCTGATGACTTTAGTTCAGACGACTTTGGTTCGGATGATTTTGGCAGTGACGACTTCTGACAGTAAGTGCCACAGATAAAAGGCAACACACGACAGAAAGGACTTTACCATGAAAAAGACTATTTGGAAAAGAATTCTTTGCGCAGTGCTCGTTACGCTGACTGCTTGCATCCTGTGCACCGGCGCATTCGCTGCCAAGTATACCTGTATCAAGAGTGGCTGCACCAGAGAGGCGGCTAAGGGCTCCGCCTATTGCTGGGTACATAAACCTACTAAGAGCAATTCCAGCGTCTCCGGCAGCGGCTCCAGACCGTCCGGCAGCTCCAGCACAAAGCATAAATACACCTGCATCAAGGACGGCTGCACAAGAGAAGCGGATAAGGACTCAGCTTACTGCTGGGTACATCGCCCTTCCAAATCTTCCACCAAGAGCAGCACTTCTTACAGCTCCAAATCTTCGTACAGCAGCTCTTACTCCAGCAGCAAAAAATCCTACAAGACGTATGATTCCTATGACGATGGCTACGATGCCATCTATGATGATGACGACTACGATGAGGATCGCTACGACAGCGACCAGGACTACGCAGCAGGCGTAGATGACGCTATGGACGAGTTGGATTGGTAACACAACAGTTTATGCAAATAGCAGGAGGTTCCCTATGAAAGCATTTATCACGATCACCGGATTGAAGTTCCATTTTGGCAGCAAGCCTTTTGCGGTTGGGCAAAAGGTAAAGCTGGTCAAAGAGCCTGACAATGAATATGACAGCGAAGCAATCAAGGCAGAGCTGCCGGGGCTTGGTTGCACAGGATAATCTGTTCATAAGATAATGATTCCCCAGCTGCGGGCAACGGCGGCAGGAAAATTTTTATGCCCGAACGATGGAAATACCGCGCTCCGATAAAATCACAAAACAAAAAGTGCCCACCCCACATGCGGCGGATGACATACCGTTGTGGGATGGGCACTTTTTGATTGTTGGCAAATGTTCTGAGGGAAAGGTGAGAAATGTGAAAAAATATTTTATTCATGCACCCGCTTGGAATGGCGGGCCTTTTCAAGAGCTTCCTGGCGGAGCTATTCTTAGGGCAACACCGCACAATTCCCGCCTGACGGCTTAAGCACCGCTCCGGCGGCTGCGGCACTTAGAATTGTGCGGTATTGCCTTATCTTTACTGCTGGGCATCGTATAGTTCCTTGTAGATTCTACATGTATCCTATAGTCTATCATGTTCTCCATGATAAATCAATTTTCCATCGTCAAATACGCAATTTCTACACCTGCCCCGGAAAATTTTGCCGGAATGGGGCGCGGGCATTTTTGGGGGTGTTTTCCCCTGCCTGGCTGTAAGTTCAATCAACAAATCAAAGTGAATCCCGCAAAACAAAAAGTACCGTCCCCGCAGCGCTACTGCAGGTCCGGTACATCATAGTATATTCGTATGCTGATCTGCCTGCGCTGCGGCAGGCGGGATTTCGGGGGATTGCCATTACATTAAGCTGAACAGGTCAACCTGGCTGGTTTCCGGCAGATTTCCCAAAGCGCCGACTTCGTGCAATTTGTCGAATACCGACTGCGCCACGCCGGAGGCTTGCTGCAGTTCTTCCACCGAGATATATTCCTGCCCATGGATGGTAGCCTGTTCCAACGCCACAGCGGCAGCTTCGCCCAGGCCGCGGATGGCGGTAAAGGGCAGGCGCACTTTGCCGTCCTCCACCACATACTTGCTGGCATAGCTCTTGCCCAGCTCAATGGGCAGGAACTGGCAGCCGCGCTGCAGCATTTCATTGACCAGCTGCAGGCTGACAAGGGCATCATCGTCCTTAGCGGTACGCTCATCCTTGGGGATCTTTTCGTTATCCCGCAGGTGCTCCTTGGCCACGCGCACACCGCCAACAGCTGCTTCATAGTCGATATCCGCGCCGCGAACGGTAAAGTACACAGCATAGAAGATAGCCGGGTGGTACACCTTGAACCACATCAGGCGGATGGCCGCCATCAGGTAGGCAACAGCGTGAGCCTTGGGGAACATATACTTGATCTTGCGGCAGGATTCGATGTACCAATCCGGCACATCATGCTCCTTCATGGCTTCTTCCCAGCCGGGCTTAAAGCCGCCCTTGGCCACCTTGCCTTTACGCACGGCCTCCATAATGTCAAATGACATTTTGGGTTCCAGCCCCTTGCGCAGCAGGTAGAGCATGATGCTGTCACGGCAGCCGATCACCTCGGCAATGGTGCAGGTACCGGAGCGGATCAGTTCGTCCGCGTTGCCGGTCCACACATCCGTGCCGTGGGACAGGCCGGAGATTTGGATCAGCTCCGAGAAGTTTTTCGGCTTTGCATCCAGCAGCATGCCGCGCACAAAGTTGGTGCCCATTTCCGGGATGCCGAAGGTACCGGTCTGGCTGCCGATTTGCTCCGGGGTAACGCCCAGTGCTTCGGTGGAGGTCAGCAGGCTGTAGACCTTGGGATCGTTCATCGGCACGCTGTCAATGGGGATGCCGGAATACTCTTCAAAGAACTTATAGAAAGTCGGAACATCATGACCCAGCTCGTCCAGCTTGAGCAGCGTATCATGCAGGTACTTAAATTCAAAGTGGGTGGTCAGCAGGCCGCCCTTCACATCGTCCGCCGGGTGCTGAATGGCACAGAAATCATAAATATCAAAGGTGGAAGGCACAACAACCATGCCGCCGGGGTGCTGGCCCGTGGTGCGCTTGACACCGGTGCAGCCCAGGCACAGGCGGTTTTCCTCAGCACGGTTCACGGTTTTGCCACGCTCTTCCAGATATTTTTTCACATAACCGTAAGCCGTTTTATCCTGCAGGCCGGATACAGTGCCCGCCTTGAACACATTCTCCTTGCCGAACAGCTCCTCCGTATAGCGGTGAACGTTGGACTGGTACATGCCGGAGAAGTTCAGGTCGATATCCGGCTCCTTATCGCCGTAAAAGCCCAAGAAGGTTTCAAACGGGATATCGTGGCCGTCCATGACCATGGGTTCGCCGCAGACAGGGCATTTTTTATCTGGCAGGTCAAAGCCGTCCATCGTCACGCCATCATCAATCCACTCGCTGTGCTTGCACTTGGTGCACAGGTAGTGCGGCGGCATGGAGTTGACCTCCGAAATGCCGGAAAAGTGCGCCACAGCGCTGGAACCGACAGAGCCACGGCTGCCCACCTGGTAGCCGCCTGCGTTGGAAAACGCCACCAGCTTGACCGCAATGACATACAAAACAGCGTAACCATGGCCGCAGATGGAATCCAGCTCTTTTTTCAGGCGCTTTTGCAGCACATCCGGCAGGGGGTTGCCGTAATCACGGCGGGCGTGCTGCCAGGTGCCGGAGCGCAGCTGATCCTCAGCCCCCTCAATGGAAGGCGGGTAGGTTCCCTTGGGGATGGCGCGCAGATTGTTATCAATGGTAGCGGCAATCTTGTTGGGGTTGGTCACGCAGATTTCAAAGGCTTTTTCCTGCGGGAGATAGCTGAACTGCTCCAGCATATCCGGCGTGGTGCGGTAGAACAGCGGGGCCTGGTTGTCAGCATCCTTAAAGCCGTTGCCTGCCTGCAGGACCGCGCGGTAAATGCGGTCCTCCGGCTCCTGGAAGTGAACGTCACCGGTGGCAACCACGGGGATATGCAGTTCTTCGCCCAGCTGGATGATGGTGCGGTTGAAGTTCTTGATGGCTTCGATGGAATCCACCTGCCCATTGCGGACCATGAACTCGTTGTTGCCAAGAGGCTGCACTTCCAGATAGTCATAATACCGGGCAATACGCAGCAGTTCATCATGGGCCTTGCCTGCCACTACGGCGCGGTACAGCTCGCCTGCTTCGCACGCAGGTGAAAGCAGCAGGCCCTCGCGGTATTGATTCAGCAGGCTGCGGGGCACGCGCGGCTTTTTGAAGAAATACTTGGTGTGCGCCGCACTGACAATGCGGTACAGGTTTTTGAGCCCAGTCTGGTTCTGCACCAGAATGATCAGGTGGTAATACTTCTTTTTCAGCACCTCTTTGTTGCCGCCAAGGCCGGTGTTGATAGCCTCCACGGTGGTCATGTCCTTCTCCTTCAAATCGGAGAGCATAACCTCAAAGATGCGGGCCAGCGCCATGGCATCATCCACGGCGCGGTGGTGGTTAAAGGGCTGGATTTCCAGATGTTTGTTGATGGTATCCAGTTTATAGTTATGCAGGCCGGGGAACAACGCCTGCGCCATGGGCAGGGTGTCAATATAGGTGTTGGAAAAATCCACCCCCGCCTTATCCCCTGCTTTACGGATGAACAGCATATCAAAGCTGTTGGCGTTGTGGGCAACCAGGATGTTATCGCCGCAGAATTCCTTGAATTGGCGGATGGCCTCGGCCGGTGTGGGGGCATCGGCCACCATGCTGTCGTTGATGCCGGTCAGCTCCACCACTTTTTGCGGGATGGGCTTGCCGGGGTTGACGAAGGTACAGAAACTCTTATCCGGGTTGATCTTGCCGTTTTCCACGTACACGGCGCCGATCTCGGTCAAAGCTTCCACGTTGGAGTCCAGGCCGGTAGTCTCGGTATCAAACACCACAAAGGAGCCGGTGATGGGCATGGTTTTGGTGCCATACACAGCGGGGATCATATCGTCCACAAAGTAGGCTTCACACCCATAGATCAGCTTGAAGTTGGGGTCGTCCTGGTGGATCTCGTCAGTGGCAAGCATGGCTTCCGGGTAGCCCTGGCACACGCCGTGGTCGGTAATGGCAATGGCGCGGTGGCCCATGCGGTGGGCCAGGCGCACGATCTTGCCGGAATCGCAGAAGCCGTCCATGCTGCTGGACTTGGTATGCAGATGCAGTTCCACGCGCTTTTGCCCCTCGGGGGCATCATCATGGCGGGGCATACGCTCCACCTGCAATACATCATAGGGCAGCAGGACATAGTCGTGCTCGTACTTATCGTAGGTATAGTTGCCGCGCACGATGAGGGTTGTGCCGGATTTGAGGCCCTCCCACTTAGACATATCCTCGTTTTCATCGCCGAGGACTTTGAGGTTGATGGAACCGTTATAGTCGGTGATGGAGGTAAAGTAGATTTTGCGGCGGTTGCCCTTTACCTCGGTAAAGAATACATCGCCCCACACGGTCACCTTGCCGCCATCGCCCAGATCGTTCAGCGGGCGCAGGTCGGCAGGCTTGAAAGACTTGCCATAGAACACCTTAGCCGGCTTGGAGGTGAGCTCCAGCCCCTCAATGGTAAAGGGTGCCACTTCTTCTTTGGCCTTGAACTGCACGGCGGGCACCTTTTCTGCCACGCGGCGGTCGAGTTCGTCCGCATCCATCTGTTTGCCGACCAGCTCCATGCGCACAATGGGCAAAGCACCGGTGCGCTCCTGGATGAGTTCTGCCAGATGCCTGGGCAGCTCCACGCTTTCCAGAATCGGCAGACCCGCGTTGACCCGCACCACAAGACCGTCCTGAGCAAAAGCAACCGGCTGGGTTTTATCCAGAAAGCCGTTGACCGGCATCCCCTGCTGTTTGAGCTCTTCGATCATAGCCTTGACGGCTTCCGGCGTGATGGTGTTATAGTTGAAGTAGTTGCGCATGGTCAACTCATAACCGGCAAAAATCTGCTCCAATGACGCCAAAAGACGCCCGCACAGGGCAGAGTCCAGCGGCTCTGTGCTGCGCAGGCAGATGATAACTTTGCGTGCGGAACGGAACAGTTCTACCCGCTCCACAAACACATTGCTGAAGCTGGCGGTAAACTGTTCATCGGCCGTGAACTGCGGCCAAACCTGGGTAACAAGTGGTTTTAACATAGCACCTCTTGAGAGTTACGGACGGCCTTTTTTGAAAAAAGGCCTGGCAAAAAACTTTAAGGCATCACCGCACAATTCCCGCCTAACGGCTCAAGCACCGCTCCGGCGGCTGCGGCACGGC
>ERZ1106919.2023-NODE-2023-length-12024-cov-5.036595_pt1 | contig 12024 bp, 10 predicted proteins | sample MGYA00403654_ERZ1106919 | MGnify/ENA primary metagenome ERZ1106919 (study PRJEB35170, sample SAMEA104062450) | human gut metagenome | biome: human gut; feature: human-associated habitat; material: faeces | place: Denmark | collected 2012-10-08 ... | reverse complement strand
CGGCTGCCTGCGGGAAGGCTCTCGCCCTCCGGCCCTGCGGGCCACCTCCCTCTGCGAGGGGGCTGGCGCAACAGCGCCTGGGGGAGAGAAACTTCCGGGCGGTGCTTACTTTCCTTACACCGCTACCGCGCCCGGCCAGCTCTCGCCGGCCTCCGCGCTCCCCGTTTCCCCGTCGGCTCCGTAAGAGAAAACGCCGGGGGTCATGTCAGCCAGCAGGGGGAACTGCGCAAGCTCGGGGCAGGTGTCGGTCAGCCCCAGACAGTAGGCCGTCAGAGGACTGATCTCCTTTGTGATGGCGTCAAACCGGCTTGAGCCGTCGTCCTCATAGGTGCTCAGCATAATATCGCCGGGGTAGGTGTCGGCCACATAGCTGACAAGTGCCTCGTCGACGTAGGGGTCGCTGCTGCCCTCATACAGGTCGGGCGCGCCGAACAGATGCAGGATCTCGTGGGCGTAGGTCGCCGGGGATTCCGCCTCGCCGTCGGTGTAGGCGTCGGTTTTGTACAGGCAGCTGTATTCATAATAAAAGCTGTCGCCGTCGTCGGCGTAGTGAGCCATCGTGAAGGATGTCCCGCTGATGGGCAGGAAGAACAAAAACGCGATGTGTCGGGCCCCGTAGGCAGCCAGACGGCTGTCGGCGGCCAGCGATGCGCACAGCGTATCCATCTCGTCGAGAAAAGCGGAGCTTTCCTCGGAATTTTCGCCGCCCTGCATGGCGGACTGCACAAGATAACTGCGTGTCAGCGTTGAATCGCTGCCGTCCGCGCTGCGATCACAGATCAGATTCACCGCGGCCTCGTAGCCCGCGGCCTGCTCGGTGATCCAGTCCACGGCCAGCTGGGTGCGCTGCACGGCGGCAGCGCGGCTCTCGGCGTCCCAGGTATGCCCGTGAGCGGCGTCGTTCAAAAACACGTTGACGAGCACGGTGGCATCGGTCAGCAGTGCGGCGCTGCCGTAGGACTTCTGCTCCTCGGTAAAGGTGGGCACAGGCTCCGGCGTCGGGGTGGCGGCGGGGCTTTCGGCCCGGGGCAACTCCGCGGGATAACGCTGTACCGTGACGCGGGCCGAGCAACTGCACAGCAGCGCCGCGGCCAGCACCAGGGCAGCCAGTTTTCTGTACATGGTGCGCCCCTTAAATTTCCAGCACGGCCCTGCCGTCGTGGTCGGCCAGCTCCAGCGTGACCTCGCGGCCATCCAGGCGGCCATCGACGAGCGCGTCGGAGACGGGATCCTCAATGGTCTTGCGGATCGTGCGGCGCAGCTCACGCGCACCGTATTTGGTGGAGCTTTCAGCTACGATGTCCGCCAGCGCGGGCTGCGTGTAGTGCAGCGTGATGCCGTGCGCGGCCAGGCCGGGCTTGTACTCGTCGAGCATGAGCGCGGCGATCTTCTCAAGGTTTTCTTCGTTCAGCGGCTTGAACGTAATGATCTCATCCACACGGCCGATGAACTCGGGGCGCAGGAACTCCTGCAGCGCCTTCATGCTGCGGTCCGCGCTGGCGACCTCGGCCTTTTTGCCGAAGCCCGTCGCGCCGCTCTGGTCGGTGGAGCCCGCATTGGAGGTCATGCAGATGACCGTGTTTGAGAAGTCCACCGTGCGGCCCTGCGCATCGTTGATCTTGCCCTCGTCCAGAATCTGCAGCAGAATGTTCATGACATCCGGGTGCGCCTTTTCGATCTCATCGAACAGCACCACGCTGTAGGGGCGGCGGCGCACCTTCTCGGTGAGCTGACCGGCCTCCTCGTAGCCCACATAGCCCGGAGGCGAACCGATCATGCGGGACACCGCATATTTTTCCATATATTCGCTCATATCGAGGCGGATGAGCGGGTCCGGCCCGTCGAAGAGCTGGCTGGCCAGCTGCTTGACCAGCTCGGTCTTGCCGACACCGGTGGGGCCGACAAAGATGAAGCTGGCGGGGCGCCGGCGGCCGGACAGGTCGGCGCGGCTGCGCTTGACGGCCTGTGCCACCAGATGGACGGCCTCGTCCTGCCCGATGATCTTCTTTTTCAGTTCGCTTTCCAGGCTGGCGAGCTTGGCGTACTCGGTCTCCCGGATCTTCACGGCGGGGATGCCGGTCCACAGCTCGATGACCTTGGCCACATCGTCCATGGTCACCTGGATCGCGCTGGCAGCGGCCTGCTTTGCGGGCAGCTCGCTCTCCAGCTGGGCCATCCGGGTCTTCCGTTCGGCCACCCGCTCATAGTCGATGGGCTCGTTGACGTCGGCGTTCTCCATCTCGGCTTCTTCCTGCCGGAGGGCGTCCAGCTCCTTCTGCATTTCGAGGTACTCCGAGATGACCGGGTGGGCCAGATTGCAGCAGGCGCAGGCCTCGTCCAGCAGGTCGATGGCCTTATCGGGCAGGTAGCGGTCGGTGATGTACCGTTCGCTCAGAGTAACGGCTGCGCTCAGCACATCGGCGGGCACCTGCACATGGTGGTGCTCCTCGTAGTAGTGCTTGATGCCGTTCATCACGGCCAGCGTATCGGAGACGCTGGGCTCCTCCACCCGCACGGGCTGGAAGCGGCGCTCCAAGGCCTGATCCTTCTCGATATACTTGCGGTACTCGTTGAAGGTCGTGGCACCGATGACCTGGATCTCGCCGCGAGAGAGGGCAGGCTTCAGGATGTTGCCCGCGTTCATGGCACCCTCGCTCTCACCGGCCGAGGTGATGGTGTGGATCTCGTCGATGAACAGGATGACATTTCCGGCTGCCTTGACCTCGCTCAGCAGGCCCTTGACCCGCTGCTCGAACTGGCCGCGGAACTGCGTGCCTGCCACAAGGCTGGTCAGGTCCAGCAGGTAGATCTCCTTATCCTTCAGCCCGGCAGGCACCTCGCCTCTGGCGATGCGCTCGGCGATGCCCTCCGCGATGGCGGTCTTGCCGACACCGGCTTCGCCGATGAGGCAGGGGTTGTTCTTCTGGCGGCGGCTCAGGATCTGGATGGTGCGGTAGATCTCACGGTCGCGGCCGATGATGTCGTCCAGCCGGCCCTCCCGCGCCTTGCGGGTCAGGTTCTCGCAGTAGGTGTCCAGAAATTTGCGGCGGGGCGGCTTTTTGCCGCTCTTGCCGGGCTTTTTGTCCCCCTTGGGGGCGTCCTGTTCCCCGCCGTTCATGCTCAGCGGGAACGTTGCACTGGAGCCGGGCATGAGGTCTTCGTCCCCATCCTCACCGCTCTGCGGCTGCCCCATGTTCATCATCATGGAGAACGGATTGCCGGAGCCGTCGCCCAGCTCCTGCATCATGTTTTCCATCCGGTCTTCCATGTTGTCCATGTCCTCGTCCGACATGCCGAACTGCTTCATCAGATCCTCCACCGGCTTGATGTGCAGCTCGCGGGCACAATGCAGACAGTACCCCTCGTTTTTCATCTGGCCGTTCTCCATCCGCTGGACGAAGATGATGGCCGGACGCTTTTGGCATCGAATGCAGACCATAGTTCCTCCTTCAGGTCCCACCCGTTTACAGGAACGGGTTGAACAAATTGAATGCTTTATAGTAAAGGCTGCTGCTCATCACAGTGTCGTTGAGCACCGTGAGATTGCCGCCGGTAATGACGATGATGGCCCAGACCACGCAGAGCACCAGATAGATGTCCACCAGACTGGCCAGTGCGCCCACCGTATAGCCCAGCCCGCGGTTGACGGTGCCGATGACGGGCAGTTTGTTCACCAGCCCCAGCACCGTGACCAGCAGGCTGACGAGCATCCGCAGCAGGGCGAATGCCACGAAGAACAGCACCAGCGAGATCACCGGCGTCAGCAGCGGGGCCAGCACTTTCTGGACGATGACGTCGGCCAGAAGGACGGCGTTGTCGTTGAGTACGGCGGAGATGGAGCGCTCGCAGGCCTCCACGATGGAAGCCCGGAAGCTCTCCGGCAGAAACCCCGCGTACCGGGCTGCGATGCCGGAGAGGCTGACAGCCCCGTCTGCCGAGATGCTGGCGGCGATCTGGTCCCGGAAGCTGCCGGCAAAGAACCGCTCGAACACCTGCCCGGCGGCCCAGCCGGAAAACTGCCGGGCCCCGAACAGGCTGATGAGGTTGCCCGTCAGCTGCACGACCCCCGCCAGAAAGCCCTTGCGGGCGTAGCGGATGGCCAGAACGAGCCAGACCACCGTACATAGGATATCAAAAATAAATGACGGATTCTTGAACATACAACATGAACCTTGTTACTTTCTGCCGCAGAGTGCCAATCAAATCGCATTCTCCCCTCGCTCCAAAGCTCTTACTCCTGCGGCGGCTCCAGCACCTGCGCCGTATTGCCGCTGAACAGCAGCAGCTCCTTGGCGTCGGCCAGAAGTGCCTGGGGCTTGGCCGCAAGGGTCTGGCTCCACTGCCGCTCCCCGGAGACATTGCAGCACTCCACCCCGCTGTCGGACAGCAGATAGAACAGGCTGCCCGCCCGGACGATGGCGTTGGCCGATGCCACTGAGCCGCTGAACTGGACGTTCAGGTTTTTGTCCAGCAGCACGGTCTGATGCAGCTGGCCGGACCCCAGCAGCAGGGCGATATTGCCCGCTGCATCCACCGAGACGTCCTTCAGGGTGTTCCCGGCGAACTCGTAGGCTGCGCGCTCGCCGCCGCCCGCGTTGTAGAGCACGACGCGGGTGTCGTACACGGCCAGGAGGGTGGACGCCGAGGTCCAGCCCAGCCACTGGGGCACTCCGCTCTGGTTCGCGATGCTCACAGGGTCCCCCGATGCCAGATTGATGAGGTAAAGGTTCGTCATCATCTGGCCGCCGCTGGCCGTGACGGCGGCCGCCGCCAGCTTCCGGCTGTCGGGGGAGAAAGCCATCCGCAGCGGAGTGCCGTCGTTGGAGCTCATGCTCCAGCGCAGCACTTCTTCCATGTTGGCGTTGTAGACCAGCAGCTTCGCCATGGCGCTGATGTCCTCTGTGACCACGGCCAGATTGCCGTTGTCGGCCACCGCGCAGAGGAAGATGCTGTTTTCCATCTGTTTGGTATAGAGATTCTGGGTGCGGCTCTCCACCCGCAGCTCATTGCCGGACCGGTTGTAGAGCACAAAGCGGTTCCGGCCTGCGGCCAGAGCCGGGCGGGCGTAGCCGCTCTGGATGCTGTTCAGCTTTTTGCCGCTGCGGGAGTAGACGACGCAGCCCTCCTTGCCCAGCTCCACAAAGCTGCCGGTCAGCGGCTCCACCTGCGTCACCTCGGAAACGCCGGTCTGCTGCGGCCAGCCGGAACCGGGCAGCAGCGCGATGCGGGCCGTGTCGATGAAGTCCTTTGCCATCGTCACCGAGCTGCCCACCACGCCGGTGGCAAACAGCACCACCGCCGTCAGCAGCACCAGCAGGACGGCCGTCCGCCGGATGCGCCGGGTGCGCACCCGCTGGCGGGCCTGCTCCAGATATTCGACACGCCCCGCCGAGAGCGGCTCGTCGTTTTCCGAACGGCCGCGGGAAATCTTACGCATTCGCTTCGCCCTCTCCCTTGTAATCTACGCATTTCAGGAACAAGCCCTGCGCGGGCAGGGTCGGCCCGGCCAGGCTGCGGTCCCGGCTGGCCAGGATGCCCGGCACGGCGTCCGGGTCCAGCCGCCCGGCACCGGCCTCGCACAGGGTCCCCGCCAGGATGCGCACCATATTATATAAGTAGCCGTCTGCCGTCACGGTGATCTCCAGGTCGTCGCCGTTCCGCACAACGCTGCAATCCGTAATGGTGCGGACGGTGTCGCCGTGGGCCGCTGCCGAGCTGCCCGCCGCACAGAGGGCGAGAAAATCGTGCGTTCCCAAAAACTTCCGCGCCGCCTGCTGCATCTTGGTCTCATCCAGCCGCCGGGGGACGCGGGTGTAGTACTTTGCGTCGAAAGGCGAGTCGATGGGGCTGTTGTGGATGCGGTAAAGGTAGGTCTTGGTGTGGGCGGCATACCGGGCGTGGAAATCCTCCGGCACGATGCGGGCCGACAACACCCGGATATCCGGCGGCAGATGCTGGTTGAGTGCCAGCGGCAGCTTTTCCGGCGGGATGCGCCAGCGCTGCGCGCTCATCCGCACGCTGGCCACATCGCCGGATGTGCTGCTGCTCGATGAACCGTTTTCCGCGCTGGATTACCAGACGCGGCTGGCCGTCTCGGGCGATATTTCGCAGATCATCCGCCGCGAGCACAAGACGGCCCTGCTCGTCACGCACGATATTTCCGAGGCCATCAGCCTCTCGGACCGCATCGTCGTCCTGTCACACCGGCCCGCGACCGTCAAGGCCATCCACGACCTCGGCGCGCTGCGCACCGTGCCGCCGCTCGAGCGGCGCAGCCGGCCGGAGTTTCAGACGCTGTTCAATCAAATATGGGAGGAGCTGGATGTCAATGTCTGAACGATCGCCCTCCCCGCAGCGCGCGGCCTATCTGCGCGCGCAGCGCCGCCGCCGCCGGCTCGTGCTGGCGCTGCAGATTCTGCTGCTGGCCGTGTTTCTCGGTCTGTGGGAGCTCTCGGCGCGGCTTGGCTGGGTGGACGCCTTCATCGTCAGCAGCCCGTCGCGTGTGGTGCATACGCTCGTGGGCCTGCAGGCTTCCGGGGAGCTCTGGCTGCACATCGGCACGTCATGCCTGGAGGTCGTGGTCGGCTTCGTGCTCGGGACGCTTTTCGGCACGCTCATCGCCATTGGCCTGTGGTGGAGCGAACTGCTCTCGCGCGTGCTCGACCCGTATCTGGTCGTGCTCAACGCGCTGCCGAAAACAGCGCTCGGCCCGGTGTTCATCGTCTGGATCGGCGCAGGCACCGAGTCGATCATTGCCATGACGATCGCGATCTCGGTCTTTGTCACGATCCTGAATATGCATGTCGGCTTCCTGTCCACGGACCGGGAGAAGATCCGCCTGATGCAGACGCTCGGCGCGACCCGGCATCAGATCCTGTGGCGGCTGGTCATCCCGGCCAACTACGCCACGCTCTTCAATACGCTGCGCGTGAACGTCGGCCTGTCGTGGGTCGGCGTCATCATGGGCGAATTTCTGGTCTCCAAAGCCGGCCTCGGCTATCTGATCGTTTACGGGTCGCAGGTGTTCAACATGGATCTCGTGATGGCGACCGTCCTCGTGCTTGCGGTGGCGGCCGTCGTGATGTATCAGCTGGTGCTGTGGCTGGAGAAATTTTTCAAAAATCGGTTGGGAGTGACGCAATGAAACGGTTTCTTTGTGGGGTTCTGGCGGCGCTGATGCTGGTGGTTTTGTGCGCCTGCGGTAAGCAGGAGACGGCCACCGTCCGCCTGAGCGAAGTGACGCATTCGGTGTTCTACGCGCCGCAGTATGTGGCGCTGGAGCAGGGCTTTTTCGCGGATGAGGGGCTGAATATCGAACTGACCAACGGCGGCGGCGCCGACAAGGTCATGACGGCGGTGCTCACCGGGCAGGCGGACATCGGTCTCGCCGGGCCGGAGGCGTGCATCTATGTCTACAATCAGGGCAAGGACGATCATCCGGTCGTGTTCGGCCAGCTCACGAAGCGCGACGGGTCGTTCCTCGTCGGGCGTGAGGATGTGCCGTTTTCCTGGGAGCTGCTGCGCGGCAGGACCGTCATCGGCGGCCGCGCGGGCGGCGTGCCGGAGATGACGCTCGAATACGTCATGCGGCAAAACGGTGTCGTCCCCGGCACGGATGCCACCGTGGACACGACCGTGCAGTTCAACATGATGGCCGGGGCCTTCACCGGCGGCAACGGCGACTTTGTCACGCTCTTCGAGCCGACGGCCACCGAGGTCGCGCAGGCGGGCAAGGGGTATATCCTTGCGTCCATCGGCCAGGAGAGCGGCGAGATCCCATATACGGCCTACTTCGCTTCGCAGGCCTACATGAAAGACCACGCGGACGTTGTGCAGCGCTTCACCAATGCCATTGCCCGCGCGCAGAAATGGATCGCGGAGCACGACGCGGCGGAGACTGCCGAGATCATTGCCCCGCAGTTCCCGGACACGAGCGTGCCCGTGCTCACGCAGGTCGTGCAGCGCTACAAGGATATCGACGCCTGGAACACCACGCCGGTCATGACGCAGTCATCCCTCGAGCGGCTCGAGACCGTCATGGAGACGGCCGGCGTGCTCGACCACGCCGACTGGGTGGACTTTGACCGCCTCGTCGACAACAGCTATGCCCATAACGCCTCCTGACAGGCGCAAAAATCCCCCGGCAGCAGCCGGGGGATTCGTGCGTTTTTCAAAAGAGGGGGAGAGATTGCTTAGAAGCTCGCGACCACAGCGCCGTTGTAGGTGTCGGCGATGTACTGCTTCACGGCGTCGGTCTTGAGGGCCTTGAGCAGAGCCTGGGTCTTCGGGCTGTTCTCGTCGCCGGCGCGCACGGCGATGATGTTGGCGTAGGTCTGGGCGGCGGTGCCGTTGGCGTCCTCGGTGGCGAGCGCGTCGCTGATCTTCAGGCCGGCGGCCAGGGCGTAGTTGCCGTTGATGACGGCGATGGTGCCGGCAGCGGCGTTCTTGAGCTGGGCCGGGACGGTGTCAGCCTGCACGGTGACGATGTTGTAGCCACCGTCGTCGACGATGTCGAGCGTGCTCACGCCCTTGGCGGCGTCCGCGTCATCGGGGAGCTTGATCAGGCCCTCCTGCTGGAGCAGGAACAGGGCGCGGGTCTCGTTGCTGTCGTCGGCCGGGATGATGATGGTCGCGCCCTTGGCGAGGCCCTTCAGGTCGGTGACGCCGTTGCCGTAGATGCCGAACGGCTCATAGTGGATGGTGCCGACAGAGACGAGGTTGGTGCCGTTCTTGGCGTTGAAACTGTCAAGATAGGGCTTGTGCTGGAAGTAGTTTGCGTCGAGCGTGCCGTCGGCCAGAGCCTGGTTCGGCAGGACGTAGTCGTCATAGGTGACGATCTTGAGCTCGTAGCCTTCGTCGGCGAGGGCCTGCTTGATTTGCTCGAGGATCTCGGCGTGCGGGGTGGCGCTGGCGCCGACGGTGATGACTTTGTCATCGGCAGAGGCGGGGTTCTTGTCGTCGGTGGTCTTGCTGCCGCAGGCACTCAGTGCGACGAGCGAGAACGTCAGCACGAGGGCGAGGATGAGGGACGTGATCTTTTTCATTTTCGTTTCTCCTTTATATTTTCATTTTGGAATTTGTGTGGTTTCGGATGATAGAATGTGCAGTTTATCAGCGGCACATTCGTCCGCGGCGGATGTTCACGCGCAACAGCGCGGGATAGTGCAGATGCATGGGGTGCCTCCTGTCAGGTGCGGGCGCGCCGGTCGGTGCGGCGGGCGATGTACATGCCGAATTCCTGCAGGATCTGCACGATGATGATCGTCAGTGCCACGCACAGCCAGACGATCTGATCGTCGTACTTCTGGTAGCCGTAAGTGATGGCGATCTGGCCGAGGCCGCCGCCGCCGATCGTACCGGCCATGGCGGAGTAGCCGAGGATGGTCACGGTGGAGATGACGGCACCGGTGATGAGCGCGGGCTTGGCCTCCGGGATGATGACCTTCCAGATGATGCGGAACGTGGACGCACCCATGGACTGCGCGGCCTCAATGACGCCGGCGTCCACTTCCTTGGCGGCGGACTCGACCATGCGTGCCACATACGGGGCGGCGGCGATGACGAGCGTTACGATCACGGCGCGGTTGCCGAGGCTGGTGCCGACGACGAACTTTGCTACCGGCAGCATGGCGACCATGAGAATGATGAACGGGATGCTGCGCAGGGCGTTGACGATGATGCCGAGCGTGCGGTTGAGCCAGCCGATGGGGTGGATGCCGTCGCGGTCGGTCATGCGCAGGATGAGGCCGACCGGCAGGCCGATGAGATAGGCAAAGAATGTGGAGATGAGCGTCATGTAAATGGTCTCCCAGATACCGAGCTGCAAGATGCCGTTTTGCCAGAGCTTGATGAGCAGATCAGACATGACTTCAATCCTCCTGTAGATAAGAGATGTGGTTGTGATCGAGCCAGCGCAGCACATCGTGGAACTGCTGCGGATCGTCGGGCAGGTCGATGACCATGTGGCCGTAGATGCTGCCCTCGACAATGCGGGTGTCAGCGAAGAGAATGTTCACCGGCACGTGACACTCGAGCGTGATGCGCGAGATGACCGGCTCGTTGGAGCAGCTGCCGTCGAAGACGAGGCGCAGACGCTTGCCCGTACACGGCGGGAGATTTTCGGCCGGGCTCTTCGGAAGGATGAGCGCCTTGGCGATGTCGGACTTCGGGTGTGTGAACACATCGCTGACGTTGCCGATCTCGGCGATGCAGCTCTGGTCGATGACAGCCACGCGCTGGCAGATCTGTTCGATGACGCGCATCTCGTGCGTGATGACGACGATCGTCACGCCGAGCGTCTGGTTGATCTCCTTAAGCAGGCGTAGAATCGACTGCGTGGTGTTCGGGTCGAGGGCGCTGGTGGCCTCGTCGCACAGGAGGTATTTCGGCCGCGTGGCGAGGGCGCGGGCGATAGCCACACGCTGCTTCTGGCCGCCGGAAAGCTGCGAGGGATACGCTTTCGCGCGGTCGGACAGTCCAACGAGTTCGAGCAGCTCGGCGGCGCGGGCCTGAGCCTCGTCGCGCTTGACGCCGGCGATCTCGAGCGGGAAGCAGATGTTGCGCAGCACCGTGCGCTGCTCGAGCAGGTTGAAGCTCTGGAAGATCATGCCGATGTCCTGCCGGGCCTTGAGCAGGTCGCGGCGGCTGAGCTGCATCATGTCGCGCCCGTCGATGCGCACCGTTCCGGAGGTCGGCCGCTCGAGGAGGTTGATACAGCGCACGAGCGTGCTCTTGCCGGCGCCGCTCAGGCCGATGATGCCGAAGATCTCGCCGTCCTCGATGCGGAGGTCAACGTCCCGCAGTGCGTGGATGTCGCCGCCCGGGGAGGGGTAGGTCTTGTTGAGATGTTCGATTTCGATCATGGTGGATTCTCCCTCGCAGAATAATTTTTCGGTACAAAAAACAGAGGCCGGAAGACTCGTTGTCTTCCGGCCTCTGCGGATACGGCTTGGAATTTGGATCAGCCGTTATTGGAAGCGAACACAAGACGAGTCATATTTCTGAGCACGACGAGACATGCACATGCAGCCGGGCATGTACATCATCATAGCCATCATCATGTTGTTCGTCTGAGCAAACTTCATAATACGACGCGTCTCCTTTCGTTTCGTTAAAAATCATGGTTTCCTGTGGAAACGAGCGCAGTATAACGCAGTTTTCCGCGCTTGTCAACCCCAGAATCCACAAAATCAGTGCGGAATGCGCATTAGAAAAATTGAATGCATCGATTCTAAAATTCGATGGTTTGCGGTGCGACATCTGGGTCGTGGCTGCACAGGGACGCCACGCAGGCGCCGTCGCGGCTCATCCCGCCGATCCAGTCGAGTGCATTTTTTGCGCGCACGCTGTTTTCGCAGATGCCGGGCACGGTACCCTCCGCCCACGAGCGCGGGCTTGCCGCGCCGTCGGCATTGAGCAGCACGTACCGGTCACCATTGCGGATGAGCGTTGCGAACATGCCCTCCGTGTGCCCGGCGACGTGCACGAGATGAACTGAATCGTCCCCGAACAGGTCGTATGAGCGGCTCTCCGGCCCGATGTGGTTCACGCGGTACCAGAACCGTTCCGGCGGCTCGTCCATCCACAGCCTGCGGGAGGTGTAGCGCAGGTTCACGCGGCACGACCAGAAGTACTCCTCCTCCGCCACCAGCAGACGCTTTGCGCCCCGCACCTCGCTGATACCCGCAATGTGGTCCGGATCGAGGTGGGAAAAGAGCACATAGTCCAGATCCTGCGGCCGGATGCCGCGCGCGGCCAGCTGCTCGCCGATCGACTGCCCCGGCTCCACGACGCTGTGCACGAGCGTGTACCACCCGCGGCCGAACATCCGCAGCTGCGCCGCGCGGTCCTCGATGCCGGTCGGGCTCACGGTGCGCGGCAGACCGGCGTCCACCAGAAACAGGCCCTTCGGGTGCTCCACCAGATACGCCGACACCGGCAGCCAGATGCGCGCGCCGTTCTTCAGCCGCCGCGCGTCCGCCTTTGCCGGCCAGCGCCACTGGGCGCTGGCCGGCAGGGTCGGCG
>ERZ1106919.2019-NODE-2019-length-12055-cov-6.221333_pt1 | contig 12055 bp, 10 predicted proteins | sample MGYA00403654_ERZ1106919 | MGnify/ENA primary metagenome ERZ1106919 (study PRJEB35170, sample SAMEA104062450) | human gut metagenome | biome: human gut; feature: human-associated habitat; material: faeces | place: Denmark | collected 2012-10-08 ... | reverse complement strand
GGTTTGTGCTGCTGGACAAGCTGGAACAGATGGACATGACCACCCTGCAGGAGTTCTCTGTCTGGCTGGAAGCCGAAGGCCTGCAGGCCATCGCCACCCGCGTTTCCACCGGCAGCGAGTGCCAGATCATCATTGAGGACGGCATGGTGAAGGATGCCGAAACCACCCTGCCGCCCGTCACCGAAAAGCCCCAGCAGAAGAGCTGGACGAAAGGAGCGTTCTAAATGAGCAAATATGCAGTTACCACCGGCATCCAGAATGCGCCGGTCAAGACCGTGCTGTACGGCCCGGAGGGCATCGGCAAAAGCACCTTTGCCTCTTACTTTCCGGACCCCGTATTCATCGACACCGAGGGCGGCACCAAGCGGCTGAACGTCAAGCGCCTGCCCCAGCCCACCAGCTGGGCCATGCTGCTGGATGAGGTGGCCGAGGTACGCAAGGGCAGTGTCCCCTGCGGCACGCTGGTCATTGATACCGCCGACTGGGCTGAACGCCTGTGCATTCAGGCCGTGTGTGCCAAAGCCAAGGTGAACGGCATCGAAGATTTCGGCTACGGCAAGGGCTACACCTATGTTAAGGAAGAGTTCGGCAAGCTGCTGGACGCGCTGGAAGATGTGCTGCAGGCCGGGCACAACGTGGTGGTGCTGGCCCATGCCGCTATTACCAAATTTGAGCAGCCGGATGCCGTGGGCAACTATGACCGCTGGAGCATGAAAACTTCCAAACAGGTGGCCCCGCTGCTGCGCGAGTGGTGCGATATGCTGCTGTTTGCCAACTACAAGACCGTTGTGGAAAAGGTGGGCGACGGCAAGAACGCCAAAAGCAAGGCCAGCGGCGGCAGGCGTGTACTGTACACCGCGCATCACCCCTGCTGGGATGCAAAAAACCGCTTTGACCTGCCGGAGGAAGTACCCTTTGACTATGCCAGCATTGCCGCCTGCATCCCCGGCGCAATGTCTGCACAGGCACCAAAACCGGAACCGCAGCCGCGTTCCCAGCCGGAAGCCGACATCCTGCCCAGCCCGCAGCAGGAAGCAAAGCCGGTGGCTCAGCCGCAGCCCGCACCGCTGCAGGAAAGCTCTGAGAAAAATGTTCTGCTCAGTCTGGGCGTGCCGGAAAAGCTGGCCGCTCTGATGAGCGCCAACAAGGTCAGCTGTGAAGAGCTGCAGGGCGTTGTGGGCAAACGAGGCTATTTCCCGGAGGATATGCCCATCAAGGACTACCCCGCTGACTTTGTGGAGGGCTGTCTGATCGCCGCATGGCCGCAGGTGTTCCAGATGGTGCTGGATAACCGTGATATCCCGTTTTAACAGGCTCCCTCACGGAGGGAGCTGGCACGTGTAAGCGTGACTGAAGGAGTTTTATAATAAAGGAGTAATTACTTATGAACGACATGAATACCACCGACCGCGCCCTGAGCTGGGACGACGAATTTACCAACGAGCAGCAGGAGTTCGTGCTCCTGCCCGAGGGCGAGTATGCCTTTAAGGTCACCGGCATGGAGCGTGCCCGCTTTGAGGGCAGCGCAAAGCTCCCGCCCTGCTCCATGGCAAAGCTGACCCTGAAGATCTTCGGCGGGGCCAAGGGTGATACCACCGTGACCCACCGCCTGTACCTGCACACTAAAACGCAGGGCCTGCTGGGGGCTTTCTTTGAGAGCATCGGTCAGTGCAAGCGGGGCGAGACCTTCCGCCCCCGCTGGAACGAGGTCGTGGGTGCCAAAGGCATCTGCAAGCTGGGTATCCACGAGTACACCAAGCAGAGCGGTCCTCATGCAGGCGAGACCGGCCAGAGCAACGAAGTGCAGCGCTTCCTGCCGCCGCCCGAACCCAAAGCTGCACCCACTCAGGGCTGGACACAGGGGGCGTTCTAAATGGCCGAGACACAAACCCTGCGCCCCTACCAGCAGCAGGCCCGTGAACGCATCCACGCCGAGTGGGAGAACGGCCACACCCGCACCCTGTTGGTGCTGCCTACCGGCACCGGCAAGACCATTGTGTTTGCATCGGTAGCTGCCGATCAGGTGCGCGCCGGTGACCGGGTGCTCATTCTGGCGCATCGCGGTGAGCTGCTGGAGCAGGCAGCGGACAAGCTGCAGCGCTCCACCGGCCTTGTCAGCGCGGTGGAAAAGGCAGATGCCACCTGTCTGAATACATGGTTCCGTGTGGTGGTGGGCAGCGTGCAGACCTTGCAGCGCACCGCCCGGCTGGAACGCTTTTCTCATGATTACTTTGGCACTATCATCATTGACGAGGCCCACCACGCCATCACCGACGGATACCGCCGCATCCTCGACTACTTCGGCAGCGCCAAGGTGCTGGGCGTGACCGCCACGCCGGATCGCGGCGACATGCGCAATCTGGGCGAGGTGTTCGACAGCCTTGCCTTTGAGTATAAGCTGACCGATGCCATCAAAGAGGGCTATCTGTGCCGCATCATGGCCCAGACCATTCCGCTGAAGCTGGACATTTCTTCTGTCACCATGAGCGGCGGGGACTACGCCGTGGGAGACCTCGGCACTGCGCTTGACCCCTATCTGGAACAGATTGCCGCCGAGATGGCCCAGCGCTGCAAAGGCCGTAAAACGGTGGTGTTCCTGCCCCTCATCAAGACCAGCCAGAAGTTCCGCGACCTGCTGAACTCCCATGGATTCCGTGCCGCCGAGGTCAACGGCCAGAGCACCGACCGCAAGGAAGTGCTGGCGGATTTCGATGCAGGCAAATACAACGTGCTGTGTAACTCCATGCTGCTCACTGAGGGCTGGGACTGCCCGTCTGTGGACTGCGTGGTGGTGCTGCGGCCCACCAAGGTGCGCAGCCTGTACAGCCAGATGGTGGGACGCGGCACCCGGCTCTCCCCGGGCAAGACCGACCTGCTGCTCCTCGACTTTTTGTGGATGACCGACAAGCACGAGCTGTGCCGCCCGGCTGATCTGGTCTGTGAGGACCGCACCGTGGCCCGCCAGATGACCGAAAATCTGGCCGAGAGCGGCTGCCCGCAGGACATCGAGGAAGCCGCCGTGCAGGCCAGCGAGGACGTGGTGGCCCAGCGGGAGGAAGCCCTTGCAAAACAGCTGGAAGAACAGCGCCGCAAAAAGGCCAAGCTGGTGGACCCGCTGCAGTACGAGATGAGCATTCAGGCCGAGGACCTTGCCGGGTATGTGCCGGCCTTTGGCTGGGAAGCAGGCCCGCCCACCGAACAGCAGGCCGCCGCGCTGGAAAAGCTGGGCATCCTGCCGGACGCGGTGGAGTCGGCAGGCAAGGCCAGCCTTTTGCTGGACCGGCTGCACAAGCGCCGGGACGAAGGGCTCACCACCCCAAAGCAGATCCGCTGTCTGGAAAAATACGGCTTTCAGCACGTGGGCAGGTGGAGCTTTGAGCAGGCTAAACACATGATCGACCGCATTGCGGCGAGCGGCTGGCGGGGTGTGCCCAAGGGCGTTACTCCCAGCACCTACACGCCGCCCGCAGAACCGGCCTTTCCGGATAGCATCTTTGGATGGTAACGCGAATGGAACATGAAAATGAACTCAAGGAAGCATTGGACTTCGTATCCCCGTCCGCCCTGACCTATGACGAATGGCTCATGGTGGGCATGGCACTGAAGGATGCTGGTCTGCCCGTTACCATCTGGGAACAGTGGAGCACACGCGATGCGGGCCGCTATCATAAGGGCGAGTGCGTCAAGAAATGGGAAAGCTTTCACGGCGGCGGGGCCAGCCCCGTCACCGCAAGCAGCATCTTCCAGCTGGCCTACTCCCACGGATGGAGCGGCCCCGCAGGCCACGCTCTGGACTGGAACGATGATATTTCTGCCGGCACCGGCGCACAAACCGAGGGCCGTCTGGTAGACCCACGCTGGGTGGAAGCCCATGAGCTGGCCCTGCCCGAAGAGTGGCACCCCGCCGACCAGCTCAAGCGCTACCTGCAAGCCCTGTTTGAGCCGGACGAATATGTGGCCTATGTGACCGAAAGTTTTATGGCCGCCGACCGCCGCCGACCTGCAAAAGGCAGCTGGACCCGCACCGCAGGGCAGCTCATCACCGAGCTGGATGCCTGCGGCGGTGACCTCGGCAAGGTGGTGGGCGACTGTGATCCTGAAGTAGGTGCATGGATCTGCTTCAACCCTGTGGACGGCACCGGACGCAAGGATGCCAATATTACTGCCTATCGCTATGCCCTCGTAGAGTGCGACAACATGGAGCTGGGCAAGCAGCAGGCTATCATCAAGCAGCTGGAACTGCCCTGTGCGGCGCTGGTCTACTCTGGCGGCAAGAGCGTCCACGCCATCGTGAAGGTGGATGCCCCGGACTATGCCGAGTACCGCAGGCGGGTGGATTACCTCTACGCCGCCTGTCAGAAAAACGGCCTGACCATCGACCAGCAGAACCGCAACCCTTCCCGCCTTTCCCGGATGCCCGGCATCCCGCGCGGTGACAAACGGCAGGTGCTGCTGGAAACGAACATCGGAAAATCCTGCTGGGATGAGTGGCGGGACTGGCTGGAAGCGGAAACCGACGAGCTGCCCGAGACCGAGAGTCTGGCCGACGACTGGGAGAGCCTGCCCCCGCTGGCCGATGCCCTCATCACCGGGGTGCTGCGCAAGGGCCACAAGATGCTGCTGGCAGGCCCCAGCAAGGCGGGCAAGAGCTTTGCCCTCATCGAACTGTGCATCGCCATCGCCGAAGGCAGGCCGTGGCTGGGCCGTTTCTCCTGCGCACAGGGCAAGGTACTGTACATCAATCTGGAACTGGACCGGGCCTCCTGCCTGCACCGCTTCAAGGACGTGTACACCGCCCTCGGCCTGCCCCCGCAGAACCTGCGGAACATCGACATCTGGAACCTGCGCGGCGCGTCCGTGCCCATGGACAAGCTGGCCCCAAAGCTCATCCGCCGGGCCCAGAAAAAAGGCTACACCGCCGTGATCCTCGACCCCATTTATAAGGTCATCACCGGTGACGAGAACAGTGCCGACCAGATGGCAAAGTTCTGCAACCAGTTCGACCTTGTGTGCCGCGCGCTGGACTGCGCCGTGATCTACTGCCACCACCACTCAAAAGGTGCCCAGGGCGGCAAGCGCAGCATGGACCGCGCATCCGGCTCCGGCGTGTTCGCTCGCGACCCGGATGCCATGCTGGACATGACCGAGCTGGTGCCCACCGATGCCATCCGGGAGCAGCTGCATAACAAAGCCGCCTGCCGCGTGATCAAGGCCATGTTGGACAAACGCGGTCATGCGGATGCCTACGGCTTGGATGATACCCTCAGCCGCCACCGGATGCTGACCATCGCAAAGGAAAAACTGGGCCTTGCAGATCTGCGGGCCATCGATGCTGAGGTCGCGGCTGCTGAGAAAATGGCCGACGGCATGACCGCATGGCGCATCGAAGGCACCCTGCGCGAATTTGCCCGCTTCGACCCGGTGAACCTGTGGTTCGACTACCCCGTGCACAAGCCGGACACCGGCCTGCTGGAGGACCTGCAGCCGGACAGCGATTTCAAAACGCTGGGCAGCCGCGGTGCCGCCAAGCGCTGGGGCGATAAAGGCAAGGTGACCAAGGACAAAAAGGCCGAACTGGACACCGCCTTTGAAGCCTGCATGATGGACGGCGAAGTTACCGTCTATGCGCTGGCTGAATACATGGATCTGAAGCCCCGCACCATCAAGACGCGGCTGAAAGATGACGGACGTTTCTGGATCGATGGCGAGAAAGTGGGGCGCAAGGAGCCCGGCAGCGCAGGTTAAACAAACCGTAATAAGTCCGATTACAATTTGTTGTAAAAATGCAGAAATAGCCGCTATTTTGCACGACACGAAAAACTGCAATTTTGCAGTTATAGCCGCTATGACTGCAGATTTTGCAGTGCAAAATAGCCTATATATAATAGCTAAAACTGCAACTGCAATTGTGATGGGGTATCCCGAAGGATGGGGCGACCACAGCCCCCATCCATTCGGGGACCCTCCCCATCACGTTGGCGCTAAAATCAGAAAAAAAAACGAGGTGAACCCCATGTACATGCAATTCTTTCTCCCCATGCAGCCGCCCACCACCACACACAACGCAAAGCAGCTGCACGCCTACATGAAGGGCGGGCAGCCGCACGCGGTGCTCCACGACAGCCCAGAACTGAAACAGACCCGTGCCAAGCTCCACGCCCATCTGGCACCCCACGCGCCGGAAAAGCCCATCCCCGCAGGCCGTCCGGTGCGGCTGCTGGTCAAGTGGTGCTTCCCTGCCGAGGGCCGCAAAAACGGCAGCTGGCGCACCGCAAAGCCGGACACCGATAATCTGGAAAAGGCCCTCAAGGACGAAATGACCCGCCTGCACTTCTGGGCCGATGACGCGCAGGTGTGCAGCGAGATCGTGGAGAAATTCTGGTCGGACCCCTGCGGCGTGTTCGTCCGGGTGGAGGAACTGTAAATGACCTACGAAGAGAAAAAGGCATGGCTCTGGCGGTACCGGACGGCCAAGCGGTTCGAGCTGCTCAAACTGGACGAGCTGGCCACGCTGCAGACCGATGCCACCCACACCACCCAGCGCTTTTCCCCTGTGCCGGGCGGCAGCGGCGACGGACAGGCTCTGCCCCGCAGTGTGGAACTCATCGACGAGGCCCGTCGGGCCGCTGAGGCGCAGTCTGCCGTGTGCGACGCCATCCGGGCCGAGATCATGGAGGTGTTCAGCCAGCTGGACGATGAGGTGGATTTCATGATCCTGTTCCGGCGGTACATTCTGCTGGAGGACTGGCCGGACATCGCGATCAACATCCGCAGTTCCCGCAGCCAGATGTTCCAGCGCCACAGCGCGGCCATCAAAAGACTGGATATCAAAAGTCCGGACTGAACCGGAGCGAACCGGACTTGATAATACTGTCAACCCCTGCTAAAATTTAAAATGCCGAAGCCCGCAGGAAAGACTTACTCCCTTCATCCCTGCGGGCTTTGTGCTGCCCGGCTGACGCAGAGGATCACCTTTACCGACCAACAGCCTGAATGTACCAGCCGGGCGTTTTTTTGAATATCCCGCCGTTCGGTTTTCCGGGCGGCTTTTTGATTTTACGGCAAGAGAGGTGGTGAGGATGACCGACAAGCAGGATCGTTTCTGTGAAGAATATATGATCGACCTGAACGCCACTCAAGCGGCCATCCGCGCCGGATACAGCCCCAAAACCGCAAGAGAACAGGCACCCCGGCTGTTAGCAAATGTTAGCATTCAAAATCGCATTGCCCAGCTGCAGGCTGAGCAGAGCCGCCGGACCGGTGTATCTGCTGATCGTGTCGTTCGAGAGCTTGCCAAGATTGCATTTGCCAACGCCAGCGACCTGATCGACCCGGAGACTGCTTCTGTCAAACTGGATGCCTCCCGGGATGATCTGGCCGCAATCCAGTCCATCAAGGTCAAGAGCTTTGGCGAGGACGGTTTGGAACACGAGGTCAAACTTGCAGATAAGCTCCGAGCACTTGACCTGTTGGGCAAGCATTTAGGTATGTACAACGGAACATCTGATAATTCTGCCGATCAACTCAAGAAGGCCCAAGAGATACTGGAGGGAGTCAACAGTGTTATCGACTAAGCAGCTGGAATACCTGTCTCAATGCAACCACCGTTGGAATCTAAAAGTTGGAGCAACCGGTTCCGGGAAAAGCTGGCTGGATTATGCGGTGGTCATTCCGAAGAGACTGCTTGCGTTGCGTGGCGAAGGCGCTGCCGTTATGCTGGGAAATACGCAGGGCACCCTCAGCCGGAACGTTTTGGACCCTATGCGTGAAATCTGGGGCGAGGGGCTTGTGGGCACGATCAGCAGTGACAACACTGCGCGCCTGTTTGGCCGTCGGGTGCACATTCTCGGTGCAGACAGCAAAAAGCATGTAGCCCGCATTCAGGGCATGACCATCGAATACGGCTACGGTGACGAAATGACCACCTGGGACGAAGCTGTGTTCCAGATGCTGAAGACCCGCCTACGTTGCCCACACAGTCATTTCGACGGTACAGCAAACCCAGACAGTCCACAGCATTTTCTGAAAAAATTCATCGACGATCCTAAAGTGGACGTTTTCTGTCAGACCTCTACAATCAACGATAATCCGTTTTTGCCGACAAAGTTCGTGAATGATCTGAAGCATGAACTTGCTGGAACGGTCTACTATGACCGTTTCATACTGGGCAAGTGGTGCAACGCTTCCGGCCTGATCTATCCGTTCTTTTCTCTGTCAGAGGACACCTACCTCTTTCACGGCGATGCGTCCCACGTCGACGGGCAGTTTTACGTGTCCATCGACTACGGCACCCACAACCCCTGCAGCATGGGCCTGTGGGTCATTCATGATGGCAAGGCCCTGCGAATCAAGGAAAGCTATTTTGACAGCCGTGCAGAGCGTGTGCAGCGCACGGACGAAGAGCACTATGCCGAGCTGGAACGCCTGACCAAGGGTTATTACATTCAGGCGGTGGTGGTTGACCCGTCCGCTGCTTCCTTCATTGAGACCATCCGGCGGCACGGCAAGTATCTGGTGATCCCTGCAGACAACGACGTGCTGAACGGCATCCGCTGCGTGGCATCCCTGATGCAGGCCGGGCTTGTGACTATCCACGAAAGCTGCACGGCATCCCGCCGGGAGTTTGGCCTGTACTCTTGGGACGACAAGGCGAAGGAAGATCGTGTCGTCAAGGAGAACGACCACGCCATGGACGACATTCGCTATTTCTGCTATACGATACTGGCCCCGCTGATCCGCTGGGCAGACTGGAGACGAAAATAATGTTTGATAGACTGCTTTTCTGGCTGCGGGAGAAAGCGCGGCTGCTGTTCGGTGAAAATACCACCGTCAGCGCCAGCGTGTCCTACAGCATGGAGAATGCGATCATCCTGTGGGCGCAGATGTACGATACCGGCGGGCCGTGGTGCCACGGCGGCAAGAACGCCCTGCACAGCCTGAAGCTGGCCCAGAGTGTTGCATCGGAGCTGGCCCGTCTGACCACGCTTGAAATGGAATGCATTGTTTCCGGCAGTGCCAGAGCCGACAGCATCAACACCATGCTGCAGCCTTTCATTGCAGATCTGCGCACCCCGGTGGAATACGGCTGTGCGCTGGGCGGCATCCTGTTCCGGCCCTTCCTCGATGCACAGGGCTGCATCCAGATCGATGCTGTGCAGGGGGATTGCTTCTGCCCTACCCGCTTTGACAGCTCTGGCCGCATGACCGGGGCTATTTTTTATGACCATCTGGTGCTTGGCAACCGCATTTACACTCGTCTTGAAGATCACGAGTTTTCCGGCAGCACGCACAGCATCACGGTCAAGGCGTTCCGTTCCATGACCAGTGCAGACCTCGGCATCGAGGTGCCTCTGACCGATGTTCCGGAATGGGCTGCGATCTCCCCACACACCGAGTTCTCCGATGTAGACCGTCCGCTTTGGGGCTATTTCAGAGTGTCCAGCGGCAATTCCACTGATCGGCACTCCCCGCTGGGCGTGAGCGTCTATGCCGCTGCTGTTGACACCATCCATGATACCGATGAACAGTATGGGCGGCTTCTGTGGGAGTATGACGGCGGACAGCTGGCCCTTGACGTTGACCAGACCGCCCTGCGGCCCGGCATCAACGGCGAGAGCGTTATGCCGCAGCGTGAGCAGCGCCTTTACCGCAACTGGTTGAACGGCAGTTCCGGGGCCAATGGTCGGAACCTCTACGAGGTGTTTGCCCCTGCCCTGCGCGATGAAAGTTATCGTAGAGGGCTGGATACCATGCTCAAGCGGGTGGAGTTCCAGTGCGGCCTTGCTTACGGCACCCTGTCCGACCCGCAGAACGTGGACAAGACTGCCGAGGAGATCAGGAGCAGCAAGCAGCGCAGCTACACTACCGTCAAGGATCTGCAGCGGGCGCTGGGCAATGCGCTGACCGATCTGGTATACTCCATCAGCAAGCTGCTGGATGCCCAGTGGAACAGCGGCGCAGCCGTTTCCCCGCCGGGCGACTGCAACGTGACCTTTGACTTTGACGACAGCATCATCTCTGACCCCAAGGAGCGCAAGCAGATGTACTGGGGCTACGTTACCGCAGGCAAGTTCCCCTTCTGGCGGTATCTGGTGGAGTTTGAGGGCTACAGCGAGGACGATGCCAAGGCCATTGCCGCCGAAGCGGATGCTGAGAACCGCAGCCCTGAAGCCCTCACCTTCGGGGGTGCCTGATGCTGCCGCCGAGCTATCTCGACCAGATGCCGGACGCCTTTGTGCAGCTCTGGCAGCAGGTCGAGGACGAGATCTTACAGGACGTTGCCCGGCGCATCGGCAAGATGGACGCCGTGACCCCCACCGCAAACTGGCAGCTGTGGCGCTACCAGCAGACCGAAGCGGTGCGCAACGACGTGGTGAAGCTGCTGGCGAAGTACACCGGCAAGAGCGAAACGGCCATCCGCAAGCTGCTTTTGCAGACCGCGACCGAAGCCTTAGAGCGTGAAGATGCGATCTATTACCACTACGACATGGAGCCGCCCCCTTTTGAAGAGAGCGCCGCCCTGAACAATTTGTTAGACGCCGGTGCCCGCCAGACCTGCGGCACATGGCAGAACCTCACCGCCACCACGGCAAACACCGTCACAGGGGCCTTTGAACGCACACTGGACGCTGCATGGCTCAAGGTGAGCACCGGTGCCTTCGACTACAAAACCGCCGTCAAACAGGCCGTGGACAGCCTTGCAGACGACATGCCCATGGTCACCTATCCCAGCGGCCACAAGGACAGCATCGAGGTGGCCGCCCGCCGTGCCGTGCTCACCGGTGTGAACCAGACGACTGGCAAGCTGCAGGTGGCCCGCATGGACGAAATGGGCTGCGAATTTGTGGAGACGACCGCCCACGGCGGTGCCCGTCCTTCTCATGCAGAGTGGCAGGGCAGGCGCTTCCATCGCGGTGGTGCGGTGGACTACAAGGGCAGGCACTACCCGGATTTTGAAGCCGCCACCGGCTACGGTACCGGCGCAGGCCTTTGCGGCTGGAACTGCCGACACCAGTTCTTTGCCTGCTTCCCGGAGCTGGGCGACCCGCCCCAATGGACGCAGGAGCAGCTGCAGGAGCTGAACGCCCGGAACATCGAGTGGAACGGCAAAAAGTACACCGCCTACGAGATATCACAGATGCAGCGTGCCCGGGAGCGGAACGTCCGCCGCTGGAAAAAGCGGTATCTGGCCGAGGATGCCGCCGGGCTGGACCCTACCGACAGCGCTGTGCGCCTGAAAGCGGCCCGCCAGAGCCTTGCAGAGTTTGCACAGGCCACGGGTGACCGTGTGGACAGCGCCCGTGTCAGCGTGCCCAAGTTCGGCAGGAGCGAAGCCGGCAGGGCAAGCGCACAGGCGCGAAAGGCAGAGCTTCCTGAGGCTAAAAGTACACGAGGAAGCGGCGGCGCATCTGGACAGAATGGAAAAACCGTGCGTAAAGTTTTGGGAAAGGTCGATACGACCAACACGAAACAGGTTGACGCGCTTAAAAATTCGTTCTGTTCTGGCTATGCAAAATCTGACGTTGAGCATATGATGGTCATTACAAAAGATGGCGAAGTACATTATATGACCGACAACAATCCCAGAGGGGTTGACTGTTCGTATCTGGGTGGTAAACTGGAAGGTAGTTACAACATTCACACCCATCCACCGAAAACCACGCAATATTCTTTTAGCACAGACGCAGATATCCCCGGCGCATTCGCTGACGGTACTGCTGTCATGGAAGCGGTTGACTACAAATACCGCTATCGTTTTGTTGTACCTGAAAATATCACGTTTGAGCAGTGGGAAGCCGTGTGTGAGGAAGTTCGTGAGGAGCGAAATGCCGTAATGGAAAGCAGAGGGTATGGCTTCGATGATTATGAAGAAAATATCCAGCATGTCATTATTGACGAAACATGCCGCAGACTTGGCTTGAAGTGTTATCACAGGGAGAAGCGAACATGATTTATACTCTGGAACAGATTGACCAGCTCACAAAGGAAAGCGTCCGGCGTGAAAATGCGCTCATTGCTGAATATCGGCGTACACATACAGTCCCCGGCAGAGGGG
>ERZ1106919.2015-NODE-2015-length-12065-cov-3.256037_pt1 | contig 12065 bp, 10 predicted proteins | sample MGYA00403654_ERZ1106919 | MGnify/ENA primary metagenome ERZ1106919 (study PRJEB35170, sample SAMEA104062450) | human gut metagenome | biome: human gut; feature: human-associated habitat; material: faeces | place: Denmark | collected 2012-10-08 ... | reverse complement strand
TATTAAGTACCGAAAATCAACCGTTGCAACTAATACCGATAAGCTTAGCAATGACGAGATTGAGAAACTAAAGTCAGAAGAGAAAGAGGATCTTCTTTCTGATATGAAGTTAAGATTCACTAACGGTGAAGGTTCTCTTTCTATACTTAAGAGCTATTTTCCTGATAATATAGTCTATGTGAACAATAAGAATCAGTATGTATTTGCGCAGATACTTCCTGAACTTGCGAAGAATAATTATAAGGATGAGAATTTCAAGCAGGATGATAAAGGAATTATTACATACAATGAAGACGGTAAAGTTACAACACATATGGGTGTTGATGCCTCGAAGTTTCAGGGGAATATTGACTTTAAGAAATTAAAAGAACAGGGCGTTGAATTTGCCATGTTAAGATGTGGTTTCAGAAGCTATGGCAATGGAATCCTGAACACTGATTCTTCATTTGATACATTTGCAAAAGACGCAATAAAGAATAATATTAAGATTGGCGCATACTTCTTCTCATCTGCAATTACGAAACAGGAAGCTATAGAAGAGGCTGATTATGTTCTTGATATTATCAAGCCTTACAAGATTACATATCCTGTAGTTATTGACTTTGAAGAGATTTCGGGCGATTCATACAGACAGGAGAATCTGACTACTGAAGAACTTACAGATATCATAATCGCATTCTGCGACAAGATAGAAAAAGCAGGCTATAAGCCAATGATATATTCCAACCTCAAGGGATTCGTTGGAAGACTTGACCTTACCCGCTTAGAAAAATATGAGAAGTGGTTTGCCTACTATTCAGACACACCTTACTTCCCATATGAATTCTCTATATGGCAATACACTGAATCAGCTAAGTTAGACGGTGTCAGTGGTAATACCATAGATCTTAATATTAGTTTTAAAGATTACAATTAATTGTGACTCACATGCTCACTGCGGAATTTCTCAATCATTTCCCTTGTGAGACTGATATGGTCATCAATTACATCTATATCATCTGCCTTGACCCATGTGCCGACCGATAACTCATCTTCTTCAAGAGTTATTGTGTCGTCACCGTCAAGCTCACAGAAGTAACCAAGAAGCTGAGAACCGCTGAGTCCCCAAGGCTGACTCTTATAATATGTGATATTTTTAACCTTCACACCTACTTCTTCCATAACTTCTCTGCTTACAGTTTCCTCTGTTGTTTCACCAATCTCAGTGAATCCGGCAATAAGCGCATAATTCCTATAAGTTCTTCCCGCATATTTAGTAAGAAGAATTCTGTCCTTATCTGTAACTGCAACAATAACAGCCGGACATATCTTAGGAAATACCATATTCTTACAGCAGTCACAGCGTAACATTCTCTGCTTGTCATCATGCTTGAGTGGTTTTCCGCATCTTCCGCAGAAATGATTATCCCTGTACCAGCCATACAGATGAAATGCAGTAATAGCCGCATAAGCATGCTCTCTTGGCTGTGCCTTACGGAAAGAATCGACTCCTACGAATTCATATCCTCTGACGAAAGAATACATATCCTTGTGTACAGCTGAATCAGCCATCTCTCCCAAGAATGTGCCTCTTTCGAGGCTTCCTGTCTTTCTTGCAAGGAAAAAATGTTCCTCATCAATTGACAACAGATATATGAATTCAAAGTTATCCACAGCTTTGTCTCCGTAAGAGGACTTTATCCCCTGAACGAACTCATCATACTGTGGATATTTTAATACATTTTCTTCAGGATTCTGTGAGTTAAAATGTCCTGATGGTCTTGCAAGCAACGAGGAACCCTGAAAATAAAACACAGTATCCCCATTGCCTGGCTTAAGATTCTTATACTGGTTGTCCAGATGTTTTGGCCATATATCCTGTATCATATTAGAAGAACACCATCTCTTCCTTAGGTGCACCTGTCTTTTCTACGCTTTCAACGTAAAGAACAGGACCTTTCTTCTTATATGCCATCTGGAATTCATACTTAATAGTAGCTGTAACCCATATCCATTCTCTATTCTCAAGAGAAGCTATGTTGTTGTAGAAGCTGATATAACCAATAAACTGTGTATCTTCTGCACAGCATGTCATAACCTTTCTTCCCGGAACGAAATTCTTATCCTTAAAGTACTTGTTCTTAAGAACCTGTCCCTTGAATCTTACCTTCTTACCTGCGTATACTTCCGGTCTTTCAGACACATCCATATACCAGATACCATAATCTTCGTCATCAACCTGAATAACATCAGCATTGATATCGTATGGAAGCTGTTCAGATATAGCAACCTGGTCACCCTTCTCGTCCTCGAAGATAATCTGAAGTGCAGGATTTAATGCTCTCATGCTTCTTCTGTAGCTGCCAAGGTCCATACCTGACTTACATCTGTTAAAAATAACCATGTCCGCATATTTAACAGACTCTGCAATAATAGACTTCATGTTAGCCCACTGTAAGCCAAATGCATTGGCATCAACTAAAGTTATAGACTGGTATACCTGCCATCCTCTTGGCTTTTCACTTCCAAGAATAAGTGCAGGATCCCACATTCCGTTATATTCAACAATAACAATCCATGGATCATACTTCTTGTCCAGTTCATTAAGAGTCTTGATATTAAAATCTTCCTTTTCAACAACAACCATATCAACTCCGTTGTCCTTAAGAAGCTTCTCGCTATACTCCTCTTCACCTTCTTCACACACAATAAGAAGTTTATTCTTAGCGTCTGCAAACTGTCCCATTGCTATAGTATCGGAGATAAATCTTGTTTTACCACTGTCAAGCTGACCGTTAATCAAGAAAATCGGAATCTGATATTCCTCATTTGCCATATTTATCCTCATTTCCGCGCATTTGCGCTATCATTTCATTATAAATGCGTTGTAAAAATGTGTTCTTCTATTAAACACTGATTAAACTTCAAAAAGTTCCTTAAGTGCATCTTCCTTAAGTTCAGAACCGATTACACAGATTCTTCCTGTGAAATCAGCACTTCCCTCACGAATCTCATATTCTTCTGGTACAAGGTCGAAATACATCCATGTTCCATCTGTGCAAGGAAGCATACCCTTAGAACGGAGAACCTTACCATAATCTTCACTCTCAGAAAGCTTCTTTAATATACTGTCAAGCTCTGCCTTCTCATACTTCTTAGGAGTCTCTGTTCCCCAGCTTGTAAATACGTCATCTGCATGGTGATGGTGATGATCATGCTCATGGTCATGATGATGTTCGTGCTCGTGGTCGTGATGATGCTCATGCTCCTCGTCATGGTCATGGTGATGTTCATGCTCGTGGTCGTGATGATGCTCATGCTCGTCATCATCATCATGATGTCCGCCACAACAGCAGCACTCTCCATCTTCATGATGATGATGGTGGTGCTCCTTCTCATGCTCCTCATAAGCCTTCTGTGCTGCCTCTGCAAGCATGTCTAACTCAAGGTTAGTAACATTCTCCATTGCACCAAGAATCTTAGTTCCGTCAATATCATCCCAAGGAGTTGTGATAATATGTGCATTAGGATTAACACTCTTAATAAGCTCAATAGCTGTCTTTAACTTCTCTTCAGAAACATTCTGTGTTCTGCTTAAAATAACAGTTCCTGCATGCTCAATCTGGTTATTAAAGAACTCACCAAAATTCTTCATATATACATTAACCTTAGATGCATCTGCAACTGTTGAAGCACTGTTAAGAACGATTTCATTCTCAATGTGAAGGTCTTTAACCGCTTTGATAACATCTGAAAGCTTGCCTACTCCTGAAGGCTCAATAATAATTCTGTCTGGATGATACTTATCAACAACCTCCTTAAGAGAAGTTCCGAAATCACCAACAAGTGAACAGCAGATGCATCCTGAATTCATCTCTCTTATCTCAACACCAGAATCTTTAAGGAATCCTCCATCAATACCGATTTCACCGAATTCATTCTCAATAAGAACTACCTGCTCTCCCTTTAAGGCTTCCTTTAAAAGCTTACTTATAAGAGTTGTTTTACCTGCTCCCAAAAAGCCTGAAATTATATCTACTTTAGTCATCATAATCAACCTTTCTGCAGTATATGACTGCTCTTTTATCTCATATTTTCAATTATACACTTCTTGTCAATCCCTATTTGAAAAGAAAATGTAAAATTTTATTAAAAATATTTAATCAGACAGAGATTCCCATGCTCTGTCTTAATTCATCTGCCTTCTCGCCAATCTTTCTTAGCCTGTGGTTTACACCCGATTTACCAACCGGAGGGTCTAACAGCTCACCTAATCCCTGAAGACTCATGTCAGGATTCTCAAGTCTTAAAAGAGCAACCTGCATCAGACTGTCACTTAAACTGTCAAGTCCGACAGTATCTCTTATAAGTTCAATATCCTTAATCTGCTTGACCGCCGCTTCAATTGTCTTGTTAAGATTAGCAGTCTCACAGTTTACCTTTCTGTTGACATCATTACTGATTCCCTTAAGAATCATGACATTGTACAGGTTCATCTGTGATACAACCGCTCCCATAAGATTAAGCGTATCAGTAATATTATTGCCTTCTTTCATATACACAACAAAACTGTTTTTTCTTACAATAACCTTGGCATCGAGTCCGAAAAAACGCAGCATATCCATAAGAATATCAGCGTCCTCCTCATATTTGCACACAATCTCATAGTGATAGAACTTGTTCGGGTCACTTATAGAACCTCGTTCCATAAAAGCTCCTCTTATAAATGCTTTCTTACAGCAGTCCATAGCTACAATTCTTGCGTCAACAAACACCGGTTCAATCTGTGTAAACCGGTCGTCGCACCATTTTAATGTCTGCAATATCTTAGCAACATCACTCTGTCTGGTTATCCTTATAATAGTTTCCTTGCCATTCTTAACCATTTTATTCGTATCAGCATCCATCTTAATGCTAAATATTCTCAATAACAGGTCACTGAATTTCTCGACTGATAATTCGTTCTCTGTAACGAATTCCAGACATAATTCTCCATTATCTGTCTCGCTTACATTGCCAGACATTCCCATAAACGCAGCAAATTCCGCAATCTGGCAATGCCTCGCGGAATCTGTTTTCTTAACTAACTCTTCTTTTACTTCTGATGAAAATGACATACTTAACCTTTTCTCTTAGAATCTTTCTCAATATCTCTATGCTCAACCTTGCATCCATACTCAGTCCTGCTTATAAGCTTATAGATTTCATTAGCAAGAGTAACTGAACGATGCTTTCCTCCTGTACAGCCAATTGCAATAACAAGACTGTTCTTTCCTTCCTTAACATAATTAGGCAGAAGGAACTTTAATAAATCATCTATCTTTTTCAGAAATTCTGTTGTCTCCGGAGCTTTCTTCACATAATCCTGTACAGGCTTATCATTACCGGTAAGGTGTTTAAGTTCTTCAATATAATATGGATTAGGCAGAAATCTCACATCAAACACAAGATCTGCGTCTGCAGGTATTCCATATTTGAAACCAAAAGAAAGAACTGTAACAAACAGATTCTTGAAATTCTTATCGTCAAAGAATATGCCCTCAAGCTCTGCCTTAAGTTCCCTTGTAAGCATCTGACTTGTGTCAATGATAACATCTGCTCTTTTCTTTAAGAACTTAAGCTCATCTCTTTCCAGCTTTATTACATTATCTATTCTGTCATGATCATCCATTGCAAGCGGATGTGTTCTTCGCGTTTCCTTGTATCGCTTTACAAGTACTTCATCACTTGATTCAAGAAACAGAATTGTATAGTTAAAATGCTTATTAAGCATATCATCAAGCACTGAATCCAGCTCAGCAAGTGCGTGACCACTTCTTATATCTACACCAATGGCTATATTACTGTAACCATCATCACCAGCATTGGCAAGCTCTGCAAATTTAGGAATCAGAGAGATTGGCATATTATCAACACAATAATATCCCTCATCTTCTAATACATTAAGTGCTGTAGATTTACCTGCGCCTGACATACCTGTAACAATAATCATCTTCATCTTATCATCTTCTCTTTCTTATCTGTCCTTAATTACTGGTCTGTTTAATTATAACAAGCCTTAGAATCCAACCTTTACAACTTCCAGTTCCAGCCCGACACCGAACTTTTCCATAACTTCACTCTTAATATAATCCGTAAGCTCGCATACATCCTTCGCAGTTGCATCACCCTTATTGACAACGAATCCGGCATGCTTCTCCGATACCTGTGCGCCACCTCTTGCACAACCCTTAAGACCTGCATCCTCAATAAGCTTTGCTGCAAAATATCCTTCCGGTCTTTTAAATGTGCTTCCGGCACTAGGATACTCAAGTGGCTGCTTCTGCCTTCTCTTAGCTGCCAGCTCTGAGATATTATTTCTTATTATATCCGGTTCACCTTTTCTTAATTTCAAAGTTGCTTCAAGAACAATCATATTGCTTTTCGCTACAATACTTGTTCTGTATCCAAGCTCAAGTTCATCTGCTGAAAGCTCCCTGATAACACCTTCATCATCAATAACCTTTGCACTGACAAGAATATCCTTGAACTCCCCGCCATAAGCACCTGCATTCATTCTTACAGCACCACCTATGCAACCCGGAATACCTGTTGCAAATTCAAATCCAGCAATTCCATTAGCAGCAAGCTGATTGCCAAGTCTTGTAAGCTTCATACCTGCACTTGCTTTAACAAGCACTTCATCTGAATTATCCTGTGAATCCTGCAGAAACTCATAATCTGAAAAACCATCGCCAAGCTCAACTACAACTCCCCTGAAGCCTTCATCACTCACAAGAATATTACTGCCATTTCCAATAACAATATATTTAATGTCCGATTTTTTCAAAAATGCGATAACATCTGCTATCTGCTTTTCTGCCTGTGGTGTTACATAATAATCTGCAGCACCTCCAATTCTGAATGTAGTATGTGTCTTCATTAGTTCACCTATTCTTACATTCCCGGCACCAAGCATTGATATTAATGCTTCTGATAACATTTTATTATCCATATAATCTCACTATCCTTAATACTAATTTCCAAGAATAAGCTTTGCTGCTCCATACATTCCTGCATCATTACCAAGAGCAGCCTTAACTATCTTAGTCTGTCTGCTCGCATGGAACACACATTCCTTATAATACTTATCAATAAGATTGATAAAATATTCCCCTGCGGCAGAAACTCCGCCACCAATTACAAATACCTCCGGGTCAACCATTCCCGCTGCACATGCAAGTCCTTTTCCAAGATACCTGCATACATACTCTGTTACCTGTATAGCAAGGGCATCTCCTCCCTTAGCCTCGTCAAATATAACCTTTGCCGATATGTATGGCACACTTCTTAAAGATGAAGGCATGTCACTTTCTGCAAGCATACGGTTAGCCGTTCTTACAATTCCAGTTGCAGAAGCAACCTGCTCAAGACAGCCCTTCTTTCCACAGTTACAGCTCTCAGTCTCACCTTCAACAAGTGGAAGATGACCTATCTCACCTGCTGCACCGTTAAATCCATAAAGAGGCTTTCCATCAATAATAACTCCACCGCCTACACCGGTTCCAATCGTCACCATTACCATGCTGTTATATTCGCTTCCACCGCCTACCCAGAATTCTCCGAGTGCTGCCATATTGGCATCATTACCAATCTTAACAGGAATACCTGTAAGCTCAGACAGTGCATTGGCTGCATTAAATACTCCCCAGCCCAAGTTGATACATTTGTTGACAGTTCCATCCTCAAGACATGCACCAGGAAGTCCCATTCCGATTCCTGCCACATCCTCTGTTGTCATATTCATATCTGCAAGAACGCCCTTGATATACTCACTTATATCAGGCAGAATCAGGCTTCCACCCTCATCCTTTCTTGTAGGAATCTCTTCTTTTCTTAACAGCTCACCTTCTTCAGAAAATGTACCACATTTGCAGGTTGTTCCTCCAACATCAATTCCAAATATAATCTTACTCATCGTCATCCTCCCCGCCTCTCATAAGATTTTCCTGTACTCTTCTGTATAATTCCTTCGCTGCATTATATCCCATCATCTTCTGTCTGTGGTTGACCGCTGCTGACTCAACAATTACAGCAAGATTACGGCCTGGTCTTACCGGAAGCGTATGGCACACAACCTTATTTCCAAGATATTCTATATATTCTTCCTCCAGTCCAAGGCGGTCATACTCTCTGTCCTTGTTCCAGTCCTCAAGCGTAATGACGAGATCAATATTTTGTGTCTCTCTTACACTCTGCACACCAAACAGCGTCTTTACGTCAATGATACCAATTCCGCGAAGTTCAATAAAATGGCGGGTAATATCCGGTGCTGTACCAACAAGAGTATCATCACTGACCTTCCGGATCTCCACCACGTCATCTGTTACCAGACGATGACCTCGCTTGATCAGCTCCAGTGCCGCCTCACTTTTACCGATACCGCTGTCTCCCATGATCAGAACACCGACTCCATAACAGTCCACCAGTACCCCGTGAATTGAAATACACGGTGCCAGTTCCACTTTCATCCAGCGGATCAGTTCTGCTGAAAAGGAAGAAGTCTGTTTATCCGTAATAAATACCGGAATATTGTTCTTCACTGCTTTCTCCAGAAATTCCGGATCCGGCTGCAGATTTCTGCAGAAAATAAAGCATGGAATCCCATACTCAAGCAGTGTATCATATATTTTCATCTTATGCTCATATTCCAGTGTCTGCAGATAAGTGTACTCTACATATCCGATAAGCTGAATCCGTTCGCAATCAAAATGATCAAAAAATCCGGCGAGCTGAAGTGCCGGACGGTTAATATCCGGAATTTTTACTTCCCGCTGTGTCATATCGACATCCGGAGTAAGATTTCTAAGTTCCATCTTCTCTACGATTTTTGTTAATGTAACTCCCATAGTCCTGTCTCCTTTTATTGTTCTTCCATCAGAGTAGCTTCTGTATCTTCCTTTTCGCTTCCCCTGAAAAAATTATACACGTTTTTTGCCGATTTTTCATCCATTGATGGAATTTTTTTCAAATCTTCCACCTCTGCATTCTTAATCTCATCCAGGCTGGCAAATGTCCGCATCAGTGCTTTCCTTCTCGCAGGTCCGATTCCCGGAATATCATCCAGGATCGAATGCACTTGTCCCTGACTACGCAGTTTCCGGTGAAATTCTATAGCAAATCTGTGCGCCTCATCCTGCACTCTTGTGATCAGTCGAAACCCTTCGGAATTGTGGTCGATCGGAATCTCGATATTCTGATAGTAGAGTCCTCTCGTCCGATGATGGTCATCTTTGACCATACCGCATACCGGAATGGATATATGAAGTTCATCCAGTACTTCCAGTGCTATATTAACCTGTCCTTTTCCACCATCCATCATGATCAGATCCGGAAAAACATTAAAACTTCCCAGCTCTTTCCCGCTTTTCTGTTCCTCCAGACCATGTCGGAATCTTCTGGTGAGGACTTCACGCATACTTGCATAATCATCTGCCCCCTGCACACCCTTGATGTGGAACTTACGATAATCGTTTCGTTTCGGTTTGCCCCTCTCATAAACGATCATCGACCCTACCGAGGCAAATCCATTGGTATTGGAAATATCATACGCCTCCATACGCACCAGGTTATTAAGACCAAGCAACTTTTCTATTTCTTTTACTGCACCGATCGTTCTTCCTTCTTCACGCTTGATACGCTCCTTATCTTTTTCCAGTACCATCTTTGCATTTTTCGCCGCAAGCTCAACAAGCTTTTCTTTTTCCCCTTTTTTCGGGATACGGAAATGAACCTTATGCCCACGTTTTTCTCCAAGCCATGCTTCCAGGATCTCCCGCTCTTCCGGTTCCACCGGAAGCATCAGTTCGCCCGGAATATATGGCGTTCCGGCATAAAACTGCTTGATAAAGCTGGAGAGGATCTCTGCATTTTCATCTCCCTGGGCAATCCGCAGATAAAAATGATCTCTGCCGATCAGACGACCATTGCGGATAAAGAATACCTGTACCACCGCATCCTCATGCTCTCTTGCAAGAGCCACAATATCCCGGTCCTCGCCCCCTGTATCGGTAATCTTCTGCTTCTGTGCAATCTGCTTCACGCTGTGCAGAAGCTCCCGGTATTCAATTGCTTTCTCAAATTCCAGATCATCCGATGCCTCCTGCATCTTTTTCTCCAGATCCTTTAAGATTTTATCATAATTTCCTCCCAGGAATTTGAGTACTTCATCAACCGACTCTCTGTATTTTTCCTGCGAAATATACCCCTGACACGGTGCATCGCACTGCTTGATATGATGATAGAGACAGCATCTTTCTTTCCCGATATCGCGCGGAAGGATGCGGTTACAGCTACGCAGACGGTAAAGCTTCCGGATCAGTTCGATCGTATCTTTTACCGCCGTCACACTGGTATAAGGGCCGAAATACTTTGACTTGTCCTTCTTCATCTGCCTTGCCATCATAATCCTTGGATATGCTTCGCCGGTTGTCACTTTGATAAATGGATAACTCTTATCATCCATCAGCATCGTATTGTACTTTGGCCGGTGTTCCTTGATCAGATTGCATTCCAGAACCAGTGCTTCCAGTTCCGAATCCGTCACGATATACTCAAACCGGGTGATATGCGTCACCATCTGGTCTATCTTGGCCCCCCTGTTCCTGCTCGGCTGAAAATACTGTCTGACACGGTTCTTCAGGCTGATCGCCTTTCCAACATAAATGATCTCGTCCTTTTCCCCATGCATCAGATAGACTCCCGGTTTCCCAGGAAGTTTTTTAAGTTCGTCTTCTATAATAAATGTCTGATTTTCCATAGTCACATTATACCTTGCTTCCTGCAGACAATACAAGTCATTCTTTCAAAAGAATCTACAGAAAAAAGAGGCTTCAGAACCTATTGTTCTGAAACCTCTGCATCTTCTGTTATTTTAGACTAGTCACGCTTCTGCGGAAGGATGAATCCGTCTTCATCTCTTTCTGCTTTCTTCTGCGTTTCTTTCTCTTCCTGCTGTGCTGCTTCGGTATCTGCCTCTTTCTTCGGCATCTCGATCGTCTGCTCTTTTACAGGATTCTCTTCTTTCTTTTCTTCCAGGGTCTCCTGTTGAATTGCCTCTTTTATCTTCTCATTGATCTTCTGCTCCTTAAATGCAACACACTGAATGATTGAGTTGCATACCTCCTTTGACTTTGAACTTCCATGTGTCTTTACTACAAGTCCGTTCAGGCCAAGAAGCGGTGCGCCGCCATACTCACTTGTATCAAAATCTTTCAGTACGCCCTTTAAAGCAGGTTTCACAAGCAGTGCCCCTATCTTACTACGCAAAGAAGAAAGCATTCCTTTCTTCACTTTCTTAAGCAGTGCTCCTGCAACACCCTCATAAAGCTTCAGAATAATATTACCTGCAAATGCTTCACAGACAATGACATCTGCTGCTCCGTAAGGAATATCTCGTGCCTCAACACTTCCAATGAAATTGATGTCAGGACATTCTTTTAACAGTGGGAATGTCTCTTTCACCAGCGCATTTCCCTTCTCTTCTTCAGCACCGATATTCACGATACCAACTGTCGGATTCTTCTTTCCCATAACGCTTTCCATATAAATGGATCCCATCTTTGCAAACTGTACCAGGTGAGATGGGCGTGCGTCTACATTAGCTCCACAATCGATCAAAAGTGAAACACCTTTTAATGTAGGAATCAGTGGTGCAAGCGGTGGTCTTTCAACACCTTTGATCCTGCCTACAAGAACCTGTCCTCCAACAAGAACAGCTCCTGAACTTCCTGCAGATACAAAAGCATCTGCTTCCCCTTTCTTCACCATCTTCATCGCAACAACAATGGATGAATCTTTCTTACCACGGATTGCTTTCACTGGAGGTTCTGCCGTCTCAATAACCTCTGTAGCATTCACAATCTCAATCTGCTCCTCAGGATACGTATAAGCGGAGAGTTCCTTGCGAATCACATCTTCCTTACCTGTCAGCAGTACCTTGATATCTTTTCTCTTCCGCACTGCCTCTACGGCACCTTTTACAATCTCTCTTGGTGCATTGTCTCCACCCATGGCATCAAGAGCAACCGTTGTAATCTCTGACATAT
>ERZ1106919.2007-NODE-2007-length-12102-cov-4.229933_pt1 | contig 12102 bp, 9 predicted proteins | sample MGYA00403654_ERZ1106919 | MGnify/ENA primary metagenome ERZ1106919 (study PRJEB35170, sample SAMEA104062450) | human gut metagenome | biome: human gut; feature: human-associated habitat; material: faeces | place: Denmark | collected 2012-10-08 ... | reverse complement strand
GGTGATGCTGCAGCAGAGCTTTATAAACCATGCCAAGGCCATCATTGACGGCAGCGAGGACGTGGCCGCCGCTGTGGCGGGTGTGCAGAGTGATCTGGCGCTGTATCTGGCAGAACAAAAGTAACATCGGTGCGCGGAGCGGCCATGCTGCCCCGCGCATCGCTTTGCAGGAAAAAATTGTATGCAGAAAAGACAAAACAAACACCCGGACCCTACGCCCTGGCTGTTTCTGGCCCCCAGCCTGTGCGGTGTCACCCTGTTTGTGCTGGCCCCCTTTGTGGAGACGGTGCGCCGCAGCGTGACCGACACGATGGGGCGACACTTTGTGGGCCTTGCCAACTATACGGCGGTACTGGGCAACGATGCGTTCCGACTGGCGGTGGAAAATACGGTGCGGTTTATCGGAGTATGCGTTCCGCTGCTGCTGGCGCTCAGTCTGGCACTGGCTTTGGCGCTACGGGCGAAAGGCTTAAAAAATACCTCCTGGGCCGAGGTCTGCCGCACGACCTTTTTGCTGCCCATGGCTTTGCCGGTGGCAAGCCTTGCACTGCTCTGGAAAGTATTGTTTGCCCAAAACGGCCTTGTGAACGGAACTTTTGGCACCCATTGTGACTTTATGGGCACGGATGCTGCGTTCTGGGTGCTGGTCGGTACTTATCTGTGGAAAAACATCGGCTATGACAGCATCCTTTGGTCCAGCGGGCTGGACAGCATCTCCACAGACTTGTACGAGGCCGCTGCCGTGGATGGTGCCAGTGGGTGGCGGCAGTTTACAGCCATTACCCTGCCCAACCTGCTGCCCACACTGGCCGTCACGCTGGTGCTGAGTCTGCTGAACACCTTTAAAGTTTTCCGCGAAGCCTATCTGGTGGCCGGGGCCTACCCGGAAAAAAGCATCTATTTATTGCAGCATTTGTTCAACAACTGGTTCCTGGCACTGGATCTGCCAAGGCTGAGCGCCGCAGCAATCCTGATGGCAGGGGCGCTGGGGGCGGTGATCGCGGTATGCATAAAACGGCTCTAAAAAAAATTCTGCTTTTCCCATTCGTCCTGCTCGTATGGTTCCCGCTATGGTTCCTTTTGATGGGCACGCTGACCGGCTCGGAGGAGCTGGCAGCGACCATCGGCCCGGCGCTTTCCGGCAGCGGGCAGGCTGCGTGGACCCTGCTGCCCAGCTACCCTACGCTGGAACCTGCTGTCAAGCTGCTGCTGGACACACCGGAATACTTTACCACCTATTGGAACACCTGCCTGCAGACATTTCCGCAGTTGGCTGGTCAATTGGTCGTGGGTGCTCCCGCCGCATGGGCACTCTCCCGCTTGAAATTTCGCGGGCGCGGGGCCGTGCGGGGGCTGTACCTTATTTTAATGTTGCTGCCGTTCCAGGTCACTATGGTGCCTGCCTATCTGACGATAAACCACCTGGGACTGATGGATACTGTCTGGGCGGTCATTCTGCCGGGGGCATTCAGCACATTTCCCGTATTTGTGATGCAGCGCGGGTTTGACGCTGTTCCTCTGCCGCTGCTGGAAGCTGCCGCTATAGATGGCGCGACCCCGTGGCAGCAGTTTGCGCGAATCGGCCTGCCAGTGGGGCTGCCCGGTATCCTGGCTGCGCTGACCATGAGCTTTCTGGATGCCTGGAATGCGCTGGAACAGCCTATGACCTTTTTAAAAACACAGTCGCTTTGGTCGCTGTCACTCTATCTGACCGATACTACCCGCGACCTGGCACTGACCATGGCGGCCAGCCTGTTTGCATTGCTGCCCGCCGTACTGATTTTTGCTTTCGGCCAAAAGTATCTGGAACAGGGGATCCTGGCCGGAGCCGTGAAAGGATGAGGACCTATCGAACTGCTTATCGGGATGGACCCACGCCAGCGCCAGCGGCTTGGGTGGATTGTCCGCTTTTTTGCACTGCTGCTGGTGCTGACACTGCTGGCCCGCGGTACAGCAGGGGCAGCCATGGCCAGCGTGACGGTGCAGAGGCCGTCCTCCGGCAATGTGACAAAAAGCGTGCGCACTACGGCCACGGTCAGCTTTGCGGGCGGCACCCCTTTTACAGTGCCCGCGGGTCTGCTGGTCATGGCAGTACCCGTGCAGGCGGGGCAGACCGTCAAGGCCGGGGACACGCTGGCCGTGTTTGATGCCGCTGAAGTGGACCGCGCCGTAAACGCCAAGCGGGCCGCGTTGCAGCAGGCCCGGACCCAGGCCGCACAACAGACGGCGGGAGACACCGCCGACCCCTACGCCGCCCAGCTCGCCCAGCAGCAATTAGAACGTGCCTACGAGGAAACACACAGAATCTACGCCGATGGTGAAGAGAGCGTTTCCCGTGCCCAGACCAAGCGGGACGAAGCTGCTGCCGCTCTGGAAAAAGCCCGCAATGCCGGCTATGCGGACGACGCTGAAAAACAGGCCGCCGTAGAAAACGCCGCCGCTGCCCTGGAAGCTGCGGAGGATGCCCTGTACAGCGCCCAAAAAGCCGCCGAAGATGCCAACAATGCGGCACTTTCCGCCGCCCAAAGTGCCGAGGATAACCGCAACACCGCACTGCACACGCTGGAGAAAGAGCAGGAAACCACGGAAAAACAGAACGCACTGGACCGCGCCGCTGCTGCTGTAACGGCCTCTGATGCCGAAACCCTGCAGGCCGAACTGGATGCCTTGCTTGCCGTGCAGCAGGCGGGCGGCACACTGACTGCCCCCAGTGATGGCACCCTTGTGTCGCTGGATCTCGTGGTTGGGCAGCCCTCCCCTGCCGTGGGCGGCCAGCTGGCTGCAGATGCCGATTTTACCGCCGAAATTCCTTTGGAAGAATCTCAAGCCAACCTTGTTTCAGTTGGCACTGTACTGCACCTGAGCCAGAGCCGCGCAAGCTGTGATGCCGCCGTGCAGAGCCTTTCGGCCCCGGATGAAAACGGCACCGTTACAGCAAAATGCACCTTGTCCAAAGGGGCATGGTGTGCCGGTGCTGCCAACGCATCGGCCACGGTGCAGGGTGAAAAGCGGCCCTGTGTGCTGCCGGCCAGCGCGGTACATAAAGATAATACCGGCTGCTATGTGCTGGCTATCGAACAAAAAGCCACAATCTTGGGTCAGCAGAATATCGTAGTATCGCTGCCTGTCACGGTGGTGGAAACGGGCGATACCACCGCCGCCGTCAGTGGTGCGCTGGACGCCGATACACAGGTCATTGTCAGCAGTACGCGGGCCGCGCAGGCCGGGGACCGGGTGAAGATCCATGATGCATCGTAAAAGAGGTTGGGCGGTTGCGGCAGTATTGCTGGTAGTTTTGCAGCTGCTTTTGCAGACCCGCGCAGCGCATATTGTACAGCAGAACCCAACCGTGACGGTGACCCTGTCTTCCCCGCTTACAGCCGGGCAGCTTGCCGCTGCACGGGAATGGAAAAAAAGTAATGCCAACCCTCAAGCCGTTACTGCCAGCTTTTGGAGCGAGAAAGCAGCAGCGGTCTCGGCAGATTCTGACCGCACAGCGGAAGATGTGACCTGTATCGGCTTTGACGGTACAGCGCAGGACTGTCTGCCTGTGGAATATCTTCAGGGCACAGCACCCGGTGTCGTAGGACAGCAGTGCGCGATTTCTTCGACGCTGGCGTGGACACTGTTTGGCAGCTATGATATTATGGGCTTGACTGTTGCACTGGACCGTACCGAGTATTTCATTTCCGGCGTGTTTAAAAGTAAAAGCAAAACGCTTCTTTATCCGGCGCAAAGCGGCTTTACCCACGCGGCGCTGCGGGGTCTTTCGCCCGACACCCCCAAAACGGACGCCGAACAGTGGGCCGCAGCAACCGGTGCCGGAAAGATCACCGCCATCACTTACGGCCCCCAAAAGGCATGGCTGGCTCAAGCAGCGTGTGCCCTGCCTGCCCTGATTATCGGACTGGCTTTGGTCGTGCTGTTGCTGCGCTTTATTTGTGCCCTGCCCGGTGTCTTGCACGGGGCAGCCCTGTTTGCTTTAGCACTGGCATTTGCGTGGGCGGTACCCCATTTTCTGCAAACCCTGCCCGGCTGGCTTATCCCCGGCCGCTGGAGTGATTTCAGCTTTTGGCCCACTTTATGGACGAAAATTATGGATACTTGCAATGGAAATATGAAGTAATTTAAAATTTGCAAGCAGAATAAGCCACAGATTGATGATGAAGAAACTTGCTTTCGATATATATTTCGCTGAGGATGTCTATAGAAATCGTTGGGAAAGTTGGACAAACTCTTTGGGATATTTTTGCATGAACATGACAATTAAATGCACAAGCATTTTTGGAATTGAACATAATGAACGGGTTTATATAGGAAAACAGCAAGATGCTAAAGCAAGGGTCATATACCGGGAATAGTGGTACTCTATTGCGTTTTATTTTACATTCTTTGACCACCATTTGACTACTACTGTGCAGACGCACCGTAAAACACCGAAAAGCCCGTTGTGACAACCAACAACGGGCTTTTTCCTGTTTTGGCGGCAAATGTGCAGAACCAACAAAATTCACGTTTCATCGTCAGTCTATACCACCCTATCGTAGTTCTCCGACCCGGAAGGCCAGAGGTTCGAATCCTCCCGGTCGCACCAAACCATGAAAATCCGAACCTTTTCTCGATAGGAGAAGGGTTCGGATTTTTTGTTTTCTTCGGAAAGCAAAATGAAGGCTCCTTCCCGACGGCTGTGTGTCCAAAACCTTATCAGAAAAAAGACCGTATCACAAAGGTCACAACTGTAAAGGTGCCGTAAGGCAGAAAGGACACAAACATGAAGTACGATGAAAGAGCCTGCAAGTTCAACATGGATACCGGCTGCGTGGAGCTGCTGCTCCGGGATGGGAGAATGATCTCCATTGACTGCACTGGGGTCGAGGATGAATTGGACGTGACCATGGCGCAGAGGACGGAACTGGACTACCTCATCTACAACGATCCGCTGGGCTATTTGGTTGGAAGATTAAAGGCAAAACAAAAACAGGGTGCGCCCTTGATGAACAGCACCCCATTTGTCCGACCGTATTCGGTCTGACAAATGGGGTGTTTTTATATGTCGGAAAAACGAAAGGCGTATAGCGGAGAATGAGACCAATTTTTATAGTGCAAAATGCTTTGCACTATAGTCCCGTGGGCTGATGCCATATACGTTTTTGAACGCACGGGAAAAGTGAAGCTGATTGGGATAGCTGACCATGGTGCTGATGGTGCTGATGGGAAGGCGGCTTTCAGTCAGCAGCTGTGCCGCCCGTGCCATGCGGTAGTGCAGCAGGAACCCCTGTGGGCTTTCGCCCATGGTATCTCGGAACACCTTGCTGAAATAGCTGCGGTTCAGTCCGCAGACGGAGGAGATGTCCTCGATGGAAATATCTTCACTGTAATGCTGCTCTATGAAAGACAGAGCCTCCTTCATATAGAAGTCCCGCAGGCGGCGGGGACTTTGTGCCTGATGGGAGGCAGAGGACTGTACAAGCTGATCCAGAAACAGAAAGCCGTAGCCGATCTGACGCATGGGGCTGTCCTGACTGTGATTTACCAGGAAGAGCATCTGCTCTTGCAGCAGCTGTCCGGCTTTGGTGCTCGCAGGCGAGTACACCGGGTTCTGTCCGCTGATGCCTGCAAGGTTCAGGGCTTCGTGGGCACGCAGACCGTCAAACTCGATCCATGTGTATTCCCACGGTTCCTGTTCATCGGCACGGTAGGTGGTGACCTGACCGGGAGCGATCAGAAAACCATGCCCGCCCTCGATGGCGTATTCCTGCTCGTTTGCCAACAGAAGCCCTTTGCCGGAGATGACATAGTGGAACAGATAGTGGTTGCGGGCATAGGGACCATAGGAGTGTAGAGGCTCTGTCTGCTCCCAGCCATATTGGTATAAGTTGAGATCGACGAATCGCTCATCCTGAAACACATGGAACTTTAATTTTGTTTCCGTTGATACGTTTCTTTTTGTACATTCTTGCATACAAGATGCCTCCTGCCCGCTTTCTCCTATTATATACCAAAATGCGTTATGACTTCAACATAATTCGCAGTATTCCTTCAAATTGAGATATAACATGTCGCATTTTTGCATTTACGAAACCACTGGCAGATAGTATAATAATGACACAACAAGAGAAAAGAAACTGTGCGATGTGATGATGCACAAAATTTTCTCGCTGCTTTTGTAAGAGCTGACAAAAAGCAGAAAATCGACCCGGCCGGTGCGACACAATACGAAGATCCCCTAAATAAGCAATTCACATTTCTCCTTCATCATAGCCGTTCCGACACGACCGCCTGCCTGTCGGCATTTTTATTAAAAATAATCTCGTTGAGGTATAGGATCCATGAGTATTCGATTTGATTCCGAGGCCCGCATTTTTGTATTGGAGACTGCCCATACCAGCTACCACATGAAGGTGGATGCGCTGGGGCACCTGCTGCATCTGTACTACGGCAAAACCATCGGCACCGGGGACCTGATGCAGCTGTATCCCCGCACAGACCGGGGATTTTCGCCGGATTACTACGCTTACCGCACCCACCGGGGCATTTCCCCGGATCTGCTCCCGCAGGAGTATACCGGCTGCAACGTGGGCGATTTCCGTCTCTCCTGCCTGACGGTGGCCGACAGCCGTGGCGCCTTTGGCGCAGACTTTACCTATGTGAGCCACACGGTGGAGGCGGGCAAATATCAGCTGACCGGTCTGCCCTGTGCCCACGCAGAGGAAAACGATGCCGAGACCCTGATCGTCCGAATGCAGGACGAGGCCACCGGTCTGACGCTGGAACTGCTGTACGGCGTGTTTGCACAGCAGGATATCATCACCCGTGCGGCGCGGCTGACAAACCACGGAGATACCCCGCTGCGGCTGGACAAGGCGGCATCTGCCTGTCTGGATCTGCCCTTTGGCAGATGGGATCTGCTGCATTTCCACGGCAGACACGCTATGGAACGGCAGCTGGAGCGGGAAGCTGTGGGCACCAATATCCAGACCATTTCTTCGGTGCGGGGCAGCTCCAGCCACCACAACAATCCCTTCCTAATCCTCTGCCAGCAGGATGCAACGGAGACCAGCGGTGCCTGCTACGGGGTGATGATGGTCTATTCCGGCAGCTACCAGATGGACGTGGAGCGCTCTCAGACCGGGCTTGTCCGGGTAGTGAGCGGCATACAGGAGGAGCGTTTTGCATGGAACCTGAAGCCGGGCGAGACCTTTGACACCCCGGAGGTGATCCTCTCCTTTGCGGCAGAGGGTCTGACCCCGCTTTCCCAGCAGTACCACCGCTTTTTGCGGCGCAACATCTGCCGCGGCCCGTGGAAGGACAAACGCCGCCCGGTGCTGATCAACAACTGGGAGGCCACCTATTTTGATTTCAACACCGAAAAGATCGTAAAGATCGCTGAAAAAGCAGCCTCTCTCGGCGTGGAGATGATGGTGCTGGACGATGGCTGGTTCGGCACCCGGAACGACGACAATCAGGGTCTGGGCGACTGGACCGTGAACTGCGAAAAGCTGCCCGGCGGACTGGACCCATTGATCGAGCAGATCAATGCGCTGGGCATGAAATTCGGCCTGTGGATCGAGCCGGAAATGGTCAACGAGAACTCCCAGCTGTACCGCACCCATCCGGACTGGGCGCTGACCCTGCCCGGACGCAAGCCCGCCATGGGGCGCAACCAGCTGGTGCTGGATCTTTCCCGCCCGGAGGTGGTGGACTATCTGGCAGGGGTTATCGGCAAGCTGCTGCGGGAGCATCACATTGAGTATATCAAGTGGGATATGAACCGCAGCATGAGCGATGTGTACAGCCGTGCTTTCCCTGCCGAACAGCAGGGTGAGATCATGCACCGCTATATGCTGGGCGTTTATGCGCTGGCAGAGCGGCTGACGCAGGGCTTCCCGGAGGTGCTGTTCGAGGGCTGCGCAGGCGGCGGCGGACGCTTTGATGCCGGAATGCTGTGCTACTATCCCCAGATCTGGTGCAGTGATGATACCGATGCCATTGAACGGTTGACGATCCAGCACGGCACCTCCTTTGGCTATCCGGTCTGCACCATGGGTGCTCATGTTTCTGCCTGCCCCAACCACCAGACCGGCCGCACTACGCCCATCGACACCCGTGCTGTGGTGGCGATGAGCGGCACCTTTGGCTACGAGCTGGATCTAGGCAAATTGAAGCGCGCCGAGTGCACTGCAGTGAAAAACCAGATCAAGCGGTTCAAGCGGCTGAACGACCTGATCCGTACCGGCGATTATTACCGGCTGACCGACCCGGCAGAAAACGCATATTTCACGGCATGGCAGTTTGCCGCAGAGGACGGCAGCGAGGCACTGCTGAATCTGGTGGTGACCCATCCGCAGGCGAATCCCTTGCCCATCCACCTGTGCTTCCGTGGGCTGGAAGAAGATGCTGTGTATGAACTGGATGGCATCGACTATTTCGGCTCCCAGTATGCCCACGACATAGAGGACGGCATTCACAAGGGGATGCGGTTCAGCGGCAGCACGCTGCTGTATGCGGGACTTGTTCTGCCGCAGCTGTTTGGCGATTACCCCAGCGTGCAGCTTCATCTTACACGAAAAGGATAAAGAAAGATGACAAGTCAAGATAATTTTGCATTCCGGTTCGCCAAACATAAGGACGAACTGGAATGGCTGTTCATGGAGCTGTAAAGGCCGAGATCTCAGGTGATGGCCTTGTTGTGCTCGTGCGAGACAGCGCATTGAGCAAACAGTTATTATGCGCGCAAGCATTGCGCAAACTTTTGACCGGATTCAAAACTCTTTGGGGTAACAGTGGCGCAAACTGCGGATTTCGTTCTGCATAAAAACGGTACATACGCAAAAATTCGCCAAATCCAATCTATTCTTCCAGAACCCACATTGGACAATCAACGTCATAAATACGTGCTGATAGATACGCTTGCGGACTCTGTGCCGGGAAAACAGAACATACTGCAAAATACTTTTCAATCGTTCTTTTTCAGTTGCCCCATCAATTCCTGAAAACTTTCCAGAGCGCTCTGCAAATTTTCAATAATATCTGCGGCAAGTTCGTCCGGCGCAGGGAGATTGTCCAAATCGGCAAGCGACTTGTCCTTCAGCCAGAAAATATCCAGACTGGTTTTATCACGTTCCAGAATTTCATCTACCGTGAATCTGCGCCAGCGGCCTTCTGGATTTTCCTGTGACCATGTTTCTGTGCGTTCGTGGCGGTTTTCCGGATGATAGCATTGAATGAAATCCTGCAAGTCAGCGTCCGTCATGGGATGCTGACGAAGCGTAAAGTGAACATTTGTGCGAAAATCGTAGATCCAGACTTCCTTTGTCTGACGCTCTGGGCTGGCGGGACGCTTATCGAAGAAAATCACATTTGCCTTTACACCCGGCTTGTAAAAAATGCCAGTTGGCAGGCGGAGAATGGTGTGCAGATCCGTGGTGTCCAATAGCTTTTTACGGATGATCTCGCCTGCACCACCCTCGAATAGAACGTTATCCGGTACAACAACGGCCGCCTTTCCGGTCGGCTTCAGAATCGTATTGATATGCTGGATAAAGTTGAGCTGTTTATTCGAGCTGGTCGTCCAGAAATCCTGCCGGTTGTAGACCAGATCCTCTTCTTCCTGCTCCTCTTCTTCATTGGTGAAGGTGATGGAGGATTTTTTACCGAACGGCGGGTTCGTCAGTACATAGTCCACACGATAACCCGGGTCAGACAACAGCGCATCCCCACGCATGACAGGGACTTTGCCGTACAGGTCACCGATGTTGTGCAGATACAGATTCATCAGACAGAGTTTGAAGGTTGCGACCACAAGTTCAGTTCCATAGAACGTTTCGTTTTTCAGGAATTCTTTCTCTGTACGGTCGAGTGCATAGTTCTTTGGGTCCGCCAAGAACGCCTGTGCAGCAAGGAAAAAGCCGCCGCTTCCACAGCAGGGGTCAGCGATCGTCTTTTTCGGTTCCGGGCGCAGACAAGCCACCATTGCTTTGATGAGCGGGCGGGGTGTAAAATACTGCCCTGCACCACTTTTTACGTCCTCGGCGTTCTTTTGCAGCAAACCTTCGTAAATCTCGCCCTTCACATCGGAGGACATGGACACCCAGTTTTCTTTGTCGATCATCTGCACCACGCGGTACAGGATGGAAACATTGCTGATTTTGTTGACGGCCCCTTTGAAGATCTGCCCTAAAATGCCGCCCTCATCGCCCAGCCGCTCCAGTATAGCGCGGTACTGATTTTCCAGCTCTGCGCCCTTGAGCGTGTTCATATCTGACCAAGTGTAACCTTTCGGGATGCCGGTTTCTCGCTTATACGGCGGGCGGGAGTATTCATCGGACATTTTCAGGAAAATCAGGTAGGTAAGCTGTTCAAGATAATCGCCGTAGGATACGCCGTCATCCCGCAGCGGATTGCAAAGTCCCCATACTTTGGAGACGATATTAGAAGATTGTTCTGACATGAAAAACTCCTGCTAATTTAATTCTAATGTTTTACTTTGGTAGTAGTATCATTAGAATTAAGAATATTTTTATTACTTTTAAAAGGATAGCGTAGTTCTCGCGGTACAGTCAACATCTTTTCCGAATATGTAGTAGTCACGGTTAAAAACAGAAAACTTCCATATAAAAGAAACATTAAAGCGATTACTCCTATATCCGAAATAGTTAAATTTGAAAATAAAGCAAATACATCTGCAAGATTGTCGCCCTGTACCAACTTTACTATAAGTCTTTCCAATATCGGAAAAACAACGACAATAGTGAGAAAAAGACAATATATTCTCATGATTCGCCCAATTGTAATACGCGAAAATGGATTTTCCCTCATGAAAACGCCCGAATGCTCTTTGCTTCTGAGTTTTCCACCTTTTATCTGGCAATCAATATAAATAAAGTCCCCTTCATGTATGATTTGAAGTGTAGCTCCCTGTTTTGGATCCATATAATCGAATTCTATTTCAACATTCTCTTCCGATATGTTTTCAAAATCTATACGATTGCAAGGATTGTTTTCTGCAAGGATTTGTGCATCCAAAATACGGCAATTTTCTTCCGGAAAAATCGTCAACCCATAACCATCAACTAAATCTGTACTATTGATAGTTTGATTTCCTGTATTCCAAACAGTACAGGTTGTTATCGTTATATCATTGATTTCTTTATCTCCAAAAAGTAAATGTAATTTTGGAACTTTCTTTTCGCCATTACTTATAAGTCTTTCTGATTTTACAAAAAGATAGGATAACTCTTTCTTGGCTTTTCCTTTGACTCCATAGTAAAATGCCGCTGCTAAACTAATAGCACCTATAATCCAGCCCGAAAGAGTAAACCATGGGTTCTGAACGAAATCTAAATTCATTTTTCCCTTCTTTAGGCTTCAAACGCCTGTTTCAAAATACTTTGTCGCATTGCATCCGCCTGTGCAAGAGCAGTGTCAATAGTTTTACAGACACTGTCACACTGCGACATTTTCTTTTCAATTGTTTGAACCATATTTAATTGCGCTGTTAAGTCTATAATAGGAATCTCAATATCTGAAAACTTTTTTGCACCTAGATGATTGATTCCTACTCCACCAACAAGCTTTGCAATTTTCCCTGAAAGATACAAATATTTCAAATACCAAAATACATAATCAGAATAATCTGCGGTCAAACGCAGTCGAATGACTGTATTCTGAAAACAGCATTTACTAATTTCATTTTTCCAAATAGCTGGTTTTCCAACCTGTTTTGCACTTCCGGATGCTTCAGATACAACAATGTCACCAGATTTCAAATAGTATTTTTTGCGTTCACTGGGGGTGAATTCCATTTCCAAAATATCATCTAATTTCAATCCATTTTCTGTGATATTAGCAGCGCGAATATATTTAGTAGGATATTCATTGGAGATATTCTTTGGAGAACGTTGTCTTCCTAAGCAAATTTCTCCAATGCTTGAAAGTTTAGCCTTGGAAGCATTTGCTTTTGACTCAAAGGCTTTTTTCAAAACTGCCTGACGATACACGTCCATTTGCTCTTTTGTAGTTTTAAGAGTATCAACAGCCTTGTCAAGCTCAGAGAAAAATTCTTCAATGCGGGATACGATATGCTCTTGTTCTGGTATAGAA
>ERZ1106919.1993-NODE-1993-length-12181-cov-4.615702_pt1 | contig 12181 bp, 4 predicted proteins | sample MGYA00403654_ERZ1106919 | MGnify/ENA primary metagenome ERZ1106919 (study PRJEB35170, sample SAMEA104062450) | human gut metagenome | biome: human gut; feature: human-associated habitat; material: faeces | place: Denmark | collected 2012-10-08 ... | reverse complement strand
CCTCCACGGAAAAGCCGCCGCCGAACAGCGCGCTGTCCTTTTCCAGCGCGCCCAGCAGGTCCTGCGCGTACTGCGCCATCTCGGCCAGCGTGTGCACCGCGGCGCTCTCATCGAGCTCGACGGGCTCTTTTGTGCCGTAAAACAGGTTTTGTATGCCGTCGGTCAGCTTCAGGCGCAGGATGCTCGCCGCGCCCTGCGCGTCGCCGGTGCTGAGCGAAAACGCCGTGTCCTGATTGCGGCGGTCGAGCCGCGCCGAGACGAAGTTTGGCAGGAAAAAGCCGCCCGCCGCGATCGCCAGCACGAGCACGACCGCCAGTGCGGTGTTGAGCCAGCGTTTCATACACGGCCTCCTTTCAGCTCCACGGTCACGACCGTGCCGTTGCCGACACGGCTCTCAAACTGCATCGTGCCGCCGTGCAGCTGCACGATCTCATTGCACAGCGACAGACCAAGGCCCGCGCCGCCCTGTGCGCGCGAGCGCGACTTGTCCACGCGGTAAAACGCCTCCGTCAGGTGCGCGAGCGCCTCCGGCGGGATGCCGCGGCCGTTGTCGAGCACGCGCACGCGGCAGCCGTCGGGCAGCATCTCCTGCCAGACGTAGATGTTGCCGCCGCTGTCGAGCGCCTTGCGGGCGTTGTCCATGAGGTTGACGAGCAGGGTTTTAAATAGGTCCGGCTCCAGAAAGCACATGCCCTCCGCCGTGCGGTACTGCAGGGCGATGCCCTTCTGGGCGTACACGCGCTTGAGGTGTTCGAGCAGCCCCGCCACCAGGTCGGCCGGGCTTGCGGGCACGAGCTGGAGCTTCGATTGGTCGAGCGAGAGCATGTCCAGCAGCTTCAGCCCCAGCGCTTCGAGCCGCTTGCCCTCGGAGAAGATATAGTTTGCCGCGTCCATCTGTTCGTCGGGCGTGAGCACCTGACTGCGCAGCAGGTCGGCATAGCCGATGATGGAGGTCATCGGTGTTTTCATCTCGTGCGAGAAGTCGGCCATGAACCGCTCCTGCAGCGCCATGCTCTCCTGAATGCGGTTGACGTTCTGCTCGAGCTGCCCGGCCATACGGTTGAAGTCGGATGCCAGCTGCCCAACCTCGTCGCGCGAGCGCTCGGGCGCCCGGTAGCTGAGGTTGCCGCGCGCCAGCTCCCGCGACGCGCGGGAAAGCGTGCCGAGCGGGCGCGTCAGCAGATAGGACGTGACCCACGCTACGGCTGCGCCGATGGCGATGAGGATCACGAACGTCGTGTGGTACGCGCGCTGCTGCGTCTGGCGCACGGTATAGGTCTCCGTCACGTCGAACGCGAGCTGGACGGTCGTGCCGTCGGCCGTGGCGCCGAGCATGAGGTAGTGCCGGCCGTTGCCGGTGCGCACGATGCGCGTGAGCCCGTCGCCGCCGTCGGACGGCTCCGGCGCGGCGTCGAGCAGCGCGGTGTCGCCCGTTGTGGTCATCTGTGCGCCGGATCGGATGCGCGCTGCCGTGCTCGACCCGCCGCTGCCGAGCTTGTGCAGCACGAGCGCGACGGTGTTGGCCGCCGTGCCGGGCGAGGCGTTGTCGCCGAGCAGATCCAGCACGTCCACGACCATGCGGTAGGTCTGCACGGCGGCGTCGCGCTCGCGGTCGATCGACGCGGAAAACGACTGCGCGATCATGAGACTGCCGCCGATGCCGTACGTCAGCGACAGCAGCAGCACCATGGCAATGGTGAGCTTTGCGCGAAACTTCATGCGCTCATACCTCCAGCCGGTAGCCGACCTTGTTCACGGCCAGCAGCCGGTTTTCCCAGCCGACCTTTTTGCGCAGCCGCTGGATGTGCAGATCCACGGTCTTGCTGCCGTAGCTGTACTCGCCGCCCCAGACGTGCTCATAGATCGTCTCGCGGTAGAGTGCAGTGCCGGGGTTGCGCGCGAAAAACAGCAGCAGGTCATATTCCTTGTGCGTCAGGCTGATCTCCTCTGCACCGCGCCAGACCTGCATGGCGCGCGTGTCGATGCGCAGCCCGCCGATCTCAATCACGGCATCGGTCTTGTTGTAGCGCCGCAGCACGACATCCACGCGCGCGAGCAGCTCCACGACCTCGAAAGGTTTGACGATATAGTCCTCCGCGCCCATGCGCAGGCCGCGCACCCGGTCGTCGACCGAGCCGCGCGCAGTCAGGAAAATGACCGGGATGCCCAGCGGGCGGATATATTCCATGAGCTCGAAGCCGTCGGCGTTCGGCAGCATCACGTCGAGCAAAATGAGGTCAAATACATTCCGCTCCAGAATATCCGCTGCGGCCAGCCCGTCGTACACGCACATGCAGTGATAGCCGGCGCGGGTCAGGCTCATCTGGATCAGGTCGCAGATCGGTTTCTCGTCGTCCACGATCAGGATCTGGATCATGCTACCGCCTCCTTCGGGTCAAAATTACATTGTTTCGGCATCAAAACGGCATCCGCCGCCGGCACTTCAGGGTGATCTAATTATAAAAGTATGTGCGAGCGTGTGTCAAACCAAATCGACAGGGAAAATGTGCATGCTTTCCGTAATTTACATTTTGCAGCCGCGGTTTTGTTTCTACTTACCCTTGCGGGTAGAGTTAACCGCGGGAAACTTCGTTTTTTGTCCAAAATAGGGTTGCAAAATACGATACGTTGTGATACGATGAGCGTGTTAAATTCTACCTAGTTTCAAAATGCGGCAATCGTGTTGTCGAAGGCAAGAATTTGCAACCAAAAAATTTTTATGGAGGAAAAAAGCATGTCCAAGAAAAGAACCCTGACAATCGTGCTGACGCTTCTGGTGGCAGTCTGCCTGCTCGCCACGACTGCTCTGGCGGCCGTTGTGCCGTCTACCCCGTCGATGCCGTCGGCACCGTCGGGTGCGACCGCGCCGTCCACCCCGGACAACCCGACCGCGCCGAGCCAGCCGTCTCAGCCCTCTCAGCCGAGCCAGCCGTCTCAGCCGTCTCAGCCGAGCCAGCCGTCTCAGCCCTCTCAGCCGAGCCAGCCGTCTGAGCCCGAACTGAAGTTCATTGACGTGAACGAGGGCGATTGGTTCTACAATTCCGTGATGTGGGCTGTCAAGAACGGTGTGACCGTTGGCACGACCCCGACGACTTTTGAGCCCTACACTGCCTGCACCCGCGCCCAGATGATCGAGTTCCTGTGGAACGCTGTCGGCAAGCCGGCTGCGACCATCAAGTCCGTTCCGTTCACCGACGTTCCGGAGTCTGGTAGCGACGATTACTGGTACGAGGATTCTCTCCTGTGGGCCTACGAGGCAGGTATCGTTGCCGGCACGAATGACGGCAGCACGTTCAGCCCGGACCAGGTCTGCACCCGTGCTGAGATGATCAGCTTCATCGCCCGTCTGCTGTCGGACGGTGCAACCGCTGATATGCCGTTCGTTGACGTTCCGGCCAGCGCCTGGTACTATAACGAAGTGCAGTGGGCATGGGCCAACGGCCTGACTGTCGGCACCAACGATGGTACCACGTTCAGCCCGGACAACGCCTGCATCCGCGCGGAGGCTGTTGAGTTCCTGTACAACGCGTTTGCGGAAGTTGAGTAAACAGTCTGTGCTCAATTCAATGTTTTTCTATCAGAACTTCGGTTGCTAATAGACAAATCATAGGTCCCTAAAGCACAAAGAAGAGATGGGAAAACCTCATCTCTTCTTTTTTAACATATTGAACTGACAAATTTAGAGAGAAAAACACAGAAAAGGAGTTGATGTGAGTCGTGAAAGCGACCCGATTCGCGAACAGAGCCTGGGCTTTTGTGCTGGCCGTCCTGATGACGCTGACACTCATTGCCCCGCAGGCGCTGGCTGCGAACACTGTAGACCCCGTCAAGCCCGCTGGCGATAAGATCGTTGTACGCCAGACGGATTACACGCTGGTTGAAGGCGTGACGGAATCTGATGTCTTTCTGAATACCAAGGAAGGCAATGCACAGATCGCCGGCTTTATGACGACGATCGCACCGGGTGCGAAGGCAACATTCAAGGCTTCGTATAACGGTTATTATACTGAAGGCAGCACGCCCGCGTCCCGCAAGGAGAAGGCGGCTAACCTGGCCTGGAGCATGGAAAGAACCACGCAGCAGGCTGCCAACTACGTCAAGGCCACCGGCGGCAACGTCATCATGGCCATGAACGGCGACTACTACAACATGCAGACGCTGCAGCCGACCGGCTACCTGATCATGGAAGGAAATGTTATCCAGACAGGCAACGGTGGCACGTGGGAGCCGTACTTTGCGGTTTTGAAGGACGGTTCCTATGCCATTCGTGACGCCGGTGTGGATTGCTCCGACGTCCTGGAAGCAATTTCCGGACCGTTCTATCTGATCAAGGACGGGGTGATCCAGTATAACGGTGATGATCTTATGCCGCGTAACTCCATCGGCCTCAAGGCAGACGGCACGGTCGTGACCTTTATGGCCGACGGTCGTCAGAGCCCGTATTCTGTCGGTATGTCCCTCAATGATCAGGCGGAGTTTCTGGCGGCGCAGGGCGTGGTGACAGCGCTTTATCTCGACGGCGGCGGCTCTGCCACCTGCGCCACCAAGCGCGAGGGCACCAGCGACCTGACCATCCGCAACCGCCCGTCCGACGGTGTAGAGCGCACGGTTGCCAGCGCCCTGCTGCTGGTCTCCACGGCGGAGAACGACGGCGTGTTCGATCATGCCTCCCTCTCCCCGAACAATACGATCTACACGCCCAACAGCCAGATCCAGTTCTCGGCCATCGGCGTGGATAAAAACGGCGGCGAGGCCCCGCTCCCGGAGAATGTGACCTGGACGGTCGCGGATGCCAAGAGCGGCACGATCGACGCCAACGGTCTGTTCACGCCCGCGAAGAACTATAAGGGCGATGTGACGGCCCGTCTGCTTGTGGACGGCACCGTCAAGGGCACGACGACTGCGAAGATCGCGGACGTCACGGATGTGCATTTCAGCAGCACGTCTGTCTCGCTGGACTTTGGCGGCACGTCGGATCTCGGTCTCGTCGCGAAAAGTGACGGTGTGGACATCGTCTACAAGGCCGGTGACTTCGATTGGACAATCAAGTCCAAGACGGCCGGCGTGTCGGATAAGGACGTCGGCCACATGGACGGCAACACGTTCGTGGCCGGTACCGGCAGCAGCACGATGAACGCGGCTGTCACGGTTACTTACGCAAACGACCGCGCCAAGACGGCGGAGGTCGGTGTGGAGATCGGCAAGGTGCCGGTGACGCTCATGGACTTTGAGCCCATCAACGGCCAGCGCCAGACCTGCGCGCACTACCACTGGGGCAAATCCGATTACGTGGATAACAACATGAATCCCGATGGCGGCTACATCGGCAAAGTGTCCCCGATCACGGTCACGACCAGCGGCACGTATTCCGACAATCCGACGACGGTGGAGCTCAAAGCGCCCTACCGCTTCACGGGCAACTGGGACAGCGCTGTCCCGGCTTCGGACATCTTCCGCGCCAACGGCTATAGCTATTACCTCTGGCCGAACTCCTCTATCACGCAATATCGCTGCGGCGACCTGAAGATGACGACGGCGGCCGAGGGCGGCCAGGTTCGCTTCGGTGATTATTCCATGGAGCTGAACTATGACTACGAGTCTTATAACGATAAGAGCAACTCCAACTTCTATGTTCGCTACTGCGGTGACCAGATCAAGATCGAGGGCACGCCCTCGGAGATCGGCGTCTGGATCTATGCGCCGGAAAACACGCCTGCCTATCAGATCTGGGCGGATATTGAATACTGGGGTCATGACAAAGATGGTGTCTATGACTACTATACGAAGAACTACACGCTTACGCATAAAAATGCCAAAGGGGAGATTTCCAAGGTCATTGACTGGACTGGTTGGATGTACTGCTCGGCAAATATTCAGGACATTTGGCAATATCAGAATGAGGAGCACCCGCTGAGCATCATCCCCGGCGCAGGCGTGTTCTGGCTGTCGTATCAGCCGGGCTCTGTCGGTGTGGCCGGTCGAAAGAACGGCACCATCTACTTTGATAACTACCGCGCCGTCTACGGCACGAACCTCGATGACCTGGATAACCCGGTCATCGATGAAATGACGGTCAACGGCCAGACGCTCACGAGCGACGGCGCCACCGTCATCAACGCCAACTCGATCGAAGCAATCGCAAAATATCATGATGTGGACGGTCAGAACCGCTCCGGCATCGATGCAAAGGCGACGACGGTCAAGATCGACGGCGAGCCGATCACGTCAGCGGATTGTTCCGACGCAAATGCGACCGTCCGTCTGAATCTCCAGAACGGCAAGCACACCATGACGGTCTCCGTGTCTGATGCGTTCGGCAACACGGTCGAAAAGACCATGGCTTTCGTCGTCACCGGCGACACGCTGCCGGATGCGGCCACGGTCAGCGTCAGCGGTTCCAACTTTGTCCCGCTCGGCAGCGACTATACGCTGACGGTTTCGGCGGACGGCAAGGTCAAGTCCGCAGACATCACGATGCTCAATCTCAACGATGACATCGGTGAGCCGACGGTGAAGTGTGCCGACGGTGTGAAAGGCACGTTGAAGTATGAGCCGGCCGGCTTTAAGAAAGCCAAGCTAACGCTGCACCTCGAGGCGGCCGCCCCGGTCGAGGGCGAACTGGCCACACTGACCTTCCAGATCGACGCCGGCTTGAACACAGCGGTCAACCAGTTCACGTACACGGTGTCCAACATCGCGCTCACCGCAGCGAACGACAAGACCTACACGGCGGCCCAGGCGGCGGTGCGTCTGCCGCTGTCGGCGTACTACAGCATTCAGCCCGGCCCGCAGGCGGTCGGCATGTCCAGCGTGATCGCAGTCTATGAAAAGGACGGCAGTCCCGCTGCCGGCGTGACCGTGTCGCTCGACGGCAACGAGATCGGCAAGACCGATGCCAACGGCCTGCTCGAGACCGACGCCATGAAGACCAAGGACGCCGGCACGGTCTGCACGCTCACGGCTGTCGGCACAAAGGGCGTTGGCGAGGCGAAGAAGGTCACCGTTCTGGCGGACGCTGCCGGCACGAGCTATACCGGCATCAATCTCAACGCATCCAAGAGCAGCAGCACGAGCCAGAACATCAGCTGGCTGTCCGGCATCGGCACGGCCGGCAAGGCAGACGTTCAGTACCGCGTCAAGGGCGCGGATGCCTGGCAGAAGGCTGATGGCACCTCTACGCTCACCGGTTTCTCCACCTCCGGACAGGCTGCCTATGTCAATACGATTCAGCTCACGGACCTGACGGCCGGCACGGACTATGAGTTCCAGGTCGGCGACGGCAGCACCTGGTCGGATACACACTACTTCCGCACGAGTGCCGCTGCGCAGGACACCACGGCCTTCGTCGTCATGGGCGACACGCAGATGTCCGGTGACCGTGAGGCGGATGCCGAGAGCATCGCGATCCTCGACGCGCTCGGCGATCTCGTCAAGGACAAGCAGGTCGATTTCGGCCTCCAGACGGGCGACTATGTCGACAACGGCACCAACTACGCCATGTGGGCCGAGATGCAGGAGGCGTTTAACCACACGTTCCCGAGCGTGGACTTCATCCATACGCTTGGCAACCACGAATACTATGGCGACTTCAGCGGCGGTGTTGCCAGCAATATCCTTCAGCTCCCGAGCAGAGACTACTACTCCGTGGAGTATGGTGATGTCTATGTTGCCGTCATCAACAACGGCGCCGACCTGAACGCAGCCTGCGAATGGCTCAAGCAGGACGCGGCGCAGAGCACCTGCATGTGGAAGGTCCTGTCCATCCACCAGCCGCCGTATTACACGAACGCCAAGGGCGGCAGCGAGCGGTTCCATGAGCAGATCCCGGCTGCGGCAGAGGCTGCCGGCATCGACGTGGTCTTCTCCGGTCATGACCACTCCTATGCACGCATCATGGCCAAGGACGGCGAACCCGTCACAGAAAACGGCGTGACCTATTTCATTTGCGGCGATCTGGGCGAGAAGTCCAAAAACGTCAACTATGCGATGACCTCCGATTTCTCGTTCGCGTACAAAGAGCAGGACTACGCGGGCCTGATCATGTACGTCACGGCCAACGGCAAGGAAATGACGATCACCGCTTACGACAGCAAGGACGGCCGTGTGGTCGATTCCACGACGCTGCAGTCCCGCTGCTCGAAGGGCCACCAGCTGACGACCTACCAGAATGGCAAGTCTGCCTGTGCGGTCTGCGGCAAGCTGATCGACGTCAAGGATGCGCAGTACACCGGCTGGATGACCGTTGAGGGCACCGAGCAGCAGATGTACTTCCTGGCTGGCGACAAAGTCAAGGGCTGGCAGCAGATCGGTGAGAAGATGCACCACTTCGGCGATGACGGCATCGCCCACGTGACCGAGACGGTCGACACCCGTACCTGCACGCAGTACGGTTGGCTGGAGACCACCTGCAAGACCTGCGGCGCCGTTCATCACAGTGCATCTCTCTGGCCGGAGGGCCACAAGTGGGATGATAACCATGTCTGCACGAAGTGCGGCTTCGTAGGCAGGGATATCTCCAAGGCGGAAGTCAAGGCATATGACGCCGTTTACAACGGCGGCAGCACGCCGTGCTATGTGAAGGCCACCTATGAGGGACAGGCGCTGACGGTCAAGACCAGCGATGCGGGTGTTGACGGCTATGTTTCCTATTCCAACAATACGAAGGTCGGCTATGGTACTGTGACGATCCGCGGTATGGGCGATTATTACGGCACCGTGTCCGCCCAGTATAAGATCGTACCGCCTGTTGTCACCGGCGTTTCGGTGACGGATGTCGGCCAGAAGCGCCTGACCGTCAGCTGGAGCCCCGCGCTGGGTGCGGAAAACTACCGTGTGGAGATCAGCCGCGACGGCGGCACCACGTGGGAAAAGGTGGACGTTATCGCGCAGACCAGCATTGTGGTCACGGGCCTGAACCCGTCGACGGAGTACAGCTTCCGTGTGTATGGCTGCACGAAGATCGGCAATGATTGGTTCAAGTCTCAGCATTATTCCAGTGTCGTCAGCGCGACGACGCTCAATGCCGACCAGTACGCACCGTCCGAGCAGTTCAAGGACATCAGCGCGAAAGTCGACGGACAGACGATCTCCGGCATGCAGTCCGGTGCGGATCAGTACCTGTTCCTGCCGGCCAGTGCGGACCTGAGCAAGCTCGCTCTGACGGTTACGACACAGAACAGCGACGAGCTCAAGATCGAGCTGCAGGGTGCCAAGGGCACGCAGACGCTCGACGGTGCTGCCGTGGACGTCACCAAGCTGGCGGATGTGCAGGACGGCCTGTATGACCTCACGGTCCTCGTCAACGGCCAGAAGGCTGCGGTTGTGCACATCGCACAGTCGGCCAACATCAATGCGCTCTACATCACGAGCGACGACCCGGCCGCAAAGGGCAGAGACTTTGTCGATGCCAGCAAGTCCAACATCGCGACCGGCAAGCTGCTCGTCGTAGACAAGGACGGCAAGACCGTGTATGACGGTGCGCTCACGCAGCTCAAGGCGCGCGGCAACACCACCTTCACAAACGCCGAGAAGAAGTCCTACCAGATCAAACTGGACGGCAAGTCCGACCTGATCGCCTGCGGCGAGAAGGTCAAGACCTGGACGCTGCTCGCCGGCTCCCACGACGCAACGCTCATGCGCGACAAGATGTTCAAGGATCTTGCCAAGTCGCTCGGCATGCCGTACACGGCCAGCACCGACTGGGTGGATCTGTACTACGACGGCGTGTATCGCGGCACATACATCGTCAGTGAGAAAAACTCCGTCAACAAGACGGGCGTCAACATCACCGATATGGAGGATGCCTACGAAAAGCTCAACCCCGGCTACGGGGAGAATGCTTCCACGGCGCTGGCCGAGAACAAGTACGGCCAGACCTATCAGTACACCACGGGTCTGACCGAGCCGGAGAACATCACTGGCGGCTACCTGCTCGAGCTCAACGGTACGAAGCTCGACGAAAGCTACAACCCGAAGTATGACGAGGCCAGCGGCTTCATCACCGGTAAGGGCTCCGCGATGAATGTCAAGAGCCCCGAGTATTGCGGCAAGGACGCAATGGCCTATATCAGCGAGTACTATCAGGAGTTTGAGGACGCCGTCTACGCGAAGGATGCCGACGGCAACTTCACCGGCTACAATGCGCAGACCGGCAAGTACTACTATGAGTACTGCGATCTGAACTCTCTGGTCAAGGCTTACCTGATGCAGTACCTGTCCGGCAATTCGGACGCATTCTACTCCTCGTTCTTCTTCTACAAAGACGTGGACGGCATCATGTACGCCGGCCCCGTCTGGGATATGGAACTGACTGGCGGCGGCGGCTGGTCCGGCATTATTACCTCGGACAACACCTTCATTAACGGCCGCTACCTCGTAGAGGCGCTCATCAAGATCCCCGGCTTCCGCGCCGCGGTGAGCAACTACTATCACAACACGTTCCTGGCGCAGGCGCAGGCGCTTGTCGGCGACAACGGCAAGGTTCAGAGCTACTACAACCGCATCTCGGCCAGCGCTGCGATGAACTATCGGCAGTGGCCGCTGATTCGTGTCGGCAAGCCGAGCTCGGATAATCACTTTTGGCCCAGCGGTACGACTTATACCGATACCGTCACGGATCTCAACACCTGGCTGACCGCGCGCATTGCGAAGATGAGCGCAGAGTTTAATTACACCTGGGACAATGGTGTTGTGACGAAGGAGCCGACTTGCTCCGAGTACGGCGTTCGCACCTACACCTGCGAAAATGGAAACATTATGCTTGAGAGCATCCCGCTCAAGCCGCACACGCCGGAAGTGATCCCGGCGAAAGCCGCGACCTGCACAGAAACCGGCCTGACCGAGGGCAGCAAGTGCTCGGTCTGCGGTGAAGTGCTCACGGCGCAGGAAGTGATCCCGGCGCTTGGCCACAAGGAAGTGGTCGACCCGGCGAAGGCCGCGACCTGCACGGAGACCGGCCTGACGGAAGGCAAGCACTGCTCCGTCTGCGGTGAGATCCTCGTTGCACAGACGGTGGTCCCGCTGGCACCGCACACGCCGAAGGCGACACAGATCACTCCGGCGACCTGCACGAAGGACGGCGCAGCGGGCGGCATGGTCTGCTCGGTCTGCGGCGCGACACTGGAAGGCCAGAAGCGTATTCCGGCCAAGCACCACTATGTTGACGGCTACTGCACGGTCTGCGAGAAGCAGGATCCGATGAGCATCCCGTGCACAGGCGACGAGCATTGCCCGGGCTATCTCTTCAGCGATATGCCGGCGGTCGACTTCTGGTCGCACGATGCGATCGACTTCGTCGTTGCGCACAAGCTCTTCTACGGCACGAGCGCCACGACCTTCGAGCCTGAGACCAAGCTCTCCCGCGCAATGATCGTTGAGATCCTTTACACGCTCGAGGGTGAGCCTGCCGTTACCGGCAAGAACCCCTTCAGCGACGTTGCGGATAACGAATGGTACACCAACGCGGTGATCTGGGCGGCACAGAACGAGATCGTGGCCGGCATTGGCGACGGCAAGTTTGACCCGAACGGCGATGCAACGCGTGAACAGACTGCGACGATCCTGCATGAATATGCGATGTTCAAGGGCTGCGATGTGGACGTGTACGGTGATCTGTCCGCGTTTACGGACATGGACAAGGTTTCCGATTTCGCGAAGGAGCCCATGACCTGGGCGGTCGCCGAGAGCCTGATCTCCGGCGCTGTCGTCGATCACCAGACGGTGCTCGATCCGCAGGGCGTGACGACGCGCGAACAGTTCGCGATGATCATGGCGATGTATGTGATGAACGTCCTCCCGCTTACGCCCGAGGAGCCGACGGAGCCGAGCGTCCCGACGGAGCCGAGCGTCCCGACGGAGCCGAGCGTCCCGACGGAGCCGAGTGTTCCGGCGGAGCCGAGTGTTCCGGCAGAGCCGAGTGTTCCGGCAGAACCGAGTGCTCCCCAGGACCAGACGGTTATCGAGCATTCGTAAGGATGGTTCCAACCTGTAAGCATTCCAAAACCTAACGGGGCACCCCGGAGCGGCTTTACCGCTCCGGGGTGTTTTTTCGTCGCCTTTCGTCAAAAAGTTCGAAAATTCCTGTCACGCTCTTGACAAAATCGTGCCCGCCGTGCTAGCTTTTTCATCAGGGAAATGAATTCACACAGAAAGGCAATGGCAATGACACTAGATGAATTGAAGA
>ERZ1106919.1989-NODE-1989-length-12201-cov-4.504199_pt1 | contig 12201 bp, 9 predicted proteins | sample MGYA00403654_ERZ1106919 | MGnify/ENA primary metagenome ERZ1106919 (study PRJEB35170, sample SAMEA104062450) | human gut metagenome | biome: human gut; feature: human-associated habitat; material: faeces | place: Denmark | collected 2012-10-08 ... | reverse complement strand
GCTCCGGGGCATTGCTTTTGCCCGGCGGCTTGTGCTATACTATCCCATTAGAATTGATCAGGATCGGAGGACCTTGTATGTATGATGAATTGACGGCAGTGGACATTCAGAAAATGCAGGAGGAGATCAACTACCGGGTCCGGGAACTGCGTCCCCAGCTCATTGAGGAGGTCCAGACCGCCCGCGCCTTCGGGGATCTCAGCGAGAATTATGAATATAAATGCGCCAAGCAGGCGAAAAACCGCAATGACAGCCGCATCCGCTATCTGGAACGGATGATCCGCACCGCCAAGGTCATCGAGGTAAAGGAGACGGCGGACGCCGTGGGACTGTTCGACACCGTGACGGTCTATAACGAGATGATGAAGAAGGAAATGATAGTCCGCATCGTCACCACCCTGCGGCAGGACGCCTTAAAGGGACTCATCAGCAAGGAATCCCCTGTGGGACAGGCTCTCATGGGCCGCCGGACCGGGGAGCGGGTGGAGGTCGCCGTCAGTCCGGAGATGAAATATACTCTGGAGATCCGAAAGATCGAAAAGGGTTCGGATGACGAGAGCCTGGACATCAGCAGCTACTGAGCCGAGTCCGGGCCGACAGGATGCCGGATCGGAGGATTTCCGGCGGTTTTGCGGAAAGACTATTGAAATACCGGCTTTCTTGCCGTAAAATAGGGAGAAAGATAGAATCAGAGACTGTCAATAAAGTGGTAAATTCTCCGCGACGGTAAGGTAGGGCAGCCGTTAGCGGCTCTGCCGCTTTACGGATGCTGCATACCCCTTGCGGGTAAAGGGTGTGTGCGGGACTACGCCCGCAGGCGTGTTTCGGAGCGCAACCGCCGAAGGCGGCTCTTGGCGCGGAGATAACCCAAGAAGGGATACACCGTCGGCTCAAGCCAAACAGCGGATACTGCGTATCCGCTGTTTGGGAGCCTTCCTCGAAACAGGCTTGCTTCATCCGCCACTGGCGGCGCTTCGCCTGTTTCCCCGCACCATTGAAATCAAATATTTTCAGAACTTTAACAAAGTTCTGAAAATAAGAGCAGCGTGGCGAAAATATTTTCGCCACGCTGAACGCCAGGGGAGCATAGCTCCTCCGGCGTGTACTTTAGTCTTGATCCTCAGCGTCCGCAGTCTGAACGTCCTCCGGCTGTTCATGGGTTTTCTCCCCGAACACCGTCAGGAAGGCGTCCCGCTCCATGGTCTCGTGCTCCAGCAGGTACTGGGCCACCTGCTCCAGCTTATCCCGCTGCGCTTCCAGAATATCCTGGCAGCGGCGGTAGGCGCCGTCCACCAGATCCTTGACCTCCTGATCGATCTGGGCGGCCACAGCCTCGGAATAGCCCCGGCTGTGCCCCATGGTACGGCCAATGAACACCTCGTCATTGCCGCTGTCAAAGGACACGGTTCCCAGCCGCTCGCTCATGCCATATACCGTCACCATCTTCCGGGCAATGGCGGTGGCACGCTGGATGTCGTTGCTGGCGCCGGTGGAAATATCGTTGAGACACAGCTTTTCAGCCACACGGCCGCCCAGCAGACCCACGATCTGATCCTCCATGTAGTGCTTGGAAAGGTAAGAGCGGTCCTCCTCCGGCAGGGAAATGGTCATACCGCCGGCCATACCTCTGGGGACAATAGTGATCTGGCTCACCGGGTCCTGTCCCGGCAGCATGTGCATGACCACTGCATGGCCTGCCTCGTGATAGGCGGTGAGCTCCCGCTCGCGCTGGGGGATCACCCGGCTCTTTTTCTCCGGACCGGCGATGACCTTGATCTCCGCATCCTTCAGATCCTGCATGGTGATGAAGTGCTGATCCTTCCGGGCTGCCAACAGTGCGCCCTCGTTGATGAGGTTCTCCAGATCCGCGCCGGTAAAGCCTGCAGTGCCTTGAGCCAGCTTACGGAGACTCACATCCTCCGCAAGGGGTTTCCCCTTGGCGTGGACCTTCAGGATCTCCTCCCGGCCCTTCAGGTCCGGCAGCTCCACCGGCACCCGGCGGTCAAAGCGGCCGGGACGGGTCAGAGCCGGGTCCAGGGAATCCGGGCGGTTGGTGGCTGCCAGGATGATGACCCCGGTGTTGCCCTCAAAGCCGTCCATCTCCGTCAGCAGCTGGTTCAGGGTCTGCTCCCGCTCGTCGTTGCCCCCCAGATTGCCGCTGTTGCGCTTCTGGCCAATGGCGTCGATCTCGTCGATAAACACGATGCAGGGGGCCTTTTCCTTGGCCTGTTTGAACAGGTCCCGGACCTTAGAGGCACCCATGCCCACAAACATCTCCACAAACTCGGAGCCGGAGATGGAAAAGAAGGGCACGTTGGACTCACCTGCCACAGCCTTGGCCAGCATGGTCTTGCCGGTGCCCGGAGGGCCTACCAGCAGGATGCCCTTGGGCATGGAGGCACCGATCTCCTCATACTGCTTGGGGTCGTGGAGGTAGTTGACGATCTCCTGCAGGTTCTCCTTGGCCTCGTCCTCTCCGGCCACATCTGCAAAGCGGATGCCATGGGTGGACTGCACATAGACCTTGGCGTTGGACTTGCCTGCGCCGCCAAACATCATGGCACCGGGGCCGCCGCCTGCCTTTTCCATGAGCTTTTTGTTCATCTGGTTGCCGATAAAGCTGAACAGCAGGATGGGCAGGGCAAACCAGATCAAAAAGCTCAGCACCGGGGAGCCCTGCTCCACGATCTCGCTGGAGAACTGGGCCCCGGCATCGTAAAGCCGCTGGGTCAGGCCCGGGTCGTTCATCAGGCCGGTTTTGTACACCTGCTTCTCGTCCTTATCGGTAAAAATGATCTGGTTGGACTCGATATCCACCCGGCCGATCTGTTTTTCTGCGGTCATGGACATAAAGGTGCCGTAGTCCACTTCTTTGACCTGACGTTCGGTGAGCCAGGGCACAAAAACAAGGTTGAGCACCAGCAGCACCAGCAGCACGATGGCGTAGTAGATGGCCAAGGGCTTTTTGGAAGGTTTGACTTCCTTCATAGGGTTTTTCCTCCTTCATATCGGTATCTGAGTGTGTCTGCATCTCATTGATCATAGTATAGCACTGCCAAAAACAGCTTAACAAGCAGCTTGAGGGCTTGTTTCCAAAAACTTAGCAGTTTTTTAACAAACGTACTTCGTAAATTCCGGCAAATTCTGACCATGGATTTGTGAATTTGTTTCATCCTGCCGATGAGCCATTCTTCTTGACAGGTTCTGGAAACCATGCTAAACTTATCTCACTTTGAAAAAAGCACAAATGCGTTGACGGGGATAAAACGATTTTCTTCTGCGTGCAGAGAGCCGCCGGGTGGTGCAAGGCGGGTGCAGAGGGTCTCGGTTACTGGCCCCTGAGCGGCAGAGCTGAACGATGCAGTAGGTTCTGACGGACGCCCACCGTTACAAGGGCAGCGATTCGCCGCAAAGGGCCGATCGTGCAAAGTGGCTGCATCCACAAAAGGTGCAGCAAAGAGAGTGGTACCACGGGTGCCCTGTGATAAAACTTACAGGCTCTCGTCTCTCAAGGTTTTCGCCTTGAAAGACGGGAGCCTTTTCTTGTACAAAAAGTGTAAGAAGTATCAGGAGGACAAAACGATGATGGACGCTACCAAGTACGCTCCGGGTTACTACCCGGTACCCGCCGGCTATGACAGCTGGGTCAAGAAGGATCACATTGAAAAGGCTCCCGCCTGGTGCAGTGTGGACCTGCGCGACGGCAACCAGGCGCTGATCGTGCCCATGAGCCTTGCAGAAAAGCTGGAGTTTTTCCAGATGCTGGTGAAGATCGGCTTCAAGGAGATCGAGGTGGGCTTCCCTGCTGCCAGCGAGACCGAGTACGAGTTTCTGCGCACCCTGATCGAAAAGAACATGATCCCGGAGGACGTCACCGTGCAGGTGCTGACCCAGTGCCGCGATCACATCATCCGCCGCACCTTCGAGGCCGTCAAGGGTGCGCCCCGTGCGGTGATCCACTTCTACAACTCCACCTCGGTGGCCCAGCGTGAGCAGGTGTTCCACAAGAGCAAGGAAGAGATCAAGAAGATCGCCACCGACGGTGCCCGGCTGGTCAAGCAGCTCAGTCAGGAGTACGAGGGCAACTTCCTGTTCGAGTACAGCCCGGAGAGCTTCACCGGCACCGAAGTGGACTACGCCGTGGATGTGTGCAACGCCGTGCTGGACATTATGCAACCCACCCCGGACCGCCCGATGATCATCAACCTGCCGGTGACCGTGGAAATGAGCATGCCCCATGTGTATGCCAACCAGATCGAGTACTGCGACAAGCACCTGAAGTACCGTGACAGCGTCATCATCTCCACCCACCCCCACAACGACCGCGGCACCGGCGTGGCCTGCGCCGAGCTGGCCGTGCTGGCCGGTGCCCAGCGTGTGGAGTGCTGCCTGTTCGGCAACGGTGAGCGCACCGGCAACGTGGATGCCGTCACCCTGGCCATGAACCTGTACAGTCACGGCGTGGATCCCAAGCTGGACTTTTCCAACATGCCGGAGATCTGCGCCACCTATGAGCGCGTGACCCGCATGCACATCTATGAGCGCACTCCCTACGCCGGTCAGCTGGTGTTCGCCGCCTTCTCCGGCAGCCATCAGGACGCCATTGCCAAGGGCATGGCCTACCGCAAGGAGCACAACGAGCACCGCTGGACCTGCCCCTATATCCCGGTGGACCCCCACGACATCGGCCGCACCTATGACGCCGACGTCATCCGCATCAACAGCCAGAGCGGTAAGGGCGGCATCGGCTTTGTGCTGGAACAGAACTACGGCTACAACCTGCCCCCCAAGATGCGCGAAGCTCTGGGCTACAAGGTCAAGAGCGTGTCCGACCACAGCCACAAGGAGCTGAGCGCCGGAGAGGTGCTGCACATCTTCGAGGACACCTTCCTCAACCGCCGCAAGCCCCTCAATGTCATCGAGGCACACTTTGCTCAGGTCAACGGCATCACCGCCACGGTCACGCTGGACCTGAACGGCCAGCGCAAGGTGGTCACCTCGGTGGGCAACGGCCGTCTGGACGCCGTGGCCAACGCCATCCAGAGCGCTACCGGCATGGAGTTCCATCTGGAGAACTACTCCGAGCACAGCCTGGACGAGGGCTCCACCTCCCGTGCCGCCTCCTATGTAGGCCTGACCTGGGGCGACGGCACCGTCACCTGGGGTGCCGGTACTGACACGGATATCATCGTGGCCGGTGTCAAGGCACTGGTCAGTGCCATCAATAACAAGTAACATCCTCGCCCTCTCAGTCACCTGCGGTGACAGCTCTCCCAAAGGGAGAGCCTCTGGCGAAACCAGTAACTTTGCGTGGACTGCCAAGGCCTCCCACTTTGGGGGAGGTGGATGCGACCAGCGGGAGCAGACGGAGAGGGCGAGCCGCCTATAAGTATAAAAAGGAGAGTACCACCATGGGAATGACCCTGACGCAGAAGATCCTTGCCGCACATGCCGGGCTTGCCGAGGTCAAGGCAGGCCAGCTCATCAACGCAAAGCTGGACATCGTGCTGGGCAACGACATCACCACCCCCGTCGCCATCAACGAGTTGTACCTGTATCAGGCGGATGCAGGGGCGTCTCTGGAAAGCTACCTCTCGTCCGTCGAGACCGCGCTCGGCAAGCTCACCGTCGGCGAATACGCCGGCAACGTCACCCGGGCGGCGAAGACCAAGCTCGAAGTCGTGCTGGAGCGGGCGCGGGCGGCGCTGGACGCCGGACTGACCTCGCGCGAGGCCGGCCGGTGGACGACGACCGTCGAAGACGCGGTGTCCGAGTTCTACCGCACCGGCTACGTGTCGCTCGACCGCAACGCGCTGTATGTGGCGATCGATGACGCCGCGGCGCTGATCGCGTCTCTGGACGCGCATGGCCTGCCCGCGTCGTCGGCCGCATTGGCCGAGGCGAGGGCAAGCGCCAAGCAGGTCTCCGACGCCTACGGCACGGTGACGCAACAGGATCTCGATGACGCCGCGGCTGCGTTGCGGCGGTCGGCCGACACGGCGCTCGCGCAGCTTGACGCGCAGGAGCGCTATCAGGTCGTGCTGGATGCGGCGGTCAAGACGCTGGAGGACGCGCAGACGGCGGGCAGCGTCGGCGAATACGAGGGGCAGCATCCGCAAAGCGCCGCGGACGCTCTGCGCCAGGCCATCGACGACGCCAAGGCCGCACACGGTGCAGCCGCCGGAGACGCCGATAAGGTGGACGCCGCGGCGGACGCGCTGCGCCAGGCGACGACCGCGTTCAACGAGTCAATCGTGCACATCGATGCGGCCGCGTTGGATGCGGCGAAGCGGGCGGCGAACGGTCTGGTCGAATCGCAGTACGACAGGGCTGCGTGGGCGACGATGCGCGAGGCTCTTGCCGCCGCCGTAGCCACCGACATGGCGCACATCTCCCAGTCCGACGTGGACGCCCTTGCGGCACGGCTGAATGATGCCATCGCCGCGCTGTCCGACGCGCGTCTGGACCGTGGCCCGTTGTCCGACGCCATCGCGTCGGCTCAGGCTCTCAGGGAAGGCGATTACACTGCCGAATCGTGGAAGGCGTTCGCCGAGGCGTTGGCCGCCGCGCAGGAGGAGTGCGGACGGCGATCCACCACGCAGGGCGATCTGGACAAGGCCGTAAAGGCCCTGACTCAGGCTCGCGACGGGCTGGAGCGCAAGCAGCCCGGCGGCGGTGAGGAACCAGGAGGTGGCGAGGATCCCGAGCGGCCTGGCAGCGGCGGACAGCCCGAGCGTCCCGGTGGCGTCAAACCCGGCGCCGGCGGCAACGCCGATACCTCCAAACCCGGCACGGCGGGCACGGAAACCCTCTCGAAGACGGGCGCCCAGACGCTGCTGCTCGCAGTGACGGCATGCATCATGCTTGCCGCGGGATTCTCCATCACGACGGCGCGCTCCCGTCGCCGGTGACCGGCTGCGGTATGGCCGGGCACCTGTATGGGGTGACCGGCCGTACCGACGTGCTCGCACACACATGGTCTCCTGCATGACCATATCGCGCCGCCAAAGACACCCCCGTAACTCCCCGTCATAACCCCTTACGAAACATAGTCCCCCAAATATTTTCCCGCTGGCGCTACACTTCGAAATCACGGGGGGGGGCTTGTTTTGCGCTTTTTGCGTAGGATGAACCCTCCCGAAGCAAGAAGTGAAGGATGTATCATGTTTCGGGAAAATCGACGTTTCGTCGTCAGGTTCAGGCAACGATTATCAATATCATCCAGCAAATATACAGGCGATGCCGCCGCCGCAAACGCGGTGCACAAGGCGCAATCCCCAGTCATGCGCGTGGGTGATGAGGCCCCGCTGACCGCCGCCAAGGCCGGATCCGCCGCTCCGGCCGCCAACATCGCTCTGGCCGCAACGCTTGACATCGCCAATGGCGTCGACGTCATCCTGACCGGCGAAGTCGATGGTCACATGATCGATTCCATGGCCGATGCCAAGCCCGTGCTGAAAACCTCCACCCCCGACGCGCCGAACACCCCCGAACCCTCGGAAGTCCCTGTGAAGTCGGAGACCTACGCCGCGGTGACATCCGTCGCGACTGCTTTGGGCGAGACACGGCTGCCAGGCACGTCGCCGATGATGACCCGTGCACGCCGCGAATCGTATATCGGCGGCTGACTCGGCCATCCGCCTGCCTTTCACGAGGCAGGGCGGGCGTCCCGATTCGGAGGATACTGCGGGGAAGACAGTGCAGTGAATCCCGGCGAACCTCCGTTTCATGTTCGTCTCTATCGATGAGAAGAGTGCTGGAGGGCACCATCATGAAAGACAGAGAGTTTGACGACGACGAGATTGACTACCTGCGTTCACTGCCTGCCGTGAACAGCGTCGGACGGAACCGCATCCGATACACCGGCCAGTTCCGCGAATACTGCATGCAGCGGTATCGTGCGGGGGACTCGCCGACGGGTATATTCCGCGACGTCGGGCTTGACCCGTCGCTTATCGGATACAAGCGCATCGAACGGTGCATCGCGCGCTGGAAGATGATGGAATCGGCTGATGACGACGCCGAGCCGATATCCGCTGACAAGTTCCCGCGTACCGGCAATCCGCTGATTCCGCCGGCGCCGATTCGCACGGCCACGATCCGCGAGAATTTCGGCGGATCGGAGGCCAAGGACCTGCGCGATATGCTCATAGCGCAGCAGATCCGGTACATCCACGAGCTGACCGCGGAGAACGACAGGCTCCGCGAACGCAACCGGAGACTCGAATCCGGACTGCGGGAGGATGAGGGCGAGACCGGCGAGCAGAGCGGGGAGACGGACCAGCCCACGCTCTGACGCCAGCTTTCGCCCCCGCTGGCGGGACGAGCCGTACAGTAGACAGCCCGGTGGGCTGTCTATAGGCGAGTATGAGCCGGCAGGCGCATCAGAGAGATGCGGCTGCAAGGCCGTCCTTGATTGCAGGGCCCGGAGGGCTGTCGCGTAGCGACTGGGGGTGGTCCCGGAGCGGTTCTCGCCGCGCCAGAATCCCGCGATATGATGCATTGCATGGTTCTTTCTGAGAGGAATGGGCCATGAGATGCACGCGCATCACTACTATGGTGCGTATGATTGATTCCGTTTCCGCCACGCCAACCGCGTGGACCAATCCACTGCGCGATCCGCGCGATTTGCGCCTGCCGCGCATCGCAGGCCCGTGCAGCATCGTGATCTTCGGCGTGACCGGCGATTTGTCGCGCAAGAAACTGCTGCCCGCGATCTATGACCTCGCCAACCGCGGCCTGTTGCCGCCGAGCTTCGGACTGACCGGCTTCGCACGCCGCGACTGGACCGAAGACCATTTCAGGGATTTCGTCCGCGAGCACGTGCAGCAGCATTGCCGCACCCCGTTCCGCGAATCGACGTGGAAGCAGCTCGCAAAGGGCATCCGTTTCGTGCAGGGGACGTTCGATGACTCCGCGGCGTTCGCGCGGTTGAGCGACACGGTCGCTGAACTGGACCGCGACCGGGGCACGCGCGGCAACCATGCCTTCTACATGTCGGTGCCGCCGCGGGCGTTCCCCGTGGTGGCGCGTCAGCTCGCCGACTGCGGACTGGCCCGCTCGTCCGAGGGCGCATGGCGACGCGTGATCATCGAGAAGCCGTTCGGCCACGATCTGGCCAGCGCCAAGGAGCTCGACCGTGTGGTCTCCGAGGTGTTCGACCCGTCGAGCGTGTTCCGCATCGACCATTATCTCGGCAAGGAAACCGTGCAGAACATGCTGGCGCTGCGTTTCGCCAACGCGATGTACGAGCCGATCTGGAACGCCAACTACGTCGACCACGTGCAGATCACGATGGCCGAGGACATTGGCGTGGCCGGCCGCGCCGGATACTATGACGGCATCGGCGCAGCGCGCGACATCATCCAGAATCATCTGCTGCAGCTGCTGGCCCTGACCGCCATGGAGGAGCCGGTCTCGTTCACCGCCTCCGACCTGACCGCCGAGAAGACGAAGATCCTCTCCGCGGTGCGTCTGCCGAAGGACCTCGCCGCACACACCGCTCGCGGACAGTACGCCGCCGGCTGGCAGGGCTCGCATGACGTCGTCGGATACCTGGAGGAGAAGGGCATTGACCCGGCGTCTACCACCGAGACCTATGCGGCGATCCGGCTTGACATCGACACCCGCCGCTGGGCCGGTGTGCCGTTCTATCTTCGTACCGGCAAGCGTCTCGGCAAGCGTGTCACCGAGATCGCCGTCGTGTTCAAGCGCGCGCCGCACCTGCCGTTCGAGTCGACCGCGACACGCGAGCTCGGCAAGAACGCGATCGTGATCCGCGTACAGCCCGACGAGGGCGTGACGATCCGTTTCGGCTCCAAGGTGCCTGGCGGCACGGCGATGGAGGTACGTGACGTCTCGATGGACTTCAGCTACGGCCGTTCGTTCACGGAGAGCTCGCCGGAGGCATACGAGCGACTGATTCTCGACGTGCTGCTCGGCGACCCGCCGCTGTTCCCGACCACCGAAGAGGTCAACCTGTCGTGGAAGATCCTCGACCCGATCGAGGAATTCTGGTCCACGCTCGGTCAGCCGCAGCCGTATCGTGCCGGCACGTGGGGGCCGACGGAGGCCGATGAAATGCTCGCACGCGACGGACGCCACTGGAGGATGCCATGATTATCGAAATGCCGAACACCCGCACCCGCGAGATATCGCAGAAGATCGACGAGTTGCACGAGGAGCGCGGCGAGTCGGCGACCGGCCGCGTGCTGACGCTGCTGATCTCCACCACCGAGGACGAGCTGGAGCAGGCGCTGGAACTGGCCAACGCCGCCAGCCGCGAGCACCCGTGCCGTGTCATCGCCATCTCCCCGCGGCGTGGAAATGGCGCGCGCAAGCCCGTCGAGGGTGCGCCCAAGCCCGCCGAGGACGCGGATGCGGCGTACGACAATTCCAATCTGGACGCCCAGGTGCGCTTCGGCGCGGACGCCGGTGCCGGTGAGATCATCGTGCTGCACCCGCGTGGTGGGCTGGTCCATCATCCCGACACGTTGGTCATCCCACTGCTCGTGCCCGACGCGCCGGTCGTGGCGTGGTGGCCGAACGAGGCGCCGGCCAACCCGTCCAAGGACCTGCTCGGCGCGATGGCGAGGAGTCGCATCACCAACGCCATGCACTCGTCGAACCCCTACCGCACCATCGAGGATCTGCGCCGCAACTGGTCGCCGAAGAACGTGGACATGGCATGGACGCGCCTGACGGTGTGGCGTGCGATGCTCGCCACCATGCTCGACCAGCCGCCGCACCTGCCGATCAGCACGGTGAAGGTCTCCGGTCCGAAGGGCTTCCTGCCCATGGATTTGCTGGCGGCCTGGCTGCGGCTGAAGCTCAACGTGCCCGTCATCATGGAGGAGGTGCCCGGCGCGACCGCCGTGACCGGCGTATACCTGACGCGCGCGGACGGGACGCTCAGTCTGGAGCGGCCGGACGCGAAGGAGGGCATCGCCGTCATCAGCACGCCTGGCCAGTCGCCGCAATCCATCAGCGTGCCCACGAGGACGCTTGAGGAATGCCTGAGCGAAGAGCTGCGTCAGCTCGACCCGGATGAAGTGTATGCTGAAGTCATCACCCAGGGATGGAATCTGATTCATCCTGCCGAATAAGCACTGTCGGGCCGGCGTCTCGACCGCAAGGCGCCGGCCCGACGGCAATCGGTGAATCAACGAATGAACGACGATGCGTGAGCGTCACGGAACCGTCACGCGCCCATGCCCGGGCGCGTGAAGACCGAATCAGAACGACAAAGGAGCTGTAACTGATGTCGCAAAGAAAAACCGTAACATGCCCGAACCCCGATGTTCTGGCGCAAGCTGTGGCCGTGCGCGTGCTGACCACGATCAGGAACCTGCTCGCCGAACCGGGGCGCAGCCGCGTGGATATAGCGCTGACCGGCGGGACCGACGGCAATCGCGTGCTGCGCGCGATCGGCACCGACCCGCTGGCCGATGACCTGGACGCCTCGCGCGTGCACATCTGGTGGGGCGACGAGCGGTTCGTGCCCGAGGACAGCGACGACCGCAACGCCAAGCAGGCGCGGCGGTTCCTGAACATCCTGGTGGAGCGCGGGCTGATGCCGGAGGAGAACATCCACGAGATGCCCGCTGACACGCGCGACGCCGCACAGATCGCCGCAGCCACCGACGAGGAGAACGATGCGGTGCTGGCCGATGCGGCCGCCGCCTACCAAAAGGAGCTGATCGAGCAGCTGGGGGAGGAGCCGACGCTGGACATCGCGTTGTTCGGCGTCGGCCCGGATGCGCATTTCGCGTCGCTGTTCCCCGGCCGGCCTGAAGTGCTGATCGACGACCCGCATGTGCTGGTCGCCGGCGTGCGCGATTCGCCGAAGCCGCCGCCGCTGCGCGTGACGCTCACCGTTCCCATGATCGCCCGTTCGCGGCACACGTGGGTGTTCGCGTCCGGGGAGCGCAAGGCCGATGCGGTCGCCGCCGCCTTCGCCCAGCCGCGCAATCCGCAGGCCCCGAGCTCCTTCGCCGACGGCGAGGAACTCATCTGGTACATCGACCAGGACGCCGCCAGCAAGCTGTGAGGTTTGTCTCGACTATCGGATAGTTCGGTATTTGAAGCTTGTTATTTCGGATAACGAGACAATTCGAGGATTCCGTGGCCCGAAACGGCAAAGATGCATGCTCTTGCCGTTTCGTGCCGCGTCTCCCGTCGTGAAATCAGATCTGATTGGTG